>Ga0136655_1000175_pt1 | contig 28358 bp, 35 predicted proteins | sample CPBDNA_2_FD_94863 | JGI IMG/M metagenome (GOLD analysis project Ga0136655, IMG submission 94863) | Freshwater to marine salinity gradient microbial communities from Chesapeake Bay, USA - CPBay_Spr_15_0.8_DNA (version 2) | ecosystem: Environmental > Aquatic > Marine > Coastal | place: USA... | reverse complement strand
TTTGAATGAGAAGCTGACTACAATGAACCTCAGCTCTCAAGAGAAGCAGCAGTTGCTAACGATTGCTTCCAACGAGGGTATGGCGGCAGCCGATCTTGCCATGAAGGACCTAGTGAGTCAGAGGCAGACCGATGTCTCTTATGCTGACATAGAAAGTAGGGAAGGTATTGAGGCGGCTAAGAACGCACTGAGCGAGAGACTATCCCAAGCTGGTATCGATGCTAACGTAGCTATCCAGATCAACGACATTGCTTCTAAGGAGGGCATGGCTGCCGCTGACAGAGCCCTCAGAGATGTCATGAATAACAAGACCATCAAGTCACAAGAGGATATGTCGGAACTCGATAGGGCTAACCGGCTAGAGCTAACTCGTATTGATAATGCTGCGAGAGTGCGTGTAGCCACCCTTGGCAATGACGCACAGATTGAGATCGAGAAGATCAGGGCTAACTTCAACGTGGGTGCCCAGGCCCGAGCAGAAGTGAGCAGTGCTTGGGATAACCTCCAGCAGGGTATCGCTAACATTGACCCTAACGCCACTCCTGAATCTCAACGTGCTCAGTTCTCACGCCTTACCTCCTCCTTTGATGCTCGTATGTCCTTCTTAGGTATTAATAAGAGAACTGGTGAGTCTGTCACTCCAGGCTCTGGCACACCAGGCTCTGGCAACCCAGGGGGTCCGAATGTGGGAAACATTAATGTAGGAAACATTAATGTAGATCTACGTTGATACGTCAAGCCGTTCATAGGGACTCCATTAAGATCGCCTCACTCCTCCTAGAGAGCCTCAATGTTAACAGCGTTGAGCGCCACCTACGTGTCGATAAGATGCGACTGTTGGATCACGTTAAAGCAGTTATAGCGAGTGACAACGGCTTTGCCCGTGTAGCCCTATCGGACTCTAACGAGATCGTAGGGTGCTACATGGGGGAGCTCAAGCCCCACGCATATTGCGTAGGCTATATAGCAGCACAACTCGGGGTGTACATACATCCAGACCATCGCGGCAGTAAGGACTTCATCCTGATGTTCAAGTCATTTATAGACTGGGCTGAATCAAAGCCCGACGTGCTGTTCAAATCATTTACCACCAGCCAGATGCAACCTGGGCTCAAGAAGCTACTTGAGAGACACGGGTTCAACAAGGCATCAGAGGAGTATTATAGATTATGAGTGGGCTAATCAAATCAATTAAGAAAGCCTATAAGAAGACCTTCAAGTTCCTGAAGAAGGTCGTTAAGAAGGTAATGAAGAACAAGATCTTCAAAGCCATCGTCATCGCCGCTGCTATCTACTTTACTGCGGGTGCCGCTGCTGGGTTCCTGGCGGCTCCTGCGGGGGCGGGTTTAGCTGGCGCTGCTAGTGGGGTTGCTGCAAGTGGCAGTGCCATTGGTGGGGGACTAGGCGCTATAGGTGCGAACTTCGCTGGCAATGCCGCTATCATAGGTGGTGGCATAGGTGGGGCGTTAGGTATGGGTGGAGGGGCTGCGGGCACTACTGCTGCGGGCACTGCTGCACTCCCAGTACTCCAGAGTGGGACAGGGCTTGTCTATGGAGGAACCGCCGCTGCTGGAACCGCCGCTGCTGGTAGTGTTGCTGCTGGTACTGCCGCCGCCGCTGGGGGTATGTCTGCGGGTGCAGGCGCTGTGCTAGCCGCAGGTCTCACTACGGGGGGCATGATGCTCTCAGGGGCAGCTAAGGCTAAAGCTGAGGAAGAGGCATACGAGAAGGAGATGGCTGACCGACGTAGGAACGCAGGAACTGTCTTGAATATCGGTGACAGTATCGGAGGCTACGCAGGGGGCTGGGGACGTATGGCGACCAACCAACCACCCCGCCCTTCAACCACGTGGGCTTATGATGCCCAGAGTGATACCTATGCACTGAACCGAGGGGGCGGCTAATGAATATCCTAGATCAGATTAAGGGACGCCAGCAGGACGAACAACAGGTCGTGGCTGAAGATCAATACTCACGAGATAACGAGGTAGATGCAGGCGCATCAGCTCAGCAACAACGTGTGGGTCACCGTCAGCAGATGGAGCAGGTGGCCGATAGGGAACTACAGGAAGTAGAGGCGGGTCCCGAGGAACAGGCAATGGTATCCCAGATGGAGAAGGCGCTGCTAGAGATGGTGCATGGCGCCGATAAGTCTAACCAGGCATTGACCGCCATCATGTCGGCGCAGGACCCTGTGCATGGCATTGGGACCCTCGCCGCAGACATCGTAGGGGTGCTCAAGAGGCAGACTCCAGGTGCAACTGATGACGTGTTAGGGGCTATAGGTGAGCGTGCTGTAGAGGAGCTCACAGAGCTTCTGGAGATGGCTCAGCCTGAGATAGACCTGTCCGAGAATGACATGGCCGAGGCGTATGCGATTGGTATAGAGAGCTACATGGGGGCCAACCAAGGCGACTTTGATGAAGACGAACTAAGGGGGTTTATGGCCGATGCCTAGATACTCAGAAGATCCAAGAAGACCAGTGCGCTATGGCTTCGGTCAGGCTTTAGGTGATGCGATACAAGGAGCCGGTAAGTACTACGGCGATGTTGCCATCCAGAAGAAGAATGCCGAGGCGTTAGCTTTAGCGCGGGCTGAGAAGGTTGCGGATAGAGATCTGCTCCTTGGGCAGAGAACTAAAGAGAGAACGGAGGATCGAGCTAACGTCGTAGCGGATCAAGCTACCGCTCGTGAGTTGCAATTAACTGACCTAGAAGCTGCTCGTGAGTTGCAAATAGCTGACCGAGAAGCTGCTCGTCTTGCCTTGGAGACAAAGGAAGAAGGGGATGGAGCCGTAACAGAGACCTTGTATCTTGATGAGGCGGGTGTGGCAGTTGAGCCTGGGACTAAAGGGGCTGTGCCAACTATGGTTCGCCTAAACAAGGATGGTGCACGTATTGGTGTCATTGGCGCTGACCCTGACTACGGTATTAATCCAGAAGGGTACTATGTCAAGCTCAGTGCTGGCGGTAAGGTGACTAGTGCAAAGCAACGGACTGAAGCTCAAACCAAGATGAAGCTCCACAGCACCAGTATGGAGGAAACGTATAAGGGTCTTGAGAAGTCCCTAGCGGATGGCTATGACTTAAGCTCGGCCACTGCCCTCACGGATAGAGTCGCCGCTAATATCGGATTCGGTAACTACCTAATGACCGAAGAAGGACAGGTGTTCAATGTCAACGCTGAGCGGTTCGCTGAGTCACTCTTTAAGGGTGAGTCGGGCGCGGCTGGTTCAGATGCTGAAGCTGCTCGTTATCGCTCCTTCATCCCTTTGGCTGGTGATAAACCTGAGACCATCAGGGTTAAGTTATCTATTATGAAAGTCTCTCTGAATGCGTTTAGTGAGGCTGCTGGTGAGGGTGCGACCCGTAACACCGCTGTAGATATTGCAAGGTCCGCAGCCCTCACTGCTGCCCGCGCAAATGGGCTTAAAGAGGTTGGTGCGTTCAAACCCAACGAGGCCGTGCTGGGCGACTCTAAGCGAGTCGAGGGGCATAACTGGGAGTTTGGAGCAGAAAGCCCGCCGCCTATGTCCACTGAGGAGGCGGATGAGTTAATAAACAGATACCCCTCAGCCAAATTAGACTTCAATAAGGGAGGCTCTTACTGATGAGTAGACGAGATGACTTGTTAGCATCTCTAAGGGTGGCTGACGCATTAGCAACCAACCCAAACACACCCCCTGAGGAAGCTCGGAGAGCACGCGAGGATGCTCAAAAGCTAGCTGATGCAGTCCGTAGTGAACCACCTGCTGGATCATCTAGCGAGCCCTCGGGGTTCTTCGCTCCTGGGCAGAGAGCTGCCAACGCTGTTGAAGAAGGAGTCCCAGGACTTGCCGCCTCAACGGTAGAAGCTGCTGGGGACTTTGGCCGTGGGGCATATACTGGATTCAGAAACATTGGTACTGACGTTGGTAGACTGGTTGCTGACTTTAACGGTGATGAGGATGTACTGGCAGGGCTTAACAAGCTGAAGTCGGATCGCAAGCTAGCTGACGCTGAATACCAGAAACGATCTCCTTGGGCCTATGGTGCAGGGGATATTGTCGGGGAGGGTATTGCTCTAGCTCCTTTAGGGGGCCTCTCAGGGGGCCTCATTAAGGGCGGCCTTAGTGCTGCTGGCAGGGCATCAACAGGATGGCTGGCTGCCGGTGGCACATTAGGGCTAGAAGGGGCAGCCTCTGGCTTCCTGACATCAGAAGGTAAGGGGGAGGGTTCCCGCCTCACTGATGCTGCTATTGGTGCAGGAGCGAATATCGCTGGTGGTGCCTTATTAGGTGGCGCTATGGATGTGGGTGGTGGATACATACGGGCCCTCGGGAGATCTAAGTCAGGCATCGAGGATACTGTTAATGCCCGTATAGATGAGACCATAACCCCACGAGTTCAAGAGGCTGATGAGTTTGGTGGCTATACTATCGATGGTAATACTGCCGCCGCTACCCGTACCTCCCTTCAAGAAGTGAAGGACATGCGGAACGCGAATGACATTAGCTCTGACATGATTGAGGACTTCATTGCAGATCAGGAGGAGGCTGTCACAGCGCGGGCTACTCTGTTCGTTGAACAGTTCGGTGAGTCAGCAGGGAAGACCTTCTCTGATGCTAATAGGCTACTAGCTGAGTCGTTAAGTTCATCTCGCGATAAAGCTAAGGATGCCTACGTTGAGGCGTATGAGCGGTTAGATGAGCTGGCCCTTACCCAGAACTATATCCTCCCTGGTAAGGACCAACTCGCGACTGGTGTCTCCCGTATGGATATCCCTGTGGCGTCCTCTGTCGGCCCAAAGGTCCAGGAGATATTCCAGAAGTATGGCGTCAGTGCCAACGTCACGGCGAAGGACTCCGTGGAGTATCTGGCTAAGAGAGTGGGGGGTCCTGGCAAGCAGCTCACCTTTGGCACCTCAGAGCAATTGCGTAAAGAGCTAAACGCATTCTATGGTAATGGCAAACTCAACAACGGAGATAAGCAGGTTATTGAACAAGCTAAGGAGCTCCTCGATGGTTTCATTGATGGTGCTCTAGCTGATCCTAAGATTGGAGGCTCTGTTACTCAAAGAGCTGCGGTCACAGCAAGGACCCTACGGGCTGAGTTCAGTCAAAACTGGGATGAGAAGTCCGTCATCAACATGATTGCCAACAGTGCTGGAGAAGGTAAGGGCCCAAGGATTGCGATGGATCAAGCGATCACTAAGCTGACGAAGGGTCAGGACACCAGGAACCTGAAGACTGTTAAAGCTAGGCTGATGGGTATGGAAGGAGGAGATGAGGTCTGGAAGAGTGTTCAACAAGCCCCTCTACTACAAGCCCTCGAAGCTGCCACTGCGGGTACGGGTAGAGCAAGGACTAAGGGGGGTGGTATCCCATTTGATGGGAAGAAGTTTGAAGCCTCTCTCAAAGGGACCATACACCCTGACGCTCAAGATACCCTATGGGAAGGTGCTACCTATGGGAAGGACTTCATCAACCGCGCTGCTAAGTCTTGGCAGATGCGAGATGTGACAACCCTCGGGGGCTTTCGGGACAACCCATCGGGCTCTGGCTTACTGCTCCTTTCTTCGCTCCGCTTCCTGCCCTCAGGTGGTAAACGTAACGCAGCGATGATCGCCACGGCTGTGCTCCCCAAGGTTACTGACGTTGGTATAGGTCAGCCTAGAAGACTCGCTGCCGTCGGTAATATGACAAAGGGTGAAGTGAGTGAGAAGGTGCGATACCAGATGGAACTGGAGGCTTATGACGCTGCTGAACAGACCTACCGTGCAGGTGGTCTTAAGGCGGCTGAAGGGTTCATCGATGCCTTCGCACAGCAATACAAAGGTGGTGGTACTCGTCGTTATGAGGAGATGCTCCGTAACATCGTTAGGCGAGGAATCGTCTTTGAAGACTCTGACCAAGAGTAGCCGTTAAAACCCCACCATAGGATCTTCTCTATGGTGAGGTAAGTGTTTCCTCGGACCCCCCTTCAGGCTATATGCTTGTTGGGGGTTTTATTGCTGCATCCCTGTCTTCTAGTTCAGCCTTACGTCCTAGCTCAACACCGGCTAGTGCATTCGTCAGGGCTGCGTACTGCTCCTCCTGTTGTTTCAGCTCTCGCTGTAACATGATGAGGTTCTTGAGGACACTCGTGACCTGCTGGTCTATACCTTTCAACTGATCTGCTATCTCACTGCTCATGGGTAGAATATCTCCACTGGTTTCTGACTGATGTTCATTACGTCCACATGGAGCCAATCGATGCCCATCTCCAGTCGAACTGGATACGGTAACTCAAGTTGCCCACTGAGGACTGCTGATCGTACTTCTTCTGCTTCCCAATCACCGACAGCGTCGATAGCCATGCCCCAACTATGGGCTGACCCTACTGACCACCAGGGGCTGTCTGCGGTGCGGATACCGGACCACTCACGGTTACCCCCTGAGTGCCAGTTGTTGACAGTCATAGGGGCGTCTAACCATTCCCTGATGACTTCCAAAACGGCTAGCATACGAGGGTCGAGGTAACGAATGGACTGCTCTCCATACTTCTGGAAGAGGGAGCGGGGCACGAGTTCCTGTGGGATGAAGTGCTTCATCTTGAAGTCGCTCATTAATCCTGCCCCGCTAGTAGTCCATAGCTTTTGGCGACATCCCACTGGCGTGGGTTTACATCGTTGAGCTTCAAGTTAGTCTGCACGGGCGTTGTGGACTGAGGAGCTTTCAAGTGGGCCACTAGTATGTCTAAGTAGTGCTGGCACTTCTCCAAATCTTCCAACCCATCCTTATGCTTATAGGGGTATCTGGTAATGTATTTAATGATGTTGCCTGGGATGTAGCCGATGCCATTAGCCAGTATGTATTCCACCGGCTGGATCGGCAGGTCCTTATAGTGAACCCCACCAACTTGTGTGTCTAACGGGTTACTTGGCACTAGGGCGTCCTCTCGTATCAGTAGCTGTGATCTCCAGTAGTCTGTCTAGGGAGAACCGTTCCAGTCTCTTGTCTCTGTCTAAGTTGATCATCAGGTTGCTTGCCTCCAGTATCTGCTTTATCTGTGTGAGATTCTTTACCTTGCTCCAATCCACGCGCGCCCAGAACCCTTCTGTCACGGGTTGAGGGGGAGCGGGCACTCTTAGTAATCGAGGGCTATTGGGTTCCATAGTAGGACCTCCTTTGTCTTAAAGTTGTAGTGGTGGTGGTCTAGGATCTTAGCCATCCGAGCGTTCTCCAGTGCCTCGCATTCATCAGCTCCGACTGAAGCAAATGCGTCGAGTACGCAGTCCCACATCTCAGGCATGTCACATGCAATGATGTCAGTTGCATACTCGGACGTTTTGCCCACACCACGCGCACCCCCAAACCCGTCCGTTGGATCTCCCACGATGGTCTGCCACATGTGGAACGCAGCCGCTTCCTGTTGAGAGATTTCCAAGACACCCAGCTCTGGTCTGCGAGGATTGAAGAGGAGCCCTGGCACTGTACGCAGGTCTTTGTCTTCGGATACGATGATGCGTCTTCCAGATACCAAGCTAGGGTGCGTCGATAGGATTCCCAGAACATCGTCAGCTTCGAGAGAATCCCTCTGATAGCATGTATACTCATTGGCTAGATACTCCTTCAGATCAGTGAGCAGGACAGGGCGGTTACTCCTGTCACGGTCCTTGTAGTTATCCCTGATGTTGTAGCGCCAGTTGTCCAAGGGATCAGTGAGGCACATGATCGCCTCGTCTGCCTTTAGGTCTTCCATCAGGTGAGCCACACGGGTATCGAGTTCCTTACATGCCTCCTCAAAGTAGGTCCATGTCCCCCAAGGGGAGGTGCTCTGGTGTGTCGCTGATACTTGGAATGCGAAGATGTCCGAGTCAAGCAGTAGGGTGGTATTCACTCGGCACCCTTGATGCATCGATAGTACTCCTCAGCATCCACCTTCCTCTCCGTCTCGCTGGGGACCATCAACCTGTGGATGAACTGCGTGGTCCACCCAGGGTTGAGGTAACAAGCCCCGACTACATCCATAGAGATATGTGTGCCGAAGTGCTCAAGAGCGGTGAAGAGCTCGCCTCTAGCTAGCGTGTCGGGTGTCATCGTGAACCGCTCGTAATTCAGCTTAGTACTGCCATGCTTCTTACTCGCGCAGACATCCTTGAGTTTCACCTCAAGGTCCTCGTTACCAGCAGCGGGTTGGCCGAAGGTACAGGTGTAGTCAGCAGGGGTCACAGTGTTCTGCAGCAGGGCTAACACCCCACCCCACCCATGCCCCGTGTAGACTATCTTGCTCACCCTCCGATCAGCCATGTACGCCGATGTGTTCCTCTCAAGTATCGCCTCAACGACAGCACCAGATAGGTAGGAGTGAGCAGCCAGGACATCGCCAGCGATGTCGTAACTGTTGTCCCTGTCAGTGGTGTCCACAGTGGTCTCGTAACGGAACACAACGAACAGGATGCCGCTGTGCTCTATCAGGTCGAACCCCACGTCCTCTATCGATGACTCAAAGCGAATAATAGTTTCCCGCTGTCGTAAGCCATACAAGACATACGCTGGCATCCAGCATAGGCGGGCCGCTATGACTGCTGTTGGGTTGATCATATGCTATCTCCGAGTTCTGGGTGAATACGTGTGACGTTGTTAACGTCATGAGTTGTCATCGTGTCGTACCCATTGACCCCCATAGTCACGTCCATAATGTAACTACCTAGATCGTGTATCTCACTGTCGGGGTCGAACCCATCTGGTCCGAAGTCGATCTCTACGAGGGCGTGATTCTCGCCATCAGCAGTAATACTAATCATCACCTTATCTACCATCTCTCCTCCTAATGGGTGTCGAACCACGTTGCCCCTATTGCCCCTGTGCCATCTAATGGACATCTGAAGTTGTAGTACTGCTGTACTAGGGGGAACGCCTTAATTGCTATCTCGCTGTACTGCTCAGCATACTCAGCCATCACTTCTGTCTGTGCCTCATCATGGACGTTAGCTACGTACTCGTAATGACCAACTACTGATGGATGCTTCCATTGGTAGGGGACTAACCCCGCCTCCTGACACAGCTCATCCACGATGACTAACCACTGCTTCATCAGGATGGCCCCACAGGACTGCAAGAGGAAGTTGAAAGCTGAGTTGCCCTTCGCCTCAAGTCTTCTGCCGTCAAGCGCAATGAGGTGCCCAACTCTCCTAGACTTCTCTTTGACTCGTCTGATAAGTTCACTGAGGGCAGGGATAGATTTCGAGATACGGACTCGGCTTCCCTTGCCAAGTACCGTAACTGCTGCTGTAAAGCTCTTACTTCCCGACTCACCGTACTGGGTGTGGAAGCGGAGGCGCTTGTCTGCAGGGAAGTCCTCAAGGACTGTGATTCCAAGTCGGAAGTCTTGAGCCCCGTAGAGGAAGGCGTAGATCCAGGTCTTGGCATTAGAGCGGTGGTTGAGTCCGATGGCGAGTTGGTTCTTTGTATGTACGTCACCTTCGACAATCTCTCTCGCATACTCTCCACCATCAAGAGCGGCGACATAGTGCCCGAGACACCTAAGTTCCAATCCTGAAGCATCGTTGCCGCACAGGAGATGGCCCTGTGGTACGCCGAATAGGCTTCGAGCGTTGGCTCCATAGCGCCCCTTGAGACCCCAGAGTGCCTCTCCTCCCGCGCCATGTTTAACCCCTGGAACTTGTCCGAGGTTAGGACTACTGTGTGAGCATCTCCAAGTATTTGTGCCCATAGCATCAATTCTTCCGTGAATTCTTCCACTTGGCCTGACTGCCCCAAGCCATGCTTTCTTGCCAGCAGCCAGTTGACCTGAGAACTTAGAGAGGCACATATAGTCAAGCAGTTGGGGGATACAGGGGTAAGGCAACGAAGATACTGTTGACTCATCGAGAGTAGCCTTTCCATCCGCAGTAAACGCTGTTGGTTGCCAGCCGTAACGCTTCTTGAGGTAATATTCGATATGATCTGTTGAGCCTGGGTTGAATTCGGTAAGCTTAACCTTTGATAGAGGTACATTAGCGAGGTAGCCCGCCCCTTGATTGCCCCGCTTAGGGATGAACTTAGCTCCTCGCTTGTAGAATGGGGGGAATAACTCTTGTAGTTCATTCTCTATATCCTTTAGCTGCTGAGAGACATCTGCATGTAAGTTAATGGCTTCGTTCTGGTTGAACGTAAACCCCTGACGTTCCTGCCGACTCATGAGATGTTGAAACCTGTTGTCTAACCGATGACACTCCATCGGATGCACGACAAGGTTCTTGTCAGCCAGTATCAACTTGAGGAGCTCAACCGTGACAGCCACATCCTGGACACAGTAGTCCTCCATCGCTGGTGTCCACTTAGACCAATCAGTCGTGCCATCACCACCAGCTAGTGAGCCCTTGAGGATGCCTAAGCGATAACCCCACGCCTTCAACGAATGCTTGCCAACGAGCTGTAGCTTGGCGAAGTCAGGATGGCGTTTGCCCTTAGCCATTGCCGAGAAGTCCATGTTGCGGATGTCTCGATAGATAGCCTTAGCCATATCGATAGTGTCGAACATGGCAGAGGGGTAGGGGTTGAAGTCGGGGTAGAGCTTCTTCAGTGCGGGGTAGTCAAACCCGTGCCCGTAATGGAAGTAGAGTTCGTCAGCTTGGTTCATCAGTACGATGGCTGTGTCAATCTCGCCTGCCGTCTGTGAGTTGTAGCGGTGGTACGTTTCTTCTTCTAGGTTGTACAGAACGATGCAGTGGACCTGAGTGCATACATCTAAGAAACCATCGGTCTCTATGTCGCCAACTAGTCTAAGCATAATGCCTCCTTAGAATTGCTCCCGCTGATCAGTGAATGGGCTACTACCCCCCTCCTTGCCAGGCCACACCCAGTCATTGTCAACACTCTGTAGGCCCGTTAGGGGGTCGTACAGCAGCGTTAAGGTCTTGCCGGTTGAGTTGCCAGTGAAGCGGTCCTTGAGACACCTGAAGCGTCCTCGGGCTCTCTCCTGTGTATCCTCGGCTTGCGTGTTTCTCTCGATACCAAACATGAAGTGAGCCCAGTAGCCAATAGCTCGGGAGCCCTTGAAGTGCCGTACAAACACCCGCCCCCCTTCTTCATGGGGTGTGCCATCAGGGGTGCTCAAGTGACTGATCACATAGAACATCACGCCGAGCTTCGCGGCTAGCCCAGCCATGTCAGCACAGACCCCTTCGAGCATCCTCCGTTCATCATCAGCGTGAGCCGCGAAGGCAGTCAGGTGATCGATGTAGAAGTGGCGGTAGCCCATGTGAGCGAGGAGGGTGATGTCTTGAGATACGGTAGCCCAGTCAGCAGATCCCCAGTGGTCGTAGATGTAGGCATCAGACTTCTCAAGGGCGTTGAAGCTCTGCTCAAGATCATCAGGCACCCACCCCGCATCGGGGATGTGGAAGCGGTGCCCAGAATACTTGCCCGCGAGACGCTTAGCGGTCTCCACGGGGTGTGATTCAAATGAGAACATAGCGACCTTCTCACCCTCAGCAATGTCACGAGCTGCCTGCTGGGTGAAGAAGTCAGTCTTACCAACCCCCGTACCAGCGCCAAAGAAGTACACCTCGCCGCCCCGACGCCCATAGGTCCAATCGTTAAGCTCAGGGAAGATCCACGGTATCCCCTCCACAGGGGGTGCCATGACTTGAACCTTAAGGGACTTGAAGCTGATGAAGCGGGCTGGGGTGTAGTCCTCCGCTCTCCAGATGCAGTTGATGATGCCCTTGATATCGTGGGCCTTCAGCATCTCGTTAGCATCCTTGAACCCTGAGGGGGCGCAGGCGATCTTAACCTTGCCGTAGGCGAACAGCACGGCGCATTCCTCTGCGGCCTTCCGACCTGGTTCATCGTTATCGAACCACAGGATGATCTCCTCAAAGCTGTCCAGCCATTTGTACGCATTAGTGAGACTCTTCACGGCACCTGCCGCACCATTGGGGAGTGACACAACGGGGTATCTATCATCCTGCGCGGTGGAGACTGACAGGGCATCAAACTCACCCTCAGTGATAACCACCTTACGCCCACCACTGGGCCAGCGATCTTGGAACACTAAGCCAGCAGCCTTGGTGTCACCGATGTAGCGGAAGTCCTTGTTGGGCAGACGTATCTTGGTAGCCGCGTGGCCCCGTCCGTCACCATAGGGGACCGAGACGAGATGGGCGGACTGCCCTTGATACTCGGCTACCGCATAACGTAACTTCTCCATCGTCTTCAGGGGTATCTGACGGAGCGCCTTGTGACTACTAGGGACAGGAGGGGGAGCGCCACGAGGTGCCATTGGCGTGGCTTCCTGTGTCTCCCCCTCCCCACCACTACCTGGCGGGATGTTCTTGTTACAACTAAAGCAGTGACCCCATCCATTCTCTTGAACCGAGAACGCATCACTGGACGAACACTTAGGACAGGGCAGGCTCATTATTACGACTCCAATAAACTGATGTGGACCCGCACATATCCAGGTTTGGCGACACCGATGCGGGTGAATCTTAAATCTGCGATCTGCGAATCATCCTCGTACACAGAGCCTGTGAGAGAATCGAGGAGGCACTTACCTAAGTTATCAAGGTCGCGCACCCTGTTGTCGGGCAGCATGACTTCGATAAAGACCTGGACTCTCTTTGGCTTAGCAATGGTGTGGGAGCCCTCACGGAGCTCCCTCAGGACATCAACAACGTGCTCTCTATACTTGACACCAGGGGTCTTAATGAAGCGTGTGCCGCTCCTTGTGATCCCGTAGTAGTTGTTAATGCTGGGTGGGTATTTGAGATGGAGGATGAAATGAGCAGGTCCCTGAACAGGGAAGTCTGTCATTTAGAACTCATCATCATCTTCGGTGGTAACGGCAGTGGGTGCGGTGGCTGCTTCAAATGAATCAGCAACATAACCACCACCGACAATACCGAAGCCGAAACTACCGGCAGTACGATTGCCACCACCACCCACTGCTTCAATCACCTGAACGGCATTGATCTGGAGTGAGAGCCCCGCCTTCTTCAAGCCTGGCGCACAGAAGGGCATCGCCCGTACCGCAACAATAATCTTCGAGCCAGACCAGAGCGTCATATCCTTACGCATGGGCGACTTGCTCAAGGGAGGGATAGGGGCACCACTTGAGTCATACAGGGGTAGCTCACGCTGCCATGCTTTCTCTCTACCTGATTTATCTGTCGATACACCTGACGACTTACTCTTAGTATTGAAGATCACCAGCCCCGTCTCATCACCATCATCATCGTAGTCAGGGTTGAAGGGGGTATGCATCTCAAGATCATCTAATGCAGACCTGAGGCCAGCCTTAGCTTTACCAGTAGCCGCATCAATCTGTTTGGTGAGAGATTCCTTACCATCTGCGAACGCTTGCTCACAGAGCTTGGTCATCACCTTGATGAACTCACCCACGTTGTCCCCTTGGGTGACGATAGGTTTCTCGCGAGGGACAGTGGTGGTGACGGTCCAATCAGCGGTGCTCTCGGGGTCAAGCTTGACGCCCGTCTTGTAGTTGGAGGTGCCCTTGTATTCATCTGGGTTGATCAAGGCGGGGTATACTGCGATGCCTAAGGGGAGGGTGGCTTCTATCTTCATTGCATTCATGTTGTTCACTCTTTGGGTGTGTCGGGGTGATTGTCGATGCCATCCATATCAACTTCGGCAGCCACCATAAGACGTCTAAGACGCCACAGACGGAGAACCTTCTCAGGTTGATATCCAGCGAATTCCATTAACTTAATGGTGCTGGTACTTATGTCATTCGTCCTATCGAACTCCCGTTTAGCATCCCTAAGGACTTCTCGGGATTCACTCGGGCTGTATTGAACGACGTTGAAACCCGCTCGTTGATGGAAGGCCCGTATCTTCATCAGGCCATCAGCCTTATGCTCTGCGTAGTGGTCAGGGGGTGCTTGCTTGAAGCTCATTGCGACTCCTTGAAGAGCGTGTCCCATTGGTCAGGCAGGAGCCCTGTCATGATGAACTCACGCTGGTCGGGGTTGAGGGTGGGGAAGGCATCCTGCACAAGGACCCCCGAACGCCAATCGTGGATGGCGGCAGAGAACGCCATGATGGGCATGGGGATGGTGGTAGTGTTGCCACCCACTACGACGTGAGTAGTGTCGTTAGTAGCTCTGGTGGCGGTGTAGGTGATGGGGTTGGATGGGGCCATGTTACTAATACCTCTGTCTAGCTAGGGTCTCGTGGGGTGGGTGTCAGGATGCGTTGCACCTTGATCGATGTTTCTGCCCAGGCCGCTTCTGATACGATGTCCTGTATCGCCTTGAGCTGGTCCTGCAAGGTCTTTACATACTCATGGCTGTAACCATCTTCATCATTCATCTTCCACCTCCACTGGGGGTATATGCATCCATAGCTCTACCTGCTCACTAACGTCCGGTTCCTCCTCCCCACCTAATGCTAGATAACTACTGTTGATGTACAGACAGGCAAAGATCGGGGAGTCATCTTCGTACTGTCGGCAGTAGACATAGCTAAAGTCATCGGGTGGGGACTCACTGGGGGACCAGGGGTATATAGGGTTGTCACTGAGGACGTAAGCATTGAGATACTTGTTCATGGTGGTATCCTTAAGTGTCTTTTCGTATTCTTCTTCTAATAGCCCCCTTTATATAAACTAGGGGGCTGTAGGGGGTTTGCTAGGAGAAGAAGAACTCACTGTTTAAGACACCTGACAGGTCCAACGAGCCGCGTGACGGGGGCGGTCCGATCTCGACTTGGACATCCTCGGGTAGCTCCAGGTAGAACTCTAGGAGCCAGTCGGTTTGATACATCTTGAAGAACTCATCACGACAGACCTCGAAGAGAATACCCGCTTGCCCCATTGGCACGGCGAAGCTGTCGTGGATCATTGCGAACGACTTCACCCCCAACTCACTCAAAGCGTTAGTGGTGAAGCATAGGTGTGACGCATCAAGTGAGTGGATGAAGTTGGGTGCGATACCCAGTTGCTGCTCCTTACGCTGCACGCCAGCCGGTCCTTGTCGCTCTGTGAATTGGATGGGCTTGGAGTCGTAGACCACCTTGAACCGGCGGGTGTTGTATTCAAAGTAGTCCTGCCTGACGGGGAGTCCCATTGGGCTCGTCCACTCACTGATGGTGTCAAGGTCGGTGGTGTCCTGCGCCTTCTGCCGCGCTGAGGCCTTGAGCCAGGACATGACCGCATCCGCTGCGCCTGTGATGGTGCTGATAGATTCATCAATGCAGTTAGACATAAAGGCAGCGTGGGCGCCCGTGGTCCCTGCTTGGTACTCAATGTGCCCCCGACGAACCTGCTTGCGGGCGTAGTCCTGGACCTGATTCCGCATCCCATTAGCGGTGACACCGTAGGTCTTGCACATCACGGGCAACTTGCACAGGGCACGGGTGACCTTGGTTAACCAGTAGACACTCAAGGGGTCCTCTGAGGCGTGGAGGGCGGCAGTGGCAGCTTCAGCCGTTGCCATATAGATATCCTGACGGGTGCCATCAGGGTGGGGCAGGACGTTCACCGCTTCAGCCAGATGTTGATCGCCTGTGAGGGCTGCGTAGTGCTGGAGCCCCGAGCAGGTCCCATCGAGGGCCATCGGTGTGTGACAGATATACTCACGACCCAGTAGGTCATACCCTTGGAGATCGAAGCAGACCTGGAGGAACTGGAAGGGCTTGTCAGCCTTCATCCAACCTCGATAGAGCATGGGGTCGGCCGCGAAGGTCAGGTACAGACTGAGGTTCGCTTGGGTCGCGTCGATCCGGTCCTGTAGTGAGCCCTTGTCGTTGCCCCAGCAGTTTTGAGCGTGGACGAACAGGTACGCCACACCTTCTTCCCCTAAGGCCATGCCCTCGGCAAACTCGATCAACGCACGTCCACCATCGTCACCTTGAGGGTTTATAGAGCCAGCCCCTGATGTGGGGTAGACCCGCCCCCGTGAATCCAGGTTATGGACGTAGTAGATCTTCTCGTCGTGGAGGAGGATCTCAGCGAGTCGTGCCTTCTGCGCCTCAGCGAACTTTAAAGAAGTGTTAGTGTTGATGTAGTCGTAGACCTCCCGCCGCTCTCCCTGACGCACTTGGGCCTCCTTCGTCTTCATCAAGGCACCACACAGCCCACCACCCCAATCGTAGACACTGTCTGGCACCTCGACCCGCTCAGTGTTGGAGGTGCCTGCCAGACCCCGCCCCACGCATTCCTTCCAGATGGCGTAGACCCGCTGGTGGATTCTCCAGGGTGTGGCTTGGATGGCATTAACGGCGCTCATGGGCACATCAAGATTGGCGGCAGCCAGCTTCGGGGAGACCTTAGCTACCCTCACGAATTGACTGGGGTGGAGGTGTTGGAGGAGGTATCCACCATCATGCATATCAGTCCAGGGGTAGGGTGGTACGACCATCGGCAGATGAAACGGGTAGGCTAGCTGGTTGCTCCGCATGGCATCCATCCCCCACTTTTGCCCATCGTCAGTGAGCCGTACATGCTTGATTGAGCGGCCTTCCTTGAATTGGGTGTGGGTTTCAAACAGGCCCGTATGGTCACAGAATAGCTCGATCAGGATGGTGCCGATAGCGAGGCGCTGGTGCTCGGTGAGGGTGACATCGATATGCTCAATCGTTAGGGTCTCCTCAAGGAGCTTCTGGCGGGTGTAGGTCCGAGGTGACCAGTTGAGACGGCGGGTCAATCGCTTGAACCCCTCGCTATCCCGCGACTCGTATAGGTGAGCGCCGAGTGCTATCCGCAGTTGCTCTGATAGGTTCTTAACGAGCGCATGGTAGGTGAGTTGCTCCTTGCTGATCGAGTCCACTAGCGTGCGGTAGACGATCAACGTCGTGGCATCCAAGGGGAGGGCTACGAGGACATCATACGCACCGCTCTTCCTCAGCTTATCCGCCTCCTTCGCCACCCAACCTGCCAGGGCCACTGAGAAGGTCTTGGCGGCAAACAGGCGTCCGACTAACGCTTTACCCCCTGCGGTCTCGCTCAAGCCACTGCGTTTGATGGTTTCACTCAAGCGATCCCGCGCTATCCCTGCGGCTAATTCCTCTAGTTCCCGTTCCCGATCAAGGCGACTCTGTGTCATATAACTGCATTCTCGTAGATAGATGAATAGGTGTAGGGGCAGAAGTGTGCCCCTTTAGTCCGCAGTTGTCTAGAGGTTTAACCCCAGGTCAACCAAGTGATTGCCTATAGTGGTGAGGGCTGCACGCCGCTCTTTATCGTATGCGTAGAGCATATAGTGGCGGCGAGTGACATCCGCAGGGGAGTGATTTAGGAGCCCCGCAATGACATCGTAGGGCACACCCAACGAGCCCGCTAATGTCGCGCAGGTGCGTCGGTAGTCGTGGGGCGCAGCGTGGGGAATCTTCGCGGCCACTGCGAGTTTCTTCGCGACGAGCGCCATGCCGGTCGCGCCACACTTGAATATCTTATGCCCTGGGGCTGTCGTGGCAACTAACGGGGTCAATAGGATGAGGGCCTGGGGGGAGAGGGGGACGGCGTGGGCATGTCCGTTCTTGGTGGTCCCGAAGCGGATCTCACGCCGTTCCAGATCAACGATGCCCCGCTCTAGGGGGTTATCGCCACCCATAGGGGTCAACTCACGGGTCTCCCCAGGGCGCAGGGCGGTGAGGAGGATGAGTTGTAAGCAGGCGACTGTGTTGGGGTTATGGTCCTCCTCAGCCATCGCTTTGAGGAGCCCTTGCAGCTCGTAGTCTAGGAGGTGGCGGGTCTTGGGGTTCTCCTTGGTATGTGGGATACCGTAGACCGGATTGTCGGTCACAAGGTCCTCTTCCAGGGCCCACTTGAACATTGAGCTTAGGGCTGACTTGGTGCGGTTAGCTTGGACGGGGGTTTTACGCCGCATCTCTCTGAGCGCCTCTCTGAGCTCCATACGGGCGGTGTAGAGTGTCGCCGTGCCATCGATCAGGGTGCTACGGGGATTCAGGAGGAGATAGCGATAGATTCTATCGAGCCACAGCTCGTAGTTCCGATGCGTCCCTGTAGTTAGTTTCGCCGATGCATGGTCGGTTAGGAACCAGGCGACAAGCTTGGGGTAATTGATCTCTAAGCTGAAAAGGCCGCTAGGGCCCTGATTTAACAGTCGTTCAGTCAACATATGATGCTCCTAAGGTTAAAACCTTAAGAATATCAACAAGTTATTGGCTCCCCGACGTGGACTCGAACCACGGACCCAATGATTAACAGTCAGAATAACCAACTGCATTGACTTGTTTATATTCTTAAGAGGGCAAGCCAATCCTGCCCTTCAGGTATATCTCAATCAAGCTCGTGTGAGCTCTTGTAGGGGACTTTACATCAAACCTAACCCATCCTACAAGCTAAACTTTTAAACCCCTGTAAGGGGCTCTCAGATGCGTCTGAGGGCATATCTGCAGTAGGGCATATAGATACACAGATGAGAGGCCCTGGGTGGAGCAGGGGTGGTAACGAATACCAGCCCCCTCCTTTAGATGACCTACAGATCATTCCTGAGTGTTATGCCACTCATCAACTTATACTGCTCGGTGAGCATTGCGACCCCCTTCGCGTTAATGGTAATGATCTTGTACCTGGGCTGCGTAGGGTCGAAGGTGATATCCACCATCTCTAACCCAGGTTCCCCCTCTACTGTCAGCTTGTGTAGCTTTCGTATCAACCTAGAGACCTGACTAGGGGATACGTTCAGCTTCTCAGCTAGTTCGTAGATCGTGATACCCGAACTACCACGACTAGCGATTGTCCACAGGGCCATATTGATGGTGCTTTGTTGATCTGTGACTGTTGTTACGTAGTCCATCGCTCGGACCATTCCCCGTGCTGCGTGTGTTACGCTTAACGTTGGCATAATGCCTCCTAATGGGGGCTGTGTTAAAAAGGCGGCTACTAGAGGGAGAAATCCAGCTTACTCATAATTAGCTGTAACAACTCTCCCCCCCTTAGGATATCCTAAGGATATGTCTAAAGCTCGTATCTCTCGTAAGTCTAATGAGAGACTAGGTATATGTATAGGGAGGGGTGGTGAGTTATACAACCTCATCACACTTCCTTAGTTATAAACCTTAGTCATGCTTTAGTTATCCTTAGTTGAATCTTAAGTTGATTCTTTATCATATCTTCTAGTAGCACACTTATTAGCTACAGCCCAATGATTCCAGCAATTAGCTGGTAAAGGTAGATGTTCTCAACAGGGTACGTAATTAGCGTACCCCCAATGGTTACTCCGCCGCTCGTCACCTTAAGCATAATTAGGTTCTGATGGGCTGCTTTCTCTAGATGGTGCATCTCTCCTTCGAGGTCTTCAGGTCCACTTATCAGGTGTACCTCTATCCTTTCTACGGGATCTCGAATCACATCATCATCAGTTAACCACTCCTCTAGACCCGTCTTGTGGTGGTTCCAGGTGGCTAGGAGGGCGCTCCCATGTCCCAGAAATGTCTCTAGTGCCTCCTCTGGGGCCGCACCTCTTGGCCCACCTGACTGGGTGGCGTTGGTGCCCACCTTAATCCTGTATCTTCCGTCATACAACATATATCTATCCCTGTGCATATCTACTCTGATTCATATAAACCCTTATGAGAGGCTAGAGGTGTGAATTGTACGACCCCAGCTAGGGGGGTTTGAGAGGGGGTGTGGGCTGCTCAAAATGTGCACAGTGCGCTCTCGTGAGGGTCAGGTAGTCGAAATAAGCCAGTCTGTCGGCGTACTTTAACGTCGTCTCAGCTATAGTTTTGAGGTGTGCCAGGTCATCCATAGTGTAAACCTAACAGTTCGGGGAAGGTGTAGTAAATACCTTTATACAAATGGAACCGCTTATTATGCATCTTTTCGGTAACTCCTTAACATGACATTGACTTGATCGTTAGAGGCGCGGGCAGATGGCGCTAGTATGGTTACGGAACCACCTGCAGCTATATACTCTGTTACAGATTGGTAGCCTAGAGATTCCAAGGTTGGCGGGAGTGGAGGTAGGGGCAAGAATGCGGCCCCTAATGCCGTCTCAATGTCAGCCATTATTGACTGATGGTGTAGGTCATACTGGTCGAGCGTGTCTAGCTTCATAATGTCGCTTCTCTTTGCTGGTGACTGTCGTGGTAGCAGATGGATATCACATGTTAACGGCTTGATCCTTTATCAAAATGGATACGGTTACGTCGCCATCCTGCCAGCTTGCATAGGCGGCTATTAACTCCCCGTATACTCTCATACCCGTGGATATACATTCATCGGGGTTTGCCCAGTCTCTATATATAACCGTTTTGGATAGCAGACGCTTGTGCTTAACGTACCCGCCTGTATTGTCCGCTGTCTGGTATTCTGAAAAGGCTCTAATTATGACCTCCCCACTCTCCGCCCATCTTGCTGTCGTCATTGTGTCGCCTCTCTTCGGTTTGCTATAGTTGATCCAGGCGATAGCACTAGCGTTACCACTAATGCCATCGGCTTGATTAACTATTGAGCAGGGATATACCTCGAGTGTATATAACTGCCCTGGTGCATATGCTAGGCGCTAGCGATTAACCGGACCTTAAGCTTGTCAGCATTAGCCATGACAGATGTGCCCCCATGTAGGTTGATAAAGATCGAACCCTTGCGCCCCGTTTGAGTTCCATTACATGACCCGCAATCAGCACATTGGAGTTTCTGCCCAGCCTCCTTTGAAGCGGGACACAAAACCTCACCTTTCGATTGCACGTCGCCATCTATGCCAACCCTAAAAGTGCGATAACCTAATTGATGCGCGTCAATAGCATCTTGTGCTGTATCTGCACTGGCCATGACCACGTGACTTATATTTGGCATGGTGCGCCATTGGTGAGTGTATCCAGTGGTGAGTGATGCGAGGTCCGCGAGTCTCTCCCATATGACAGTTGGGACCGCTGCAGGGTCACCATAGGACCCGAACCGTATAGGCTTGCCCGCTAGGTGCTTGTCGTGTTCTGGCAACCAGGCAGCATAACGGCCCCGATGATATGCTTTTATAATGCCCGTTTGTGCTTGATAGATTCGCACATAACAGGTTCTGCCGTTACCGGCGCCATCGCCCCTATGCTTACAGTCTCCGCATATTGCCTTGTCTAAGCCAGTCTGCAGTGCTGCCATTGGCAGTGCGTCGGCTACTAGTATATGAGTCTGCACCATATGACCCGTCTTGCTATTAGTGCTGCCCCCATCGATGCCGGTGATAATCATAACGATAGGCGTTACGCCATCAATCAGTGATGGTCCCTCATATGCGATTAGTCCTAATGGTCTTGTCATTGTGTTACCCCGTATTGTTCTCGTTAGTGGTTCGTTTCGTTTCAACCTGGGGACACGTTAAGATGTACCAGTGCAGATAGCAACACCAATGCACCAATATGCTTAGACTGTATAGCGATAAGAAGCTGCACCTTTAGAACGCACAGACAATTGGCAAAAGTGGAGAAGTTGACCCCTATGATCAATGCGGTCTCGTATCGTTGCCCCTAATGTCACCCGTTAGGCCCGCTATTAGTTGGTCATATAGACCACCTTATACACTCACACGCTATTCATACCCGCCAAACAGGCTGCAGGCCACGTAAACACTGGGGTAACCTGGTGATACCTAAACAAACGGTCGGCCTAAAAGGGCATGGGGGGCCCCTATTCCAGCCCCTGAGATCCCACTTGATAGGACCCCCCACCCCCCTGTGGGTCTGCGGCGTCGGGGGGAGTACTGTATGCAATCGCGCAGCTTTTTCTATTCCAAATAATAGTCAACTTGAGGTTCACCTAAAGTATGTCCACAGTTTCCCCCCGCCATACCCCTAAGGTTTCCCCTGAGGCTTCTATCTACCTGGTTACACCTAGTGAACCTGATGCGGTTTACTATGTTCACTCTAGAGCGGCGGCTGAACGAACCCAACTGCCTTTCAAGCAGATCCCGCATGCGTCCACCTTAGGAGTCACGTAATGCTTCCATTAGTCTCGACTGGCTTAGGTCTGGTTAGTACCTTCCTTCAGGGGAGGCAGAAGGTCTCAGCAGCTAAGGCCGAGGCTAAGGTAGTACGACTCACTACTGGCATCCCTGGGTACTCCGATGAGTTCCTAGTGTTTGTCTGGATGGCCCCGTTAGTAATGACCTTTGTACCCCCGTTGCAACCCTACGCTGCTAAGGGGTTCGCCTTAATGGCTGAACTACCTGATTGGTATGTAGGGATGGTGGGTACGATAACCCTCTCAGTTTTTGGAGTAGATAAGCTCCTTAGCTGGAAACAGAAGTAGTCCTCCACCCAGTGGCTCCATATGGCCCCACGAGTTAACCCTAGTATTTCCTTCGAGATAATCTAATGACCGAACTGAATAGCCCTACTGATGACGGGAAGGTATCCAAGAGATTCCACACCCCCATCTTCGACTCCCTCTCACCAATGCATCAGACCTTTGTTATGGTCTACTGCGATACTCTTGATAAAGTCCAAGCGGGACTAGCGGCTGGCTATAGTGATAAGAAGAAGCAGCTCCTAGATACCATACGGGATCGGGTGTTGAGTAAGCCTGAGGTGGTGGCAGCTATAGATGAGCTGCTAGCTTCTCGTTTGGAGCAACTATCAGGGGGCCAAGCGGCTCTCTGTGTGAAGCTCCTTAACCAATCCTTAGCAAGTATCTTCGACGTGTGTGAGATGGTCCCCTACCAGAATGGCAATGGGACTGTCATTGAGGGCAAGTTCAGCTTGATCCCTAAGCCACTCCATGCGATTGAAGCTCGGTTCCTCCCCGCAGTGAACTTCATCAGGCGTAACACGGATGGCACCTATGGTTGGGATAACGTATCCCAGCATAGAGCTGCCACCCTCCTCTCATCGCTGATGATGTGGGATCAGAAGCAGCTAGATCAAGCACCCCAACTCATCTTCAACTTCGGTGGTATCCAAGAGGAGCCATACGAGAGACCTGATGAGACTATAGAGCTGGGTGAGCTAGATCCGGGGGAAGACGAAGTCCACAAGTTGACTCACTAGGGGACACCTGATGAAGACCATTCCCAAGTCCTTCTCCTTAGGCCCTAGTGTTGTCTCTGTGGCTATACAGGATACCCTGATAGTCAAGTCAGCAGCATACGGCCTGTGCATCCCTGCCCTCCAGGCGATCTTCCTCCAGAAGGTGAATCCTGAGTTCAACAAGCAGGCCCAGGTACAAACCTTCTATCACGAGTTGACCCATATGATCCTAGATACTATGGGAGAGTGTGAGCTCTCCTCCAACGAGAGGTTCGTAGAGGGCTTCTCCCAGTTACTCCTCCAGTTCATGCAGACGGCTAATGGGAAGACCTGATGTTTACCAATAAGGAACAGCAGATCACCTACATGCCATCCCCGACTGGGGTCGAGTTCCACAATAGCAACGCAGATGTCAGATTAGTACTAGGCAACGTGGGTTCCGGTAAGTCCACGATGATGATCGTTGAGATACTCAAGATGTGTATCCAGCAGAAGCCCGATAAGAACAACCAGAGGACCTCCAAGTGGGTCATCGTTCGTGAGACCTATCCACAGCTTCTTGAGACCACCTTCGCCTCCTTCAAGATATGGCTAAAGCCTAACAGCAGCACCCGTAGATACAAACAGAGCTCCCCAATGAAGATCCTGTGGACAGACCCGTTGCCAGATGGCACGAGGTTGAATGTCGAGTTCATCTTCCAGGCAGTAGCTAAACCTGATGACTACGAGAACCTGAAGAGTCTGGAGCTCACAGGTGCATTCATTAATGAGTGTGGTGCGATGGACCAGGAGATCGTATCAGCGGTCCTAAGTCGGTTGGGTCGATACCCAGCACCAGTTAATGCCGTTGACATCGACAACCCTATCACACGGGTGTCCTTGATAATGGATACGAACCCCCCTGAGGATGACTCATGGGTAGCTCGTATTGAAGAGAACACCCCAAAAGGGTGGGAGTTCTTCAGACAGCCCCCTGCACTCATAAAGTCAGCTAAGTCCGACTCGGGGTACATGCTCAACCCGTATGGCGAGAACTTCAAGTATCTCGGTATCGGCCCTAAGGCTTACTACCTGGACCGCGTTGGCTCTCTCACCCCTGAGCAGGTGAAGGTACTCTTCTGTGGTGACTACGGTGTCACTAGTTCTGGTAAGGCTGTCTATAGACGCCAGTGGGACCACACCTACCACGTATCTAAGACCGATCTCTCTGCCGTTAAGGACTGCCCTATTATATTAGGGTGGGACTGGGGTAGGGGAGGTGAGTCCTGCATCGTTGGACAGGTGATGAAGACGGGGCAGCTCCGAGTTCTACAGGAGTTCTACGGGGATAACATTGGCCTCAGAGAGTTCGCCAAGGACTTCGTGCGTCCCTGGTTGGAGGAGCAGTATCCGCCAGCCGAGGGTTGGGAGATTATCTCCGTAGGTGACCCTGCTGGACTCTCTAGTCATGGCTTATCGGCTGACAGTAGGAACTACTTCCATGTGCTGAATGATGAGCGCATAGGTGTCTTCAAGGACTGGTTTGTCACTAAGCCAGCCCAGAGTAACCACGCTGAGATTCGCCTGAATTCAGTGCGACACTTCCTCACCACTAAGACTCGTCTTGGGCATCCTATGTTCCAGATAGACAAGTCCTGCAAGTTGCTCATTAAGGGCTTCAACCAATCATACGAGTACAGCCGTAAGCAGGTAGCCGGTAAGGCCCAGTTTAAGGATGTCCCTTGTAAGTCGGCTGAGAGCCACCCACATGATGGACTTCAATACCTCGCCTTATTCTGTCACCCAGACTACGACACATTGAAGCGACACACTGAGTTTGTCTCTCGGACAAGCGTTAAGACCATCAAGAATGTAGACCTAACTAATTATCTATAGAGGTGCCTAATGGCAGATACTCCCGCTGAGCAGTACTCCAAGGAATGGGAAGCTGACTCTGATGAGAAAGCTATCCCGAAGGAACAACAGACTAAGTTCGATGCGCGGAGTCAACTAGCGATCAAAGCACGAGAGTTTGTTGAGGAGGCAATTCAGGGGAGAAACCAGACCCAGATACCTCACGAGATCAGACGCTCATACGAGCTCTACAACGCCGTAGGGTTGGACTATAGAGACACCTCTGAGGAGTTCTGGGAAGGAACTCGATTATCTCTCAAGGAGGGATCTAAGGTTGTCCAGAACATCCTCCGTCAGATCACTAACGATGGCTGTTCCCAACTTGGGGATCTCCTCTACCCAACTGACCAAGACAACTTCGGACTCCTCCCCGTGTACCCCGCTAAGCCCCCCTTGAGTATTCAAGACCAATCAGCGGCTGACGCTAACGGCGAACCAATGGTGGATGAAACTACTGGAGAACCAGTAACCAACCTAATGGCATGGAAGGGGCGTAAGGCAGCCCTGGATCACAAGGTTGAACGTATGCTGACTAAGATCAAGGGGACGATGAACAGGGTCGAGTTCGGTAAGCTCGGTAGAACCCTAATTGAATCCGGCGGGCAAACTGGTACGGCAGTCCTCAAGGGACCATTCGTGGACCCCAAGAGGGACCGAAGATGGGCAAGGGGGACTGAGGGCGCTTGGGACTTACATTCCGACACCCGACAGCAGGCCACATACAAGGTCATCAACCCCATTGACTTCCTCCCTGACATGTCAGCTACGTGTACTGAAGACATGTCTCACGCCTCAACTCGTGAGTGGCTCTTAGCACGTCAGGTGCGGTCCCTGAGGGGTCTCGACTACTTCGACGAGCAAGTGGAAGAGCTGCTCGCTAGGAAGCCTGAGGGGCTCGCACAGACCTCTGAGGGGGACACTGAACTAAGGGCTATCCGTGATAACTGTATCGCAGAGTCCATGTACGGGAAACGGTACGAGGTCTTCGAGACCTGGGCTGACTTCCCTAAAGCCATGCTACGGGGAGCAGGCGTTAAGGCCATCCCAGGTGCCGAAGATGATGATGATAACGACGGTGATGATGAGGTGTTTGCCTGTGTGATTCACTGTGCTGGCATCTGTCTGAAAGCATTCGTATCCCCACAGCAAGCCACTACCGATATGCCGTTCTCCGTATGGAGCTGGGATGAAGATCCGAATGGTCTCTTCGGTAAGTCCATCCCATTACTCGGTGAGAATTCCCAGCTAATCTACAACGCTGCTTGGAGGATGATACTGGACCACGGTGGTGTCTCAGCAGTCCCTATGGTGACTATGCTAAGAACTAAGGTTACCCCGGCTGAAGGAGATCCTAACGACTATTCTCTACGGGGAGGAAAGGTCTGGTACATCAACGGGGACACCTTCAACCTACCAGATGGAACTCAGGGTAAACCCTTCGAGGTCCACGACATCCCAATCCACCTTGACCAGTTCTTTGCGATTATGGAGAAGGCTGAAGAAGATGCTTATAAGCTAACTGGCGTCACCCGAGTTGAGAAGAACGCCGCTGGCGTTGACAACGCTCCCCTGACATTAGGTGCTACCCAGATCTACCAGAACAACTCCTCAGTAGCCCGTCGTAGACAAGTCCGTAGATTCGATGACTTGATTACCAAGACTACTATGACTCGTCAGTATAGCTGGCATATGGAGTTTGAAGAGGATGATGAAATCAAGGGCAACATGACTATCGAGCCTCGTGGCTCCTCAGTGTTGATGCAGCGTGAGACCAACACACAGAACCTGATGATGCTCCTCCAGAACTCCGCAGGGCTGCCTGGGATGAAGACTGAGGCCATCATGCGGACTATCTCCGAGGGTATGCAGTTCCCCCAGGGTAAGTTCACAGAGACACAAGACGAGACAGATACCCGTAAGAAGGCTGAGGCTGAGAACCCCCCAATTGATCCAGAGTTGCAGATCGCCCAAGCCCAGCTTGAAACAGAGCAGGCTAAGGTTGAAGGCATTAGGGCTAAGAACGAAGCAGAGATTGAGCTCCGTATGGCCGAGATGCAAGCCAAGCAGCAGATCGATGCAGCCACCTTGGAACTCAAGGCTATCGATGCTGAACGTAAGCACATCAGAGAGATGACTAGGCTACAGCAGATGGGACAGATCGACTCCCAGCGGCTCCTCGCTCAACTCGACAAGCAGGAGCAAGAGGCCATCAATAAGGCATCCCAGATCAAGACACTACGGGATATCGAGGCCAGCCGTTCCCTCTCTAAAGAGGCTACCGATTCACAGGCAGCACAAACCAACCAAATGACCGCAGAAGCTAGACTAAGGGACGCCTCCACTAAGGAGTCAGAACTTAGGTTGAAAGCTTCCGGTCAAATCAAACAGGGGGTCTAGATGACACTACTATCGGATGTACCAGGAGTAGGGGACTTAGGTTTCGCTGGCTCACCTACTAAAGTTATAGGAACAGCGGTTGAAGTGGTGCCTGCTGCCAAGTTCACGGGTGGGCTCACTACTGACACAATAGGTGAGAAGACAGCCGCCGCTGGTGTCACTATCGATGGCGTGTTGCTTAAGGATAGTGGCGTCACCGGCACCCTCCAAACTGCTGCCCAACCTAATGTGACCTCGTTGGGGACTATTGCATCCCTTGTAGCCACTACAGCAGACATTAACTCAGGCACCATCGACGGTACAGTCATTGGTGCAGCTACTGCGGCTGCAATTACAGCTACAGGGTTAAACGTAACCAATAGCATTGTTGTTGGTGGAACCGTAGATGGGCGTGATGTAGCTACTGATGGTACTAAGCTAGATGGTATAGAGTCAGCAGCCACCGCTGATCAAACAAACGCAGAGATACGTGCTGCTGTAGAAGCTGCTATAGATTCTAATGTCTTTACAGATGCAGACCATACTAAACTGAATGCTATTGAAGCATTAGCAGATGTAACGGACACTATTAATGTCACTGCTGCTGGCGCTTTGATGGATTCTGAAGTTACTAATCTTGCAGAGGTTAAAGCATTCGCCTCTACAGCTTATGCTACAGCGGCTCAAGGCACTACAGCAGTCAATGCGTTACCTAAAGCTGGTGGTGCAATGACCGGCGCTATAACAACCAACAGTACTTTTGATGGACGTGATGTAGCTACTGATGGCGTTAAGCTAGATGGCATTGAAGCCTTAGCAGATGTTACAGATGCAACTAACGTTACAGCCGCTGGAGCCTTAATGGACAGTGAGCTTACAGCCGTTGCATCAGTCAAGGCTCTTAACCAAGGTGTAGCCACTACAGATAGCCCATCCTTTGTTAACATGGCCATGACAGGCACAGGATCTGTAAAAGTCCCAGCAGGTACTACAGCTCAAAGAGATGGTATACCAGCTAATGGTATGTTCCGCTATAACTCAACTAACGAGCAATTTGAAGGCTACCAAAACAGTGAGTGGGGTTCAATCGGCGGTGGAGGCGGTAGTAATACTTTTACAACTGATACCTTTACGGGCGATGGTGTTACAACTGACTATGCTTTATCGCAAGTAATT
>Ga0136655_1000174_pt1 | contig 28403 bp, 24 predicted proteins | sample CPBDNA_2_FD_94863 | JGI IMG/M metagenome (GOLD analysis project Ga0136655, IMG submission 94863) | Freshwater to marine salinity gradient microbial communities from Chesapeake Bay, USA - CPBay_Spr_15_0.8_DNA (version 2) | ecosystem: Environmental > Aquatic > Marine > Coastal | place: USA... | reverse complement strand
GTGGGGGCATTGATATCAATCCGTTCCGGTCTCATAGCGACGTGCTCACCTCTGAAGTCAGGCTTTGGCGGCAGTAGTCAGCATCCCGTAGTTGGTTGAGTTTTCGATCTGCTGGAGCTGCGCGGCCCGACCTGCGCGGCCCGACCTCCCTACTCGCCGCGGCGGGGGAAGAAGTAGGTTCGTAGCCAGTTCAGCAGTGAATTTTTCGTCAAAACATAGCGGTCAATCTGATCATTCTGGTGTGCCAGTGCGGCGGGGTCGGTAAAGAGGCTGGCGCGGGTGACCAAGGTGCGTGCCGGATCCAGGTGTTTGACCACTCGGGCTGGATTGCCGGCGGCAATGACATTAGCAGGAATATCATGGGTGACGACGGCGCCGGCACCAATCACGCTGTTCTCGCCAATCGTCACACCTTTACAAATGATGGCGCCATCCCCGACCCAGACATTACTGTTGAGTCGGACCTTTGCCGTTGTGCCTACCGCTCGTGTGCGATCGTAAATATCATGCCAGTCTGCATCAGTGATGTAACTGCCCGCGGCGAGCATGCAATTATCATTGATCTGAACTTCGGACGCGGAATCGATTCGAACGCCCGGACACAGCAGGCAGTTGTCACCAATTCGGATATGCCCGCTGTTGTCTTCAAATTGCCAGGTAGATAGAGACACCTTGCGGTCATCGGCTGTGACGATATGAATGTTCTTGCCAACACTGATGTGCGCGCCATGCAGACGAATATTCCAGGGTTTCATCAGATGGAAGCCCGGGCCCAGGCTCGCGAGCTGAGGCGCGATAAACTGTTGGGCGTAACGCTGCTCAATCCAGAGGTAGAGTTTCTTTAAACGGTAGGGTCGCTGATCGTGAATCATGGCATCACAGGGCTTAGTATTCGGTGCCAGTGTAGCAGATTTCAATTTGCTGCAGCCTGATCGTCGACCCAGATAACCCGCCAAAAAAATCCAGGGTTTGCCTGTCGCTCGCATTCACGTATCGTACAGGCGTGGACGTTGAAGAATAGCCCATAACCTAGTCAAGCAAAGTACCCAATTTTTTTATGAAAGGCGATTGAGCAATAAATGGATGCATTAGAGGCGTTACAGCAGCGAGTATCTGCGGCCAGATTAGTGGGTGAAGTGCCAGCCCCCGAGGTGCTGGACAACTTGTTTAAAGCCGCGTTACGGGCCCCGGATCACGGCATGTTGAGGCCTTGGCGGTTCCTGACCATCAGTGGTGATGCGCGCCTGGCCCTTGGCGAGCTGTTCCTTAAGGCCCAGCGAGCGGATGTGCCTGAGATGACCGAAATACAGTGTCAGCGGGCCCAAGCAAAACCGTTGCGGGCGCCGTTGGTCATTGTAGTCGTGGCGACATTGACGGAGCACCCCAAGGTACCAGAGCTAGAACAGCTGCTATCTGCCGGTGCCGCCGCCCAGAACTTGTTGGTGGCGGCCCACGCCATGGGTCTGGGTGCCATGTGGCGCACCGGTGCGATGGCTTATCATGACGTGGTTCGTCAGGGGCTGGGGTTGCAGGCTCATGAACGCCTTATTGGTTATCTCTACATCGGTGAAGTGCAGAGCAAGTCACGTGTGTTACCGAACCTTGCGGTGGCGGATTTCGTCACTGCGTGGCCAAGCAACGGTTAATATTATTCTAGCGCCGCGTGTCCGCGCGCGGTGCGAATGACTGAAGAGAATAGCGTGGCAAGAAAGCTGACGCCAGAACCACCAAACGCGGCCAGTGAAATGAGTGGTGCGATTGATCAGTCATCCACTCGAGAGACCAACGACTTGGTCATCGGTGAGTGGTCTAGTCCTGAATGGATTCATGCGACTTTCGGTCGTAGCATGGAACGGGCGATTGAACTTCGAGACCCGGGCCATGGGATTCAGATCCTGTCTGAAGAGTGCTGGGTGAATAGCCTGCGTGAGTCGAAGCCTGGGGCAGGCCAGATGCGATTATAATCTTGGTTTGAGCGCCCGTCGATATAGGCACAATCCGGTGAAAGTGGTATCGATATCAATGTTCGATGACCAGTCAGGAGTGCTAAGATAATAAAACTTTCCACCAAAAATTAGCCTGAAATTTATGATATTTCGCCAATTATTTGATGCCGTTTCGTCGACGTATACCTACATATTAGGCTGCGAGGCCAGCCGCGAAGCCGTTGTCATTGACTCTGTGTTTGAGCAACATGGCCGCGATACCGCATTGCTGCGGGAGCTAAATCTGAAGGTTAAGTATAGCCTTGATACCCACGTGCACGCCGACCACGTGACGGGCGCATGGCGACTCAAGGAGGCCTTCAACGCGCCTATCGTTTTGTCTGGCGAGTATCATGCACAGGGCGTCGACATTGAGGCGACTGATGGCATGGTCCTGAGTTTCGGTAACTACGCGCTAACGGTTAGGACCACCCCGGGTCATACCAATGGTTGTCTGACCTATGTCACGAGTGACAAGGCTATGGCATTTACTGGTGATTGCCTGATGATTCGCGGGGCTGGCAGAACAGACTTCCAGTCCGGTGACGTACACACCATGTGGCACAGTATTCGCGAAAAAATATTCTCCTTGCCCGATGCTTGTCTGATCTACCCGGGACATGACTATCTGGGTCGCACTGTCTCCACGGTGGCGGAAGAAAAGCGCTACAACCCCAGAATTGGTGGCGACGCTCGGGAAGAAGATTTCGTCGGCTATATGCAAAACCTCGGTCTGCCGCATCCGAAATTGCTGGAGATCGCACTGCCCGCTAACCTGAAGTGTGGTGAGCCTGGCGAAGATTTTGTTCAGGGCCAGGTATCTTGGGGGCCGGTGACGGTGACCTTTGCCGGCATTCCTGAATTAGAACCGGATTGGGTGGCGCGTCATCTGCAGGACCTGTATGTGTTGGATGTCAGGTCAAAGCCGGAATACGTTGGCGAGCTCGGGCACATTGACGGGGCGACATTGATCCCGCTGGACGAATTGCGTGCGCGAATCAAGGAAATTAATACGGATAAGCCCATAGTCACTGTTTGCCAGTCAGGTAAACGATCGGCGATGGCGACACAGATATTATTAGCTGCGGGCTTTGATCGCGTCGCTAACATTCCCGGTGGTCTGATCCACTGGTCAAGGCTCGCCCTGCCGGCGCTGGTAGGTGGCTTATCGTGATCGTGGCGGTGGGTCAAAAATCTGATGGGTGATCTTAGTGGTATTACCGTCGTCAGTCTCGAGCAGGCAGTCGCGGCACCTTATGTGTCTGGCCGGTTAGCTGAGGCCGGCGCCAGGGTCATCAAGATTGAGCGGCCTGAGGGGGATTTCGCCCGTGGCTATGACCAATTCGTGCTCGGCCAAAGTGCTTACTTCGTCTGGCTCAATGCCGGTAAGGAAAGTGTTACGCTCGATCTGCGTGATGATAACGACAAAGCCCTACTGCGCAACATGCTGGCGACTGCCGATGTATTTATTCAAAACCTGGCCCCAGGAGCGCTGGCGCGGCTAGGTTTTGATCCGGAATTATTGCGGGTTCAGCACCCTGCGTTAGTGATCTGTTCGATTTCAGGTTATGGCGAAGAAGGACCGTACCAGCTGCAAAAAGCCTACGATCTGCTGATTCAAGCAGAAACCGGCCTGTGCTCGATTACAGGTATCGGCGAGGAGTTAACTCGGGTAGGGGTATCAGTCTCGGATATTTCCGCGGGCATGACCGCCTACCAATCGATTCTGCAGGCGCTGTTTGCCCGCGAGCGCGATCCGGATCGCGCCGGACGCCTGATCAATGTTTCATTGTTTCATTCGACCGCTGACTGGATGAATGTACCTTATCTGCAGCATCGCTACGGTCACTTCACGCCAGCTAATCATGGGCTCAAACATCCCAGTATCGCACCTTATGGCGCCTTTACTTGTAGTGACGGCAAAGCGGTATTGATCAGTATTCAAAATGAGCGAGAATGGCAGGCCTTGTGTGAGCAGGTGTTCCAAAACGCTGGATTGGCAACTGATTCAAGATTCCAGGATAACGCCGCGCGGGTTGCCCATCGTCAGGCGCTTGATGAACTTGTAGGCCAATATTTTATCGGTTTTACTCGGGACCATATGATCAAGTTGCTGGATGATGCCCGTATCGCCTTCGGCCGCCTGTCAGATCTTGATGATCTGCAGCACCACCCACAGAATCGCTATCGAAAGATTGAGACCCCTGCTGGTGTTGTCGAGGCGCTTGGCCGTGGCGCCGTGACTTCCAGCGATGTACCTGTGACCCTCAAGCTCGCCGCCTTGGGTGAACATAATCACCCGCTTCGCGTCGAGTTCTACAAGCCTCAGGAGGATTGACCCTATAGCCACTGATGAGTTGCCAGGCATCCGCCCCAAAACAAGCGAATTTGTGTGGCCTGTAGGGTAAGACTCGAAGCTTCACTATCGTCGGTAAGGCGAGGTCAATGCATGAACTCGTGACTTTACCCCTCCCGTATTTGGCAGGCGAAACATGAGCCCGTTTTGTTTGAAATCTGAAATGCTAATGACCTCGCGGGCAATGCCCCTTGCTTGACTCCATGCCTAGACGAAGTGGGTCCAGGCCGCCTTGGGTGTCTAAGGACGTCCGGTATAGATTTTGACTGTTTCCTGAGGTGCGCTAGTCGCTGCTCAGCAACGTCTCCGCAATGTCGAGATAGGCTTGGCCGAGCAATTCATAGTTGAGTTCAGCCAAATGCAGGCCCGTCGATGCTATTTCAATAACGCCCCATTGCCAAATGGCAACTGCATCGACCCCAGTGATAGACGCCAGTAACTCACAGCGTTTTTGGGCGATGGTAGCTGCCTGCGGGTGCTGGTATTGTTCATGCCAGTTACGCATCAGGATACCAAGATCATAGGCGGGCTCGAAGAGTAGGCCGTCGGGATCTACCAATTTGCATTTCCGCATAGCTTTGTCGTTAGTTAGCAGTAGGGCATTGTGTTCATGCGCATCGCCATGGACAAGGCAGAATGTTTCGGGTCGCCAGGCTTGACGGCGTTGGTGCAGATAGTCGAGGCAGCCGTTGATGAGTTCTGGCCTCGGTGAAATCCTTAGTCTCTTTGGTGTGTTGCTGAAATGTGCTTCTAGCCAGTCGGCTTTATCGATGCCGCTAGATAGTCCTGGGTCGACCGGTGCATCCCAGCTCTCGGCGAGTGCGCTGCAAATCAGTGGCAGTTGCTGGTCAATGGATAAATCCAGCTCTCCGATGGGTTGACCAAGTTGTTCCAGCAGTAAAGCATCATGTTCATCGGCAGACTCCAGCAGCTGTGCGTAGCCGTGGCCGCCGGCTAGCTTTAAGGCGAGCGTCTCGGGGCGTACTGGATCTGTGGTGGGCAGCATCAGCTTCAATACCGCTTTTTTGCCACTGTCACAAATCACGGAAAAAACCAGGCTTTCTGAACCTCCTGGCAGTTGTTCCAGCGAAGCCAGGTTCCAGCGTGCGCTCAGAGTGGCAAGACTGGCATCAAGACCGTTCAACCAAGTCTCGCCGGTTTTTCCAAGCAACTGAGCTCGTTTCCGCACAATACTTGAGATCGAATAAACCATTAGCCCTTCGAATCACTCAGCCAGAGATCGCAGCCTGTTGTGGCGCTAGCCCGCCCAACGTCGCCGCGCAAGCCTGTGCAGCCTCTGCACCCTTGGTCTTGAAATGCTGCTTGAAGAATTCAGGCTGGCCTTCGCTGAGGAAATCATGAGGCGTTAATACCGCTGAAAAGATCGGTACGCCCGTATCCAGCTGGACTCGCATTAAGCCATCAATCACCGCGCTGGCGACAAATTCGTGCCGATAAATGCCGCCATCAACGACCAGGCCGGCCGTGACAATGCCAGCATAATTGTTAGATTCCGCCAGTAGTTTGGCGCGTAGAGGAATTTCAAAGGCGCCAGGGACTTCAAAAAAGTCTACTTGGCGAGTATCGATTTGCGCAAATTCCTGACGAAACGCATCTCGTAATTCGTCAACGATATCGCGGTGCCAACAGGACTGAATGAATGCGACACGATCACGTTTGGTCGTGACTGAAAAGTCAGAATTGAAGGTGGTCATCTGTTGCTTGCCTCTCATGTTAAGTTAAACAACAGGGCAAACGAGGACGTCTATCTCACACGATCTGCAGGGTTAACCGCAGCGTTCAATTGACCTCACTCTCATAACCAGACTTTAACTGTCGGCCCCGGAATCACACCAGGTCTGCTTGTCCCCTCGTAACACGTTATAGTCTGTTACAAGGGCGCCCGCGGGCTACGCTTTCACGATTACCGCCGGTGGGGACTTTCACCCCGCCCTGAGAATCACCATCTCGGATGGCGATAGGAACGAGTATACGGAAAGTGAATTTTGTTGTACACAGATGATGAGTACAGATGATGCGGGCAGATCCGCGCCATCGATGTGTCTGTCCGGTCAGCTACGCACAAGATTGACGATTTAGGTGAGTAGGTAGGCAGATGGGCTGCTTGATCTTGGGTCATGACCGGACTAGGCTATCGGAGTGATCTTTAGCTGGTAAGGATTCGAGATTGAAAAGGCGACAAGTGTGAGTCTGGAAGTTGAGCGCGTCGACGAGCTCCATCTATTGTTAAAAGAAAAGCGTCATTTACAAGCCACCATCGAATCTTTACGCACTAAATTAGAGCGTTCGAGCGAGCTGGGCGAAGAGGCTATTCAGCAGCATCAGGTTGCAGTCAGTCAGGAGGTGTCGCAACTCAAGGCCACCATCCAGGCTTTACGATTGCAGTTAGAGTTAGCGGGCAATGAAAAAACTGAGGCCGTCCAGGCTGAGATGCTGAACGCCCAACGGGAACTTGCCGAACTTCGCGGCACCGTGCAAAGCCTGCGCGAGCAGCTGGAAGCAAGGCTCCATGGCGAGGAACAAACGCTCCAGAAAGTACGTGCAGAATCTCACCTCGAGCTCCAGCAGCTCAAGGCCACTGCCCAGGCCTTGCGCGTAGAGCTAGAACTCGCGGGCATTAAAACAACCGCTGCGGTGCAGCGAATCGCGGCGGAGTCGCAGCAAGAAATTCTCACGCTGAGATCAACGGTCCAAACATTAAGAGAACAACTCGAGACACAACAACACCAAATGAGCGAGGCTGTTCAGGCTGCACATGCTGCGTCCAGTATGGAAATAAAAGTCCTCCAGGCATTGGCGCAATCGCTGCGTGAGCAGATGACACTGACGAATCAGCAGAAGGACGTCGAGGTTCAGCAAGCGGTTTTAAGCAATCGGCTTGAAATCAACGGGTTAGAAAGTACTGTACGGGCCTTGCGAGACCAGTTGGAGTTATCCTATCTGGATCGTGACACTGCTGTGCAGGCGGCCAGAGCCGAGGAATATCAAGACAAAAAAGCTGTTCAGGAGACTGCGCAGCGTCTGCGCGAGGCGCTGGAGTTAAGTCAGCAAGAACTTGAAAGACGAGTGCAAGAGACTCGAGCGAGTACCAATGATGAGATTCGCATGCTTCAAGGGGCCGTACAGGCTCTTCGTGACGCAGCGGATGAAGCCGCCGTAGACCAAGAGATCGCTATTAACCAGGCGACCGCACGTTTAACGGCGGAAAATACCCAGCTCAAATTAACTGTCATTTCAATGCGTGAACAGATGGATACCCTGCAATGAGTGAGACACCTTCAAACACTACCACCAAGCGCCTTTCATTAGATCCAGTGGAGCAGTTACGCCGCGCTGAATTTCTTCTGGATGTGTCCAGGAAAGTTTCTGGATTGACCTCTCTCGATGAAATTCTCGCGGAGTTGGTTGCGATCAGCACGCAAGAGATAGGTGCCGAACGCGGTACGTTATTCCTCAATGATCCGACGACTGGCGAGCTGTATTCACGTATAGCCCAAGGTATTTTTAAGCGAGAGATCAGAGTGCTCAATGATCGGGGTATTGCGGGCCACGTGTTCACTCAAAATAAAAGTGAAATCGTCACTGATGCTTATGCAGACTCCCGGTTTAATAAAGATGTGGATGAGAAGACTGATTTTGTGACCAAGAGTATCTTGTGTGTGCCGCTATTGACGGTTCGTGGTGAAGTCATTGGTGTGACTCAGGTGCTCAATAAGATTGAGGGCGAATTTAACGAAGATGATCTTGCTTTGCTGGAATCCATTACCACCCAGGCCTCAATTGCATTGCAAAGTCATCAGTTGATAGAGCAAATGCAGCGCAACACAGTCAAGGAAATGGAGTTCCTCGATATGATCGCTGATGTAACCTCGGAAATTGATATTGTTGAGCTTCTCAACAAGGTCATGCAGGAGGCTACCCGCATGCTGAATGCGGAGCGCTCATCGGTGTTTCTCAATGACGAAAAAACGGGTCTGCTTACCTTGTTGGTTGGTGATGGTTTGCCCGCAGGCGGTATTAGCTTTCCAAACACGGCGGGTATTGCCGGTGCTGTTTTCACCACTGGCGAGACTATCAATATACCTCATGCCTACGCTGATCTCCGTTTTAACCCTGCGTCGGACAAGCAAAATAATTTTTTCACCAGCTCCATGCTTTGTATTCCTGTGATTAATAAGTCGGGCAAGAAAATTGGCGTCACTCAAGTGCTGAATAAGCGTGGTGGCGCGTTTAACGAGGAGGATGAGCAACGCTTGACCGCATTTACCGCGCAGGTCTCTATTGCCCTTGAAAATGCCAAATTGTTTAGTGAAGTGCAAACCATGCAGAACTACAACGAGAGCATTCTGCAGAGCATGCCGAATGGCATGATTACCTTTGATGAAGACCAGTTGATCAAAACCTGTAATCAAAATGCGTTGAATATTCTTGGAGTGAGCGAAGATTGGATCATTAACAAGACTGCGACCGACCTCTTCAGTCTGAGTAATGGGTGGGTGCTGGAAAAAATTAATGCAGCCGAAGAGACGTTGAAAATACAGCATGTTGTGGATGCTGAACTGTCGGTTAATAAAGAATTGATATCGGTTAATGCCAGCTTCCAACCCTTGATTAATGAAGACAAGGAAAAGATAGGTTCCCTCGTCATGCTGGAAGATATCAGCACTGAAAAGCGCATGAAGTCGATGATGTCGCGTTACATGGACCCGAGCCTCGCGGACCGATTGATGGGTGGGGAAGAGGATAGTCTGGGTGGTACATCCGGCGTCGCTACCGTTTTATTTTCTGATATTCGTGGGTTTACGCCCCTGACAGAATCATTGGGTGCGCAGGGTACTGTTGGCTTGTTGAACGAGTATTTCACCCTGATGGTGGAATGTCTGCAGAATGAAGGAGGCATGCTGGACAAGTTTATCGGCGACGCCATTATGGCTGGCTTCGGCTTGCCGGTTTCCCATGGTGACGATGAAGATCGGGCAGTGCGAACGGCGGTGTCGATGATCAAGGAGCTGTGGAAGTGGAATGACGTACGTCGAGTCCAGGGCCTGGGGCGAGTAGATATCGGTATTGGTTTGAACACGGATACCGTGGTTAGCGGCAACATTGGCTCCTTAAAGCGAATGGACTACACCATGATAGGAGACGGCGTGAACCTGGCTGCGCGGTTGGAGAGTGCTTGTAAGCAATATCGAGCAAGAATATTGATCAGTGATCAAACCTACAGTAAATTGCGCGGCACCTATCGCTCCAGAGAAATTGATCTGGTGGTCGTTAAGGGTAAGACAGAGCCTGTCAAGATTCATGAGATTCTCGATTACCATACCGATGAAAGCTTTCCTCATATCCAGGACGTCTTGGGTTTGTTCAAGGGCGGCCGAGATTTGTATCAGAATCAACAATGGAGTAAAGCCAAGGCTGAGTTCCAGAAAGCCGTGGTGCTCAACCAACATGATCACTTGTCTTCTATTTACATGGAGCGGTGTGATTACATGCAAGCCCACCCGCCTGGCGACGACTGGAATGGCGTCTGGGTGATGGAAGAGAAGTGATGCTGGGCTTTTCATGCCATGATGAAAGGCCTCAGCATTAGGGCAAAGTCATTATCAGGCGAGCGTAGACTTAACTAAGGGATCTCTAGCAGTATAGAAAAGTCTACAATTTGTTCGAAATTCTCGGGGCTATCAAAGACCGTCACGAAATGAATCACGAGACCAAATGCGAGCGTAAAGAGGCCAACCGTGTACATCGCCGCTGACTTGTTGCCCGCATGGCACATCGCAATCGCAATCTGAGTCAGAGTGCCCAGTAAAATAAGCATTGCTAGCTTTCGAGGCCCGCTATGGTTCCTCTTTATTTCGAGTCTTTGGAGCCTTAAATCTCTCAAAGCATCGATATGAAGAAACAATCTGCTCTTCAAAAATGCGGTGCCAGATTCGTCATTGATGATAAAGCTCTGCAGATCAACTAAGGCGGGTAACTCCGTAAATGTAATCTGATCTTTGGTTGTCTGCAGTTTGTCTGTTGCGATGTCTTGTTCTGCGTAACGCTTTGTCAACTCTCTGATTCTTGCCGCCCCCTCACCGTAGCTGTCAGACAATGAATTGATTGCGCTTAACGCGTTAAATTCTTGAGCAACTAGCGATTTAGCTTTAGCAGTCTCCCGCCAGGTATCTCCCGCCATTAAACTCGCAAACAATCCAAACATAATTGCTAAGGCGCCAAAATAGGGACCGACCACACCCTTTATCTCAAACCGGGTTCCCGCCAAAGCGATTACAAAATAGGTAGCTAATATACCGGTAATAATAGGAACAAAACTGAACAAAGAGATAGCCATAATTTTTCTCTGTTAAATACGATTAAGTCATTAGTTTTACAGCAATCCTTCTATAAATGGAATTACGCGTCATAATTTGTTCGAATGAATCGTCTATAGGTTTTAGCCGGTAGCAAGCGTAACGAGCGTTTTTCGTTTTTAAGCGATGTAGCCTCAATCTTGCGGCTTGGTTCTGATAAGGCGTCGTAGGCACAGTACTGGATGTGAAAGGTTACTTTATTCTTTCCTGTCTTGACCGATTTTGACTAAATGTGGCTTACTAGTGGCACCTTCAACGATCAGCAAAAGGAAGCAAAAGATGGGACGTCTGGACGGCAAGGTTGCATTGATTACTGGCGGGGCACGTGGGCAAGGCGCAGCAGAAGGCAAACGATTTCGCGCAGAAGGCGCAGAGGTCTACCTGACTGATGTTTTGGTCGATGAAGGTCTAGCGACCGCCGCTGAAATTGGCGCGACATTTATTGAACACGATGTTACTGACAGCGATGCTTGGGCGGCAATTGTCAGCCGTATTGAAAACGAAGAGGGGCATCTGGACGTGCTCATCAACAACGCGGGCATCTTCCATATGGTGGGTTTGGCCGACACCGAGCGGGCGCTCTGGGACCGCACAATTGCGATTAATCAGACCGGCGTGTTTCTGGGTCTGCAGGCCGTCACCGCCATCATGATCCGGCAGAAATCAGGCTCTATCATCAACATCTCGTCCATCGCCGGGTTGCGCGGCGCAGGCGGCGCCTTTGCCTACGGCGCCAGCAAATGGGCTGTGCGCGGCATGACCAAAAGCGCAGCGCAGGAGTTGTCACCCTATGGTATCCGCGTTAACTCCATCCACCCCGGAATCATCGAAACCAAGATGGTCGACGAATTCAGCCGCAAAGGCGTCAACGAAAGCATACGCGAGCGGATTCCCATGGGTCACTATGCAGATGCCTCGGAGGTCGCAAATCTGGCGCTGTTCCTGGCTTCTGACGAAAGCAGTTACTGCAGTGGTTCAGAGTTTGTTATTGACGGTGCGATGACGGCTTAAACTCACAGGCCGCGCAACATACGTGCAGCTGCAAAAGGGCACTCGGAATAAATGGGGTCGGGGTAAAATTTACATTGATTAAGCTAAGCGCTCAGCCACGGCAGGTGACCATGGCCCCGCTACAGGGATATATAGCTGTTGTCAGACTTTTCAGGGTGTAGTGGGCTGTCAAGTAGATGTAATCTGATTCGACTTAATGGGCTTTTCAGGCAAGCTTCGCCAATCAAAAGTATTAAGAACAAAATTCTTCCAATCGAAAGATAACTGATTCGTGCCGACCTTACTTTTTACCTTCGTCACCATCAAAAACCATCGCTACAAAGTCATTGGAATCTCCAAACGCCGCAATTTTTCCTCTACCAAATTGGTCTGCTAATCCCTGGGAATCATCGGGTAAGCCCCCCGGAAAGTAGCCTTGCTCAAAAAGCAGAATATTCTCGGTATATTTGCGCAGTGGCAGGCCCCCCGGAAAGTAGCCTTGCTCAAAAGCAGAATATTCTCGGTATATTTGCGCAGTGGCAAGCCCCTAGTTTCCTAGAGACTTGATAGCTTCTGATAATACTGTTTTTCGAACTCTATCGGCGACACCCCATCATTATTGCCGTGTCGACGGCTTGGGTTGTAGAACAACTCAATGTAGTTGAATATCTCAGCCCTGGCCTCACTCCTTGTTTTGTAGATCTTGCGTTTAATGCGCTCCGTCTTCAGCAATGAGAAGAAGCTTTCAGCCACGGCGTTGTCATGGCAGTTACCTCGGCGACTCATACTCAGCTCAAGATTATTATCTCTGACGAACTTACGCCAGTCGGCACAGGTATATTGCACTCCCTGATCTGAATGAATGAGCACTCTACCTTCTGGCTTTCGCCGCCACAGCGCCATCAGAAGTGCATCAATGACCAGATCTGCCCTGGGATTACTCTTCATGCTCCAGCCCACTACTTGCCGTGAGAATAGATCCAGCACGATTGTCAGGTACAACCAACCCTCGTGGGTTCGAACATAAGTAAAATCGGTGACCCACGATCGATTTGGCTCGACGGCTTCAAACTCACGATCCAAGATGTTGGGTGCAACATGGCTCAGACCCCCACCTTTGAAACCACGGTGTCGCTTATAGCCCCGCTGGGAACGGATGTCGGCTCCTCGCATAATGCGGTGCACGCGATTCTTACCGCAAGACTCCCCGTGGTCTTTCATATCCAACGTGATGTTTCGATAGCCATAAGAAAATCCGCTCTCTATCCAAAACTGTTTGATCTGCCCGAGCAGACGCTTATCCTCAATGGCCCGCTTGCTCTCGGGTTGTTCGAGCCAGGCATAGAATCCGCTGGAATGAATTTCCAGCACTCGACACATGGCCGCCACTGGATATTGCTTGAGTCTTGCCTTTATGAACGTGTATTTTTCTTTGACTCGCTTGCGAAATACACTGCGGCTTCCTTTAATATATCCCGCTCCTCCGTGACTCGTCGAAGCTGAGCCTTGAGCTGTCGCAGCTCATCTTGTTGGCCGGTGATTGTTTGATGCTGGGAACCGGTATCACCGTATTTCTTGATCCAGTCATGCATGCTCTTGGGTGTCACCCCGAGTCGCTTGGCGACCTCGCCGATCTTGTAACCCCGGTCCGTAACCTGCTTTACTGCCTCGATCTTGAACTCTTCTGGATAGCGTATACCACTCATATTAAATACCTTCTGTTTGCGTGAATTGTAACGCTATTAGGTATCTACGATACTAGGGGCTTGCCAGGTCTGACGACATCACGTAGTTAACGGTGATCGTTGTCATGCAGGCACCGATACCTAGACCAATGGCCAGGATCATCAAGGCGGTGAGAACGATGTTTCGACGAATGCTGATCGTCGCAAGCTTGAGGTAGTAAGTGAACATGCTAAAGATCCTATGCAGTCGCGACTTTTGGCGCGGCGGCTTTCAGCTCGCTGACCTTGCCGTCTAAAACGTAAATGTTTCGCTTCGCTTGTTCTGCCAGTTCCTGATCATGGGTGACCATCACAATGGTCGTGCCTCTGTCGTTGATCTCCTGAAGGAAATCCATGACGCTGGCGGCCATTTTGGTGTCGAGGTTACCGGTGGGCTCGTCAGCAAGCAGAAAGCGCGGTTCTCCGGCCAGGGCCCGGGCAATGGCAACGCGCTGATGCTGACCGCCAGATAATTGTGAGGGTAAGTGTTTCATCCGACTGGCAAGACCCACTGTTTCCAGACTTTGGTCGATGCGCCGCTTTCGCTCTGCTGCATTGAAGCCCCGATAGCGAAGCGGCACATCGACGTTATCAAACAGATTCAGATCAGGAATCAAATTAAAGCTCTGAAAGATAAAGCCAATTTTTTCGTTCCGAAGCTGACTGCGCGCTTTGTCATTCAGATGGCTGACATCCTGTCCATCGAGCAAATAGGTGCCGCCCTCAAACGTTTCGAGCAGACCGGCAATGTTCAGGAAGGTTGTTTTTCCTGAGCCGGAAGGGCCAGTGACGGCAACGAAGTCGCCTTCTTCCACGCTCAGGCTGAAGTCTTGTAGCGCATGAGTCTCGACAAGTTCGGTTCGAAACACTTTTTTGACATCCTTCATTTCTAACATGTTGAATTCCTTTAGTCTGTTATCAGCACGTTGTCAGCGCCGTTGAATTGATCTGTACTTGAAATGATCACGCGCTCGCCCACCTCAAGGCCGCTTAAGACCTCAACGCTGGACAGGCTGCGAGCGCCGGTAACAATGTTTGTGCGCTTTGCCATACCGTCGGCGGAGACCACATAGGCGATGCGACCGCTACCGCTCTCTAAAAACTGTCCGCTGGGCAGCATCAGGACGTCTTGTTTGTTTTCCATCAGAATGCGAGTGCTGAGCCTTTGATTTTGGCGAAGACCTTTGGGTTGTCCGTCAGATTCGGTAAAACGTACTCGTCCGGTGACTTGATTGTTTTCGATTTCAGGGGAAATAGTGACCAGGGTTGCGCGGTGGGTCTCGCCGTTGAGGTTGACCTGGGTATCCATGCCGATGGCAAGGTCGTCGGCGTAGCTCTCTGGAATGTTGACCTCAAGTTCGAACTCGGACAGGTCAACCACTGACAAAATAGGCTGATTCTGTGCAACCTGATTCTTTTGCTCGACCGCCAGATTGCCAACGATGCCGTCGACGGGAGAGCGGACGGTCAGCTCTTCGACTTTTCGCTGCAGTTCCTGAACCATCAGTTTTTGTCTTTCGACCTGCAGTTCATTGGTCTGAATTTCGAAGACCAGGCTTTCCTGATTCAACGCTGCATCTTTGACGGCGTGAGTATGAACCAGTCGGGCATTCTCCAAATCATCCTGGGCTTTCTCATAATCAATCTGGCTGATGGAATTTGCAGCAAAGGCTTTGTCGGCGCGACGTTTCTCACGCTAGGCAGCGGTTAGAGCAACCTGGGCCATATCCACTGACTTCTGATTTTCCAACGCTTGTTTTTTTGCCTGGATACGTTGTCGACTGAGGTCGATTTGCAGTCTCTGTAATGAAGACGCTTCCTGCTCGAGTTGATTGGTTAACTCAGGGCTGTCAATGGTGGCCAAAATTTGGCTTTTCTCTACCTGGTCGCCAGCATCCACGGCGAAAGTAATCGTACCCTGTGCGGTGCTTTACAGCCTGGGGCTTACCGCAGCGACTACCTGGCCTTGTATTGAAAGATCACGGACAAAGTCGCCGCGGGCAACGGTACCGATCCGCAATCTTTCGGCGGAAATCGTCACCTCAGTATTTGACCATCGGCTCACAGCAGGGGTTGCCAGGCCGATCAACAAACACAGGATCAGGACAGCAGTCACTGGCAACCAATATTTTCGGATGGTGCTTTGCGGCGCAAGGCTAATGTCTTGACCGCTGGTGTCGGCAATTTTCAAGCTTGAATCTCGGGATCTATTAATTGTGTAGAGACTAGGACGAGTTCAATTGGCAAAAGGTTTGATCGCGTGAAAAATTCCTCAACATTAGTCGGTGAGGAAGTGAAAATCGCCGTGTATCCAAGCTGATGGTTGCGAGCCCAGGCCCCGCATGACGATCAAGTCAGGCGCCCAGAGTGGCGCGGCGAATCGCCTGGGCCGGGCACCAATAATGCCGCGAACAATGCGTTGAATCTTTGTCTGTAGCACTGCAGGCGGCATTAATGAGGGTAAATCTGAGGAAAATAGGCTCAAATCATGACTTTTGGGGCAGTCTTTTCCGCAATAAACCGCATTTATATCAATTACTTACAATGCTTTCCGAAATATCTTCACATTTCCTTCAGTTTTACTGGGGAAAAGGGGAACTTCTGCAGTACAATTATGTCGCTGCTAAAAGTGCGTCCGGCGCGTGAACGGTCGAGTCGCAATAGCATAGAAATGAGGGGGGAGCGGTCTTTGCCAAAGTCCTGAGGGATGGTAGGTGGTTAGATTGCACTGACTCAGTTTCAAAATACTAACTTGTAAGAATGGGGATCTTAAATGTTTAAACTTAACTCAAAGGCTGCCAGCTGGTCTTGCGCGTTTGCGCTTGCGACCGGTTTTGCGTCTGCTGGTGTTGTCATGCCAGCGGTTGCAGCAGATGAAGTGTTGGAAGAAGTGATCGTCACCGGTTCGCGTATTAAAGCGCCAGGCATGACCTCAGCCAGCCCGATCTTTTCAATCGGTAGCGAAGAAATTTCGTTCCAGCAGGATTTAGAAGTTGAAAAAATTCTGCGTTCCTTGCCATCAACAATTCCTGGTGATGGCTCTAACGTCAACAACGGTACTTCAGGTGCTGCAACCATTAACCTGCGTGGCCTTGGCCCTCAGCGCAACTTGGTCATGATCGACGGTATGCGCATGGTGCCTTACAACTTCGACGGCACAGTTGACACTCAGCTGATCCCGACGGCGTTGCTTGAAGCTGTGGACATTGTCACCGGTGGTGCTTCTGCTGTTTATGGCTCTGACGCCATTGCGGGTGCAATTAACTTCCGAATGAAGCAAGATTTTGAAGGTGTCGACCTGCGCTCTTTTGTCAGCGAGACAGGCGATAACGACGGCGAAACTGAAAATCTTTCTTTGACTCTGGGCTCCAGTCTTGCTGATGGCCGCGGTAACATTGCGATGAACATCACCTGGCAGGAACGTAAAGGGGTGCAACTGGGTCAGCGCGATCTGGGTCAGCTGGGTATTTCTACCGCAAGCGGCGGAAACCTGGATGCATTCTTGAGGGGTGAAGCACCCTCATCAACTGAAAACTGTAGCCCCGGTACAGGCGCGGTAACAGTGGGTGGCTCAACCACATCTATTCCTACTCGTTTGCAGATAATCGGTGTAAGTTCTCTGGGTCAGTTCCGTGATGACCGCACAGTTGGTGAAAACTGCTCGGTATTTAACTTCAACCCGTTCAACTACTACCAGACCCCGCAGGAACGCTACACCGGGTTTGTAACAGCGAACTACGAGTTCGCAGAAGAAGTCGACGTTTATTCTCGATTCACTTACAGCAACGTAACGGTAAGCCAACAGATTGCGCCATCAGGCACCTTCGGCCAGCCTTTCAGCGTGCCTGTTAGCAATCCTTTCTTCAGTGATCAGGCGTTGAATACCATCTTGACTGCTGCGAATGCTTCTGTCGCTGCCGGTGCTCTGACGCCTGGCACAGTTGGCACTTCTAGCTGGCTTGATCAGAACGGCAACAATATCGTTGACGCAGGGGATTACCTGCCGATGGTTCTGCGTCGTCGTACTCTTGAGCTTGGACCGCGTGACGAGAATTTCGACACAGATCACTTTCAGTTTGTTGCCGGTGTTCGTGGTGACTTTATGGAAGATTTCAACTACGACGTCGCTGTTCAGTACGGTGAAACCAATCGTACTACGGTACGAGGCGGCTACACTAACCTGACCAACATCCAAAACGCGCTGGATACTGATGACGGTGTAACTTGTAATAATGGTGACGCTACCTGTGTACCTATCGACCTTTTCGGTGGTTTCGGCACCATCACGCCGGCAATGGCTGCCTATGCATCAGCAATTGCGCTGCAGCAGCAGAAGTATGACCAATTTCTCTTCACTGCGTCAGTTGGTGGTGTGATCAGCGGTCTGCAGGTTCCTACTGCGGATAACCCCGTTGCATTCAACCTTGGTTACGAGACTCGAGAAGAGAATGGCTCTCTGAATCCTGACGAGTGTCTGAAGCTGGCACCCGCAAGCTGTCAAGGTGGCGCGGGTGGTAATCTCCTGCCTATCGCTGGTGGCTACAAGGTTGACGAGTATTTCGTTGAAGCAGTAGTTCCACTTCTCGAAGGAAAGAAATTCGCCGATTCACTGTCATTGGAACTGGGTTTCCGTTCTTCTGACTACAACCTCTCCGGCACCAACGAAACTTGGAAGGCTGGTTTAACATGGCGTCCTATCGACACTCTGCTGGTTCGCGTCATGCAGCAGTCAGCAACCCGTGCGCCAAACGTAGGCGAGTTGTTCTCACCGGTAACAACCGGTCTCGACAATGCAACGTTTGACCCATGTTCTGTTGGTAACCCCAACGCAATCGACGCTGCATTGACCGCACTGTGTGTTTCTACTGGTATGACAGCAGGTCAGGTCGGTGCCGTAGACGACATCATCTCGGGTCAGATCAATCTGTTCCAGGGTTCAGATCCTGCCAACTTGCCGGCGCCTGAAGATGCCGAAACCTTTACTGCTGGTTTCGTATTCACACCGGACGTTGAAGGTTTGGATAACCTGATGGTGAGCATGGACTACTATGACATCAAGATTGATGACTACATTGGTAACTTCTCCGTTCAGGAAGTTCTCGACCAGTGCTACATCGACGGTAACGCTGGCGAATGTGCCAAGATTAACCGCGTATCTGGTGGTCTGACGATTTCCGGTTCGGGGATCAACCTGTTCACTACCAATCTCAACTACCTCCAAGCTGAGGGTGTTGAGATGGCTTATGGCTTTGCTCTGAGCCTGGGCAAATACGGTCAGTTGAGCGTCAGTGGTTCGGTTAACAAGTACATCACTCAAGAATCCTTGAGCAGCACTGCTTCAAAAGTGATTGATTGCAATGGCTTCTACGGTACTTCCTGTGATCCTATCTCTGAATGGTCTGCTAATCAGCGCGTAACTTGGACACTTGATAAGTGGACTGTTTCTGCAATGAATCGATACCTCAGCGGCATCGATATCTTGGAGGATGAGCGTGCTTCCACATTCTCAGCGTTCCAGAAAATTGAGGGATACAGCTACCTCGATCTGTACGCCAGCTATGACGTAATGGAAGGTGTGAATGTTAACTTTGGTATTGATAATGCCCTCGACAAAGATCCACCCATTGTCGGTAACGAGGCTGGTTCTACCACGTTCAACAGCGGTAATACGTTCCCAAGCACCTATTCGGTATTGGGTCGCATTTACACTTTAGGTTTCTCAGTGACCTTGTAAATTGCGCAAGCGATGTATAAAAAAACGGCGGGCTTGTCCCGCCGTTTTTTGTTGTATTTTTCAAACAAAGGCGACTCCCACAGATGACGATACTTTTCTGCATGTGGGTTGTGTATTGAGGTGTCAGGGTTAGCGGGTTGGCGATATCAGGCTTCGCAATGACGCCAGATCCACACTGAGTCGCTGTCGAGCCGTTAATGGATCAGCAGCGCGCAATACCGCTGCAGGATGCAGTGTCGCGATAACCGTTCGATGGTTCACGCTCATTACCTGACCGGCGACTTCTCGCAAAGTGACCTTTCGGCCCAGCACTGATGTCGCGGCGGTAACGCCAAGACAAACAATGACTTGCGGGTCCACCGCGGCAATTTCCTGCTCAAGCCAATCTCGGCAGGCATTAACGTGGCCGTCTTTGGGGCGTTCATGCAATCGCCGTTTTGGCGTCGGTTTAAACCGGAAGTGCTTTACCGCATTGGTGAGATAAATCTGATCTCGTGATAGGGATAGCTCTGCCAGTATGTCATCAAGCAATGTGCCTGCTGGACCGACAAAGGGTCTGCCTGCCAGATCTTCCTGATCGCCGGGCTGCTCTCCTACCAACATGATACGAGCGCCCTGCGGCCCCTCACCAGAGACAGCCTGTGTGGCAAATTTGCACAGCTCGCAGTTCTGGCAACTCCTCACACCTGCGGCAATCCTCGACAGCGGCGCAGTCTCTTGGCTGGTTAATACATCGGCTAATAGCGCCTGATAACTGGCTGGTCGCTCTCCGCAGTGCAGTGAGGAAGACGCGGGTTCTGATGCGAGCATGTTGCCCAGGCGTTGGTTTGCAGACAATACCAATGCGGGAATCTCCTCCGCTTCCGGAAGGTGGCGCCAGTATTTTTGCGGCATTTCCGCGCACATGGCCTTGAGCTTAACCCGTGCTGGATTAAAGATATTTTTGTAATAGGTTTTCCATAATGCCTCCAGGTCGTCCGACGGCTTGAATGCCTGGTTGAGTCCGGGAGTAAATTCCGGCTTTCCCTTACCTTCCCAGTGCGCGCAGCCCACTGGCGTCAGCACTGACCAGCGCATGTTGGTAAAGCGGCGTATGAAAAAATCAGCGGCAAGCTCGAAAATATAATGTTCTGGTTCAAACCAGGCGACGAACCGCTCATCTTTTGTGTCCTGCAGCTTCTTGAAACGCACAAACGCTTTCATTTTGTGTAAATCGCGATGCACCGCCTTGTCATACCTGTTCAGGCGAGCCACCACGGTATCGCCGGACAAAGCCAGTAAATGGGGTTCGCCGTGAGTAAGGCGCCACAGCACCTGGTACAGCAAGGACCAGCGATCCGCTGAATGATGGCAGGCCGCAAATTTCGCCAGTTGGACGAATTCTCGAGGTACATTGAATTCCGCAGCGGTCTTGTGACTGCGGGGTTTTGGGTTTTCAGCCTGCTGCGACCCGCGCTCGTCTTCAACCCACCAGATGTTTTCAGGCGGCAGCGAAGCAGCCAGCAATTGACGCGCTGCCACGCGAAATCCCTCGAACGTGGGTGCGATCGTTACGCTGCGTTGATCCCCAGGTTTTGGAAGATAAGGAAATAAACCACATTTTCTGAAGAACGGTCAAGTGTGGTAATTGCTGATGTGCAGTCAAATTTATGCCCCCCTGACGTGGTAATCCTTTAGATGGTCAATGTCTGTCATGATGCTGATCTGCTGGCATACGCACAGGAGGGTTGATCACTGATCGGGGTTTTTGATCGGGCTGGGCACGCTTATCGCGTAATAGGAGATTGCTGGTTGAGGCTTAAAGAGCTGGCGGCTGTCGCAGGTTTAATCGGGGGTGGTTGTGCGGCAAGATGATCTAGGAGTTTAGGGGTCAGGACCAAGTGCCAGGTCTAACTGAACACTACTGTTATTCGTTCTGGCACTTGGTCCTGACCCCTAAACTCCAGTTAGACCTGGCACTTGGTCCTGACCCCTGAAATTTCACTGTACTTTCCTTGTAGTCCCCAACCTTTGTTTAGAAGTTGTATGCAGAATTTTTGTTTGGGTGCCGTCATGTTGGGCCACAACGCTTGGCGCACACGTGAATCGCACTCTCAGAAAGCACAATACTTCAAGGCCGCAGCACAGGCTATAAACTAAAGTTATGGTATTGACAAGTTAACTGGCTAAGTCGAAAAACCCAAGTAAATCGCGTTCTATATGACCTTTCCCCATCATTAGTGCCATCTCTTCGATGAGAATTTTCGACTTTATGCTGCTTGCTGTGCGAACACAACAGGTGGCAAATAGTTAAGTGAGCTATGCGGGCGAACATGGTTTTAGTGCTCTCGCCATTGATTGATTTCCACTCTCGCCTCGTCCAACAATCTGAACCAGTTCTCTCTCAAGCATTCCTTGCGGAAATTGTTGTTGAGGCTTTCGACGAACGCGTTCTGAGTCGGTTTTCCCAGTTGCATAAAGCCAAGCGTGATACCAGTCTCCTTCGACCAAAAGAACATGGCTTTGCTGGTGATTTCGTTACCGCTGTCGCACACCACCTTCTTTGGTGGTTGCCAGCAGGACAAAGGACAATGGCATCAAGATCAGCATGGAAGGCAGGGCGCGTGACGAGACAATATGTTTGTCGAGAGACTCAGGCGGTCTGCTAAATACGAAGAGGTATACCTGCATGCCTATGACTCAGTAGCAGATGCCAGGCAAGGGTTGGATCGTTAGTTTACGTTCTACAATAGTCGGCGGCCTCATTCCAGCCTCGACGAACGGACACCTGACGAAGTATATTGAATCGCAGCCAGCGCAGCTGGCAGATCAACTGAGGGGGCGTGAATCCACTTATAGACTGGGGATAGTTGTCCGGAAAGGCGGGGCCAGCTCTTACTGCCTATCTTCTATCAGGTCACATCCGGGTGCTAATGTAATGAACCATAAATTAAGCTCGCCATTCAGCGTGATTGTGAAAACTGACTAATGATCAGGTTTAACAACCGTTCCGTCATTATATTGGTTGTATGTATTGATGATTTGGCGATGCTCAAGTAGCGCGTTGGCATTTCCACCACGTCGCGTAGTACCCAGAAGTGTTCATCTAGATCTCCAAAAGTAGGAGACGGTTGCATCATCGGAAACCAGGCATCAGTAGTAGAAATAAGCTGTAGGACCAGATCCATGTCGTCAGTGACATAACGGGGCTTTGGTGGGTCGAGATCGTGGTGAGCATAGCGCTTAGCTGTATCTGAATGAACTGGATTAATACTCTCCGGCAAAATTAGGGGATAACCCAACACATCAACTTCACTGAAGCTGTTCGACTGCGCGAGTGGGTGTCCTTTTCTGAGAATACAGGCAAAGTGAAGTTCAGCCAGAGAGATGATGTCCAACTCGCTCCACCGATTTAGATAGCTGGATCCGATGATGAGGTGGATGTCACCGGCGAGCATACGGGGGCAAAGCGTCTGCGGACTACCCGTCACCACTTTGACACCGACCAGAGGAAATTCTTTGACCAGCTGTCGAATCGCACGATGTGCGTGGATCAAAGTGGATGAAGGTGTGACGCCAAGGCAAATTCGCCCCGTTACCTCGTCCCCGGTTGCTTGGATACCACTGATTAGGTCGTCCACATTACCGAGAATCTGTTCTGCCTGAGCGACGAATCGCTCTCCCTGCTCAGAGAGCTCAATACCCCGTGGGCGTCGGTGAAACAGTTTTACGCCAAGGGTTTCCTCGACCTCGGCAATACTCCGGGATAAGGCTGACTGGGTGATGCCGAGATTTTCGCTTGCTGATGTAATCGCTTCGGCTTTGGCCACTTCAACGATGTAGCGCATACGTTTGAGATCTATTGGACTAGACATTGGGTAATCTGCGATTCAAAAAATGAATGTCAATAATTCAAAACTGCATTTGTTTTCATGTCAATCGCCATCTAAGCTAAATTTAAACAATTAGGGTAAAGAGAGCTATGACACACGACATCGTAATTCGTGGTGGAAATATCATTGATGGCACAGGATCAGAAGCCTTTGTGGGTGATGTTGCCATTGATGATGGATTGATCACTGCGGTAGGTACTGTCGAGGGCCAAGGTAAAGAGGAGATTGATGCTGCTGGTCTAGCCGTCACACCGGGTTTTGTTGATATACACACACACCTTGATGCCCAAATCGGTTGGGATCCAGAAATGACTCCGATCAGCTGGCATGGTGTCACCACCGCGTTGATAGGAAACTGCGGCCTGACATTCGCACCCTGTAAGCCTGATGATGTTGAACTTCTCGCTGGCATGATGGAAACCGTCGAGGACATTCCCAAGCAAGCCATTCTCTCGGGACTTCCCTGGAACTGGGAACATTACGGCCAGTACCTTGATATGTTGGAAGAGCTAAAGCCCTCACTGAATGTTGCAGGACTTGTGGGGCATTGTGCCGTTCGCTATTACGTCATGGGTGAACGGTCTTTTGAAGAGCAGGCAACCGACGCTGAAAAACAGCAGATGGCGGACATCGTTGAACAAGCAATGAAAGATGGCGCGGTCGGATTTTCGTCTAATCGTTACGAGCCACATAAAGCACCCGATGGTCGCTCAATTCCGGGTACTTTTGCTGACTGTGCTGAACTGGTAGAGATTGCAAAGGTTGTTGGACCGCGGGATGGGTTGATTCAACTTGTCGGCGCAGATTATGAGATTATGAAAGCGGTAGCAGGCACAGAAAGCAGTAGGATCTTGTTTAGCCACGGTTGTTCAGGAGAAGAAGGCTCTGGTAAGAAGGCAGCATCGGTACTGGACGAACTGAATCTGGAAGGCCGTAATATTACCGGCATCAGTCACACCCGTGGATCTGGATACATGTTTGGCCTTCAGTCAGGTATACCCATCCAAGGTTCGGCATGGGATGAGTTGCGAGCAAAGGATTTGGAAGGCAGGCTCGAAGCCATCGGCGATGAGGCGTTTTGTATGACTTTGGTCGCGGAAGCACGCCAACCGAATTCTTGCCCCATCCCTTTGCAAAAAGTCCACTTCCTGGGTCTCGAAGACGTACCAGACCACAACTCAGCACAGAACCTGATCGAGTTATCAAAAGCTGCTGGCGAACATTGGTCTGAAACTTTCCTACGCCTCTCACGAGATAGTCAGGGTCGCGGTCTTTTCAACTGGCGCATGTTTGGCGGCAACCTGAAAGAGCAAGGGGATCTTTTTGCCAGCGAACATCTAATCCCAGGCCTTGGCGATGTCGGCGCCCACGTTTCTCAGATAATGGATGCGGGCTGGGCAAGCTTTATGCTTTCTCATTATGTGCGAGAAGCAGGTGTGTTTACGCTCCCGCAGGCGATCAAACGAATGGCAGCCGATCCGGCAGCTGTGGTTGGCCTTAACGATCGAGGCATATTAAAAGTCGGGATGAAAGCAGACATTAATGTGTTTAACCCAGCCGAAGTGACCGAGTTGCAACCTGTATTGGTGAATGACCTCCCCGGTGGTGCTCCGCGTTACATTCAAAAGGCGCGTGGCTTTAAGGCGACGCTTGTTAACGGGCAAATCAATGTTCGAGATGGAGAAACGACGGGTGTTCGCGCAGGCCAGGTCCTTCGTCACCAACGCGAGTTAGATGGCGCAACTGCATGATAACAAGCGGTACTGGATCATGTGATCACGAGCAAAAGTGCCGCAAAAGGTTGCATGCAGGTGATGCCTTCGCAAATGAGTTTGAAGTTCATTTGTTTTAATATTATCTGACTGAGGGCGCGCATTGTCTGAGCTGACGAGTTATACAAGAGCACAATCTCGCGGAGCGCCGCTCAGTGTGTTGACTAAGTTTGCGTATGCCTGGGGCGAATTGCCAGGCAGCCATATGAACTTTGCGATTGGCGTTTTTATGTTGCTCTACTACAACCAGATCCTTGGTGTGAGCGCGACAGCCGTCTCTATTGCAGCTGGGATAGCATTGTTCGTGGATGCTATGTCAGATCCTTTGATGGGTGCGTACTCCGATCAGTTTAAATCGCGGTTAGGTCGCAGACACCCTTTCATGTATATCGCTGCGATTCCACTGGGCGTCTTCATCTGCTTGCTTTTCTCGCCGCCACCGGGCGCAAGTGAAACGTTTCTTATCGCATGGATGGTGTTTTTCTTACTCCTTACTCGGCTTACTTTCACGGTGTTTAGTGTGCCATGGAGTGCGCTGATGCCAGAGCTTGCAGTAAAATATGAAGACCGGACGTCTCTGGCAGCCTATCGCACTCTGGTTGGTTTTGTCGTTGGCGGGGTGTTCGGAATGCTCATTTTTCGCTTTGTCTTTCCATCGAGCGAGGCTTTCCCACAGGGCCAGTTGAACCCCGGTCAGTATCCGGTGTTTGCGATAGTGATTGGAAGTCTTATCAGTCTTTGGTGCCTCGTGACCACGCATTTTACCCGTAAAGAAATCCCCTATCTTTTGCAACCTGTTAACAAAACGAGACCAAACCTCAGGTCGATGGTTAGTGAAGTGATATCTGCGTTGAAAAGTAAAAACTACCAACTACTTTTGGCAGCGGTGCTGGTTTATTTTGGCATCGTGTCAACCCTCGCGGTTTTTGACATGTTGGTTAACACGTATTTTTGGCGCCTATTGGGAGAACAACTTAGCTCTCTGGCACTGTTTGCCATTGCGGGTCCCGTGCTCGGTTTCGTTGTAGCCCCGCGCTTGCAGGGCTACTTTCAAAAACACCAAATTCTTTGCACTGTGATGGTGACGCAAATGGCGTTTAGCATGGTGACCGTAGCGGCGCGACTAAGCCACTTTTTTCCCGCTAACGACAGCGTGTTTTTCATACCACTACTAGCAACCCTGACTGCTACGCAAGCGTTTATGCAGGTCATAGGAATGATCGCATTGTTATCCATGATGGCTGATCTAGCGGATGAACAGGAGTTACACACCGGCAAAAGGCAGGAAGGCGTGTTTGCGTCTGGACTTGCACTTGCCACGAAAGCTGTTGGAAGCGTTGGCGTGATAATTGGTGGATTATTAGTTGATCACTTCATTGGTCTTAAGCCGGGACAAGCAGGCTCCGCTGCGGCGGAAATACCAGAGGATGTCATCTTTCGCTTAGCGATCACTGACGCTGTCATCGTTAATGTCTTTGTGCTGATACCAGCGTTCCTGATTAGCCGATATAGCCTAACGTCTGAACAAGTGGCGTCGATTCAGGAAAACCTAGACGAACTTAGAATCAAGGATAGTGGCTAAGTTTAGTTACTTAGCGGCTTCCTAAACCAAAGGAGACTCCAATGGCTCACGACCTCGTGATCAAAAATGGCACCCTCATCGATGGATCTGGATCGGCACCGATTCGAGCAGACATTATCGTCAATGATGGACGAATTAGCCGCATCGGCGATTGCGGTTCAGATGACGCAGCACAGGTGATCGACGCCACCGACCGTATCGTCACGCCAGGTTTCATCGACGCACATACACACCTCGATGCCCAAGTTGGTTGGGATCCAGAATTAACCTCCAGTATTTATCACGGCATTACGACCGTGCTTGTCGGTAACTGCGGTGTGTCTTTCGCTCCAGTATCACCCGGCAACGAACCGAAACTCGCCGAAATTATGGAAGGGGTCGAAGATATTTCAGCCAAGGCCATCATGAGTGGGTTGCCGTGGTCGTGGACGGGATACGGGGGCTATCTGGACGCTGTACAGAAACTTGAACCTGCACTGAACGTCGTCGGTCTAGTCGGACATGCAGCGGTCCGCTATGACGTCATGGGTGATAGATCGATCGACCACGATGCGGTGCCGACGGATGATGAGATCCGCGAGATTGCCGACCGCGTTCGTGAATCCGTGGAAGCGGGGGCCGTTGGCTTCTCGACGTCACGGTTGCACGGTCATGCTGTACCCGATGGGCGCCAGATGCCAGGTACGTTTGCGGGGATGAAGGAGCTGCGAGCGATTCAGCAGGCGGTCGTCGAAGGTGGCGGTCAAGGTGCCATCTTCCAGTTTGTGCCGGAGATTAATTCCTTGGGCCGTACCATTGTTGAAGTTTCAAAAGGTGCGCAGCCGGATGTACTGCTCGACCCAACCAAGACACTAGAGTTTCTGATCATGAAGGACGCAGCTGAGGCTGGTTGTCACGTGATGTACTCCGGTGGCGCATTACCCTTCGGTGACGGTTGTGTCGGGATAATTGAGGATTTCCTCGGGCCTGCAAACGCCGATGAACGGAGGATAACCACGCTTGTCCATACCCGGCCGAGTGGAAGTCTGCTTGGCCTCGCACAGGTTTCACCCTTCAAGGGCCCGGCATGGGCCGCGCTCTTGTTGCTTCCGACGCTGGCCGAACGACTCGATGCACTTCGCGAGCCGACCTCTAGGGCAGCGCTGCTTGACGAAGCTCGAGAGCACGGTTTCCGTCTTCCACCTGAGCAGATCCACCCGATGGGACTGGCGGAGAAGCCGGACTACGACCTCGACTCGCGAGCAAGTCTGGCAGACCTTGCACGGGAGGCGGGCGTCGATCCCGCTGAGCTAATGGTGGACCGGCTGATTGCCAGCGAGGGACGAGAACTGTTCAATGGCTGGAACTTCGGTGCGAACCTCAAAGCACAATGGCGACTGCTGCAATCGGCCAACTGTCTGCCGGGACTTGGCGACGCAGGCGCCCACGTCGGCGAGATAGTTGACGCTGATTCGACGACTTTTCTTCTCGCCTCGCTCGCACGCGATCGCGGAATAATGACGATTCCCGAGGCGGTGTACAAGCTAACCGGTATGCCGGCATCAGTACTTGGATTAAAGGAACGTGGACAAGTGAAGGAAGGGTGGCATGCTGATCTTAATATCATCGATCTAGAAGCCCTCGGCTCGACGCAGCCGGTGTACGTGAATGACCTACCTTACGATGGTGGTCGCTTCGTGGTTGGAAGTACTGGCTACGATGCAACCATCGTAGGCGGTCAGGTGATCATTCAGAACGGCAAGCTAACGGGCCAACGACCCGGGCGTGTCATTCGAGACTTTGTCCGCAACTAAAGTAATGGGAAAGTAATGGAGTCAGAGCAAAGCGTCAGAGCAAATTTTCTATTTTTTTAATTCGGTAACCCCCCATTACTAATCGAAGTTAAAAGTAGTGGTTAGGCCGCCATGGCCAATCTCTGTTTCGGCGTTATGCCACCGACAGCCATGTTTGGAAGATAAGGGAAATAAACCACATTTTCTGAAGAACGGTCAAGTGTGGTAATTGCTGATGT
>Ga0136655_1000171_pt1 | contig 28627 bp, 22 predicted proteins | sample CPBDNA_2_FD_94863 | JGI IMG/M metagenome (GOLD analysis project Ga0136655, IMG submission 94863) | Freshwater to marine salinity gradient microbial communities from Chesapeake Bay, USA - CPBay_Spr_15_0.8_DNA (version 2) | ecosystem: Environmental > Aquatic > Marine > Coastal | place: USA... | reverse complement strand
TATTTCTAACTTTAACCTTAGTAGTATCACCATCTAAACAATACAATAACGAAATACTCATACCACGTCCTGTGTTGCCTGTTGTTGTTTGGCTTACAATACGTGAACCATTTTCAAATTCAATTGAGCCTTTGTTATAACTAGTAACACCCGCTCTAATATGATCTGGGCAACTTTCGTATAAAAAGCGTATACGTGACATAATCTCTTGCGCACCTTGGTATTTGTGGGCAGCGATTAAAACAGTTTGGTCCGGGTTAAACATTGCGTACCAAGCAAGGTAGATAGCAGCACAGGTGGTATTGTGCGTCGGAATCATAGATTTGCCACATAAAAATAAATGACGATTATTATCTACTTGAATACAACGAACTGGTACACTATCAGTTTGTGTGATACTTTTAATATAATGTCTGGTATTCTTTTGATGTCCTTTACAATTTTTCTGATACATTGCCTTTCTAGTAAGTTTAAAAACAGTATATTTAGTTGTTGCAAACCCAATTGTATAGTACTTTTGGTCATTAATTACTTTATAACTACAACGATTTTTAATTCCCAACGACGATAATATTTCTTGAACTTGCACTATTAGATTATAGTTTTTTTGATAAAACTCGCAACGGCCAGATCGTTTATCTATCGATCCATCAGTGTCCATTAATCCTTGCAATAATTCGAGTCGTTGATTAATCGACGATCTCATATATATGTCCGGAATGTGTTTATTTTTTAATAGATTATTTTTGTTTAATTTTCCACGCAGTCCATAAATAGTTCTATTTTCACTATTAACGCTAGTACCATTGGAATATGATTTAGAAATGTCAAAGCCCCTGTTGACAATTTCGAGGATCATTTCCTTATTATCAGATATACATTGAGTATATCTAGCACCTGCTGATTCCCCGTCGCCTAGCCATAATCCGAGCACATACGGATCAATAGGTAATTCTATTTCATCAGTGGTTATTTCTTGTGCTAACGAAATATACATACAGGTATCATGTGTACTAATATAATCCTTTATTTCCTTTGTAGTCAACGTCTTTGCGCCAGTTCTCCAAAAGCCACTGTTAATTTCCCATAAATGTTCTTCGTCAGCAACAATTACTTCGCCATTGTCGAATTCAACGTTATAACAGTTATGATCATACATTACTTCTGTAGCAAAAGTTACAGTAGTTTCATTACCATCAGCATCGAGAATTTTATCTCCAACTTTTATATCTCTCATAGTAGTCCAGCCCGTTTTAGTCGGAATGGGAGTATCGAGCGCCAGCGCCTTTCCTGTCTGCCTAGGCATCATATTAATGTTGAATCTATAGCTATGATAGCTATCCATTAATCCAAGCTGGTATTCAAATGGATCATATAGCAATTTGCCCTTTACAGGATGCTGTATGTAAGCAAAGTTTTTAGAAAAATACAAATAGCCATCGTCGGGGTCCATACACTTAACAAGTTCTTCAACTTGCTGTTCAGTATACGACTCCCGACGATTGGCTTTTTTAATTAAAACACCATCAAGTAATTTTGACATTACATATTAGCTTCTTTTTTCGCCTTCGCTGCGCCCATATGATCCCCTGGATGCTTCTTAAGATAAGCTGCGGCAGCTCTGTCGCCTGCAGACGAACCTCTAGGCGCACTATATGACTTCGTGTACTTAGACTTCTCAATGCTAGGATTTCTTTCAGCATCAGATGTTTCTGTTGTTGATTTCTTCGCCTTGTCTTTAACAGCCTTCTTGAATGGCTCTTTTTTGTCGCCGTCTTTGTCAACGTCGAGGAAGTCTGGCTTACTTGCTTCTTTAACTGGCTTCTTTTTTTCGAATTCTTTTTCTTTCTTCTTTTGTCCTTTGGACCATTTGCCTTCTTTTTCCCAAGGAGCATCTTTCTTTTCGCTTAATGCTTTTAGAAGTGTCTTTTTGATGCCTTCGCGGAATTCATCTTCTTTAGAAATACGATTGTCTGCGCGATACATTCCTTTTTGTCTATTAGAATTTTTACGACGTAGTTGTTGGTTTGCTTTCCAGTCACCTTTTTTTGAATTACTAGCGATATCATCGTCGTTGTATTCTCTGTCAAGTTTAGCAGAAGCTTTATAATTTTTTGCCATCTGTGAGGAGATTTCATCCAATTCATCTTCAACTGTCATTGCGTTGTCACCATCTTGTGACGCTGCATATGCTTTCTTTGGACGGTTGATTCCACCACCGATGTCAGAGCCTCTCATTTCTTCTGGCTCAGGCTCATTTTCGTAGCCTTCTTCTTCTGGCTCATCATCGTCTGTTTCAATGCCACCTAGTTTGATCGTTGGACCATCGTCGTCGCCTATGCCGTCTGCATATGCACCGTCTGCACTCATTTCTGGGTCAGCAGTAATTGAACGCAGTCTGTCCATATCTTGGCGCATTGGCATCATATCAGGACCTGCTGGGCCTGCGCTGTCTAAACCCGCTGCTTTCATCATAGCAACTAGATCGTCAACGTGTTCTTTGCCACTAGCATTTAGTGTAACGCTCATTGTTACAGGATTGCCTTGGTCTACTGGTTCTGCTGGCATTCCCATTCCCATTGGTTCACCGCACTCGCCTAATGCCGATTCGTTTAGTCTTGTTTTTTCTTCGTTTTCGATATCAGTCATGCGCTGAATCATTTTCTTCATATCCATTGTTTAGCTCCCTATTGTGCTTTTTGCATTTTCTGAATTGTCAATGTCTTTAGACTCACCGACAGGTGCTGCCGCTGCTGGATCGTGCTCGCGTTCTGTGCGAGCTGTTTCTAGTTCTTTAAGTAATTCCATAACACGGTTGCCGCCTACTGATGCTTGAGCAGATTCGCCACCCATGTCTTCTTTGGTTAGCAATGGTTCATAAACTTCACTTGTTTTTTGATTTTGATATTCTTCAAGTGGTTCTCCCAGATTGCGTACAATTATGTGACCTGCGTCAACTTTACAGCACGAACTAATGTACTCCCCTAGCACCTGCGGTGTAGTTGGATAGTGTACTTCGATGTCAAAGTAGTTTACTTCGACATTCTCCAAGTTCGGAAAGTCTAGTGGACGTTCTTGGATTGGCTTTCTTGAAGCTGCTCCAATAGTTGATACACTAAACTTTTCTAACATTGTTCTTAAGTGTGCTTCAAAACCTTCTGGCAGATCGCCAGCAATTCCAATCTTAAATGGATAAGTTTTCTTCGACTCTGTTAATATTTCGCTAAAAGATCTCATTACAAAAATTCCTATTATATGTTATTTATCTTTGTCCATGCCTTTGAGTCTCTCTAAGAGTGAATTTCTATCAGTAACAACATATCCTTCGCCGTTAACTACATCACCGTTATTGTTAGAGCCTTCTTTGTCTTGCTTTTCTTTTTTGATCTGCAATTCGAGCATCTTCAATTTCTTGTCTATTTTAGTACTTTTGGCATCAAGACTAGTTTTAAGCATGTTGCCCGCTACTTCAAATACTCTAGCACTATACCGACTTTCTACGTTCATTCCTAAATCTTTTAAGTCTTCAAATGTGTCCATTGCTTTCTTAGCAATGTCATCTAATTCCTCATCAGCTTTATCACCTAAGCCGCTTACTTGTGGCAAGGCGGCAGTTATCTTGTCAAGTTCTTCAAATTCGCGATAAGTTCTTTTTTCTTTTTTAGCAATCTGCTCATCGTAATTCTTTTGTTCAGTCTCTTGAGCTTCGGCTGCTTGGACAATTTCTTCATTCTCAGGCAGATTTAATAATTCTTCTAATTTCTTAGTCATAGTGATATCCTATAATATACTACTATATTTATCTCTTCTTACCCTGATGAAATATATCTTGCTCAGTTATAATACGAAAGTTTACATTATTTTGTTTACACCAAGCTCTTGCAGATGCCCACTTTGCTTGATTAACTACCCAATGTGCTTGATTATGCTTACTCTTGCCTAGCTGCTCTTTGAACGATTGGTTTGCTGGTTTTACTTCTATTAGTTCTACACGCTGTTTGCCCGATTTGTCAAGGTATGTAATAAAGAAGTCAGGAACGTAAATTGTTTGCTTGCCTGTTAATGGATTTCTATAAGGTATCTTTATAGCTTCGCTTGCCCATTGTGTAATGTTAGGATTCTCATCACAAAATTTCATAAAGGTAAATTCCCACCCAGAACGATATGTGGGCATTTTTCCACCGACATATTTGTCAGGGTTTTTTGGAGTAAATTTCCCCTGGGCATACTTTCTTGACATTATACAATAATATTTCTCTGTTCAAAGAGGTTATCTCTCGGAGGTACTCTGTATCCAAGTGCGCTTGTTTTTGAACGATTTAAGTTTAAAATTTGAGCAACTACATAACTTAGCTGCGAACTGTCTAAACCTTTAAGTGTGTCCAGTAGTTGGAATACCGGAAGCTTGTCTATGTTAGCCTGTCTTAGCAATATTAGCGCAGTATTTACAGCCGCGATCTCGTCAAAACCTCTTTTAAGAAAGTACCCAATAACAGCGTCAACTTCGTTAACGTTAAATGGAATTTGATCTCTTGCTTGTCTGTCAAAAAATTGCGATCGATCACTTGCTTGCTTTGTTAACTGTTCTAAACTTGATAGTGCCATTATCTTGGTCCTTGGTTTAATCTCGGAACTTCAATTCCCGGAAGTGATCCGGCTTGCTGCGCGGTACGGGCTGCTGTTTGAATTATTCCTTGTGGAGTACTAGTGTTACCTACGAATACAGCATCTTGTTCAAAGTTAATTGAGTTTGCTGCCGGAGTAGTTAGTGCTGGTTGAAGTACTGTTGTCCCGGATCCTACTAACGGAGAAGGAACATTGTCGTATCTTGTTTCAGGGCTAGCAAAGCCGGCTGGGTCAGAGTTAGCGTCAATAAATCCATTGTTGTATAATACACCTTCGTATATCATACTAATAGTATTTTCCATTATGCCAGCACCGTCGGAGTAGTCTAATGTATCGTGTCCCCACGCCGTTAGCATTGGGTTTATTAGCGTATATGAAAACCATTCCTGTCTGCTCAACTGAAATATTTTAATCCATCTAAAGAAAGGATCTCTTTTTTCGTTGTCTAACCCGTATTTGTAAACAACATTTCTAAATTTATCTCTAGCGTCATACTGTACTGGATTGCCTCTGCCATCGTTTTTACTGCCGTCTCTAAAGTAATAGAGATAATATTCATGTAGTAGTGCGCGTGTTACGCCAGTATTATCGTCGTAAAAACCTATTCTCACGTCATCATAATCAATACGTGTTTGAATGTTCTTTTTTCTATTATATTGCTGTACAGTTTCTACGCTTGCACGGTATTGAGGTAAGTCAACAGATTTAGCTAAGACTGCAATTTCTTTGAGGAAGTTTGATGAGTTTGGAGATTGCAATCTAGCTAAATCAGTGAGTTCAAATTGAACGTGATAAAGAAACTTAGTCTTAGGAGAAAACGCATGATTGCTTTCAGTAAATAACTGATGAGCGTGTCTAGCATCTCTAAGATGTAAATTAGGATCTCTATTTGTTAAGTTTATTGACATACAAATATTTATCCATTACTATTATATGTGTAGATAATAAAACAGGGGCCCTAAGACCCCTGTTTGTATATAGAATGCTAAAAAACAATCTATTATTGCTGTCCGGTATTTGTACCACCAGTAGCTTGAGTACCGCCTGGAGCCTCTTGCGTTGCTCTTGGAGTAGTAACTCCGACGCCTTCGAATTCGCCTTCTCCGCCTTCTCCAAACTGGAGTGCGTTGTCGTAACGAATGTTAAGTGTAACCTGCATTGGATCATTAGTTGTATAATCCACGTTATTGTAGTTTACGCTCTCTAGATAAGCACCGACGATCTGGAACCTATCAATAACATTTGCGCCATTGGCACCGTTGCCGCCGTCAAGTGTTTCAATACGCATCTGGAACTTATATGTACCACCAGATACCGCACTTGATTGCTCGTAGAAGTCAAACTGTCTTTGAAGCTGCTGTCCGACAATCTTTTGAACATTGTTGTTTGCATCTTCACGAAGTGTAACTGTTACTGGCTCCCAAGTATGCTTACCAGCTAGGTAGCTTCTTGAGTTATATGCGTCTAAAGTAATTTGTTCGAATGTTAAGTTTGGTTTTGTAACATTCATGACTTGTCTTGTCATTTCTCTCGTATCACCAGTTGTTCCGAAACCTTCAAACAATATTCTAAAACGATATTGTAGTTTTGGCATAAGCAATGTACTATTGCTGCCGCCTGCTTCAGTTGGAACTGATATATTTGTTAATGATGTAATTGGCATTCTATTCTCCTAACACACAAGTATTTATCTTTAATAGGCCCCATATTTCAGGGGCCTATTTTAAAGATTAGTTACCTAGTGCTGCTATTTCTCCAGTATTCTTAATTCTCAGTGGAATGTATATGAATTCGATAGCTTTCACTGGTTCTATTGCTATGTCAAGATAAAGTTCGTTTCTATCTATTCTAGCAGGTGTATTGTTTGATGTATCGCAAACTACTAGGAAGTCATAAAGGGCTCTTAGTCCAACTAGTTCTAAGCAGAACGCGTCAGCAGCTGACTTAATTTGATCTCTAGTAATCTTGTCGTTTGGTTCAAACAGATATGGTCTAGCTAGCTTTTCTAGCTGTCCTCTCATGTACACAACTAGTCTTGCTACGTTAACTCTGTCAAGAGCACTTGCATTTCTAGCACGAGTCTTCTGTCCAAATACAACTAGTCCGCTTCCGTTCAAGAACGTAATTGGATTAATGTTGTTAAGATACAATGTATCTCTTTGTCCAGTGTTTAGCGCAACACTTACAAATTCACCTTCGCCGTTAATATAACCACTTGATGTTGCGTTAGTTACGCCACCTCTTCTTGTACCTGCAGGAGCAAACCATGGGTAAGCAACTTGGTCGTTAAGTATAAGTGTGCGTAGTGCCATGTGACTTGGAGGAACAACAACGTTGTTACCTGCGTTATCACTTGTAAAGCCCCAAGGGTAATACATACCTAGGTATTCGTCAAAGCTTACTGCACCGTCGTCGTTATCTTCTACTGCCAGACGTACATTTGATGCCCACTCATTAAGTGAAGTAGCATCTGGTGTTAGTCTTGCTGGCGTGTCACCTACAACGAACGCTGTTAGACGTCTGTCATAGTTTAGCGTAACCATTTCGCCAATTAGTTCTGGATAACCTGGTGTAGCAATTAGATTGAATTGACGAATCTCTTCATCTCTAATATCTTGGTTGCTGTTAACCATAGCCTGTAAAGCTTGTACAACGGTCTTACGTTGCGCATTGCGTCCGAATGTACCTGAGCCATCCTCGTTATTACCTGACGCCGTAACCCAGCGGTGTGGGTAGTAGTCAGCTAACGCTTCTGGTTGTCCATTGCGATCATACTCACCAGCAGTAACATTGAAACGCTCGTTGTCTTCTGCTGTGTTAATGTAGTTACGTACAAAACGCTTAACATTAAAGCCCGAACGACGTAGGTTCCAAAGTAGCATACCTTTTGGATATAGTGCTGGATCAGGAGCATCTGGATCTTTGTAATTGCTTACTAGGAGATCTGTAATGTCTGCCTTTTCAACATCAGTACCCGAGTTACCATAACGTACATCGTCAAACAGTATACCATTTTCGCTTGTTTGGTCTGTCTTATCAACAGTAACCCAACCTACGTTAACAACATACTTGTACACTACTGGATAGTTATCAACGTCAGCAGTGTCAATCCAAAGATCACCTGTTACTAGTGCGCCACCAGTTGAGTTTTCTGTAGGCTCAGCTGCTGCTACAATTGGGCCGTTTACGTCAGTTGATCCTGCACCGTCGCCGTGGTCATAGTTAGCGTAACCAATCCAATCAAACCCGTCATGGATAAGAATGTCAACTTCGTCAACGATTGAGTTATACCATAGTTCGCCGTCTGCTGTTAGTGCTAGCGGTGGCTCTTCTGATGCTGTGTAGCTCAGTACCTTCCAGTTACTTGCTCTCCAATCTTGTGGATCAGATGAGTTATCTGCTCCCGGTGAGTAGTAAAGATTAGCAGTTGTTGAAGTATCAGTTGCATCAAATACTGCTAGTCCTGCTTCTGTTAGCGAACCATTAGTATCAATAATACGGAAGTCTCCACCTAGCTTGTGCTTGATGATAACTCTGTTCTGTGCGTCAACACTTGCTTGGATATTTGTAAAACCTGCCGAGCCAATTGCGTTAGCTAGCGCAGTTGCATCGTTTGACGAACCAGTAGTTGTAAACGATACTGTTTTAGAATTTTCAAGGGTTGAGCTATTTACTAGTGACTCGCTCATTACAAAGTCAACTTCACTTGCCGCAGTAAACGAATCAACTGTTATCTTAGGCGTAGTAATAGTAGTTGCGCCTGTAACTACTCTGCGATGAATCTTAAAGTTAGCAAGGCCACTGTTCTCAACATCTGCTAGGACATATAGATCACCTGCTCGTAAGTTTGATCCGCCTCCTGCGCGATCTAAGTTAAAGATTGCAGTTTCTGCTGTGTCATAAACAGGTGCGTCTACATTTTCCCATAGCTTTGTATCAGCGTTGTATGATCTAACTCTGATGTTTGCTCCGCCGTTTGGAGTAGTTGTTTTGAACCATACCGATCCTGTTGGACGCGGAGTAGCGTTAATTGACTTCCATTCTGGAACCTGTGTGTGAGGCTGAATTGCTAGGCTCGGTGCAGCGTATGTACCTGCGGCAAATCCTAAGTCAGCTACTGCTGTACCCGAAATGTCTACGTCAACACCTGTTGAATAAATGTCAATTGCATTGTCATTAACTTCTGCTGAAACTCCTGAAATTCCTGCACCATTAATTTCACTGACTAGTGTTGCTGCGCTAACAATTGTAACGCCGTCAATAACAAAGTCTGTGCTGTTAATAGTTAGAGTCTGTCCTGTAGTTACAGTCGGATTTGACGTGCTAGTTGCTACAGGCCAGCTTGCTTTCCAGTCTGGCGAACCAACCGGAACCCATGTTGACGATGCATTTTTAAACCATGATCTATTTGTAGTAGTTACTGAAACAACAGCATAATCACCTACGCCGCCAATACTTGCTTTTGGTGTGTAGTCTTGGTTGCTAAAGTCTTCAACTTCGTCTTGCTCTGTGATTGAAATTACATCTACACTTGTAAATGTTTGGCCGCCAGTAGTAGTTACTGATGATGCGTTCCATTCAAGTAACCCAAATTGGGTGATCTGTGTGTCAAACCAATATGTTCCGTCTGCTGGCTCGCCGCCTGGCTCATCTGCGCTTGGCTCTAATTTGCCAAGATCTAAATCTGCTCTAACTACATACGCTCTATTAGAAACACCTAATAGTGAGTATGCTGTCTGAAGACCATATTCGTTAAGTTCTGAACCGTGAATCATGTTGCCATTACCGTCGGAATAGAACAGTGGGTCTCCAAATGTTTCGCCTAATTCTCTTTGACTGGTTAGCAAGTAAGCTCTGCCAGCGTTAGCTGCCAGTGTGCCTGCTGCAATTCCAGTGCCACTATTGTTCGGTTTATTTTCCGCAGTGGCTACAAAGATCATAGGCACCGTTCCAGCCGCAGCTGGTGTGTAGAAACTTTCGTCAATTACATTGACTTGTACACCTGGTGATACTAATGTCATCTCATCTTCTCCTCATGGATTGTCATATACAAGTATTTATTACAAACCATATAAATTACCCCGGTTACGCAGGCAAAAAAGGTGTGGTAAAGGTGAGGTTCTCCGAAGATAGATAAATATTAGTAGAAAGCAGCGATCGCGAGACTGCCATCTCCATCGCTTTTAGACCAAAGGAGTATCTTATGGCCCAACAACAATATATATCTCTAGATAACAAATATTCTAAAACTTACAACAATCTAATTAATTCGAGAAGATCTTTAGATAGAAAGAAAATTGATAACTGTTATTACGAGAATCATCATATAATTCCTAGATCACTTGGAGGTAGTAATAAAAAATCTAATATGGTTTTATTAACTCCTAGAGAACATTGTATAGCGCATTTACTGTTAGTAAGAATGCATGGCGGTTTAGCAAAATACAAAATGCAGGCTGCTATTAATTGGATGACTAGAAATATTATAAAAGAAAACATTTCTTCTAGAACATATGAGCTTGTTAACAAAGAACTATATCAAAGAGATTTACAAAAAGAACTATGGAATGATGCAGAGTACGTTAAAAAGAAACAGAAAGAATATAAAGAAAAATATGCTAACGAAGATAAAAGTATAGTAGGAAAAATTAATATGAGACCATTATGTATATGCAACCAGCGTCCTGCTGCTATAAATTATAAAAAAGGCGATAAAACCTTCTATCGAAAGAAGTGTGACATCTGCCTAAAGAAAAAGACAGTGGGCTATGGCATACCTAAGTATGTACTAGCAGGCTACAAAAAACGTAACTATTGCGAGAAGTGTAAATTTACAAGTCAGCACGAAGAGCAATTTAATGTTTATCATTTGGACGGCAATCTTGATAACTGCCGTCCTAATAACTTAAAAACTATTTGTGCAAATTGTCAGCGGCTTGTACAAAAGGAAGGCTTCAAGTGGAAGCAAGGTGACTTAAGGCCTGATTTTTGACAAGTAAGTTAGAAGCTGATCTACGTTAAATTCTAACTCTTCTAAAGTGCCGTTGTTGTCAATAGTAAAGTTTGACATCCATTGTTCTAAGTTCATACTATCGGATGGCTCAAGTGGTAAGTAATCTGCGCGATCTACCCAAATTACATAATCAAATACGCCAGTATTTTGCATAGCAAAAAACTCTTTTTTATTTCTTAATCCGCAATAGACATCGTTTACTGTAAATATTTCTCTACCAAGTCTTGCAGCGTCTGGATTGTTGTAATCGCAAATTGCGTCAAACCATTCTGCTCTATGATTGTGTCTATCAGCATAGCATTCTTCTTCAGAAGTATAACCATACTTGTCCTTTAGCATATTGTAAATAAATGCTTTGGAACAAAAGGCACTGCTACTGTCAAAACGGTAGCCGTACTTGTCTCGTAATATTTCACAAACTGTGTCCTTGCCATGACGACCGTGTCCTATGACTAGGAGTTTGAATTTATTCATTTTAAACCTTTGTTTCTGTTGTTTATTATGTAATCTATTCAAGAGTTTGTCAACCTATATTATCCGATTAAAAAGCCATAGCCTGTACCACCTGATACAGCCATAGATACTTCGATTTCGAGCTTTTCCATTTCAGTTTGTGCTTCTGCTTTGAGTGTGTCGCCGTTAAGTGATGAGCCGCCTTGTGGACCAGCGATGGTTGGAAATTTGCTTCTTGCTTCACCTAGCATATATTTACAAGCTGCTAATGTATAATCTTTTATCCATTGTTTAGAGAGGTAGTCATCTAGTAACTGAACGTCTGGGCGATAGTTGTAACAAAAAAGCAACACTTCTTCGTTTGCTTTTGGGCGCTGTAGAATTGTTAATTTCTTTGTAGATGTACTCCAAGTAAATTCGATAAACGCGCCAAACATACGTCCGACTAATTCCTGATATCCCATAAACAATTCATACGTAGCAAGCCCGCCTAGGTTCGATGATTTAAGTAGATATGCATTAGTGTATGCCATATTAAATGGTTCAAAAGTTGTGCCGCCAGAAGTTTGCCCGAGACCGCGACGTGATACTTTTCTTACTTCGATGACTTCCTTAGGAAGTATGTATTCATTCTGATCAAGTTCGAGTGTCAAAAACATATACGATTCTTCAACTGCGTAGTCAGAACGCATTCTATATCTAGTTAACGCTTTAGTCAATCCTGTTTCGTAGTGTACAGGATCTAACTCAACGTCGACCATTCCTCCGCCGAGCATGTTGTAAACATAATCGAAAACTTCTTGTTTCATTGTAGCTAATTCAGACATTTAGTATCTCCTACTGTATTTATGCTCGAGCTGAGAATAAATATACATAACTATAGGAGAAGTACAATTCCACGCATTAGCTTATATCGTCCCGAAAGAGGTAACGACTACGAGTTTATTGATCGTCAAGTTGACGAGATGTTTACTGTGGGCGGTACCGACATTAATATTCACAAATATCTAGGTCCTAAAGCAACCGCTGATGCCAATGCCACTGCTGACCAGCCGCAGTATGATGTTGTAGACGAAACAACTATTCAGGATCTATTGTTCTTAGAAAACAGAGATAGAAAGTACGACACTGATGTGTACACGCATAGGGCAATCTATAATGTGCAAGACATTGATTTTGATTTAAGTCAGTTTGGTTTATTTTTAAGCAATGACATACTTTTTATGACTGTACACATTAGAAGCATCGTAAAAACTATTGGACGCAAACCTATTACAGGTGACGTAATTGAACTACCTCACTTAAAAGATGAATATGCACTAGGCGATATTTCAGTAGCATTAAAACGATTTTATGTAATTGAAGACGTAACCAGAGCAAGTGAAGGTTTTTCACAAACGTGGTACCCGCATTTATATAGACTAAAATTAAAGCAAATCTACGATGGACAAGAATACGCAGATATTTTAAACTTACCAGCAGACGAGTGTTCAGAGGATGATACTACATTGAGAGATTTACTGTCTACATACGACAAAGAAATGCAGATTAATAACGCCGTAGTTGCTCAAGCTGAAATTGATTCATTAGAAAGTGGGTTTGAAACAACTCATTTTTATACTGTATCCAAGGATGCCGAAGATGGCACCATTGAGTTAGTAACAGTGGATCAGACAGATCTTGATGCTAGTGCAGGAAGTCTTACAGCGGACGAAATTAACACGCAGCCACTACGCAAAGGCTATACTGGTTACTTAATGGACTACGGTGACGGTGATACTCCGAACGGAACACCATTCGGTAGCGGTATCGAATTTCCAAGAGACAACTACAATGGTGATTTTTATTTAAGAACAGATTTTATGCCCAACAGATTATTTAGATACGATGGACGCAGATGGGTTAAAGTAGAGGACGATTTACGCATGACTCTATCTAACAAGGATAGCAGAAGAACGCACAGAACTAGCTTTACAAATAACGTTTCGACTAACGTAATTAATGGTGTCGAGGTTGAAGAAAGACAGGCGTTGTCAAAGGCTCTAAGACCAAAGGCGGATAACGAATAATGAGACATTTTTACGACGGTCAAGTAAGAAGATATATTACTCAAGTAATGCGCTTGTTAAGTAATTTTCCAGTTAAAGACGGTGATGGAAATCTAAAAGATGTTCCTGTACTATACGGTGATTTGACTAGACAGGTAGCTAGCATTATCAAGGATAATTCTGAAAATAAATTACCCAGTGCTCCTCGCATGAGTGTATACGTTACTGGGCTAGAATTAGACCGAGATAGAACAATGGATTCTACATTCATTAACAAGTTAAATATTAGAGAACGCGAATACAATTCAGCTACTGGAGAGTATCTTCCAACACAGGGCGCCAACTACACCGTTGAGCGTATTATGCCAACGCCATATACCCTTAAGGTAAATTGTGATATTTGGTCAAGCAGCACAGATCAAAAGCTTCAAATTTTAGAACAGATTCTTGTATGGTTTAATCCAGCATTAGAAATTCAAACAACAGATAACTTTGTTGACTGGACTAGCGTTACAGTTGTTAACTTAGAAAGTGTTAACTGGTCAAACAGAAGTGTTCCAGTCGGCGTTGATTCTACTATCGATGTTGCTACGTTAAGTTTTAGTTTACCAATCTATATTACGCCTCCGTCAAAGGTCAAAAGAATGGGTGTTATTACAAATATTATTACCAGTATTTTCGATGAAAATACTGGTACTATTGAAGATGGTATTACTCGACCAGAACTTAACGCTTACGACGACTACATTAAGTCTGGATTCAGAGAAAATGAATTCGGAAGAAAGGCAGAAACTGATATTTCAACACAAAATGCAAATACTAATTACAAACAGTACGGCACTTATATCGAAGGTAGCAGTGTTAAGATTATTTCTAGAGGCAAAGTCGGCGCAGTAAACTGGAGAGAAAATCTCGAAGCTGAACCTGGCAATTATATAGCCGGCGTAAGTCGTATCTATCTTTCGAGCCTCGATAGTGATAGTATTGTCACTGGCACATTTACACTCAATCCGTTAGACGAAACAGAAATTATAGTAAACTGGGATGCTGATACATTCCCGCAAGATAGTATTATCTCAGGCCCAACGGGTGATAAGACAACTATTGATTATATCATTAATCCGTTAACGTTTAATCCTACTAACATCAAAACTACAGGTGTTAGACTTCTGTTGCTAGAGGATGTCGGCGACGAAGAAGCTGTTGAATCTGCGGCAGCATGGAAGAACAACGATGATACTCCTTTGATTGCAGGCGAGAATGATATTGTAGAATGGGATGGAACGAAATGGGTTATCGTGATGGATGCTAGCGAAACTAACGAAACTATATATGTCACAAATCTTAATACCAGTGTTCAGTATCGCTATACTCAAGGAATGTGGTTAAAGAGTGTCGAAGGCGAATACCCCATCGGAACATGGCGCTTAGATCTTTATGGCTAATTTACAATTATCGCCGTGATGTTGTTTGTAGTTACCTGGATAAATCCAATAGGAACATAGCGTCTTGATCTATACGGATAATTATTTGTATGGACAAGATAGTTTGCAGCGGTGCTCTTTTTTACACGATCAACACACGAAGGTTTTTATTGCTTTATAGGCAGAATGGAAAACGTTCTAATCAGTGGGGACTTGTCGGCGGGACGAATGAAAATAACGAGACGCCCTGGGAAGGGCTGCGGAGGGAGATCTCCGAAGAAATTGGGTTTATTCCCGAAATGAAGAAAACCATTCCTTTAGAAACCTTTATTAGCAGTAATAGAAAATTTGAATTTCATACATATATTTGTGTAATTGATGAAGAATTTATTCCCCAATTGAATGACGAACATAATGGTTATGCCTGGGTGTCGTTTGATAATTGGCCGAAGCCATTACACCAAGGGTTAAAGAATACATTGTCGAGTAAGATTAATCGAGCAAAATTAGAAACTATTTTTACTATGCTCGATTTGTTTACTTAATAGGGCATATCGGCTTTGGAATACTTTTAGGCGTATAGTATTTAGTTCTATCTTTTTCTAAAGTGATAATCTCCGTCTGCTTCACCTATTAGAAATCCTTTTACTAAATAAAATCCAATAGATTCCATAAACTCGATTACTTCTTTTATCTTAGGTGCATTTTTATTATAGTCAACATGTTGCGCTTCAAGTATGATATCAGAAACATGTTCCAGTGCATTTTTGCTTCCTTTTAAAACATCAATCTCCGCACCTTGTATGTCCATTTTGATTAGATCCGGTAATGGCCATCCACGAGCTGTAATAATGTGGTCAAGAGTATGTCCTTTGCGCTTTGTTTTATGTTCTTCAGTAAACGCACCAGTAGTTTCTAGATAATATGAATTTCCTCCGGGATCAGAACTGTTTTCGTAAAAGTCTATGTCTTTTCCTTCTTCATCCGTTAATACTGCTATCTGCCATTTGTGTCCTGAATTTTCCAGAAATGGTCGAACAGATTTTGTAGCATCTAATACACAAATTTCTGCGTCAGGCCATATCTTCTCGGCATGTCTTGTCCAATGCAGTAAACATGCTCCAATATCATAGATTACTTTTGGTGATATATTCATATTTCTTAAATAATCAACATGCTGCGTGGGCAACAAATCCTGTGCAGCAATTTTTTCTAGTCTACTCATTCTTTCACGAGGTTCATAAGGCTTTACTAAAAACTTAGAATTACCGATGTGTTCGCATCTAATAGTTTCGTCTGCCCATACAGAGAACCCCTGCTCTCTTGCTTTTTTACAAAAATAAATATCCTCCGAAACCGTATCTTTATGATCTAGTGCTGACTGATAATAAAAATGAGGGTAGTCTAAGGTTCTGAATACCTCTCCTTTAATAAGTGCGCAACCCATGCCACATGCTACTATTTCAACAATGCCCTCACCTTCGATATCTTCAATCGGTATGTTAGTACAACCTCCGTTACCAGTGTCTATATATAATTCAAGAGTATGTGTTCCAGGTATGCGCTGTATGTACATGCCACTGATAATATCTTTATCAGCATTGATCATTTTTACTAAGGTATCTTTTGGTAACACAATGTCGCTGTCTACAGAAAACAAATAGTCATATCTCATTGCCCATTCTGCAATAAGATTACGAATTTGGTCAATTTGATATCCATAAAAGAATTGAAAATCTGTTTGATATCCGTCGGGCACATCTAAATCGTACACTGATTTGAATGTTTCTGGTTCAATATATTTGTTTGTGGGGATAGCAATTAATATTTTTTTATTATTTTTACTTTTTAGAATCATTTGTTCTTTATCTATTTCCTGGATAATATCTTTTTTAACGTTAGTTTCTATTTCATATGTTAGTAAAGATGCAGTGTTTTTTATTTCAGTATTTGCATTTTTATTTTGTTCTTCTCCATTAACTTTATAATCATTCAACGGGTTAACATCATTATAAATCACCATTACTTCTTTTACAGCAATTGGGTTTTTAGCATAAGATATAGTTTCTCTAAATAGTGGATTGTCTGCACCTGACATCATCCATTTTTCATCTACTATATAATTTTCAGGATTTACTTTTTTTGCAATAGCCCCAGACATTGTTCTAAGATGTGTATATGGTATTTTCCACGGATAAGTTTGTCCCTCTTTCCAATCTTGTGCAATTAAAGGTATATCGTCTGCTAAACTCCACATTGATCCATATGTATAGTCATATCCCTGATCATATAGATCATTATAATAATGAAAAATTGTATTATTGTTGGTTAACCAGTCATCACCATCTAACAACATAACAATGTCGTCGTCTTCTACATAATCATTAATTGCATTTAGTTGATTTTGAACAGCGCCCATTCTTGTACCATTTCTTAAATGTATAATGTTAGGATGTTTAATATCTCTTTGATTATCAGAATCGTCATCTATTAAAATGTGCAAATAATTATCGTAGTCTTGTTGCAAGATTGACCTTACATGATTGTTAACGTAAGGTTCAGCATTTCTGTATGGACTAATAATAACAACCCTACGCTGCATTCCATAAGATTTATAAACTGTGCGATCCTCAGGATTATTAAATCTCCTGTTATAAACACGAGCAATTTTGTTATTAATTCTGCTTACATTTCTATATTTTTCCACAGGATAAGGTATTTTCATCATTGTGTGGAAATGCTGTTCCCATTGCAGCGCAACAGTATCCCAACCAGCGATATCCTTGACAACATCGCAATAGTTTTGCTTTTGATATAGTAAGTACGGATTATTATAGGCATTTAATACAGTTTGTACAAATATATCTGCTTGTTGAGTTTCATTGATGTTTTTGAATAGTGCATTGTTGGTTGAAGAATATGGTATCTTATAACACGCAAGATCAACAGCAGTTTCCTCAAGTGCTCCAAATGTATTTGTCACTATCGGTGTTTTGTAAAGAAGAGATTCAAGCGAGGAGATGCCAAAGGTTTCTGGAAACGCAGTTGGATAAAGCATGAGAGTGGCATTCGCGAGTATTTCTGCTATTTCGTATTGTGGAATAACTCCAGTAAAAGTTACTCCTTCTGGTTTAGAAGCAATAAGATCATTAACCATTTTTTCCTGCGCATCAGGTTGAGCACCTTCACGAAAACGGTAAAAACCACCTATGCATGTCAAGCGTGCCTCAGGTATACGTTTTTTAATTTCTGGCCATATGCGAGTTACCAGCGGAATTAATCCCTTTGTTGCACTTGCATTATAAACAAAATGATTTCGATCCTTTTTGGTTAAATCGACGTCTTTGATATGCTGTACTGCGCCATTTCTCGTCTGAAAAAACTTATGTTTGAGAACTTCAAAATTTCGCTTGTTTCCGTGATCGCAAGAAGTTACATACCAAGAATGAAAATCTGATAACGTAAAGACTTCATCAATATAACCCTGTAGCAACATAGTTTCAAGATGCTGATCACCTTCACAGAATGTATCATGCATCCAAAGAACTTTCTTCTTTGCACGGAAAATCATTTTTACATACTGATTATCTGCAAAGAAGGGATTCACACTTCTTGAAGAAATCACAACGTCATGCTTGTGGACTTCAGGGTCATCTACAAATTTAGAATGATCTATATAATTCACATTATCGCATAAACCAGGAGTTGCTTTTGAATCTATGCAATTATTATATACCGTAACCGTATGCCCTAGGTTGGCTAATTCTTTTGATATTAATATTACAGCAGATTCGCTGCCACCCAGTCCTCTGTTTTCCAAAGTTTTACCGTCATAGCACAACCCAAGAGTATCAATAATTGCAATTTTCATGTATAATCCATTCTTTAATGTAATTATAACAATATTACATCAAAAGTCAATGAATTTGATTAATACTTAATTTGGTGCAATTCGCAGATTATCTGTTAAAACAGATATACCATGTTCGGTGCCAGTGTAGGTTGAGTCTGTAGTGTTAATGTATAAAATACCGTCAAAATATGCTTTATACTTGAGCCAGACAACTCAACTTTTATTTAATACGTTTGAATATTGTTATAATTAACATTTAAAACACCATTTGTCTGGGAAGTTAATTGTGCATTATAAAACGCATTTGTATGTCCGTATCTTCCGTTTGTTCTTTGATATCATGGCCGTGTTATATTTTTATCATAGATTTCACTTATATTTATAAAAAGCTACTGACATAGACATTATAATTCTTGTAGTCAAATTGACTTTTTCTGATTTTAGACCGTGATTAAAGGCACCTGCTGCTGATATTCGATCATATCCTAGTTTCAGCATATAATCGTGTAACGCAGCAGCTTTAAAATATTTCGGATTGTGTCTGTTAAAAATCCATCTTGCATACCAAGGAATAGAAACATTGAATGAAAAACCTTCATATACTGTTTCTTTGTTTATGTTGCCTTTAAATCCAATATCCCATATTATAGGTTTAAGAGTTACATAATCTGCTGTGTTGCCAATTCTCTTGTATCTCTCATCGTAATTTTGAATATATTTTTTAGCCATTTATATCTCTTACTGATTTTGGCCACCATTTATCATCAGCAAAATCTTCTGGTATTACTTCCATATTTTTGAGTGTTCTGCCCGCAAAGAAATGTTTTGATTTGTAGTTCATTGCTGCTTGCCCAAATTCAATAACATCCTTTGGTGCCATTTCAACAAATACATTTTCATTACTCAACCATGTAAAGGGCATTTCAGTATCTGCCCAGTAAATATCATTCGGGTCTGCGCCCATTAATATAGAAGCGGTCGCACTTGCCCCTGCACCCATAATATTGTCATAGCTTGGTTTATCGCTCTGGAATGTATATCCATTCCACACGAATCCTTTGACAATCCTTCTATCACGCTCCTGGTTAATTTGTTCTTTGAGTTTTTGTACGTGTTGTTCTTGTTCAGTTTGAATTCTCTCTTCAGGCTTTTGTCTAATCTCCCAACCTATTTTCCAACCATCTGCTGTTAGTGTTGGTGATTGTTTTCTGTAAAGATATTGTGTGATACTATCATGGTCAGGTTTAGTGTCATCTTGGACGGGATAAACATTAAATCTGCTTAGGAAATCATTGTTTAAAAATTTTAGCAAACTTTTGTTCCTATGTTCCGAACGGAACATTTCAATCGTATACGGGTATACTAATACATTATTTTCTTCATCTGTTTTTACGAACATTTTCTTTTTCTCCTTATGCGGTATTTATTCTCGGAATGCCAAATATAGTAGTTCCGCTGTCTGGTGTGTAAAAATCTATTATAAGAACTTGGGTTTCTGATAATTGAGGTGCAGTTATGCCTTCCCAAATTATATTTTCTGGCCATGTTATTTGTTGAATATTATTTTTCAGAAGAGAATATTCATTTACAACATTACCACTGTCACCAAGCACGTACATCTTGGTGCCATCTGGTTTAAAGAATAATCCAGTAGGAGCCGTGTCTTGCGCTGAAACTAAAAAATTTTGGACGTATGATGCACTAGATATATCCCAAGCAGTTGATAAATCATATTCATTTACATCGCGGCCAGCGTTTCCAAGCACGTACATTTTGGTGCCATCTGGTTTGAAGAATATGTCTCTAGGAGCCGTTTCTTGTGCTGAAACTAAAAAATTTTGCACATATGATGCAGTAGATATGTCCCAGGCCGTTGATAAATCATATTCATTTACAACATTACCACTGTCACCAAGCACGTACATCTTGGTGCCATCTGGTTTAAAGAATAATCCATAAGGAGCCGTGTCTTGCGCTGAAACTAAAAAATTTTGGACGTATGATGCACTAGATATATCCCAAGCAGTTGATAAATCATATTCATTTACATCGCGGCCACTGAGACCAAGCACGTACATTTTGGTGCCATCTGGTTTGAAGGATAATCCAGTAGGAGCCGTGTCTTGCGCTGAAACTAAAAAATTTTGGACGTATGATGCACTAGATATATCCCAAGCAGTTGATAAATCATATTCATTTACATCGCGGCCATTGTCACCAAGCACGTACATCTTGGTGCCATCTGGTTTGAAGAATAATCCAGAAGGAGCCGAGTCTTGCGCTGAAACTAAAAAATTTTGGACATATGATGCAGTAGATATGTCCCACCCTTCTAATACCGAATAGTCTGAAATTTCAACAATCCAGTTACCACTTCCTGGTTGAAAATTTATAAAAGAAAAATTCGTATCAAAATTTTCATCACTTGAATCTATTTTGAAATAACTGCCTTTTGATAAATCAACAACTTCCAAAGAGTTTATGTTCTTTTGTAGAACCCTAGTGTTTGTAGTTATCCATCTAGAACCATCCCACGCATATTTAATTCCTGATACAGTTGTAGTCTCATTTATAGTTGGATTATCTGGAAAATTTAATGCCATTATCCTATATCCCCTTGTAATAATTTTGCATAATACGCGACACCGCCATCGCTTGTATATATTTCATAGATGTCTGTCTCGCTGGGTTCTGGTGTATCAGGCGCTGCACCAGTTTCCCATTCTAGATTTGTCGGCCAAGTCGTGATAGGCACATTACCTAGATCATCGCTTAAAGTTGAATATTGGTATACACTATTCGTGTTACGCCCAAGCACGTACATTTTGGCGCCATCTGGTTTGAAGAATAATCCACCAGGACGGGTATCTTGCACACCAACACTAAAATTTTGCACGTATGATGCACTAGATATGTCCCAATCAGTGCTTAGATCATATTCATTTACATCATCGCCAGCGTTTCCAACCACGTACATTTTGGTGCCATCTGGTTTAAAAAATATTGCTGATGGGGCAGTCTCTTGCGCATTTACTCCGAAGTTTTGAACATAAGATGCGGTTGATATGTCCCAAGCAGTACTTAAATCATATTCATTTACATCATCATCCGTTAGGCCAATTACATACATTTTAGTACCATCCGGTTTAAAGAATAATCCACTTAATACATCATCTTGCGCTGCAACACTGAAGTTTTGTAGATAGCTAGCGCTAGTAACATCCCAAGCAGTACTTAAGTCATATTCGTTCACGTCATCTCCAGTTGTGCCAAGCACATACATTTTAGTACCATCTGGCTTGAAGAATATAGCAAACGGAACAGAATCTTGCGCAGCAACACTAAAGTTTTGTAGATAGCTAGCGCTAGTAACATCCCAAGCAGTACTTAAGTCATATTCATTTACAGCATCGCCAGTGAACCCAACCACGTACATTTTTGTGCCATCTGGTTTGAAGAATAATCCAGTAGGACCCGCTTCTAGAGCAGCAACAGAGAAACTCACATTATCATAAGATGCATTTTCCAACCCATATCCAAGCTGAAAAGTGTCATATACATACTCAGACCCAACAGAAAGTTTCAAGTAGAATTTTTGTGTGAAATCACTTGAAGGCGGATTTGCGAATACTATTTCCGTATCATCCTGTAAATCCAGTTCAAAATAATTTCCAAGAGAAAGATTAAATGCAGTGATATTATTTGCTGAATTTAAAACAGAACCTGAGTAGTTATAATATTTTGTGCTTTGCTTCCATTTCGTTCCTGTGTATTCATAAGTAACATCATCAAGAGTATACGTATCTCCTGTGTTTGGTGAGCTTGGAAAATTCAATGTCATATTAAGAGACTCCTAAATTTGTAGCAATAGGACTTCCTACCCAGTTTTGCCCATCATACGTAGTAAATTTTATTAACAGATTATTACCGTTGTTTTCAGTTAAATCTGGTGCTATTTTGTTTTCCCATTGTATATTAGAACCCCATGTTATGTCTGGTTGGTAGCCTACCAAGAAGGTGTCGTATTCATTTACATCGCGGCCAGTGGTACCAACCACATACATTTTTGTGCCATCTGGTTTGAAATATATACCTTTTGGATTGTTTTCTTCTTCCAAAACCGAAAAGTTTTGGACATAGGATGCACTAGATATGTCCCAAGCTGTTATTAAAGTATATTCATATACAGCATCGCCATTCGCACCAGCCACAAACATCTTGGTGCCATCTGGTTTGAAGAATAATCCATAAGGAGCCGAGTCTTGCGCTGAAACTAAAAAATTTTGGACATATGATGCCGTTGATATGTCCCAAGCTGTTATTAAAGTATATTCATATACAGCATCGCCACTGACACCAAGCACGTACATTTTTGTGCCATCTGGTTTGAAGAATAATCCAATAGGGACTGATTCTTGCGCATTTACTCCGAAGTTTTGAACATAAGATGCGGTTGATATGTCCCAAGCAGTACTTAAGTCATATTCATTTACAGCATCGCTAGAAATTCCAACCACATACATTTTTGTGCCATCTGGTTTGAAGAATAATCCAGTAGGGGATAGCTCTTGCGCTGAAACACTAAAATTTTGGACATAAGATGCCGTTGATATGTCCCAAGCTGTTGATAAATCATATTCATTTACATCGCGGCCAGTGAAACCAACCACGTACATCTTGGTACCATCTGGTTTGAAGAATAATGCATAAGGAGACGTGTCTTGCGCTGAAACCGAAAGATTCTGAACATAGGACGCTAGATCAATACGATAGCCTATTGCGCCAGTTGTCAATATGTTCAATTCTAAAATAAAAGTAGAAAACGGTGTTGATACAGGAATATCAATGTCTACTTGACCATCAACTTCTATTTTATAATAATTGTATTTTTCCGGCTCAATAATAACAGTATTGGAACCTTGAACCGTCTGTATATTTGCATATTCCGTAACTACAGCATCTTCAAATTTATTTGAAGCAATCCATTTTGTACCATTCCATTTATATGCTACTCCGTTTTCTATATGAGCATCATCTAATTGAGGATTTGAAGGAAATATTAAAGACATATTATATACTCTCTATCTTATTGTTCAGTTCATTAACAGCATTAATCAGTATCGCAATTAGCGGGATATACGAGACTGTTTTCCATCCGTTTTCATTTTCTTTTACCAATTCTGGCAAAATCTTCTCTAGTTCTTGAGCAATGACACCATAACTTTTTACACCACTATCTTTATAATCAAAAGCATATGTTTTAATCATATTTAGGATTTCGATACTATCTTCTATATTCTTAAAATTTTCTTTAAAATTTATATCAGACAACGTATTGAAATACCAAGGCGTTGTTAACGTGTATTGATAAACGCTGTTTGTACTATCACCATTCCACTTATAATAACTCAACCCGAGTTTTATACGCTCTCCAACTATTGGGTTATTTGGAAAATTAATTGCCATTATATTTTATCCTTGTGATTCCTGCCAAGAAATTCTTGCTCTAATATTAGCAGTGGTTGTACCATTATTTATAGCATAAACTGTGAGTGTATCAGGACCATCTGGGTATGTGTTTGGGCCACCTAGAATACTATTACTTAAACCTCTAATCGAAGTAATATCAAACGTTGTAGATGCGGCCCTATTCGAACCTTCGTCAGTTAAAAACTGTGCCACAAGATCGCCACCAGATACCGCAGTTGGTGTAGTATGATTAAGATATTGGGCAATACTACCGTTACCAGCAGGTGTCCAATTAGAGTCAGTTTCAAACAACACCGAATTTCCGTTAATTCTCAATTCAATTGTCATCTGTCCCGAAGTAACAACGCCAACTTGGCTCAGTGTTAGTAATGATCTATTTATAAGGTTCCTTACTCCATAAAATCCTGGAATACCATAATCAACACTTGGTGCTAATCTGATACTCAAAAGTGCCCTTGTTTGTGCTGCCGCAACTGAAATAGCACCAGTATTGATCGCGCTAAACAGATATGATTTATCAGAGTCAAATCTACCGTCCATAATAACAGAAACACCCCAATGGCTAAGAGATGGTGAACAGTTCTGGTTATATGAAATCCAGCCGTCGTTTATATCACCAGTTGTGTTACCAGCAGTTAATCCATATATGTTTCTATTGTCGAGATTGATGCTAGTCAATCCACCGGCGGTACTTCCTTTGGTGTATTCAATATATTCATTATTGACTATTATTCTGCCTTTTTGTTGAATATACGATGCTTCTATTTCATCTAAATCTAGAGTTGTGCTAATAGCTGTCAATTCACTTTTAAGTTTTCCAGTTTTGGACTTTGTTTTAATTTCAAAACGCCCTGGAAGGTTTCCAGACCTCATATAAGCTTCCGTATTCACATTGTTATTTACAATTTCATGGAAATAATAAACTTTGCCATCAATTCCTCTCATGCCGTATCTAATTTTACCAGCACCATACCATGAATAATCAATGAAAACCATTTGCATTTTACTAGAGTTAAATATATATTTTGATGGCCCTGAACCGTCTAATACATCTAAATTAAAATCCTGTTGCGGTATTCTTATTTCATTTGTTTTTACTATTTTTGTTCGTGTTACTGTCACACCATTATATTCTGGTGACAGTACTAGAGAAGTATCTGAATCAATAGATACAATAAAGTATGATTTACCTTTTATTACTATATAATCACCTTCATTTAACTGAGTTTTATACTTTGTACCAGTACCAGTTAATGTTGATGACCCGGCAATGATTGCACTAAAGCCAGAAATTTGCTCTGTGCTGTTTCTTCTTACTGCGTACAAATCAGTGCCGTCATGCTCTAAAAATAACCCGTTTTGATCATCAAACATTCCAGTTCTTACAGTTGCATCTCTCCAAGTAAGAACTTCAACTTTTTGTAAACCGCCAGGCAATAAATCTGTTGGCAAACTTGCAGGATTTACAGGAATTTCTATAGTAAAACTTTTACTATCCACTACACTAAAAATACTGCCTTCAATATTATATGGGTTAGTACCTTGGTCTACTTCAAAATTGTACAGTTTAACTGAAACGCCTTCTCTGTATTCGTCTGGCAAAACAAACCCGTGTAACTGTTCCGTTTCAATGGTCATAAGATATTTTTCATTTACTCCTGCCTCATAAGAATCAGCAGAAACAGAAACATTTAAAACGTCATACGTTGGTTTAAAAAGAACACCTGTAGAAAACTGCAATCCTTTACCAGATTGATAGCGGAAATAGTTACGTGTTTGGCGAATAATCTGAGAATTTGGGCTGAATGCTTCTGGGTTTATTTGTACACCACCGTCAAAGAATCTGTGCTGCGCCGTGCCATCATTTCTTGCGTACACTAATGTACTTCCAGTTGATAACACTTCGCTACTCAAATAATTATCATTAGTAAGAGCAGTATATTCTACCTCCGTATTACTCAAAACCTTTGAAATTGTAAATGCTCCAATCCAATCAGTAGATAAAGTACCTTGGTCAACTACATATATTTTCGACCCAACATATAATCCATGCGGTGACGAGAAGGTTATTTTAATATTTCTTGTGCCGCTGATAGACTCTACCGTAGAATAAGGAATTTCTGCGGAAAAATAAAATCCGCCAGTGTATATGATTGTGTAATCATTGCTCTGCTCTCCTACTATTGCAGCATCTTGGTTTGGGACGATAAAGAATTTTGTAGTAGAAACTACTTGTGTTATTAAGAAACCTCTGTCAAGATTGAGTGTATCATTTGTTTCTTTGAAAATTATGGGCTGACCCACATAAAAAGGTTCTACTGGGGCTTGATCTACTGTTACGGTTATTCCATTAAGTTCGACAGTGTTCAAGTCTATAATAACACCTTGGCGAACTAACCAAGGGCTTACACTGTTTTCATTTATAGTCCACTGGGCTATAAATTCTGAGCCATTTGATATTCCACCTGATGTTACTTCTGTTCCGTCATTTGATTCATAGTGAACCTCAATTTTGTTTTGGCCTTCATTGAAAATTACATATGCTCTCATAGAAGCAACTGATCCTGAAGTTTGAGCGTCTGAGTTTCCCCAATATCTTATAATATATCTTCTATTAGGCGCGGTCCCATCAATCCTGTAATCGTAACGTACAACGCGCATTTCAGCGCCATATATATTCAAAAACGGCGTTCGCGTCCAATAAGTTGGGCTACCTAAGTTTACTTCAGAAGTAGTTCCACTAGTTCCAAAAATCATGACACCTTCAGAATTCATATAAACTCTATTAAACGTATAACCTGCAACCGTATAACTAAATGGCATTACTGGAGAAACTGTCGAGTCTCGGTCAGCTGAATTACCTCTGTTTCTAATATTAATCCACGTTCCACTTTCCAAATCTGTTTCATACGTAAAATTGGGATTTACTAGTGGAGTACTCACGATTGTCTCTGGTATAATTGAAATAATCTGCTCTGCGGTAAAGGCTGGTTCGTTTGCTTTTTGATATATGCCAGGTATATTATTTTGTAGCGTAACAGTTTCCCATTTCGTAGGCTGCAATGAATATTCAAAGTCTGTATCAATTAAAGACTCTGGATTGCTTACTCGCATTTTGTCAACGGGATCACTATACGCGCCAAACGGTTCAATTTGGGTTACACCCACATCAACATAAATTTGCAACTCGTCTATATCTGACATACTAGTAGTATCATGTAATAACGATATAGTCGTTGTATCGTTATTAGAATCATAAGTGACAGAGCCACCTTTGTCTGGGACCGCGAAATTGTAAATAATAATGTTATCAGTTACGTTTGTAACCATCAATATCTGGTTTAGAGCATAATTGTTATTAATAGTAATCGTTTTTGCTGACGCGTTGAATTCGTATCTTGTTAAAAGTTTTTTTGCCATGTCATTCTATTCCTTATTATCCGCCTAGTACAATCGCATAAGCAATTGAAACTTCTTGTGAAACATCACCTTGCGATCCTGTAAAGCCTACAGCAGCGTACGCGCCAGATGATCCAGTAAAACCAATATCACCCTGCGACCCCGTGTATCCAATATCACCCTTTGATCCTGTAAAGCCAAACGAACCAGTAAACCCAGTGTCACCTTTAGAGCCATCAAAACCTGTAAGTCCAGAAGGCCCGCTCGTTACAATCCATTGACCGCTATCGACATCTTCATAATATACGTTTAATGTACCATCAGTAGTATCAAACCACATCTGTCCATCTGTTGGGTCTAGTGGCGCAGTCTCACTTGTTTCTGTTACGACACCAACACCGCCCGTTGAACCAGTGAAACCAGAATCACCTATCGAACCAGTGAAACCTATTGTTCCTATTGGACCTGCTGGACCACTAGTTGTGACCCATTGCTGACTTGTTCCATCGTCGTAATAAACATTTAAGGTTGAATCGGTGGTATCAAACCACAATTGACCGTCAACTGCTGGGGTTGGAGCAATGTCATTGGTCTCAGTAACAACACCATCCGCCCCTCTACTGCCCGTGAATCCCCCGCTGCCCGTAAATCCCAAACTTCCCACAAATCCAGTATCACCTCGGTCACCTTTTGATCCAGTAAATCCAGTATCACCCTGGATGCCTTGACTACCAGTAAAGCCGATATCTCCCTGTATGCCCTGGCTACCAGTAAATCCAGTATCACCTCGGTCACCTTTTGATCCAGTAAATCCAGTATCACCCTGGATGCCTTGACTGCCAGTAAATCCAGTATCACCTCGGTCACCTTTTGATCCAGTAAATCCAGTATCACCCTGGATGCCTTGACTACCAGTAAAGCCGATATCTCCTCGGTCACCTTTTGATCCAGTAAATCCAGTATCACCCTGGATGCCTTTTGATCCAGTAAATCCAGTATCACCCTGGATGCCTTGACTACCAGTAAATCCAGTATCACCCTGGATGCCTTGACTGCCAGTAAAACCGATATCTCCCTGGATGCCCTGACTACCAGTAAATCCAGTATCACCCTGGATGCCTTGACTGCCAGTAAAGCCGATATCTCCTCGGTCACCTTTTGATCCAGTAAATCCAGTATCACCCTGGGTGCCTTTTGATCCAGTAAAGCCTTGTGAGCCAGTGAATCCAATTATCCCGCCTTCACCTTGACTTCCAGCAATACCTTGTTCGCCCTGACTACCAGTGAATCCCGATGAACCAGTAAATCCAATAATACCTTG
>Ga0136655_1000169_pt1 | contig 28757 bp, 30 predicted proteins | sample CPBDNA_2_FD_94863 | JGI IMG/M metagenome (GOLD analysis project Ga0136655, IMG submission 94863) | Freshwater to marine salinity gradient microbial communities from Chesapeake Bay, USA - CPBay_Spr_15_0.8_DNA (version 2) | ecosystem: Environmental > Aquatic > Marine > Coastal | place: USA... | reverse complement strand
ATTTGGTCGCTTATTTTAAATTCTCCATCTGCATAGATGCCGTTCTCCCAAGCGTATTTTTTAATCAGCTGCCTGTCGTTGATACCACTTGTAGCGGTGGTAGGCTTTATTCTTCCTGGATCAAACTCGTAATAAATGGAATTGATTCCGTATTTCATTTTTACCTTATCATTGACAAAATTGGTCAGGTCGTATTTAACATTCATATTAGTAATACCACTGTCAAAGGTAAATTCGACAAATTGTAATTCCAGTCCGTAGTTGTAATCACTATAAATTACAGAAGCATTGGAAAACCATTTTTCATTATAAATATGGTTCCACCTGACATTCACAAAACTGTTACCGAAAGTGTTGCCAAAAAGATTATTCACATTAAAAACATCCCTACCGAAGTAGCTAGACATATACAGACGGTTGTTGTCATCTAGGTTAAAACTGGCTTTGGCGTTGAGATCGTAGAAATAAGCAACATTATCAACATCAAATAATGGTAAGAATAAATGTGCATAACTACTACGTCCACCTATTAAAAACGAAGCCTTTTCTTTGATAATAGGACCTTCAAATAGCAACCTACTCGATACAACGCCTATTCCTCCTGTACCGCTAAATTTTTGTTTGTTTCCATCGCGTTGATAAATGTCCAGTACACTAGAAACACGACCGCCATATCGCGCTGGGATCCCACCTTTGTAAAGTTTTAAATCTTTTATTGCATCTGGGTTAAAGACCGAGAAAAAACCAAACAAGTGGTCACTTCCATAAAGAGTAGCTTCGTCCAGTAGCACCAAATTCTGGTCTGCTGAGCCACCTCGTACATTAAAACCAGCAGATCCTTCACCTGCATTACTAACTCCTGGAAGTAAGGTGAGGGCTTTGATAAGGTCGGTTTCTCCAAGTACCACAGGAACTTTTCTAATGGTTTCTATAGACAGTGCGTTCACGCTCATTTGAGGTGATTTAGTGCTCATTTTTTCTACATCGGCAGTGATGACAATGGCGTCTAGTTCCTCACCTTGTTCTTTTAAAGCTAGGTCTAGTTTTACGTTTTCGTTCAGGGAGATCTTTTTTACTACAGTGGCATATCCTATGCTGGAATATTGCACCGTATAAGCTCCTGTAGGCAAGGTGATGGAATAATAACCGTAGGCATTGGTAATGGTTCCACTTTTTAATTCGAGGATGTTGACAGTAACGTTGAGCAAAGTTTCACCAGTTCCGTCCTCGATAATAGTGCCTGAAAGCGTGGCTTTTTGCGAGTGCGCTTTCGCGAAAGCGAGAAAGGTAAAAACACTTATAAGTACAATATTCTTCAATAGTTAGGTATTAGTTCTTGATAATTAATGATGTAAATAAAAACATGGTGTAAAAGTAAAGTCCAAATGCTTTCTAAAGCTAAGCTTTACATTTAATTTAATATCTTTTTAAACTAGGATGCACACATCGTAGCTCACTTTAGTAACTTTGGTAAAAACTAGTTCCATGACAACAGCACAACTTACCGACCAACTTTCTTTACCTGTAGTAGCAGCCCCTATGTTTTTAATATCAGGGCCAGAGCTAGTCATTTCTTGTTGTAAAAATGGAATAGTAGGTACCTTTCCGGCCTTGAACCAACGATCTAGCGAAGGCTTTGAAGAATGGTTGGTACAAATCAAAACAGAACTTAAGAATTGGGAAGAAGCAACCGGTAAAAAAGCAGCGCCTTTTGGTGTGAACTTGATCGTTCATGGAAGCAATCCGCGACTTCAAGCAGATTTGAGGTTATGTATGAAGCATCAAGTACCGTTGATCATTACTTCTTTAGGAGCGGTAAGTGATGTGGTAGATGCGGTACACAGTTATGGTGGTGTTGTTTTTCACGATGTGATTAAAAAACGCCATGCTCAAAAAGCACAAGAAGCAGGAGTAGACGGACTGATCTTGGTTTGCGCAGGAGCTGGAGGGCATGCGGGTGTTCTCAACCCCATGCCTTTTATAAGAGAGGTTAAAGAGTTCTTTGACGGTACCATTTTGCTAGCTGGAGCCATGAGCTCTGGTCAAGACGTGGCTAGTGCTTTACAAATGGGTGCAGATCTCGCTTATTTGGGAACGCGTTTTATCAATACAGACGAATCTAAGGCCACAGATGAATACCGAGATATGATCATAAAGGCTGGTTGTAGTGATATTGTTTACACTGCTGCGATCTCTGGAGTAAGTGCTAATTTTTTAGGCGCTAGTTTAGAAGCAGCAGGAATTACAGAAGAGCAAATGAAAGCCAAAGTAAAAATTGACTTTGGTAAAGAAATGGACACCGAGGCCAAAGCCTGGAAAACTATCTGGAGTGCGGGACAAGGTAGTGCCACTATAAAAGATAGTATACCAGCCGCAACACTTATAGCTAGGATGAAAGCAGAGTTTAAAGCCGCCGTAGAAAAGCAACTAGAAAACTTAAAGAAGTACAGTTGATTGATATGAAAATTTGTTGATTTCGTGATTTGATAATTTGCTAAGGCAAATTGATGAGATAGAGAAGGTCAACCTCTGCTGAGTCGAGCGTCGTAAAGGTGGTAAGGAATTTGTTCTAGATATTTTTTTTCGTTGTGAGGGCTTTTTTTAGAGAGTTTCAACTAGTAGTTTTTAGGTACTAGATCTTAAACTCAAAACGTTCTCTACTCTTGCTCCAATTGACATATCACTTGGAACTTTGAATGTTCATTTTTGATGTTACATTTTGGAATTATTTCCAATTACCTTTGCCCCATGAGCCAACTAGTACAAATATCTATTTTACCCCATTATCTGGAAGATGAAAATCATATTCTGAATAAGGTTTTTGAAAAAATAGATGTGCGTATGGATGATGTCCAGAAATGGAATATCAGAAAGCGTTCTATAGATGCCAGACAGAAAAAAGTAACATTTAATTTACAAATAGAGCTATGGCTTCAAGGAGAAGATATTCCTGAAAGAGAGGTGTATCAAATTCGAGATGTTTCTCAATCAAAAGAAGTGGCTATCATAGGAGCTGGTCCTGCGGGGTTATATGCAGCATTAAGAGCTATTGAGGGCGGATTAAAACCTATCGTCTATGAACGTGGTAAAGATGTGCGCTCTAGAAGACGGGATCTTGCTGCGATTAATAAAGATCATATCGTCAACCCCGAATCCAATTATTGTTTTGGAGAAGGAGGCGCTGGAACCTACAGCGACGGTAAATTATATACCCGATCTAAGAAAAGAGGTAATGTGCTAAAAGCCTTGGAATGGTTTGTTGATTTTGGTGCTACGCCCGACATACTGGTAGATGCACATCCTCATATAGGAACTAATAAATTACCGCAAATCATTACTTCTATGCGAGAAGCGATTGAAAAAGCTGGAGGGAAAGTACATTTTGAGTCTAAAATGACGGATATACGTCATGAGAATCAACAAATTAAGGCGATTCAGATCAATGACAGGGAATGGATTCCCTACGACAACCTTATCCTAGCAACCGGTCATTCGGCTAGAGATATTTTTTATGTGCTTCACAAAAGAGGTATTAAGATACAGGCAAAAGCATTTGCTATAGGCGTCAGGGTAGAGCATCAACAAGAGTTGATTGATCAGATTCAATACCATGGCGATGATCAAAACCCTTATTTGCCACCAGCCAGTTACAGTCTTGTAGAGCAAGTAGACGGAATGGGAGTGTACTCCTTTTGTATGTGCCCAGGTGGTATTATTGCACCATGTGCCACAGCTACAAATGAGGTGGTTACCAATGGTTGGAGCCCGAGCAAACGCAATAATCCATATGCTAACAGCGGTATTGTGGTAAGCGTATCTCCAGAAGACTTACCTAACTACGACCCTGAAGATCCGTTTGTGTCCCTTAATTTTCAGAAAAAAGTGGAATACGACTGTTGGGTTGCTGCTGGGAAAACTCAAAAGGTTCCTGCCCAACGTATGCAAGACTTTGTAGAGGGAAAACTGTCCACTGACTTTCCTAAAACCTCCTATTTTCCTGGTTTAACAAGTGTTGATTTGAACAAAGTACTTCCAGAAATGCTAGCCACTCGTTTAAGTGCTGCTTTTATAGCTTTCGGTAAAAAAATGAAAGGCTATTACACCAATGAGGCGGTGCTTCACGCACCAGAAAGTCGTACAAGCTCTCCAGTGCAAATTCCAAGAGATCCATTTACTATGGAACATATAGAAATTAAGGGTTTATATCCTTGTGCCGAAGGAGCAGGCTATGCAGGAGGTATTATAAGTGCCGCAATAGACGGTATTAATTGTATGGACCGTATTATTGAAAAATCATACAAGTCTTCATAGCAATACCTTTGAGCTAAGAAAGGTTATTTATGTAGGAGGTAACAACTATTGATTCCTTCCGTATCAAATTATTGAAATCCCTAAACCTTATTTAGGGTCTATTTTATCCTATGTAAAGCTGGTTGTATTGTTCAAACACCTGATGCATTATAATTATCAGGATGCATAAAACGGTTTTTTATAGCCTGTTAAGCGTGACAATGGTTACTTCATTAGAAATTGAAATAAAACAACAAAGTTTTAAAGCAACTTCTACGTAAAAGCTTTGAACTGGTCGAAAAACCTACTAGAAAAGTAAGCGTTTTGATATAAGTTCCGCTTTCGCGAAAGCGGGAATATTAACAGCACTGATCATTACTAAAGCCCGTCGTTAACCTAGAAGGAAAGGAAACCAGTTAAAATGTAACAGAATCTTTTTGTAAAATATACTTAGTAGTTTAAAACACTGGTTATATTTTTATTTGGAAGTAATTGCCTGCCATTTAAGAAGTCTAATTCAATTATAAAACTATAACCCAAGACTTCAGCTCCAGTTTGATGGATTAATGCGTGTGCGGCCGCTGCGGTACCTCCAGTGGCTAGCACATCATCATGAATAAGGACACTATCCGTACTGTTAATAGCTGCCTCCTGCATTTCAATAGTGTCAGACCCGTACTCTAGTTGATATTCTTGACTCATTATTTTACCCGGTAGTTTTCCAGGTTTGCGCAGCATCACAAACTTGGCGTCTAGCGCATCTGCCATAAGCATTCCAAAAAGAAAGCCTCTTGATTCTATTCCAACAACTACATCAATTTTTTGATTTTGAAATGGCTGGATCAAGTGTTGAATCATTAAATCTCTAGCTTTTATAGAGGCTAATAATGGGGAGATATCTTTAAAAATAATCCCTGGTTTTGGAAAATCAGGAATGTCTATGATATGTTTTGCTAGGTAAGGATTATTCATGGGTTAAATATAGAAAAGGCAAGTCTTAGTTGCCTATTTGAAGTAGCGATTTTTAAAAATAATTTTTAGAGAAAAATAATTTTGAGTTTAATGTTGAATAAAGTTGACAATATTCTAAATTCTCGTATATTTGCAGCCGCAAAAGCAACAAGTCTTTTGTTCTTTGGCCTCGTAGCATAACTGAATAGTGCACCACATTACGGCTGTGGAGGTTGCAGGTTTGAATCCTGCCGAGGTCACCATCACTCACAACTGCGTTGTGAATTAAAACATAGAAACCTTGACAAGCTCGCTTGATCAAGGTTTGTTGTTTTAAGACACCAGACTTGCAAAGGCTGGCAGTTGTATTTGCAACATTGACCTCATTTATGATAGGCAATCCTACCGAGGTCTCCCTGGTGGCGGGAGCTTCCCGCTCGCGATCTACACAATAAGAGTTAAGAAAAACAGGAAGGTTAGAGATAGCTTTCCCAGCTGGCACTGGAGAATTATTCCATTAATGATGTTAATTATGATAAGAATGGAAATATTACTACTTTAAACAGATTTGGTTTGTTTGAAAGCGCTCAGAATAATCAGAGAAAACATAGAAAAGAAAAACACTTGTAAAAACGTTTTTGCAAGTGTTTAATTAATCATCATTGTTTAATAATCTGTATCTATTATTTAGGGCCAGTCAAATTTCTTTATAAAAATGCAATAAAATTATATGTTTATTTTTTTACTTTAAAGATTAAATTTTAAGTAAAATTCATTAGTATTATTTGCTCTTGCTAACAATTGTCTTTGCATCATGTATTCATATGCGAAACCTAATTGTAGTCTTTTGTTAATAGCGATTTTAACCATTCCTGCTAACGAATTGTCTGTTCTGTAAGTTACTCCAAGATCAAATTTTTTATTAAAAATGGTTGTTGCTGTAAAGTCAGATGAAAATGGTGCTCCGTTTACATAACGGACAATCACCGATGGCAATAAGTCAACCGAAGAACTTAGTTCAAAATTGTATCCACTTGACATATAAAAGTGTACACGATCTGTTGATACAGTAGCGTAACCATCCTCGTTTTTTGCTCTTTGTGTATTTAACATTTTTGGGGTAGATAAAGAAACATAGTATTTCTCATGTTTTAAGTAAAACCCCATTCCAATATTGGGATTAAATCTTGAAAAGGATTGTAAACTTGGATCCACAACAAAGTTATAGGTTTGTAATCCGCTAGTATTTACTTCATAGTTATTACCTCCAACTTTTACACCCATAAATAAATCTAGCTTGTCCGATAATTTAACATCGTAAGATAAATCAATTGCAAAAAAAGTTTGTTTCTCAATAAAAACTTTGTCGTGAACAAAAGAAAGTCCTAATGAGAATTTCTTTTCTCCTAAAGGTGCCATAAAAGAAAAAGCTTGAGTCTCTGGAGCATTTTCTACTCCTGTCCATTGGCTTCTAATGGATGACTGAATACTACTTTCTGCTTCTACTCCTACATAAGCAGGATTCACTAAATTTAAATGATTTCTAAATTGGCTTCATCCTTAATTTCTAAAATAAATGCCATTTATCAACCAGCTTTTCTTGCGTTTTGTTTGACTTGCTCCCAGGTAAAAGATTTGCTTTCTCCTGTTAAGTGAGCTTTTCTGCGCTTGTCAATCATTTGATATTGTTCTTCGCTTAACCTAAGTTCCTGCTCATCGTTTTGGTAACTTTCGGCCAATGCCTTTATCATTTTTAAAAGTCTTATATCTGCTGTGTTTATGTACTCTTTGACGGTGTTTCTTAAATCTATCGTTGCCATAATAATTTCTTTTTTCTTATTGTAAAGATACCATTTATCCTCCATAAGTTTTGGTTTTTGGTGGTCGCAAATTGCGACTGCAAGTTTGGATATCACAATTTGTGATGTCAAGTTTAGCTAAACCAACATGTGATGCGAGGAATTTTTAAGTTTCATCATGCTGTGGGGATGATAACCATACAAAATACTTTGAAGAACTATTTATCACAAGAAATAAGTATATTTTACAGACTTAACTGGAAACATGACCAGAGACAATAATAAAAATATCAATTCCATAAGTTACAATCATTTGAACTTACCTACTTCAGTAACATTTGCTGATGATAAAAGTATTAGATACACCTATGATGCCACTGGAGTTAAATTAAAGAAAGAGATTTTTATAAGCTTACCAGAACTATTTAATTCAGTTGCGGACAAAACCACCTATTACGCAGGTAACTATATCTATGAGAAAGATGGTTCAGTAGAATCGTTAAAATTCTTCTCCCATCCAGAAGGATACATGGAGAAGAATGGATCTAACTATGACTATGTTTATCAATACAAAGATCATTCTTGCCTCCGACGAGTGCCACGCAGTGCAGCGAGAGGAAGGCATATACGACTGTCCTATCAAGATATGAACAACAACGGCTCTGTAGGCAGTTCTGAGATCAAAGAAGAGAATAATTATTATCCTTTTGGATTGGAACATAAGGGTTGCGGGGCACCAAGATTATCCAACCGTCCCCAGTTGGCGCGAGCGTCACGCTCGTGATCTACACAAAAAGAGTTAAGAACAAGAGGAGGGTTAGAAAGAGCTTTCCTTTTTTTATTGCGCTAGAATTAAAGCGAAGCGACCTATTTATTAAAGAAGTTTTTCAACTTCTTTTTAGAAAGAAAAGAATCCATCATTTTAAAGCTCATAGAGCGCTCTTCCTCGTCCAGCTGTTGCGTGAGTTGAAGTTGTTCCATAGTGGTCTTATCTTCCATCTCTACTTCTTGTGGCAGCTCTCCATCCATATAAACAAGTTCATCAAGAGTAACATTAAAGAACCTAGCGATCTTTTCCAAAGCGTTTAAAGATTCCATCTTGCTATAGGGTATGATAGATGCCTAAAAATTAAGAGACCAGTATTTGGGGGTTATGAGGTTTATTTGGCGAATATCAAAGCGACTATCATTTAATTCAAAATCATTACATTTTATAAAATTACACTACTACAGATGAGTATTCTAAAACTGAAAATTATAGATCACTAAATTTTTGGATTAGTTAAAATAGTTGCAAGTATTTTTGAAGATGCATCACTTCCGAAAGATCTTAATTTATTGATAATCTTCGTTTTAATGACAGATTTTGTTTCATCTACTTTTCTTAGTTCATCTAATTCTTTTAATTGAGAAACGGTCAATTCGTGTTTAACAGCCGATGTTATAATATTGATATGGTCTGTTTGATTTTGATCCTGAGTATGGTTGATATTATTGTCTGATTTTTCTGCGCTATTATTTTTAGGCTCTCCAAATTTGGAAAGGTTGTTAATACAAGCTTCAATTATAGCCTTAGCTTGTTTTTTACAAAAAGACATATTATTCCAAAAATGTGAAGTATCTCTAATCGACCAAGTAACACTATCAAACTTAATTTTATCAATTGCTTTAATACCTTGATTATTGGCGCCAAATATTTTTCCTGAAATTACATTAGTAGAAGCTTTCCAAGCGTCAAGGTCGAAATCCTTTTTTTCAAGCTTGTAAATTTGCTTACTTAAAAGTTGTATTTGTTTTTCAATCATTGTCGTTTTTTTTGCTGTTGCATAATAGTCAAGCATAAGTGCAGTAAGGGATTAAAAGCACTTCAATTTCCGTTTATAATTATGTTTTTAATATTCATTTCGTTTAAATTTGGCACCTTAGCCCCTGTAACCCATAACTATTGTTGTAATACCACATTACCAATCATCTTTGTCATCTTCCTTTTTTTCGCTCAATAGATGATTTGATAAATCAGCGTTTAAATCGTTAAATAGCGTCTCAATAGATGAAGGTATTGTTTTAAACATTTTATGGAGTTTCCCTTTTTCGTTATAATAAACAGTACCATCAATAAAATTAATTGGAAACATACCAGCTGACGTATATGAAGTTGCTGGAAGGCTACGCTATACTCCAAGGGGGTAAATTTGTATTTAGTGTCTTTAAATTAAATTCCAATTGTGTAAAGACCAGAATGACAATAGACCATACCACGCGATTGACAGGAACACACAAGGTTATCTTTAAATCCTTTAAATCGCACTTTTTCATTATCGATACTTTTTTTGATCACCTCATCAGGATTGTTGTAGGTTTCCTTAATCCAATTAATGGTTTTTGTAAGTAATTCATTTTGCTTAAGGCTATTCATTTCAACTACAACATACTTTGGACATAGTCCTTCTTGGTTCTAAATAAATTTGTCTTGTCCAAATGTCAGTGAACCTACCGCAAGAATTAATGATACGGTTAATGTGTTGTTTTTTGTTATTTATTAGGTTGTAAAGTGTTGCCACTCTTTGTAGCTGCTCTTACCCACGCCACTTCGCATGCCTATTCCAGTTAATAGCATTAAAGTAAGTTAATTCTTACATATTATTTTAGGCTAAAGGTAAGTAGTTCTCACTTAGTACAAGTATGGAAACCTAGAAAGAAGCTACTTTATAGAGTTTTTTAAAAAACTGGCAGTTCAGTTATCATTTATTTGGAGGAAACCTATCAAAAGAGGAAGGCACATTTTAAAATAAAAGGTGTTTAAGGACTCCTTAAACAACCCAGAATTCCAACGGTAGTATCGGAAATACTATCTTATTTTATGTAAAGCGGATCTTTAAGCAGTTTTTTTGATGTGTTACTCAACTCGCTAGGCCCTCACTAACCGATGATATAGGCACCACTGCACGAAACGCCAAATAGGTCGCACATCTGCTCGACATGGGATGGATCTTTAATTTCATGATTTATGTCATAGGTGCTGTTACGTCCAATACCTAGTTTTACCGATGAGTACATCTAAATAAGTAAGGTAAAAAACACATAGGGCATTCTCTCACCAGCTATTGCTACTTCAGCCAGCTGCTGCTTCCTCCCTCTGGAACATCAACTCTTTAAAATGTGGAGCATAAACGATTCAAATGGGATAAATTCACAATTGGTACAGATCTAGAAGTTAGGTGGTAGGACTTCAAATTTAAAAAGGTAACAAATGAAAACACTTAAGACATTAGGCATTTGGATGGACCATGCTAACGCAAAGTTGATGGACCTAGAGTCTGAAAAAAACAATTATTCAATAGTCTCCAATTTTACCATAGAAACAAAAGAAGAGGCCTTGAAAAGAAGTGAAAACTTGATGCATAATAAAAGACAGCAAATGCAAGAAGCCTATTACAGGGAAATTGCTACAGTTATTTTAAAATATGATCACGTACTTCTATTTGGACCTACCAATGCTAAAAATGAATTGTTTAATCGCTTGCATGGCGATTTACGTTTTAACTCTATCAGTATAGAAACCATAGCAGCTGATAAAATGACGGACAATGAAAAGGTGGCATTTGTAAGAAGTTATTTTGAACATCGATAAGTCTTGTTATTCCTAGTGCATTATTTGGACGTTATTAGGCTTCTAAGAATGTGACAAATAAGACACAGTGGTCCATTTACCTGTAACTATATCTCCAGTTTTTTCAATATGCACAAGATGTTGTCACTACTAATGATGTGATTGAGGTCATTAACATGACGATCTGCGCTTGTAAAACAAATTAAAGATAATTACACCACCTTAAGGAATTGCAGGGGTTGCTATAAAAGGCTACTACGCCAAAGCTTATATGTATAAGGTTCTTTACAGACAAGGCAATTGCACTGGTTTTAACCATAACTAGTGCCTTAGTACAATGAGGCAAAGCCGTGTTATGCAAATTGATGGCAACATGTACAGCTTAACAAATTCGCTAACACAAAAAAATACTCCAATGCGTTCATCGGTGGTTTCTTAGAAATAGGAAGCATTTTGCCGAACTTGTTGCAGAAAAAGAGAGTCTCTAGGGTTTTTGGATAGCTTTTAAAAATATAAATCGATCTTTTAATGACCGCCTATACTAGTATCAAATAAAATATCAATAATATGAGAAGAACCATTATCATTTATCTAGAAAACTAATGCGACCGACCTTTAAAACGCTATCATTGTTGTATGAATTTGGAACGTTAAGTGTTTCTATTTCGCTTTCGCGAAAGCGGAATCAACAATAATACAGCGGGTTATTCTAAACTTTTATATTCTCATTCTATTTTTAAAATCTTCCACCTATCAGCTTCTTTAACAGCTATCAAATGTGGTGAAATAAAGGTAGAGTGTATCATTGGAAGGTCTTGTTGTAACTTTAATTTATAATACCATAAGTTATGCGGCCCACTTATGTGCAGTGCCATTTTGTTGGTTGTCGTGATAAGTAATTCGTGATAACTATAGCTGACTATATCCTTTCCTAGCATGTTTGTCCCTATGACCTCGGTTTTGTAGGGTTTAATAACTCTCGCATAATCATTTTCAAAGGCGGTAGCCACTATATATTCGGCGGGGATGACCAGGTCACCTTTGGTATTTATATACCCGTAGTACCATATATTTTCTCGTATTTCTTTGATAAGGCAAAGTCCATTACTATATATGGGAGAGTGCCCATGGGGTGCCGCTATATCTGTTCTAAAGTCGACCACTAGTGTTCCATTAACATCTATAAAACCCCAGCTATTGTTTTTGTTGATAGCCAAAAGCCCTTCGCTAAAATTGCCTATTTCATCAATATTCTCGAGATGTTGCGCACTACCACTACCAATTAAACAGCAAAGGAATATCAGTGTTAATCTAAGCGCTCTCATAATTTTTTTTTAATGTTATTATAAAACCATAAACAATTGTGGCGCCCGTTTTTTAGCAAGACCTATATGTCCTGATAAAAAGATGGCGTGAAAACAGGTTTCAAATATATAGTTGATCTCGGCCTTTTTTTCTTTTGCCATTTCGAGGTATTGTTCCGCTGCTCGAAGTGGGTCAATGATGTCAGCTTCGTCAGTCCTCTTCGTATAATAAGTGCTTGGTGCTAAACAATTTATGCGCATCTGTTTACCCTTTAACTTCCTTCTATTTTAATGAGGAACTACAAATGTCTTAAAAACAGGTATAAAAAACACTGACTCTGGTCAGTTTACCAACTTCATTTTTAATAGCAATGCTCTAGTGGCATGCCGATGGCCCCTTCATTAGTTTACCCCATCAAACAAGAGTTGTTTTTAGATAAAATTTTTAAGAGCAATAGGTATTCTTGGCATTGATACCTAGGCTTATGATATAAGTCATTTGATACAGCAAGCCACCTCTCTACATTTACCCTATAAAACTTCCCATAATGAACGATTTCAGAAAAAGACCTAAAGACAATTATATTCAAGAGGCTGACTGGCAAAAGCTATCTGTACTATCAGAGCAATGGAAATCAGATCTTATGTTTTACACGGATGATCTCAGATTTTTACACCATATTATCGATAAGTATTTTCTTTGGATTTCAAAGAAAGAACACATTACTAGGGTTCAAGAAATAGAAGCTAACTTAATTGTTATAGGTGAAAAATGTAATTTATTATTGGAGCGAATCAACCTGCGTCTTGCTCAATTGAAAGAGGATCCATTTAGGTATGATCCACATCAATTTAGAGAGGAACAAGAGACTTTGGAAAACGATCTCGCTCAATTTTTAATAGACTTTAGAAAGAATAGGGAAGAAGTTTTTAAGGTTACAGAGTACCTCATTGAGGGAGAAGAGTTGGTCTTGAAACTCCACAATATCTCACAATAAATGGATGCCCTATTATGTCTTATACTAGAGTGAAAATAATATGTTGACTATGAAAAATCTTCATCATTTACTATTAGAAATCAACCAACTTACAACACACATCAAAACCAATTATCCAGAGCTTTATCGATGGTTAGATGAAAACCCAGATACTCTAGCGACCTCTAGCCACCCAAACGTGGATGATCAGGCCATGCAAGATTATCTTGATAGCCTAAAGCAATTACTTCAACATTTTGTAACTTATAAGAATTGATCATGGGGGAAATAGCAAAATCACACCGTCAAATTACCCTATTCTATAACTCTATGTCTACAAGAGCAAAAAAAACTTTGGCCTATGCTAAAGCAGAAGGATTGCCTATTCAAGAGATTGATATCTTAAAAACAAAACTTACAGGAACCCAAATCGTAGAACTTGCCAGTAGGTTGCATCTAGAAGTAGCCGACCTGGTCAACCAAGAACACCCTTCATACACTTCTGTTTTTGAACATCACGAATTATCTACAGAGGATTGGATTAAAATGATACAGCACCATCCGCAGATTATGAAACAGCCTATAGCACTGCGTGGAGACATTACTATTCTCGTAGAAACTCCTGCAGATATTATTAAAATCTAGATGGGATATTATGACAAACCCACGCGCTAATAAAGCTATTTATATTGCCACTACTTCTTCTCATAGTGGCAAGTCCATCGCATCTTTAGGGCTCCTGCAGTTGCTGTTAAAGAAGGTGCTCCAAGTAGGCTATTTTAGACCAGTCATCGATGATATCCAGATAGGTGAAGTAGATAACCACATCCATACGATCACCTCCTTTTTTAAGTTGGATTTGAAAATTGAGGATGCTTATGCTTTTCAACGTAGCGATCTATTGCGGAAAATAAATGAAAATAAAGAAGATGAAATCATCAGTACCATTATTGATAAATTCAAGACGCTTGAAAAACGTTTTGATTTTATTATTGTAGAAGGCACCAGTTTTTCTGGACAAGGAGCTATGATAGAACTTGATATGAATGTAGTTATTGCAAAAAATTTAGGTATTCCAGTAATTATTTTGGCTAGTGGTGAAGGCAGCACTTTAGAAGGAGTAGTCGGTGATCTTCAATTGGCGTATGACTCTTTTAAAGATAAGGAAGTCGAGGTTTTGTCGTTGATAGCCAATAAAGTAGCGCTAGAGAGCCAAGAATTGATAGGTGCAGAATTAAAAAAACAATTTCCTTCTAACCTCATTATATGTGTGATACCATTCCTTTCTTTTCTGTCTCAACCTTCGATAGAGGAAATTATTCAAGAGCTCAATGCTCAAGTTCTTTTTGGAGCTGCTCATAGCAATAATCAAGTAGGGGATTTTAGTGTGGCAGCCATGCAAGTACAGCATTACCTGCCGCTTTTAAAAGAAAATAGTTTGGTGATTACCTCAGGGGATCGATCAGATATACTATTGGGCGTTTTACAAGCAAATAGATCGGTTGATTACCCCAGTATATCTGGAATCCTTCTTACTAGTGGTCTTTTACCAGAAGAGGCAATAATGAAACTCATCGAGGATCTTGCCAAGACTGTTCCCGTCATTTCAGTAAAAGGGAGTGCTTTTTCTGTTGCTAATCATATCGGTACTATAAAATCACAAATCCAAGCTCAAAACACCCAAAAGATCGAAGCATCCATAAAGGTTTTTGATACTTATATGCCAGAAGAGTCATTGTTAGAGCGTCTCGTTACTTATACAACCAAAGGAATGTCCTCGAGGATGTTTCAATACCATTTGTTAAAACAGGCAAGGTCTAACAAAAAGCACATCGTCCTACCAGAGGGACTAGACGAACGCATCCTGAGAGCTACTAAAAAAATTATTGATGCAGATGCAGCATTCATTACCTTATTGGGAGATAAGAAGCAAATAGAAGATAAATTGGCAGTATTCAATATAGACTTATCTCTGGATCAAATAACTATAGTTAATCCATCAACATCTGTAGATTTGCACGCTTTCGCGAAAGCTTTATACGAACTTAGAAAACACAAAAATGTAAACCTAGCCATGGCAAAGGATTTGATGGAAGATGTATCTTATTATGGGACCATGATGGTCTATCAAGGCAAGGCAGATGGGATGGTCTCAGGAGCGGTACACACTACCCAACACACCATTATGCCAGCACTTCAATTTATAAAAACAAAGCCAGAAGCCTCTATTGTGTCTTCTGTATTTTTTATGTGTTTGGAAAATCGTATTGCTGTTTTTGGAGACTGCGCAATCAATCCTAACCCCACAGCCGAGCAACTCGCAGAAATTGCAATTTCCTCTGCAGCTACGAGTCGAGCATTTGGCATCGAGCCAAAGATTGCGATGTTGTCTTATTCATCTGGAGTTTCTGGAAAAGGCGAAGATGTGGAGCGTGTGCGCAAAGCGACAGAATTAATTAAGCAAAAACGCCCAGATCTTAAAGTAGAAGGTCCTATACAATATGATGCTGCGGTAGATATGAAAATAGGAAAGGCAAAAATGCCTGACTCTGAAGTAGCTGGACAGGCTAGTGTATTTATTTTTCCGGACCTAAATACAGGCAATAATACCTATAAAGCAGTACAACGAGAGACAAAAGCCCTAGCCATTGGACCTATCATTCAGGGATTAAATAAACCCGTGAACGATCTGAGTCGAGGGTGTACGGTAGAAGATGTTTTTAACACTGTTGTGGTTACCGCGATTCAAGCCCAAGGAGTATAATTTTTAAAAAATATGAAGATATTGGTTATCAATGCAGGAAGTTCTTCTATTAAATTTCAAGTATTTGAAATGCCCTCTGAGCAGATGATTTGTAACGGAATTCTAGAACGCATAGGCAGTATTGATGCAGTACTTACCTACAAGACACCTAGTAGTGAGATTACTGAAACAGGAACTATAACAACTCATAAAGACGGATTTCATAAAATTGTAAATCTATTATTGCATGAAGATAAAGGCGTCATAGAACGCATAGAAGATATCAATGCTGTGGGTCATCGTGTGGTACATGGCGGGAAGTTGTTTTCAAATACAACTATAATCACTGCTGAGGTGAAGAGTAAAATCAAAGAGTTTTCTTCTCTTGCCCCTTTACACAACCCAAATAATCTAGAAGGAATTCTTATCGCAGAAGAACTTTTTCCTTCTGCAAAACAAATAGCAGTATTTGACACAGCCTTTTTTCAAGGTCTACCCGAAAAGGCCAAAAAGTATGCGATACCCAATAAATTTTACAAAGAAGATGGCATACAGGTCTACGGTTTTCACGGGACAAGTCACAAATATGTTTCTGGAAAAGCAATAGAATGCCTAGGCTTAAAAGAGTCTAAAATCATAAGCATTCATTTAGGTAACGGTTGCAGCATCACTGCACTTATAGACGGGAAAAGTGTGGATCATAGTTTGGGTTTTGCGCCTTCTAATGGTCTTATAATGGGGTCCAGAAGCGGCGACATAGATCATTCCATCATCTTTTATTTAATCAATCATCTGGGATACGACTTACAAGAAATCCAGCGTGTTTTAAATAAAGAAAGTGGCATGTTAGGGCTCACTGGTTATACGGATTTAAGAGATGTACAACAAGAAGCCAAAAATGGAAATAAAGACTGTATACTAGCTCTAGAAATGAATGCTTACCGAATTAAAAAGTACATAGGCGCTTATGCAGCTGCCATGAACGGTCTGGACGCTGTAGTTTTTACTGCTGGAATAGGGGAGAATTCTAGTGTGCTCAGAAAAAAAGTTTGTACCGAAATGGAGTACTTCGGAATGGACCTGGACAACACAAAAAATGAACAGCGTTCTAATGCTGTTAGGGAAATCAATAGGGCGGTGTCCAAAGTAAAGATACTTGTGATACCAACTAATGAGGAGTTGGAAATTGCCAAACAAACCTTTCAGTTATGCCTTATTGAAACGAAGCAATCTTAAGGCATTTAGAACAACGATTAAAGTTGAGCCTTCATGGAAAACGACGGCTAAACCAATAGTTGTGAGGCTCAATATAGTTGCTGGAACCAATACTACAACTACCCCTAAACTGATCCAAACATTTTGTTTTATAACCCTTTTAGAAGCCCTGCTAAGTCCTATTACAAATGGTAAATTCTCAATTTTGTCCGACATTAAGGCAACATCAGCAGTTTCTAATGCGACATCGCTACCAGCGGCTCCCATGGCAATACTAACTGTACTTAGGGCCATCGCAGGCGCATCGTTGACACCATCTCCTACCATGGCTATTTTGCCGTCACGAAGCAAAAGGGATTTGATGGCTTCTACTTTATCTTCGGGTAATAAGTTGCCTTTAGCTTCGGTCAAACCAATTTGGCGGGCGATCGCATCTCCCACATGTTGATGATCTCCAGTAAGCATGATCATATGTTTAATACCGATTTCTTTTAAGCGTTTCAGAGTGCTAGCGGCTGTATTTCTTGGCGTATCCATAACGCTTATTATTCCAGCGATTTTGTTTTTAAACGCTACTATCATTACGGTATGACCGTTTTTTAAAAGCTGTTCCATTTTAGAATTTAGGTCTTGATCCAACTCTATAGCAACACTTTCCATCAAGCTCTTAGTTCCAATAAGAACTTTTTCTTGAAGATAGGTAGCTTGAATCCCTTTTCCTTGAATAGCAACAACATGTTCAGCTAGATTAGTCACTTCTATAGAATACCAGCTTTTAAGATCTTTTGCTATAGCTCTAGCTAAGGGATGGTTGCTCAGGCTTTCTACTTCCAGTACTAATTGTGCAAAATCTCTTTCTTTTAATTCATTTATAGGTATGACGTTAGTAAGCCTTGGTTTTCCTTCTGTTAAAGTTCCTGTTTTATCAAATGCTATACTAGTAATTTCCCCCAATTGCTCCAAAGCTTTCCCACCCTTTATGAGCACTCCTTTTTGAGCAGCTCTTGCAATGCCACTTAAAACGGCACTAGGAGTTGAAATAGCAAGCGCACAAGGACTGGCCGCGACTAAAACGCTAATTGCCCTATACAGGCTAGTATCAAAGTCTTCTTCAATAATTAAAAATGCAAAACACAATAATGCCACCATCAAAATCACTAAAGGGACGTACCATTTTTCAAATTTTTTAGTAAGTCTTTGGGTGGGTGATTTTTGGGTTTCCACTTCACTGACCATTTTTATTAGCCTAGATACAGTAGAATCTTTACTCAATTTAAGCACTAGAACATCCAGGCTATGATCACCATTGATGGTTCCTGTAAAAACGATGTGTTTTTTTTCTATTTGATCAAAGGAGGCGAGGTTGGTGCTGTCTTCTATAAATGTTTTATCAACTGGTATACTTTCTCCTGTAATTGGTGCTTGATTGATACTGCTACTGCCATGAATAATGACTCCATCGGCTGCAATTTTGGAATGGGGCTTTACAACAATAACATCATTAATACGCAAGTCTTTTATAGCGACTTCTTTTAGTGTGCCTTCCTTTTTTAATAGGGCTGTTTTTGGAGTCAATTCACCTAAGGCTTTAATGGATTTTTTAGCTTTATCCATAGCGTAATGTTCGAGAGCGTGACCTAAACTAAAAAGAAATAACAATAATGCACCTTCTGCCCATTTGTCTATATATGCTGCTCCGGCGGCGGCGGCAATCATAAGAAAATCGATATCAAAACCACCTTGTATGATTTTTTTAGTAGCTACTATAGAAATAAAATAGCCTCCAAAAAAGTAGGAGATGATATAGCTGGAGAGGGAGGTCCATGAAGTTAAAGTGGTGAATTGTTCCATCAAAAAACCAATCAATAGAAAAACACCACAGAAAAGCGCAAAAAACAGTTCTGTTGTATTATTTGAGATGGAATGAAAACTGCGAGTGTGAACCTCTTCTTGCTGTACTACCATGAAAAATAACTTTCGCCTCAATTTAACACTTTAATTCGTAAGTCTGACCTAAATGAGCAGTTCGTCAAGTTAATGGGGTAAAATCCCTGGTGAAATAAAGTCTCACAAGATGTGATTCAATTACTCCTTCCTCTGGATCTGTTGCTTCTACTGGAGCGAGGACTATTGGGGTAATTTGATCGGTGATAGTTGCGAATTGCATCGTCGCGATAACCACGGACACGAACAAATCGGCTCCTATTAAAATTGATGGATCTGAACCGTTCTGGTAAGACATGGACACGCATCCAAACATTATTTTCTAAGTATAAATAATTTCTTGTAGCAAGATCGTAGTAAATGAAATAGTCAGGAAAATAAACATAACGTACCAACTCCAATCGACCAGGGTAAAACCACGCAGGTGGAGGTTGATGGGGAGTCGGTGATAGAATAATTGGTGCACAACTTCCCAAAGAAAGTAAAACAGCAAACAAAAGAGAAAAGGTAAGAAGCGGGTTGTTTTTCATAATGACGTTATTGTGTGTCAAAGAAACTGAGGAAAAAACACTAGTGAAATGACGAAGGTCATTTTTGAAAATAAGCTTTTAAAATACTTTTGATGCTGTATTTTGGTAACAAGGCTAAAATCTCAACACACAGAGCAATGAAAAATTATATAGAAAAGTATCAAGAGGTCACCTCACAAATGGAGCAACTAAGGGTTAAGATTCCAGAAACGATGAATGGTTTTACCGCTCTTCACAAAGCGAGTGTGGCAAATGGCGCACTACTTTCTAAGACGAAAGAACTCATCTCTTTAGGTATTGCTATTGCTGTGCATTGTGATGGTTGTATTGCTTTTCATGTACACGATGCCCTTAAGGCAGGCGCGACAAAAGAAGATATTTTAGAAACTATAGGGGTGGCTATTTGTATGGGAGGTGGGCCAGCATTGGTTTACGGTGGTGAGGCGATGCAAGCTCTTGAACAATTTAAAGCCAGTAAAGAATAGCCTATAAAGACGGAATGCAGTTACTTGAAACAGGCTTTTTAATAGGAAGGGGTCTAATTTGTTGTTGCTTTCGCGAAAGCTGGAAAAACTTAGTTAACAACTGAAAAGCTATGGAAACGTCAAAAGAAATGTTATGCAACTCTATTATGCATTTTGAACACCAGCTATGGATGGGAGAACTTGCTTTTTGGAAAGATGAGTTGAAATTCTTTAAAAATCGCTTAAGTGAAATTGTTACCCGTTGGACCAACAAAGAGGTGCTGGCGCAATTAGAACATTATCAAAATGAATTTATTCTTCACGGTGGTGTTATTGAAGACTTACAAGAAACCATAGAAGAACACGAGAATCGCATCGCTGCACAGAGTAAAATGAGTAGGGAGCTTATGGACATTCAATTAGCTAAAAGGCATATGGAATTTAGAGATCGTTTGGAAACACAAAGGCATATTTATGCAGAACTCAAAAAGGATTTTTTTAAATTTTTAGAGAACTATAGGTAAGTAGCGTTTTTATTTGACGCGCTTGGATAAGAGTTCACTCTGATCTAAAATTGCAATTACTGCCTGATTTAGGTCATTGTTGTTGCTTTCTTCTTATGATATCTTTCAACTATTACTAATTTAAAACTTTTATTATGAGAACAGATTCAAGTATCAAAAAAGACGTGCTAGATGAATTAGAATGGCAGCCTAGCATCGATGAAACCCAAATAGGGGTAGTAGTAAAGGACGGTATTGTAACTCTTTCTGGAACAGTAGACAGTTACTTAAAAAAGCTTGAAGCGGAGAATGCTGCTAAAAGCGTCGTGGGAGTGAAAGCAGTTGCAGAGAACATTGAAGTGGTATACGGCGATAATTACCATAAAACAGATTCAGATATTGCCGCTGCAGTAGTCAATGCTTTAAAGTGGAATGTTTCTATACCTGAAAATAACATAGAGGTAAAAGTGGAAGATGGCTGGGTATACTTAACTGGTGAAGTCATGTGGGAATTTGAAAAAAATGCCGCTAAAAAAGCCATAGAAAACCTAACCGGCGTTCGATACGTTATTAACAATATTACCTTGAAAAATACAGTGGATGCCGCAGATATTAAAAACAAAATCAAAAAGGCATTCGAACGTTCTGCTGAGGTAGATGCTAAAAATATTTCAGTACAAGCCGATGGACATCGAATCAAATTGACCGGCACCGTAACATCTTCAAAAGAAAAAGAGGTAGCTAGAAGAACAGCCTACACTTCTCCTGGTGTGTGGACAGTTGATGACGAATTAGAAGTAAGTAATTAAGCCTTTTTTAAGTGATCTAGCGCCAGTTAGACAGGATTCATTTGCACAACAACAGCCTTAATTCTTTTACGGAATTAGGGCTGTACGCTGTTAATCCGCATCACTCGGAATTGTTATTAGCAGCTGCTTCAGCAAGATTTGCTAGTAATAATTACAATTGGAGTCAACTCTTTATAGATCTCGGTATCTAGGAATTATAAATCAAGATGATCTGTAGTTACATGTTGGTGTTTTTGCCGATGCTGAAATTGAATGCTATGAATTACCATTAATTTAGTACACTCGTGGTAGAAATGATATATTTACTTTAGCTGGTATTGAAAATCTGAACAAAACTGCTCCTTTCTATTGAATAGGAATGGGAGGTAGGTATCTACGAACAAGGGTAATTTAAAAGGGGGTAGGTTCAAAAACTTTAGGAACATCAAGCTGAAATATATCTAATTATATTTATGGTTAATGGAACCTCATTTACTCCCTGACAAATTATAAAATACCCAGGTTAGTCATTTTGGAATATTGCATGTATCAAATAAGGCGATTGGTTTATATTCTTAAACAATCAGCCCCGTTTGATGTTGGTTTAGTTTTATTAAGGATGTTTGGTTTTTTAAGACGTTGAATCATCGATTTACTTCATCAGAGTAAAGAACAGCTCTAGGAGATTTTTAAAAATACTGCTTCAAGAAGCACCGTATAGTTCAATTTATAAACTATTGTTTAGAAAGCTTTTGAGAACATTAACTTGAAATTCACCTACTGCATGTAGGGTAGCATCGGCATTCATAAGTACTAAATTATAGGCTAAATGAGAAAGTTTGCAATCTTTTATAACACCTTGTTCCCTACCGCTATAAACCGGCATAAAATGTTTGTGAGCTTCTATACCAGATGAGTTAGCTATTTTAATAGCGACTTCAACAGCATCTGTAATTTGTTCAGGGGACAACCCTTTATCTAATAAATCGCTTGCTAAATAGGTCATGTTTATGGAATAATAAAAATCCATAAAATTATGAACGGCATGTGATACATGATATCTTTCTGTGTAAATTATTAATTTCATAATAAAGTCTTTATAATATTTATCGTTGTAAAGAAGTACGTCATACAAAATCTAAAGGCTTTTCACGTAATTAAAAATAATTTTTTTAAAGATCCTAAAATTTGTAGTAAAGGTTTCTATTTTTGAAAGGAGGTGTAGATGTTGTTCTCTATAATAAGCGTCTGACATTCCGTTGTGACCTTGCTCTATGTCCGATAATAACTTTTCATGTTGCTTTACATCATCCTCCAGATCTTGAAATAGATCTTTATATATGGCGTCTAAATTTTGCAACATTTTATTGTAGTCTGTTTGGTTCTTTCCTGAAGCTTCTTTTTTCTTTAATAAATTTTCAAAGAATCTTATTTCATCTTTCCAGAATGCTATGGTATCCAACCATTCTGCATTTTCGTAGTGTAAAACATCTAATGCGGCACTTAATAAATACTGGGTTTTTGGATTTAGTTTTAAAGTTTCCATAATGGTAATTTTTATTAATTATAGTTGTGTTGTTGAAATTTTTAAGCGGAGGTATATCTGTTAAATAGACTCTGCTTTAGAAATTTTCGAGCAGCTTCTAACAGATGTTGAACTTCTTCAAGGGTACAATTCCTTATTTGAGCAATTTCTTGTAATTTTAGATGCTCATTGGTAAACAGTTCAAATACCTGACGCATGTCGGGGGGTAAATGGTAGAGTACAAGCTTGATATGGTGTTCAATTTTTTCATGACTTATACTTTTATCGATTTTATCCATGAGGGCCTTTTCATTATCTTCTTGAAAGAGGTGATGGAAGCTATAATCGTTTTGGTGATATGATATATCATCTAATTCTTCTATCATCAGTAAGTCGCCATCACCATCGGTACTGAAATTCTCTTCCATTTCATCCCATTCAGCTTGAGCAAACTCATCAATATTTTTTAAAAAAAGGTATTCTAATTGTTCCTCTATAATGAGTTCATCTATAAGTTCATTAGTCTTTTTATAGAGCCATAAATAAAACTGTTGTTCATTTTCAACTTTTTCAATGTTGTCATATAGTTCAATAAACAATGGATTAATAATATCAGCGGGTTTATATTTTCCTTTGGAAAAGCCTCCTTTTTTCATAGCTATATGAAGTCTTCTATTGACATAGGACTTTATCTTTGGTATGATTTTCATTATTAATGCATGAAATAAAGCAAGATTGCCTTCATTCTTTAATTGAACCAGTTGTAAATATGCTTGAGTTACAACTGCACGGAACTCCTTTTTGTTTTGGTAAGAAAGGTTGGTGGGAATGGTATTCATAGGTAAATAAGTTAGCCGTAAAGATGTAACCTTGGAGGGATAGATAAAATGATATTGGTCAGTTCTTTACCTTATTAAAATGCTGATCTACATCATTTTATGTACTATATAAGTCAATTACATTTGGATAACTTATTTATAAAAAAAATAGAATATTATGAAATCAGATGCAACTATTAAAGAAGATGTCCTAGCTGAATTAGCTTGGCAACCTAACATTGACGAGACTCAAGTCGGTGTTGTTGTGGATAAAGGTGTTGTTACACTTACAGGAACGGTAGATAATTATGCCAAGAAACGCGCTGCAGAAAGGGCAGTAAAAAGTGTTTCTGGTGTGAGAGCAGTTGCTGAAAATATACAGGTCAAGTACGGAAGTAATTACAAAAAAACAGATCAAGAAATTGCTAAAGCGGCTGCCGACTCCTTAAAATGGGATTCGTCTGTATCGGAAGATGATATTGAAATAAAGGTAGAGAACGGATGGATTTATTTATCAGGAGAGGTGGAATGGAATTATCAAAAAATAGCCGCCAAACGAGCCGTCCAGAATCTTCTTGGTGTGCGCGGAGTCAGTAATACAATTTCTATTAAACAAGAGGTAGAACCATTAGATATCAAGGAGAAGATTACAAAAGCTTTTGAACGCATGGCTCAGGTAGATGCAAAGAATATTTCCGTAGATGTAGAGGGTCACAAGGTAAAGTTACGAGGTAAAGTTCATTCGATATCAGAAAAAAATGAAGCGAGAAAAACAGCTTATTTTGCTCCCGGAGTTTTTGAAGTTGAAAATGAATTAGAAGTGGTGTACTAAAAAAATTAAAGTTTTTATTGTTAAATATAGTATTTATGACCCAGGTCATTTATCACTTTTCAAAACCCTCTTAAATTAGCAGTATAATTAGGGACATGTTCTTATTAAGTATTAAAATTATAGATTCGAGGGGTAGCAATATCATTGAGTCTTGAAGTTGTCACAAAGTATTTAAAGTTGGTTGTATTTTGATGTTTCTAGCAATAGGGATGTTCTTAAATCCAGATAAACTTTATTTACATGAGATATCTTCAAGGAAGTTGTAACATGAAAATGTTTCAGCTTCCTTAAAAATATGACCTTAAAATACTTAAAAAGTAAATTAAGGCATTGTGAAGTAATGAATAATTTCTTTGATATTTTATCTGGATAGCATTCTAGAAATAGGCGCTTTAACAGTTAAAAAAACAATAGAAGTATAGTAATTCCTTCACAGGAAACGGGAAGCTTTTGCTTCCCGTTTCTATTTTATTCATTTTTGACAGTCTGTTTTTTGAAATGAGACATTTTTAACTTTATGCGATGAAGCTCTTCGGGAATTCTAAACACTTCTACAATAATTTCCTTTATCCAAAATGAATAATTTCTTCTAGGTCTTCTTTTTTCTGAATGACAATGTTGCGTCGCCCATTAATTGTTACGAGACCTTCGTCTTTAAAATTAGTTAACATTCTAATAGCTGTTTCTGTTGCAGTGCCTAGAAGACCGGCTAAATCCTCTCTAGAAATATGAATTTCTTTTGGAGCATCACTCTTAGTAGTGTGCTTGCCATCTAGCTGTAATAAAACTTTTGCCAACCGTTGTCTGACGGACTCAAAGGCCATGCTCACTAATTGTTCCTGAAGTTCAATCAAATCATTTGAAATCATCGTAATGAACTTACTAGAAATGAGCTGATCGCCGTAAATAAGCGTGGTAAAATCATTCTTTGGGATCTCAATAATTTCTGATTTTTCTAAAACACATGCGGTATCACTATAAGTAGTTTTATTTGCTAGTAGTGATAACTGCCCAATAAATTGGCCTGGTCCAAAGATTCCAGTAACAAAAGACTTGCCCGTATCAGTGGTTTTATAGGTTTTAATAGAACCACTTTGAACCAAGTAAAGTTTATGAGCGGTATCTCCTTCCATAAAAACAAAATCCTTTCTTTTAAATATTTTAATAGAACGGTCCATGGAAAGGCGCTCCATACCTTTTTGGGAAGCTACTCCATCAAAAAATTGATTAATCCCTTTGATGTCTTTTGAAAACTCTTGCTCTAAGAAACTGTATTTTTTTAACCTTGAAACAACGGCTTCTAACAATTCGTTTTCTTGAAAAGGTTTGGTTAGGTAATCATCAGCTCCTAAATTCATCCCTTTTCTTATTTCTGCTTTTTCAGATTTTGCTGTGAGAAAGATAAAGGGAATATGAGCTGTTTTTACATGTTGACTGAGGCTTTCAAAAACAGCATAACCATCTAGTACAGGCATCATAATGTCACATATGATAATATCAGGAAGGTGCTTTAAAGCCTCTTCAATTCCCTTCTTACCATTCTCGGCTGTCGTGACATTATAATTTTCCAGCTCCAGAATTTCAGCCGTATTTTCTCTAACCACTGGATTATCTTCAATTAATAATATTTTTTTCATATTCTTTTTTATTTATTGGAAATTCAACACAAAAGCTGGAGCCTATCTTTTCGCTACTTTTAAACCGAATCGTTCCTCCCATAAGCTTGACCTACTGTTTTACAATATTTAATCCCAATCCAGTTCCTTCTATATTCACGGCATTATGGGTGCAATAAAAGCGTTCAAACATGTGTGCTTGGTCTTCGATAGGGATACCTTTGCCTGGAGCGGTAACTTTTAACAATGATCGCGGGTTAACACTACAAATACTGATGCTATTTTCCTTTGTTTTTTCCGAGTACTTGATTGCATTAGATAGTAAATTAAACAAGATATGTCTCCATAGCTGTACCTCTAGAAAGACCTCTACACTTGATGATTGATGCTTCATAATAATGTTTTGTCCATCTTTCTTGATAATTTCAATTTCTTCAACCACCGATTTTACAAAATCAAGAATATCAAATTCGGTTAGTTCAAGAGATACTTTTCCTTCTTGTAATTTGCTTAACGATAAAAAGTCATTGAGGATAACTACAAGATTTTTAACACTGGACCTGATTTTGGAAATATGCCGTAGCCTTTGATCTTCTTTACCTGAGGTATTTAATTTTTCAATTAAAATGGCGGAAGATAAAATAGCCGTCAGAGGCATTCTAAACTCATGAGAAGCCATAGAAATAAATCGGGATTTTAATTCGCTTAACTCTTGTTCTTTTTTTAGAGCATTTTGGGCCTTAAGGGCAGTTTTTTTTTGAACACTGATATCGTTGCAGATAAATAAAGCACTTGAAATAATGCCGTTTTCATTGAATAATGGTTTGGCGTTTATAGCAAAGTGTTTTTTGCTGTATTCAATTTCTAGGTGGAGGTGCTTGCCTTCAATAGTCTTTAAAATTTGTTCTTTAAGTTTTTCTTTTTGGCGCTCAGGAAATAGGGCGAGTTCATCTACCGACATACCTTCTGAAATAACTTTATCTAACTTTAATTTTCTTATTCCCTGTTCTTCTATCAGAAATATTTGAAATTTAGAATCAAAGACAATTATAAATCCATTAGGAAAGTTTTTTGCAATTTGCATGGATAGGGTTTTATTTACCAAGGATCTTTTTTTGGCTTCTTGAGTTTCTACTATCTGTTCCTCTAGTTGTAAGTTAGAGGTAAGCAATTGATCTAGAGCAGTCATTAAAGTTTCGGTACCCTGTTTTACTTTTGCCTCCAGGCTATGGGCATATACTTTTAGTTGTTCTTTAGGGTCTTTTAGACCTTCTTCAAATGGGTTATCTACTTTTAGATCTCTGATAATGGTAAGTAAATTACCTCCATATATTGAGGAAATGCGCGCTCCATAGCAGATTGTTTGGTTAGGCTCATTAATCTTGTATGCTACCCGTTCTGATTGGTTGTTATGGTAAACGCGCAGCTGTGCGTGACAAATCAACTCGCATATAGTTGCGGGAAGAATATCTTTCAGACCCTTCTCTGTAATTATATCCTTAGTAACCAATAGTTTGTGGGGCTCTGATCCACAAAATTCTAGAAAATTGCCATCGCAATCCTCAATAAACATCATATGAGGAAACCTATAAAATAAGGTATCGTTTTGAATTCCAAGTCCCTTTGATGCATAAGAGTTAATAGTTGGTATAGTTATATCAATTCCCTCACTAACTATAAGTTTTAATTTGGTGTCATGATTTTTTAAAACCTCATTCTGCCATTGAATTTGTCTTTTTGTATTGTCAATTAAGACAGCATGTTTATATTCTACAGGACTCGTGATTTCGCTTTTTATTATTTGATCAAATAAGTTGGATAATCGGTTCCTGTGGCGCTGAGGTATGTAAGATTCAAACCAGTCTTTACCAATGAATTCTCTATATGGGGTTTTAAATAGATCAGAGGCTTTCCTATTGGCAAATTCGATTTTATGTTGTGCATTGATTATTAAAAAAATACATGAAGAATGATATAAGGGAGAGCAGCGCGCCACTTTTTCTTTTTTTAATTCAAATTCGGCTTTCTTGTTTTGGTTGATATTTTTTATTTGCTCAGATATCCCAAGGCATATTTTCTGAAAATCCTGATAGGTAATGTTTTTTAGATATACAGCTGCATGATACAGCAGGGCTGTTTTTTTATTACCACCAGCTCGCGTTTTATGACCAGGTCTAACTTTTTTAATTTTGCTAAGGTTTTTACTTACATCCATAGATGCCGGACCTTTTTTGGTTGGTATTTGGACGATAGCACTTCTTGAAGATTGGTATTTAGTTTTTAATATTACTCTAGATTTGTAGGTGATACCACTATCAATACCGCTATAAAAATCTGAACTATTGAGATGGTCAAGTTCCCTTTTATTGCTATTTAGAGTCCATAAATTCATAGGAATACTTTTACTAGTTGCAGTATGAATAATCCTTTTCGCAAGCTTATTAGTATAAAAATCAGCTAATTGAAGTCCCGATAAAAGAAAACAGCCATCTTTTTTAGGAAACCAAACTGCCTTCTGATCCTTATTGGTTTTTGATAGTTTAGGAATTAGTGCTCTTATTTTTAATCCGATGAGTCTCGCTTTCGCGAAAGCAAAAAAATAACAAGCCGCACGATTTACTTGTTGAATTATTTCTTGGTTATTGGCTACAAGTAGTGCATCAAAGTAAGATTCTAAATTCCTTTGGAATGGATTAGGAAGCTCTTGAGATTTTTTCATAGCGACACTAGTTATAATTCAGCATTAACGCGAAAACACTTATGGAATAACTTATAACCTCAAACGGTTGATATTCCATGGTAACTGTTTTCAAAAATAGGAGAAAGAGCTAGTTCTTAAAATGATATT
>Ga0136655_1000168_pt1 | contig 28769 bp, 28 predicted proteins | sample CPBDNA_2_FD_94863 | JGI IMG/M metagenome (GOLD analysis project Ga0136655, IMG submission 94863) | Freshwater to marine salinity gradient microbial communities from Chesapeake Bay, USA - CPBay_Spr_15_0.8_DNA (version 2) | ecosystem: Environmental > Aquatic > Marine > Coastal | place: USA... | reverse complement strand
GCGTCTTCTTGGTCTTTTAACTCTTTTGCCCTAAGTGCTACTATCAAATTTTCTAATTCTTCTTGATTGTTTGCTTTAACAATTTGAGCTCTTTCTTCAGCAGTTTGAGCAGTAACAAAAAGCATGCTAAAAAGCAATGCAACTAAAGTTATTCTTATCTTCATCTTTAACTATTTAAAAGGGTCTGCTAAAATATGGAATCCTTATCTTAATTCTGTATTATTCGAAAATTTATTGGTAAAAAATCAAAGATATCTCTGTAAAATCATTGTTTTTTCTACAGGTGTTTGATATTATTCTTTACAGTTTAAAAAATGCTTCATCAACATTTGTACCGCAGACCTAGTTACAAGTAGTTCATAAAAGTCTCTATTAATTACAAATTCTGAAAAACTTTAACCAATTCAATTAATTACTTTTGCACTTTCCCAAACAAAACAACATACGACATGAGTAACATCACAGCAAAAAGTGCCTTAATTTCAGTTTTCAGTAAAGAAGGTCTCGCACCTATCGTTAAAAAGATGAACGATTTAGGCATTACCATTTATTCCACAGGAGGAACTGAAAAGTTTATTAAGGATCTAGCTATTGAAGTCATTCCTGTAGAAGATATCACTTCTTATCCATCCATTTTGGGAGGTCGTGTAAAAACACTACACCCTAAGGTTTTTGGAGGTATTTTAAACAGGCGCGATCATTCAAGTGATCAAGAACAATTAGCAGCGTTCGACATCCCTCAAATAGATATTGTAATTGTAGATTTATATCCTTTTGAAAAAACGGTTGCTAGTGGTGCAACAGAACAAGATATTATTGAAAAAATAGATATAGGCGGGATTTCATTGATACGCGCTGGAGCAAAAAACTACAAGGATACCCTCTGTGTTGGTAGCGTAGACGATTACTCGAAATTATTAGATATCCTAGAATCTGGTCATGGAACCACTTCTCTTGATCAACGCAAGGAGTTTGCGACTACGTGTTTTAATGTATCTTCTCATTATGACAGTGCGATTTACAATTACTTTTCTGGCAACTCTGAAGTAAAAACCCTTAAAATAAGTGAGCAACATGTCATGCCATTGCGTTATGGAGAAAACCCACATCAACGAGGATGGTTTTATGGGGATTTTGATGAAATGTTTATCAAACATCACGGGAAAGAGTTATCCTACAACAATTTACTCGATGTGGATGCTGCCGTTAATTTAATGAGTGAATTTGTCAATGACGCTCCAACATTCGGCGTATTCAAACACAACAACGCTTGTGGTGTGGCACAAAGAAAAACCATTCGTCAAGCATATATAGACGCTCTTGCTGGGGACCCAGTTTCTGCTTTTGGAGGTGTTTTAATCTCTAACGTAGAAATTGATGCAGTGACGGCTCAAGAGATTCATAAATTATTCTGTGAAGTGGTGATTGCTCCTTCTTTTTCGAGTGATGCTTTAGAAATTTTAAAAGGGAAAAAGAATAGAATCATGCTAGAGCTAGTTGAAGGTGCGCTTTCGCGAAAGCGAGATACCAACAAACTAGAAGTGCGCGCTTCATTGAATGGTTACTTGGTTCAAGACCCTAATCTAAAGACTGATCAGAAAGAAGACTTAAAAACAGCTACCCAATTAAGTCCTACTGATGAACAAATTGAAGATTTATTATTTGCTTCTAAATTGTGTAAGCACACCAAATCCAACACTATTGTTCTCGCAAAAAACAAACAACTTTGTGCTAGTGGAACCGGTCAGACTTCTCGAGTAGACGCTTTAAACCAAGCCATTCATAAAGCCCAATCTTTTAAATTTGACTTAAAAGGTGCTGTCATGGCAAGTGATGCCTTTTTCCCTTTTCCAGATTGTGTAGAAATCGCTGACCACGCGGGAGTTACAGCTGTAATACAACCTGGTGGATCTATTAAAGATGAGCTTTCAATCGATTATTGTAATAAAAATAATATTGCGATGGTTTTCACGGGTACAAGACACTTTAAACACTAGAATTGTGCTAACTTTACGGCAGTCTTATTATTAACCTATTTCCACTGCACATTTATGGGATTTTTCGACTTTCTTACAGAAGACATTGCTATCGACCTTGGTACAGCAAACACGCTCATTGTTCATAACGGTAAAGTCGTTGTAGACAGCCCATCTATTGTGGCGAGAGATAGAACAACCGGTAAAATTATTGCTGTCGGAAAAGAGGCCGCAATGATGCAAGGCAAAACCCATGAAAATATTAAAACTATCAGACCGTTAAAAGATGGTGTGATTGCAGATTTTGATGCCAGTGAAAAAATGATTTCTATGTTCATCAAAGAGATCCCCGCTTTGAAGAAAAAATGGTTTACCCCATCTTTACGTATGGTGATTTGTATTCCTTCTGGAATTACGGAAGTGGAAATGCGGGCGGTAAAGGACAGTGCTGAAAGAGTTAACGGTAAAGAGGTTTACCTCATTCATGAACCTATGGCAGCTGCTATAGGAATAGGTGTGGATATTATGCAGCCTAAGGGAAATATGATTGTGGATATAGGTGGGGGAACGACTGAGATTGCGGTTATTGCTTTAGGAGGTATCGTTTGTGATAAATCAGTTAAAATTGCAGGTGATGTATTTACCAATGATATCGTGTACTACATGCGCACGCAGCACAACCTTTATGTAGGGGAGCGCACTGCCGAGAGAATTAAGATTCAGATAGGTTCGGCTACAGAAGACCTAGAAGTACCCCCAGAAGAAATGGGTGTGCAGGGTCGTGACCTTTTAACTGGAAAACCTAAAGAAGTAAAAATAGGTTACCGAGAAATCGCAAAAGCATTGGACAAATCTATTCTACGTGTAGAAGATGCCGTTATGGAAACCTTGTCTCAAACACCGCCAGAACTGGCTGCAGATATATATAATACAGGAATCTACCTGGCAGGTGGTGGCTCTATGCTTCGTGGCCTAGACAAACGCCTGTCACAAAAAACGGACCTACCTGTTTATATTGCTGAAGATCCTTTAAGAGCAGTTGTGCGCGGTACGGGAATCACTCTTAAAAATCTTGATAAATATAAAAGTGTACTCGCTAACAAGTACTAAAACCTTACTCTTAAACTATTGAAATAACCACATGCAACAAATAGTCAATTTTCTGATCAAGTACAGAAACTTGTTGTTGTACCTATTTTTAATGGTTACTGCACTTACTTTTACTATACAAACTCACGAATACCATCGCAATACCACCATACATTCCACAGGATATGTTACCGGAAAATTATTAAACACTAGAAATAAAATCTATGATTACTTCGATCTCAAAAATCAAAACAATAAATTAAGTAAAGAAAATGCAAGTTTAAGAATGCGCCTTCTAGAAATAGGAGATACCCTTTTAGGAAAAGAAGCTACATTCGTATTTTCAGACAGCATTCCTTACCGCATGTTCCCAGCGAGAGTGATCAAAAATGACTTTTATAAAACAGATAATTATATCACTATAGACATAGGGACAGATCAAGGAATAACCTCAGATATGGGGGTGATATCTCCTAAAGGAATAGTAGGTATCGTCGATAAAAGTAGCACCCAATTTTCTCGAGTGATTTCCATATTAAATTCCCAAATATCTTTGAATGCTCAAATAAAGGGAACTTCGACCATTGGCTCTTTAAAATGGAACGGTAATGATCCTTACATAATGAGCCTAGAAGATGTACCTAGACTTGCCAAAATTTCTAACGGAGACACTATAATTACCGGAAAACAATCCACCATGTTCCCCTCTGATATTTTAATAGGAAGAATTAAAAACGCGCAACTAATTGAAAACGGTTCTCGATATAAAATTGATGTCACGTTATTTAATGACATGACCGATTTGGACTATGTAAACGTTATTAAAAATAGAGATAGAACAGCACTACAAGTCATAGACACCCTAGGAAACAATGAATAGAACCCTTTTAAATAATGTTCTTCGATTTATAGGCTTTCTTGTTCTACAATTATTCTTTTTGGATCGGATTAATTTTTTAGGCTATATAAATCCGATGATTTATATTCTTTTCATCATATTGTTTCCAGTCGAGAACAAAAGATGGAGTTTTATGCTACTCGCTTTTACTATAGGCATTATTCTAGATACTTTTCAAGATACTGGTGGTGCTCACGCTGCCGCTTGTTTGACTCTAGCTTATACGAGACCTATGTGGTTGAGTCTGGTTTATGGAGAAAGTTATAAAATGAAAAACGTGAAGATCCTAAAGACCCCTATGGACAAACTTGCAGTCCTAATGGTTTTATGTATTGCTCTTCATCACTTGGTCTTTTTTAGCTTGGTTATTTTTAACACTTCACAAATACTTTATACCTTAAAACTGACGTTGAGCGTAGGGCTAGCATCACTGCTATTAAGCAGCTTTTTATTACTCCTTTTTAAACATCGAATTAAAGCATGAAAAAATTACTGCTTTTATCCATTGTCACTTTAGTTGGAATCACCTTCCTAGGAAGGGTGATTTATCTACAGGTGATCCTATCGGATACATTGCAAATGGAAGCAGAAAATAATGCCATTACAACCATCTACGATTATCCAGAACGCGGTTTTATTTACGACCGTAACGGCAAATTAATGGTAGCCAATCAGGTTGCTTACGATGTGATGGTCATTCCTAGAGAGACTGGAGATGTCGATATCAATAAGCTCGCTGAGTTGTTAAAAATTGATGAATCACGACTAGAAAAAAAACTAAAAGACGCTAGAACATGGTCTGCTGTACAAGCCAGTGTGGTGGTACCCCAGCTCACTCAAATAGAATATGCACCCTTACAAGAACAACTTAGAAAATTTCCAGGGTTTTATATTCAAAGACGGTCCTTACGTAAATACATGGTGGATCATAGCGCCAGTGTTTTAGGATACATCAGAGAAGTAAATCAAAACAGTATTAAAAACGACGACTACTATGTTCAAGGCGACTTAGCGGGAAAAAGCGGTATTGAACTTCAGTATGAAGAAGAGCTAAGAGGGGTTAAAGGCTATAAAAAATACACCAGAGATCATTACGGTCGCGCTATAGAATCTTATAAAAATGGCTCTAGCGACAAGGCTCCTATTGCAGGGACTGATCTTACTATCACTTTAGATAAGGAGTTACAAGAGTATGCTGAAAAATTAATGATCAACAAACGAGGTGGTGTTGTTGCCATTGAACCCCAAACAGGAGAAATCTTAACTTTAGTGACCGCTCCCAATTATGACCCAAGTTTATTGATGGGGAGAGATCGCTCCAAAAACATCAATGCTATTTTACGAGATACCGTAAGACTTCCAGATGTCAATAGAGTTTTACAAGGACAGTATGCCCCAGGATCTCCTTTTAAAGTGATCAATGCATTAGTAGCCCTTCAGGAAGGGGTTGTTACCCCACAAGAGCATTTTAGTTGTAATAATGGCTATAACTATGGGGGTAAAAAACCTCTTGGCTGTCACTCACATGCAAGTCCGCTAGCGATGAATAGAGGTATTGCAGAAAGCTGCAACGCTTACTTTGCTCAAGTGTACCGGAGAATCATTGAGAATGAAAAGGATCCCGCAAAAGGGATGGATATCTGGCATGATCATGTAACTAGTTTTGGATTAGGTGATTTTTTGGGTTACGACTTGCCTGTAGGACAACCTGGAAGGATCCCTGATGGAGATTATTACACCTCTCGTTACCGATATAAATGGTACGCTCCTGCAACTATTTCCAATGCTATAGGTCAGGGAGAAGTTGCCGTAACACCCATACAACTGGCTAACATGACGGCCGCTATAGCTAACAGAGGCTATTTTTACCGGCCCCACATTATTAAAGAAATAAAAGGCACCCCCATTGATATTCTCAAGTATACCGAAAAAAATTACACCACTATAGAGGCTAAACATTTTAAACCTGTTGTAGAGGGTATGAATGAAGTATATCGTTCTGGAACAGCAAAATACGTTCAAATTCCGGGAATTGAAATCTGTGGTAAAACGGGGACGGTAGAAAATTTCACAAAAGTAAATGGAGAACGTAAGCAACTCACCGATCACTCCGTTTTTATTGCCTTTGCACCAAAAGATGATCCTAAAATAGCAGTAGCGGTATTTATTGAAAACGGCTATTGGGGGTCCAGGTATGCCGCAAAAATTGCAAGCTTGTTAATTGAAAAACATTTAAAAGGTGTGATTACAAGAACAGACCTTGAAAATTATTTGCTTACACATAGTCTAGAATATGAATACGTGAAAAAATTAAGCAAAGCTCCTTTTAAGGTGAATGAAGCTATAGATCAAGGTTTAATAACCTTAGAAAAGGAAAAAAAACTGAGAAAACTGGTCGATAGCCTGCATCCTAATACTCTATATTAATATGGGAATAGGAGATAAACCCAAATATGACCTTGCCTCAATACTTATCTATACGGCACTAGTTTTCATAGGATTAATAAGTGTTTATAGTGCTGCACCTGTTATAGAATATACTTCCATAACTGATATCAATGAGGTTTATGGGAAACAACTCCTTTTCATTGGAGTTTGCGCCATACTCATCATTGTCATACTTGCTATAGAAGTTAAATTTTACGAGCGATTTGCTGGTCTTATTTATGTGATTTCAATACTCTCGCTAGCTGGACTATTCGTTTTTGGTAAAGAAGTAAATGGCGCCACATCTTGGTATCCTTTAGGACCTTTTACCTTTCAACCAAGTGAATTTGCAAAATTTGCCACCGCACTTGCTGTGGCAAAATTTTTAAGCCAACTCAATGTCTCCTTAAAAAATGTTAGGGATTTTATGATTATTTCAGGAATCATCGCCTTACCTGCACTTCTTATCACGCTTCAACCAGACCCTGGAAGCGCTTTGATTTACACCGCTTTTTTCTTTGCCTTACAAAGAGAAGGCTTATCACTTTGGTATTTAACTTTAGGGCTTATAGCCTTGGTGTTATTCTTTAGCGCCTTAGTCATTAACATTGGGTGGATCATACTGGCTATTCTGGTCAGTATTACTGGTATCTATTTGCTTTCGCGAAAGCGAAAACACAAAAAACACTTGGCCAAGCCTCGAGTTTATCTTTTTGTAATAGCAGCACTAACTTGCATTGCTTATACCTTTTCTACCAGCTATATATTTAATAATCTTTTAGAAGACAGACACAGAAACCGCATTAATATTGTGTTAGGAAAAGTGCAAGACGATGCAGGTATAGGCTACAACATCAATCAAAGCATGATTGCTATTGGAAATGGGGGTTGGACCGGAAAACCCCTTCAAGAAGCTACTCAAACCAGAGGAGGCTATGTGCCAGAACAGCATACAGATTTTATTTTTAGTGCAATAGGAGAAGTTTCTGGACTTGTTGGGACCAGCACTACCATCATACTTTTCATGCTGCTCCTCTATAGACTCATCATTATGGCCGAAAGACAACGCAATCAATTTGCGAGAGTCTATGGATATGGAGTTGCTGGAATATTTTTTCTTCACTTCTTTGTAAATATTGGAATGGTCATAGGGCTTCTGCCTACAGTGGGAATACCTTTGCCTTTTATGAGTTATGGTGGTAGTGGTCTTATGGGATTTACTATTTTATTATTTCTCTTTATTAAACTCGATGCCCATAGAATGAGTTATGATCATTGATCATCAATAATTGCCTGATAGACATACCTTGAAACATGTAGCGACATTATGGAGATTTTATGAACCCTATTCACGCCTTATAAGTAAATCCCTATCCCTATGGTACTATCACATACTCACCATACTTTTGCCGCATTTGAGCTTGCAAAAGGTGCACAAATCCAAATAGAAGTAGTTGCATTAAATAAAATTAGTGCAGAGTTCGTACTATTGTAGTTCTAATACAGATCTATGTTTTTCCTTCCTCAACATCTTGATGATTACATTGTCGCTCATTCTGAAGACGAACCACAAATCCTTCAAGACCTTGCCAGAGAAACCTATCAAAAAGTATTGCAGCCTATCATGTTGTCTGGACCATATCAAGGTAGGGTTTTGAGCATGATCTCCCATTTAAAAGCGCCTCTTAGGGTTCTAGAAATAGGAACTTTTACGGGTTATTCGGCACTATGCATTGCAGAAGGGATGCCGGCAAATAGTGAACTGATCACTATTGATATCAATGAAGAATTGGAAGATTTTGCAGCCAACTATTTTACACGCTTTCGCGAAAGCGGAAACAATAACATCTCTATTACCCAAAAAATAGGTGATGCGATACAACTGCTTCCAGGGTTAGAAGGAACTTTTGATCTTATTTTTATAGATGCTGATAAACCCAATTACGTAAACTATTTTCATCTTATTATGGACAAAGTACACTCTGGAAGTTTAATCATTTCTGACAATGTGCTATGGCACGGTAAAGTGGTGGAAGATCTGAATGAAAAGGACAAATCAACACCTGTACTACTGGAATACAATAAGCTATTAAAAGAAGACCCCCGATTGCAAACCGTATTATTGTCTGTTCGTGATGGACTGAGCTTAAGCAGAGTGTTGTAGTCTTTTTTATGTTATAGAAAACAGCATAAAACATCCTTACTCGATACAAGACCTGCCCGCCTAACTGCAAAAATAGCTCCCGGATAATGAGGCACTATACCTATTCTAGAAAGCACAAAAATTACTGGCTTAGGCACTTTTTTAAAAGAAGGTGTCAAAGCACCTATAACAATCGACAGTTTTTTATACGGGTAACAAAAGGCCAAAATAGTGACAGTTTTCCTTTGATCCAGCCGTGAAAACATTTGAAAAGATCTTGATCAATTTCATTAAGAGCTTGAAACACTTAGAACTTCCGTTTAATCGACCCAGAATCTTCTATCTGATCTTTCACTTCTTCTATTTGTTTGGTAATTTCTTTGACATCTACATTAAATCCATGCTCGTCGGCACTTTTTGTAATTTCGTTTTTGATGTCATCAGTTGCATTTCGAACGGTTTTCATTGCTTTACCTATACCTCGCGCAATTTCCGGCAACTTATCTGAGCCAAAGACTAATATCACCACCAAGCCTACTATCATAAGCTCTGGAGTACTGATAAATAAAGGGATCATTTTCATGGTGCAAATATACGATAGGACAATTTTTTAATAGAGTTTGAACCTACAGATAATTAAAAAATTCAAATGTGGTAGCAGTAAACCCAGATTCCGTTTTTGTTATTTCACGCGCATTAGGAAACAGATCCTCTTGCAATGAATACCTATACAAAAATGAACGATCTGCGATAAAGTTTCCAGATACTGAGGTATAATCTATTCTACTGCTGGGTAAATATCTAGTGTAGGGAATAAATTCAGGAAATATAATAAGACGTAAAACATCATTCATATCCCTAAATGGGTTGTTATTCAACTCATAAGTAAACTCACTGTAACCCATCAACGTTGAGCCATTAATATCTATCCTATCAATGCGACTCACATTAAAGTTTGTGGTGTATTGATAACGTAAATCTTCTGTTTGCGTGGTAATGCCTGATCCATTAGTAATCCTAGTCACTATTCTATTTATCCTATTTTGTAGGTCGATATACAGCTGTTTCTGCACCTGCTCCCCATTTGAATCTGTGTAATCAAGGAACACAGAGTCGGAGGTATAGGTAAAATTATATAGAATGGGGCTTCCAGCTACTTTAGTGGCTGTTATCAATCTATTATTGGCTGTATACTCAAAATCATAAACCACATTTGTTGTCCCAATAAAGGATACTTGACTGATCAGTTCCTCTTCATTATAGACCATACTTACATTTTCTGTAATGTTAGCCATTACATTTTGGGCTACTTGAATACTACTCAACCTAACTAGATCTCGTATAGGTACCACCTCTCCATCAGTTCCATTGTTTTGTTGATCCAGAGAAGGGTCATCACAGGAAGTGAAAAGAATAGAAAAAACACACAAATAGTAAAGGTATTTCATGTTACAAAGGTATTTATTAACAACGCCAATTAAATCTTAAAATAGTCCATTCCAATTGAATAGGTAACAAAAAAAACCAGATTCTTTGCGAATCTGGTTTTAAAGTTATCTCGAAAAGGTGATTCTTACTTTTTCATTTGCTCAAACTTGCTTACCTCAGCAGCAGTTGGCCAAGTGTTGTTAGAAGTATCAACATCTGCAGTTTCTAATTTAGGGTCAATTACTATTTTAGTAATCTCTTTAGTACTTGCTTTGCTTAAGCCCACTTCTTTATCGTTTAATCTCCAGATTTCTGCAGGGTGTGTAACGGTTTCTGTAGTACCATCTGCAAAGGTATACTCAATAATGATAGGCATTACAAGTCCACCTGGCTTCTCTACTGTTATTTCATAGAAGTATTTAGGAGATTTCATAGCGGCTCTTTCTGCTGCTGTAAAGTTATCCATCATAAAGGTTTTTAACTCTCCTACTACTTCAGCAGGTTCTTTACCTTTAAGATCTTCATTATAATCTTCACTTCCTTCCTTCACCATATAAACTAGAGCAGGCACTCTACTTTCATCTATATTTCTTTCCTTCATCATATCTTTCATAGCTTGATTTTTTTCGCTAGAGACAAAGTATTTATCTACAGATTTAATACCCATATCATTAAACTGAGTAGTGTAAAACCATCCTCTCCAAAACCAATCCAAATCTATAGCACTTGCGTCTTCCATGGTACGGAAGAAATCTTCAGGTGTTGGATGTTTAAACATCCATCTTTGAGAATAGGTTCGGAATGCATAATCAAATAATTCTCGACCCATTACCGTCTCTCTTAGGATATTAAGAGCCGTACCTGGCTTACCATAAGCATTAGAACCGAACTGGTAGGTATTCAGACCTTTACTCATAATAGGAGCAATATACCTTTGGTCTCCGGCCATATAGGGAACAATATTAGCTGCAGGCCCACGTCTTGATGGGTATGCGTCTAATCCTTCTATTGCAGCTGGATAATTTTCTCCCATATCTTGCTCTGCGACATACTGAACAAAAGTATTCAAACCTTCGTCCATCCAGGTCCACTGGCGTTCATCAGAATTTACGATCATAGGAAAGTAATTATGACCTACTTCATGAATAATTACAGAAATCATCCCAAACTTTACTCGATCCGAATAATCCCCATTCTCATCAGGACGTCCATAATTCCAGCAAATCATAGGATATTCCATCCCTTGATTCTTTGCGTGAACAGATATTGCTTTGTGATAAGGATAATCAAATGTCATTCTGGAATAAGACTTTAAGGTCTGTGCTACCGCCTTTGTAGACCACTGTTCCCATAACGGATTACCTTCTGGGGGATAAATAGACACTGCCATGATATCCTTTCCTCCTACCTTTACTGCCATAGCATCTGCTACATAACGTCGAGATGATGTCCACCCAAAGTCACGAACGTAATCTGCTTTTAATTTCCAAGTCTTCATAGCTTTGGCACCAGGCATCATTGCAAGTTTTTCAGCCTCTTGCTGAGTCCTAATCACCACTGGATTTTCAAAAGATTTTTGTGCTTGCTCATAACGTGCTAATTCTGTACTAGAATATACCTCCTTTCGATTGGTCAATTTTCCAGTACCATCCAACCAGTGATCTTCTGGTACGGTGATGTTTACTTCAAAAGTACCAAACGGCAATGCAAATTCATCGCGACCCCAAAATTGACTGTTTTGCCATCCTTCTACGTCATTATAAACCGCCATTCTAGGATAGAATTGCGCAATAACATAAGCTCTGTGCCCATCAGGAAACTGCTCGTAACCACTACGCCCACGGCCTTCTACGTGGTTGTTAATAGTGTAATCCCACTCAATATCAAATTCAAAATTCTTTCCTGGCTTCAGTTGCTCTGGCATCTCTACACGCATCATCGTTTGATTGATCATGTATTTTAAAGGGTTGCCATTTTTATCTAGCACTTTTTTGATATTGAAACCCCCGTCAAAAGGTTCTTGCAAATAGGCACTTGCAAAACCCGAAGGCTGCATAAAAGGCTGTACGCCTCCACCCTCAATAAGAGGGGTTTTAGAGTCTTTAGCACGCATATTTTGATCTAGCTGTACCCATAAATAGTCCAAAATGTCTGGAGAATTATTGGTGTAAGTAATCGTTTCATAACCATAAATATGATGATTTTCATCATCCAATCTGATGTCCATCTCATAGTCAGCGCGTTGCTGGTAATACTTAGGACCCGGGGCACCACTGGCGCTGCGGTATTGATTAGGTGTAGAAAATTCCTGATACAACTGACGGAATTTATTGATGTTAGTATGTTCTTGAGCCTTAGCCTCTTCTTTCTGAACTTCTTCTTGTGCAAAAGAACCATAAGAAACCAGCATCATACTGATAAACAATAGTTTAATAGCTTTCATGTATTTATTTTAAATTAATCGTTGCTAAATTAACAATAATGAATAAGTTATACAGCTTTTAACTAAAACTTTACAGTATCGGTTAATTTGTTTTTGTCCATAAGCAGGCTGCGACGTTCACCGCCGATTTTCATATGAACCAAGTTTTTCTGTTCTTCAAACAGCTCTATAAATGCATTGAATCGCATCGTTATCACCTCAGGCATCTTTGGAGAAGGCAGTTCAATATAAAGCACTATTTGATCTGACTCATACTCGGCACCTATAAAACTAGGAATAGCGTTTACGCCATCGATTTGCACTTCTAATTTTTGGGTGATATAACTTTTTAAAAGTGGGTACACCTGATCTATGCTGGACTTATCTCCTAATGCGATAGGGTTTTCCATTCGAGAATTGAGCACATCCTCCATATCATCAATAAAAAATCGAGTAACCATCTGTACGCTTTTGGCATTTTTACTATAGGTAGCGTTAGATACCGATATGTAGTATTTATGAAGCGTGTTATCCTCCCTATTACAAGAGATTTGAAGTTGACCTAATGAAAAAACTAACTGCTCCACACCGGTATCCACCTGTCCAGAAGCTAGAGCATGATCCTTTTTGGCAAAAGAAACCAGCAGGAAACCCACCAAAACTAATAAAGGAAAGCTTTTCATGTTGATAATCATTTTTTTGTTTTTAAATCCATGTTCCGCTTGGAGTTTCTTTTAAAAAAACACCGCACCTTAACATAAAGATTTTTATAATAGTATAAGGTCCCCTAAATAAATACCGTGAAAACGATCTCCATTTAAGTCTTCACCGTCTATTTCTATAGCATATCCCGTTTGATAAGGAGTAACACTAACGTAACCAGAAACTAATGGTAATGGGCGATTTAATGAATTGTTAGAGTCATAATCTATGTCATAAGCAACATAAGCATTCCCTGAATTTTGATCGGCATTTATGGTATACGTGCCCGTTTGTAAGGCAGTCTCCTGATTTCCATAGAGCACTACATCTAACAGCACACCTAATCCTTGAAATTCACTATTAACATCTAAGGTAAGGTTTTCATCTGTAACAAAAGCAGCTGTTCTATAGACCTCGGATCGCACTTCTACAACATCATTATAATAAGCAGCAGTAGACTCAAACGAGTTTACAGGCTCTGGCCCATAAAAAAAGGTGTTCACTACTATTGTCGGACCCGAAGGCAGGTCATCATCTCCCTCACAAGATGTGGCACTCAATAAAAATAGAGTGATCAAACTATAAAATGTGTTTTTTAGTAAACTATTTTTCATTGCTTTTTTCTTTTTGAGAAGGCAAGAGGCCTTTTGTTTCTTTGTAATAATTTTTCTTTGATTTGAACAAAGTTACTTGATTTGAAAGGAATTGAAGCAAATCGAGCTCTCTTTCTGGTTCAAACATGGAGGCATTGAGTCCGTTATCTTTTGAAAAATACATAAACTCAAAAAGGTGTTCTTCAGGTATTTTTAAATACTCTAGCAAGTATTCTGTACTGTACTTGTTCTTTAACATATAAACGTCAAACTTTTCCTTATCTACCTTAGGCGGAGAACCAGTGTTCACATCGAGTCCTTCAAGGGTACCCAAAAGCGCCAGAGAAGCAAGTGCTCCAAATATATTACTCATATTAAATCGTGGCTGGCTTTGATTAAAAGCTTCATTCCTTACGGCATATTCTTCTGGTTGTTTGATGCGGTCAGACATAGTGTTTTCCATGCGGTCTACAGCTCTTGTTTTCACGTTAAACTCGCTTACCTCATCAATTTTAGGGTCTACGTAGGTCGTTTTTTTAACCTTAATACGCATCAAACCATCGACTAAAACTACTTCATCGAGCTGGTTCACACCTTCACTGAGAGAAATAATAATTTTTCTATCCTCTATTACGTTCTTAGTAATTGTTAAAGAAAAGGATTCTAATTGTACCGCTTTAAAAGAAAGTTGATCCTTCTCTCGAGCATGAATAAAAAAACCTCCTTCTTCATTTGTCACAGTACCTTCAAGTGAACATAAATTAAAAACAGTAACCCCTTCCAACGGCTCATTGGTGGTACTATTTATAACACCTTGTATCTGTATGCGTTCTTTTTGAGCACTAACCAATCCACCGACTAACAATAGAAACAGTAACATCTTTTTCATAATATGGAGGTATCCGTTGACTTAAAATAATGTCAAAACAACTTTAATCTACACAAATAACGTTCAAATAATCCTATCATTGTTGGAGTTTAACGATGTTTAACCAAGTAAAATCAAATCATGAGAAACATGATCATTGCCAGCACCTCTACTATTCATGGCACCGAATACCTTTCCTATTTACTCCCGACTCTATTAGAAGCTTTTCATAAAAATGATATACAACAACTTCTATTCCTACCGTATGCGCGTCCAGGCGGCATTTCTCATATGGAATATACCGAAAAAGTTAGCACTGCTTTTCAAAAAACCCCTATTACAGTAAAAGGAATACACGAATTTGAAAATCCGCAGAAGGCCATAGAAAATGCTGAAGCTATTTTCACTGGAGGCGGCAACACATTTGTATTAGTAAAAATGCTTCACGACTTGGATCTCATGTCCTTGCTGCGCAAAAAAATATATGCAGGAACCTATTATATAGGAACTAGTGCAGGAAGTAATATTTGCGGTCTCAATATGAGAAACACCAATGACATGCCGATAGTCATACCGTCAAGCTTTAAAACCACAGGAGCCGTAGCTTATAACATCAATGCCCATTACCTTGACCCAGACCCTAACTCCACCCATATGGGAGAAACTAGAGAGCAACGTATCAAAGAATTTCACTGCTATAATGATCTGGCCGTAGTTGGACTGCGTGAAGGGAGTTATATCAGGGTACAAGGCAACGAAGAGATTTTATGCGGGACAACAACTGCAAGAGTTTTTACAAAAGACAAGGATGCCATAGAAGTGAACCCCGGGTATGATTTTAGCACACTTTTTAAAGCACACTAAAACCTTTTTAGAGCAATTTAAGATTAACCCATTATCTTTAGGCTTGATTGATACTGCATCATTTATTAGAAACCCGAATATTATGGTACCTATTCCACATAACGAAAACGACTCTAAAGGTATTTTCTACCTAAAAGAAAACAAAATCTCAGCAGCCTTGACTTTCTTTTTAAAGGTCAATGCCATGACTATAAATTATACTGAAGCAGACCCTAAGCAGGAAGGAAAAGGCTTAAAAACGGCACTAGTAAGAGAAAGTTGCCATTTTGCAAAAGAAAAAGGCCGAAAAATACATCCGCTTTACCTGTTCGCTGAAGTTTTTTTTGACAAAAATGACTATTGGAATAGGTTTAGCGCATGATATTAGAAACAAAACGTTTGTATCTAAGGCCTTTTCAAGAGGAAGACGCTCCTTTTCTTTTTGACCTCAATAGCGACGAAGAAGTGATGCGATACACGGGAGACCATGCGTTTAAAAACCTAGAGGCCGCAAGAAAATTTGCAGTTGATTATGTTACAAATACGCAGGGACCTTGTGTATTATACAGTATGGGAAGAAGGGCCGTAATCAGAAAAGAGGATGAGGCCTTTTTAGGTTGGTCCGGATTAAAGAAACATCAAGAAGAAGCTTTTGTGGACATAGGGTACCGCTTCCTAAAAAAATATTGGAACAAAGGCTATGCAACAGAGGCTGGGGTTGAAGTGTTAAGGCATGGCTTTCAGGACCACGGATTGGATAAAATAGTAGCTCATGTTCATGAACTCAATTATGGCTCGCAAGCAGTAGCAGAAAAGCTAGGAATGCATTTAGAATATCGATTTTTATGGGAGGGTAGAAAAGCGGCCAGACGCTATGAAATCAGTAGAAAAACCTACCTCAATAATTCAAATTAAGTAAAAATGATTGACATACAAACAGTCACCGCAAGAGAAACTTTTCCTGTAAGGCATCCAGTTCTTAGAAATGGAAGACCATTAGAGGACTGCCATTTCTCTGGAGATGAATTGGGGACCACATTTCATCTAGGCGCTTTTGAGAAGGATAAAATAATAGGTGTGATCACTTGTTTAATGAATAAAGATGTGCACCTTGAAAAAATTTCAGCGTTTCAACTACACCAATGCTACCAGCTAAGAGGTATGGCGGTTTTAGAAAGCATGCAAGGAAAGGGAGTGGGGAAGAAATTACTCAAAAAAGCAGAACAATTACTCAAAGAAAAAAATATTCGAGCGATTTGGTTCCATGCTCGTATTGCGGCAGTGCCTTTTTATGAAAAAATGGGCTATAAAATTGCTAGCGGCGTATTTGTCATTCCTAACGTAGGAGATCACATTAAAATGATAAAAGTATTATGATGCGATTCATCGGGCTGGTGCTGATTGTAACAATAATTGCAGCTTCACAAAAAGATCCTAAAGAACTCACTGGACAAAGCCCTAACCCTAGTCGTCTATTAGAGAAAGAAGCTCAAGCGGCGTTGGATCTAATGAAAACTGCGGCGGCAAAAGAAGGCATTCAACTCAAGGTGGTATCTGGTTACCGGAGTTTTACTCGACAAAAACAACTATGGAATCGCAAGTATAAAAAATACGAACTGCAAGGACTTGAACCAGAAGCGATTTTTGATAAAATCGTAGAATACAGCACCATCCCTGGCACCTCTAGACATCATTGGGGAACGGATATCGACATAATTGATGCACATGCAACCTACAGCGGTGATGTATTAGTCCCTTCAAAATTTCATGGTACTGGTCCTTTTTGTAAACTCAAAGAATGGATGGAACAACAGGCTTCCAATTACGGCTTTGAACTGGTCTATACCGATAACGATCGGCGCACTGGTTTTAAATATGAGCCATGGCATTATAGCTATGCCCCGCTTTCGCGAAAGCGTTATCAGGATTATTTAAAAAACATCGATCTGGTTTCATTCTTAAGGGCAGAAGCTATTATGGGAATGGATCAAATCAGTGAAGAACGCCTCCACCGTTATCTAGAAGAGCATATAAAAGGAATCAACCCTCAATTAAAAGGCTGATTCCATCAGCGAATTAACTCGTTATTTGAATAAATCAGTAAGGGAAATCCAATAACAAAAAACGCCCAGCTTTTCAGCTGGGCGTTATTGTAGGAATCCTTATTTTTTAAAAAGAATACACCACTTCTAGTTGGTAATCTTCTAAAGTTTTTTTTGCCTTTTCTAGATCTTCTGTAAAGCCTAAGATATAGCCTCCACCACCAGAACCGCAAAGTTTTAAATAGTAATCCCCTGAGTCGAGCCCTTGCTTCCACAATTCATGAAATTGAGCAGGAATCATAGGTTTGAAATTATCTAGAACGATATGTGATAGGTTCTTTACGTTCCCAAAAAGTCTATTTACATCACCAGACAAAAAGTCTTCTACACACCTATCTGTATATTTAACAAACTTATCTTTTAACATAGAACGGAACCCTTCTTGCTTCATATTTTCCATAAAAATATTCACCATAGGTGCCGTTTCTCCAACTATTCCCGAATCTAATAGAAAAACAGCCCCTCTTCCTGTCGCTAGTTGGGATGGAATTCCAGCAGGTTCTATATCTTGTTGGGAATTGATCAGTATAGGCAGACTTAAATAAGAGTTTAGTGGATCTAAACCTGAGCTTTTTCCATGAAAGAAACTCTCTATTTTTCCAAAAACATCTTTTAAAATCAGTAATTTTTCTCTAGTTAGGTTCTCTAAAACCGTAATTTTATCAATGGCATATTTGTCATAAATCGCGGCAACTAAAGCGCCACTGCTTCCTACTCCATAACCTTGAGGAATGCTGGAGTCAAAATACATCCCGGCATTCACATCACTTTTAAGACTTAGGATATCAAACTGAGGGAAATCCTTATCAGTATCCTGAAGATATTGTATATGAGTGGCTAGGCGGTCTAAATTCTTATTCGACTGTGCTGAAGCATCAGTTAATTCTTCACTAATCTTCAAGGCTCCTTTATAAAAATTATAAGGAATGGAAAGACCTTTGGAATCTTTAATAATACCGTACTCGCCAAAGAGTAGAATTTTGGAATAAAATAATGGTCCTTTCATATGACTAAGTTAGCATTTTTTTGCTCCTGTACCAATTTCATCACAAATATAGTGAGAGTTTTGACAATAGGACGCTAATTTGTTGTTCATCAGCTCATCGAGCTCCGTTTTGTATGCACTAGGAAATAACATATGCACATTTGCGCCGGCATCCAGTGTAAAACAAACAGGAATTTTTGTTTCTTTTCTAAAAGTCCAAATTTCATCAATAATCGACAAGGTGTGCGGCTTCATCAATATAAAATAAGGGTGTGAAGTCATCATCATGGCGTGTAGGGTCAATGCCTCACTTTCCGTAATCTTGATAAAAGTATCTAAATCCCCTTCTTGTAATGCCTTCTTTATAGTAGTTAAATTCTTTTGAGCTTGTTCAAACCTCGCTTTCGCGAAAGCGTGATCATTCATCAAGTCGTGACCAACGCTAGAGCTGACTACTTTCTCGCCTTTATCCACCAGCAAAATGGTGTCCTGAAAGTCCTGAAAGACAGGATGCAACAACTGGGTTTGATCTACTCCATAAAAATTAGAACTGTTTGCGGTATCTTTATGTGCACCCCATAAAACAGCTGCTCCTTGAATACTGCGGCAAGCGCTTCCAGAACCTAAACGAGATAAAAACGACATTTTATGATAATCCAGCGCAGTGCCCGTAAGCTCGCTTTCAAAGTCCATAATGCAGGCACTTAAAGCGGCCATACTACTCGCACTACTAGCTATCCCAGAACTATGCGGAAACGTATTGTGGGTATCGATATCAAAATAATAATTGCGTACCCATGGACAATAATCAACAACACGCTCCAAGTAGGCCTTGATTTTTGATGCAAAATCAGGCTTTGGCATCCCGTCATAACTGATGTTAAAGCCCGGCTCTCCTTTGGTAGCTTTTACACTAGTAATGGTGCGACAAGCGTTGAGGGTAAAACTAATAGAAGGATTTGCTGGTAGTTGCATCCCGTACTTTCCCCAATATTTTACCAAAGCAATATTAGAAGGCGCTTGCCATGTTGTAGCTAGCGATTCCTTTAATTCTACCTGACTTATAAGCTTAAAATTCTCTTCCAATGGTCAACCTTATTTAAAGGCCAAAGATAAGATAGGAAATGTTTTTAGAAAATCTTTGAGGTGATGCTTTCCGTTGTTAAGAGAAAAAAGACTTTTTTTAAAAATTTGGTTCCTTGACCAAAGGGAATAAAAACTTTCTTATCTGTAACAAATAAGCTTCTTAGGTGTCCAATGAAAAAGCGTATTTTTAATAAGCCGAAAATCTAAACCCAGTACATGCTCATTTATCTTAGAGTTTTAAAGGAAAGTTTCTTTTTTGCCATTAATGCGTTACGCACCAATTTGCTGCGTACTTTTCTGTCCCTTTTAGGGGTTACTATAGGTATTTTTTCTATCATAGGTGTTCTAGCGGCCATTGATTCTTTAGAAAACGAGATAAGTGAGGGTTTGAGTTCTTTAGATATTTCTACTATTTATTTAACCAGTCAGTCTTTTGGCCCTACCGAGTTAGAACCATACCAATACGAGAGTTTTCCAAAAGTTACCTATGACGAGTTCCAGATGCTGGAGCGCAGTATGGGAGACATCGATGTCATTACCTACACTGTTTTTTCTGGTCCAGAAAACATAAAATTTGAGGATAAAACAGCCACAGGAGTGAGTATTGTACCGGGGACAGACAGTTATTACGACATTGATAATTTAAAATTAAAAGAAGGTCGCTTTTTTAATGGCGCCGAATCTAACAATGGCAGCCCGGTGGTCGTATTAGGTAGCGAGGTGGCAACAAGTCTTTTTGGAACTTCCGATCCTATAGGAAAAAGGTTAAGGCTTTATGGAAATAAATTTACCGTTATTGGAGTTCTAGAAAAAGTAGGCCAGGGTTTTAATATAGGACCGTCTAAAGATGGTAGTGCATACGTGCCTGTTAGTTTTGTTAGAAAAATTTATGGGGACAACAACAAATTTAGATTGCCCGCAATAATCTTAAAACCTAAAAAAGGAGTTGACACAGAAGAATTTAACGCTGTATTAGAACAAAAAATGAGAGTTTACAGGGGTTTAAGACAAGATGAACTATCCAACTTTTTTATCAACCCCATCAAAGGACTTGCTGATTTAATTGATCAAATAACTTCCGTATTAACCATTATTGGAGTTATCATTTCTGGTTTTTCAATGTTGGTAGGTGGTTTTGGGATTGCAAACATCATGTTTGTAAGTGTCAAGGAGCGAACGAACTTGATCGGGATTCAAAAATCTTTAGGGGCAAAAAGAAGGTTCATCCTTTCTCAATTTTTATTTGAATCCATCATCCTTGCTTTATTTGGAGGACTATTTGGACTGCTCTTTGTCTGGATTGCCGCGTTAATTGCAAATACCTTCGTAGAAGATTTTACTTTTATTCTATCTTCTTCCAACGTGATTCTAGGAACTAGTGTAAGTGCAATAATCGGCCTTTTGGCAGGCATAATTCCGGCTATTATAGCTGCACGACTTGATCCAGTAGAGGCTATAAGAACTGGAATATAGTACAGAGATCTTCTTAAAACACCCAAGGCCTTCTTTTGGTTAGGTCCAGATGCTTTTGATAGTTGCCTTTTATTGACCTCGAGTAAGAAGCACTTGATTAATGCCATGTATGAAATTACTGGTTGTACTTTTAATTTTAGTAAAAAAAACACATGACAAATGGCTTTATAAGTACTAATCAAGTAGATTTTAAATTAAAAAACAACTTGATTTTCAAATAACTAAAAGGCTATCTTTGCAAAAAAATTCACAGGATGAGTAAAGGTAACGAAGGATCAAAAGGTAAAGGTAGCGGCCGCCGTGATGGCAAAAGCGCTGGTGCTTCAAAAAACAATGACAGGCGTAATGATCAATCATTTGACAACAAAGGGGGGGCTTCTTCTCGCAGCAAAGATTCTAATGACCGTCCTACTACTCGTGGAGGTAAAAATCAAGTAGTTGGAACTTCTCGTTCAGGTAATCCTGTTACCAAAAAAGAATACATCGACCGTAAAAAGTCAGAAAGTTTTACCAAAAGAAAGACAGACAAAGCTGGTACTAGGCTTAACAAATACATTGCCAACTCCGGTCTTTGCAGCCGTCGTGATGCCGATATTTACATCAAAGCAGGTAGTGTAAGTGTCAATGGAAAACCTGTTATAGAAATGGGCTACCAAGTGATGCCTGGAGATGAAGTGCGTTTTGATGACCGGCCTATACAGGCTACAAAAAAAGAATATTTTATTCTCAATAAGCCTAAAGGATTTAATTCTCCACGTAAAGGAGAAGGCTCTACAAGAACCGTCCTGGACCTCATGGAAAACGCTAGTCCCAATAGCCTACATTTTGTAGGGCGCCTTGGAAGAACTTCCTTAGGGGTAATGTTGTTCACTAGTGATCTAGAACTTGCTAACAAACTGAACAACCCTAAACAAAAGTTACGCAAAATCTACCAAGTTGCTCTAGATCGCAGTTTTAAACACGACGATTTAATGAAATTGCGTAATGGTATTCTCCTTGACCGTGAAGAAGTGGAGATTAAAGAAATCAACTACGTAGAGAATGGTAAAAATAATGAGGTTGGAATTGAAATTCACAGCGGGAAGGACAACATCGTGCAACGTGTATTTGAATCTGTAGGATATGAAATAAAAGTTCTTGATAGAGTGGTATTAGGCGGGCTTACTAAAAAAGATTTACCACGTGGTCATTATCGCAGATTGACCGATCAAGAGGTGATTAATTTGAAAATGATTCGATAAAAAAATTAACATCTAGTTAACAAATACTGATTTACATTTAAGCAATTTTGTGAGTAGGCACTGCTGCCTTGGCATATAAATTAATTTGTAATTTGAATACAAAATACATAGATCTCATCGATCAGACTTATTACTTTCCGACGGAAGAGTTTGAACTACAAGATGGGCAACTGCAGTTTCACGGTATTGACCTTATGGCTCTTGTTGAGCAATACGGGGCACCCTTAAAATTCACTTATTTACCAAAAATTTCAGATAATATAAATCGAGCAAAGGGCTGGTTCAATTCAGCTTTCGCGAAAGCGGACTACCAGGCAAAATACCATTACTGTTATTGCACCAAAAGCTCGCATTTTAAACATGTACTGGATGAAGCTTTATCCAATGACATTCATATTGAAACTTCTAGTGCTTTTGATATCAATATCGTTAACAAGTTAAGAGAAGAAGGTAAAATCCATAAAAATACCTTTGTTATTTGTAATGGTTTTAAACGAGACCAATACATAGAAAACATCGCAAACTTAATTGACTCTGGTCAAAATTGTATTCCTATCATAGACAACTATGAAGAATTAACGCTGTTGACTGATGCTACCAAGAAAAAATTCCATTGTGGGATACGCATCGCGAGTGAAGAAGAACCTAAATTTGAATTTTACACCAGCAGGCTAGGAATAGGCTATAAAAATATTCTTAGTTTTTATAAAACCCAAATAGAATCCAATGATCAAGTACGGCTGAAAATGCTGCACTTTTTCATCAATACAGGAATCAGGGATAATGCGTATTACTGGAACGAATTGCATAAATGCCTGAAGGTGTACATCAGTCTTAAAAAAATATGTCCTTCTCTGGACAGTTTAAATATAGGTGGAGGTTTTCCTATTAAAAACTCCTTAGTCTTTGATTTTGACTACGAGTACATCATCGATGAAATTGTTGGTCAGATCAAACAAGTTTGCGATGAAGCAGGAGTGAATGTACCGCATATTTTTACAGAATTTGGATCCTTTACGGTTGGGGAAAGCGGTGGAGCGATTTATAAAGTATTGTATCAAAAACAACAAAATGATCGGGAGAAGTGGAACATGATCAATAGCTCTTTTATCACAACCTTACCAGACTCTTGGGCAATTAATAAGCGTTTTATTATGCTTGCACTCAACCGTTGGAATGAGGAATACGAGCGTGTTTTACTAGGCGGGTTAACATGTGATAGTGATGATTACTACAATAGCGAGCAAAATGTAAACGCCATTTACTTGCCTAAATACCATAAAGAAAACCCTTTATACATAGGCTTTTTTAATACGGGAGCTTATCAAGAAAGCATAGGTGGTTTTGGAGGCATACAACACTGCCTGATTCCGGCACCTAAGCATATTTTAATACAGCGAGATACAGATGGAGAGATTCAAACTCGGGTTTTTAAGGAACAACAAACTTCAGAGCAAATGCTAGGTATTTTAGGCTATTAAAAACGCAATAGAAATCAAAACTATAGAAGGGATGGAAAAGTCAATTAAAACATACGGCAGGAAGACAGCAACTCGGTCTAGTCGGCACCTCTTCAAAGTATTATATGTATAATTGCTGAAATAAATACTAAAAAAACGCAACTTTTAAAACAACCTCTTAACTTCACCACATGAGCAATTCAAATTATGCAGGAATCCCAGATGAAAATGCCGGATTAGATAGTGCATCTATTGTTTTAATTCCAGTTCCTTATGATGGAACTAGTACCTGGCAAAAAGGAGCCGATAAAGGTCCTCAGGCATTTTTAGACGCTAGTGCTAACATGGAATTGTACGATATTGAAACCGATACAGAAGTGTATCATCACGGCATTTTTCTAGCCGATGCTGTTACCGAAAACAGTTCTCCAGAGGCGATGGTAGCTGCCGTGCATGCTGACACAAAAAAGTACATCAAGAAAAATAAATTTGTTACTCTTTTTGGTGGAGAACACTCCGTTTCTATAGGTAGTATTCGTGCCTTTAATGAAATGTATGAAAATTTGAGTGTACTTCAAATCGATGCTCATGCCGACTTGAGAAAAGAATACGAAGGCAGTAGGTGCAACCACGCTTGCGCGGTATATGAAGCAAGTCAAACCACCAATCTCGTTCAAGTAGGTATCCGATCTATGGACAGTATAGAAGTAGGTGTAAATGATGAAGAAAAGATTTTTTACAGTCACGAAATGCTTCAAGACGACTACTGGCCAGAAAAAGCTACAGAAGCACTGACCGAAAATGTTTTTATTACTATAGATCTGGACGCATTTGACCCCTCCATATGCCCCTCTACTGGAACACCAGAGCCTGGAGGAATGTTTTGGTACGAAACACTAGATTTCTTGAAAATGGTTTTTACAGAAAAAAACGTGGTAGGTTTTGACATCGTAGAATTATGCCCCAATCCAGCCGATAAATCGTCTGACTTTCTTGCAGCAAAATTGTATTATAAAATGCTGAGTTATAAATTTAAAAATATCGCTCTTGCAGGAGAAGATGGATATGACTCTGACAATACTTTTGCAAAAGCAGGATTAAAAAAAATGAAAAATATCGAAGATTAGTCTTCAAAAAAAACATGGCAAAACCAATAACAGATTTTATAGAAAAATACTTTTTACACTTTAACAGCGCTGCTCTAGTAGATGCTGCCAAAGGTTATGATGCGCAACTCCATCAAGGATCAAAAATGCTGGTTTCCCTAGCTGGAGCTATGAGTACTGCCGAAATAGGCAAGATTTTTGGCGAGATGATACGCCGTGATAAAGTACATATCATTTCTTGTACTGGAGCTAACCTTGAGGAAGACTTGATGAATCTAGTAGCACACAGTCACTATAAAAGAGTGCCTAATTACAGGGATTTAACACCACAAGATGAGTGGGAGTTACTTGAAAAAGGACTTAATCGAGTCACCGATACATGCATACCAGAAGAAGAAGCCTTTAGAAGATTACAAGAACATATTGTTAAGATATGGAAAGATGCCGAGGCAAAGGGTGAGCGTTATTTCCCGCATGAATACATGTATAAATTATTGCTTAGCGGTGTTTTAGAACAGTACTATGAAATTCCTATTGAGAATTCATGGATGTATGCAGCGGCAAAAGCTAATTTACCTATCGTAGTTCCAGGATGGGAAGACAGTACTATGGGCAATATCTTTGCGAGCTACGTGCTCAAGGGAGAACTAAAAGCAAGCACCGTAAAAAGTGGTATTGAATACATGACTTTTCTTGCAGATTGGTATACCGACAACTCTCAAAAAGGAATAGGGTTTTTCCAGATAGGTGGAGGAATAGCAGGAGATTTCCCAATTTGCGTCGTGCCTATGTTGTATCAAGATATGGAGCGCACCGACACACCGTTTTGGAGCTACTTCTGTCAGATATCAGATTCTACAACTAGTTATGGGAGTTATTCTGGAGCCGTTCCCAATGAAAAAATTACTTGGGGAAAATTAGACCAAGACACCCCTAAATTTATTGTAGAAAGCGATGCCACTATTGTAGCGCCTTTGATATTTGCCTATTTGTTAGAAATGTAGTTGTAAGCGCCCTTAGTCAGTAAGGTAGAACAGTGACTCAAAATAATGGAAATAGGATGGCAGGTGCTGCATATTTTGAATCTTGCCCAGACTGATAACCAAACTAGAAGGGAGATATTTAAAAAAGTCTGATCTTAAAGAACTATAGAATTCTATAATGCTAATTGCGGTTAACACAGTGTAAATAAAAAAATTGCTTTCGCGAAAGCGAAACACCAATCAAAACCTGTAAGTTGCTTTAAGTAAAGTGGCTTACAGGTTTTTTAGAATAAAAATTTAACGAAATCTCCAACTTAAACATTTAGAAAACGCAGTATATTGAGAAATAACAAAAAACTATGAGTGACTTTGACGTGAGTAAAATTGATAATTTGAATCTGGAGTTTTTACAACTTAAAGATTATGAAGAGCTGAAACATGCGATGATCGATTCTTATAGCAATCTGCCAGATTCCTACTGGAAAGAGGAGCAAATAAAAACCTTAGTAGAAAAGTTTCCGGAAGGTCAAGTCGTACTCAAGGTAAATGAAGAAATCGTTGCTTGCGCACTGAGTATTGTGGTAAAGTATGAAGACTTCAGTGGGCAGTATACCTACGAGCAAGTTACCGGGAATTATAAATTTACAACCCATGATGATGAAGGTGATGTTCTCTATGGAATTGAAGTCTTTATAAAACCTCAATATCGAGGGATGCGACTAGGACGCCGTTTGTACGACTACCGCAAAGAACTGTGTGAAAATTTAAATTTAAGAGGCATCGCTTTTGGCGGTAGAATACCCAACTATCACAATCATGCTAGTGAGATGACTCCCAAGGAGTACATTGAAAAAGTGCGCAATAAGGAGATTTTGGACTCTGTTTTAAACTTCCAATTGTCTAATGATTTTCATGTATCTCGCGTACTCAAAAACTACTTGGATGGAGATGCCGCTTCCAAGGAGTATGCCGTACTTCTGGAATGGGATAATATTTACTACACCAAGCCTATCACTAAAACCAGTGCCTTAAAAAGCACGGTGCGACTGGGATTGATTCAATGGCAAATGCGTCCATATCCTGGTTTTGAAGAGCTCATGCAACAAGTAGAGTATTTTGTAGATGCTGTTGCTGCTTATAGATCTGATTTTGCGTTATTTCCAGAGTATTTTAACGCGCCTTTAATGGCCGCCTATAACAACTTGAGCGTGAGTCAATCTATTAGAGAACTGGCGAAGTACACTGAAATGATCAGAAATCGCTTTTCTGAATTATCAATCAAATACAACATCAACATCATCACTGGTTCTATGCCTGAGATTGTTGATGGCCAGTTGTTCAACACCGGAAACCTATGCCGCCGCGACGGAACTATCGAACGTTATGAGAAAATCCACGTAACGCCAGATGAGCAAAAAGTATGGGGACTTCAAGGAGGGAGTAACATACAAACCTTTGACACCGATTGTGGCACTATAGGGGTTTTAATTTGTTACGACAGTGAATTTCCCGAGCTAAGCCGTATTATGGCTCAAGAAGGCATGCAAATACTTTTTGTTCCCTTTCTTACCGATACACAGAATGCGTACGCCAGGGTGCGTCTGTGCTCTCAAGCTCGTGCTGTTGAAAATGAATGTTATGTGGCGATCGCAGGAAGCGTAGGCAATCTTCCAGCAGTAGAAAACATGGATATTTCTTATGCGCAAAGTGCGGTATTCACCCCCTGTGATTTTGCTTTTCCTTCCAACGGTGTCAAAGCTGAAGCTACCGCAAATACCGAGATGATTCTCGTAGCCGATGTGGATCTTGATCTATTAAAAGAGCTGCACAATTATGGCGCAGTAAAAAACATCAAAGACCGCAGGACGGATCTTTATGAAGTGATTAAAAAGTAAACCAGCTTACTAAAAAAACAAAAGGTTTTCTAAATGTCTAACATATAGAAAGCCTTTTTTATTGAATCATAGGAATGACACTAGGGTAAGTGATTTGTTTGCCTCGACGGTTTGCTACAGCTAATATGATAGCCGCAATTCCATTCAAAGAAGCTAAGAGAAATACGATTTCAAGACCATATGAGCTTATAAAATTACCTTTATGCATTATTTTAAAAACAACCGCCGCCATAAAGATTATAAACCCAACTGCCTGAAATATAATCTGAAAATTCAATAACCTAGCTCCTACCTTTTGTAGGCCTTGAATTTTATCCTTTTTAGTCAACCACAAAACTAGGGGTAAAATGATATTCCCAATTGGGATAAATATTCCTGCTAGCACCGACAAATGAAAAAACATCAGGAACTGTAGGTCTTCCTTTTTATCATAGTCTAACAGCTCTTCAATAGGAATTCCTAAGGACTCGCAAATCAATTGCATGGTCTTCCCTCGAGGTTCATTCTCGTTATTTTCTATGCGCTGTATGGTGCGAAGACTTACCTGAGACTTCTCAGCTAACTCCTCTTGAGACATACCTTTTTTAAGACGTATCTCTTTAATTTTACTTCCAACAGGATTCATAGTTTTGGTTTTTGATTTGTTTGGAACAAACCTAGTAAGGATGACAACTTACATTCAAATTTAAGTATTGACTTGTTTACGTCATTCTTATGACAAAGCTGTCAACATACTGTTTTAAAGGCTTTTAAGTTTTTTTTGGAGGTTATTTTTCTTGAAATATAGAATCTCCCATAAAAACACAGCGCCAACAACTGCATATTCTAATCCCACTACTACTAAATTCTCTGTAAATTGACTATTGGAATAAGTGTAATAACTTAAAAAAACCACAAAACTCCACACGAGCATAAATCGGTACCTAGTAAAAATAGAAAACAGCAATGGAATGGTGAGGTACCAAGGATGCACAGTTGTGGACAGGAGTAGGTAAATGAAAAATGAGAATACGATGCTGCTCAACAGCACTTCTGGAATTTCATTTTTT
>Ga0136655_1000167_pt1 | contig 28816 bp, 17 predicted proteins | sample CPBDNA_2_FD_94863 | JGI IMG/M metagenome (GOLD analysis project Ga0136655, IMG submission 94863) | Freshwater to marine salinity gradient microbial communities from Chesapeake Bay, USA - CPBay_Spr_15_0.8_DNA (version 2) | ecosystem: Environmental > Aquatic > Marine > Coastal | place: USA... | reverse complement strand
TGATATACCACCTAACCAATCTGGATTATAATTAGCTGCCAATACGGTACGCCCACCCGTTACTAATGGAATACCATCTGCATCTACTACGATTGGGCTATTTTGATCGCCTTCTACTTGTCTAACAAAACCTCTTGAGAATACATTACCAAATGGTTCTCCTTGTTCGATAAAATAGGCTCTAAGAAAATCTGAAGCCACCTGAATTCTAGGTCGTTCATCATTAATTTTAACAACCGTACTATTATTCTTGGTAAAATTGAAAGTTAAATCCCATGCAAAATCTTTAGTTTTTACAGGAGAAATGCTAAGCAATGCTTCAATTCCTTTATTTTCAACATCACCACCATTCGTAAAAAATTGAGAAGCACCAGAACCTACTGGTAAAGCAACAGAGAATAATTGGTTTTCGGAATTCGTCTTATAATAAGTTACATCCAATCCAATTCTATTTCGCATAAATCGTAAATCGGCCCCTACTTCTATTGATTTTGTCTTTTCAGGTAATAAATCAGCGTTTGGAATTGTACCACTAATATTTAAAAACCCATTCGCTCCACCTGCTGCTAAACTAGCTGTTCTAAGTGTTTGGAATGGATTGGTATCATTCCCTACTTCTGCCCAAGAAGCTCTTAACTTAGCAAAAGTGATAAAATCAGGCATCGTCGTCAAATCTGATAATACGGCTGTTAAACCAACAGATGGGTAGAAAAAGGACCAATTAGATCGTGGTAAAGTAGAACTCCAGTCATTTCGACCAGTAATATCTAAAAAGATAGCATCTTTATAGCCAATATTCGCAAACCCATAAACAGAATTTACATCTCTAGGATAACTGGTACCAGTTGTCCCAAAATCATTAGCAGTAAACCCGTCATTGGTATTACTTAATGCAAAAAAGTTAGGTACAATTAACCCCGTACCTCTTTCAACAAAACCTCTTAAAGTTGAACCACGCTCTCGTCTTGTATTCGCACCAACATTCAAACTTATACTTAAATCTTCATTTACTTTTTTACTATAAGTAGCTAAGACATCATTATTCCATTCATATTGGTCACTTTTTGTTAAATCAAAAGTTCCATTATCTGCAATAATATAACTATCGTTAGCATTCCTAGAATCATTTTGTCTATTAACTCTATCAAAAGCCGAACGAACCTGAATAGACAGCCCGTCCATTAATTCATATCGAAGTGAGGCAAAAGCCACAATACGGTCAAGGTCTCGCTCATTAATATTTCTATTTATAGTCCAATAAGGATTTGCGCCACCATTAGAACCTGGATTCCAATAATGTTGTCTATTTAAGCCAGAAGGATCCGTAAACTCGTGAATACTAACATCTTGTGTTCTAATCGTCCTAGGTAATCTTAAAATGTGTCGATTGGCATTGGCATAATTTTCTCCACCAGGGATGGAGTTTGCTATATCTTCTTTTATATAATTTACTTTTGCATCTAAGGTCAATCTATCCATTAGTTTATTGGTAATTCTTAAATGGATATTATGACGTTTCAAGGCATTTCCAGGAACTACACCTTCTGCGTCTGTAAAGGTGTAAGAAAAATAAGTCTGTGATTTTTCAGTACCCCCACTAATGGCTAGATTAGTCGCAACATTAGTACCTGTTTGGTAAAAATCAGAAACATTATCTGGCTGTGCAGCTAAAGAATAGGTGCCTCCACCAGAGAAGTTAGGATCGTTAGACCAATGATCTACCGATTGTCCAGATATTCTTGGACCCCATGAATCTTCAGAAGATCCACTATATTGTCCACTATTTCCTTGAGCGAATTCATTTTGAAAATTGTTCAATAAAATTGGAGAACTACCCGTATAAGTAGTATTTAAACTAACTTTGAAGCCTCCTTCTGTTCCTTGTTTAGTTGTAATAATAATAGCACCATTATTGGCCCTGTTTCCATAAAGAGCTGCAGCGTTAGGTCCTTTCAATACAGAAATAGAAGCAATATCATCAGGATTCACATCAGAAGGGTCTCCTAAAATAGGAACACCATCTATTACATATAAAGGTTCACTACTTCCAGCAATCGAACGATTACCTCGTAAAATAACCCTAGAAGCACCCCCTACTCCAGAACCAGAAGGGCTCACAGAAATTCCTGATACCTTTCCAGAAAGAGAATTGACAACATTTAATGCTCTAGCCTTGGATATATCCTCCGTTTCGACATTCTGAGCAGAGTAAGATAAAGATTTCTTTTCTCTAGAAATCCCTAAAGCGGTAACAACGATTTCATCGAGCGCAACGCCCTCTTCTAAAGTTACATCAAGAATTGTTTGTGCACCAACAAGAATAGATTGGTCGGCATAACCAGTATAACTAAAAATTAAGGTAGCTCCATCGGAGACGGGCATGGAGTAATTTCCGTCGAAGTCCGTAACTGTTCCATTGGATGTACCTGCTTCCAAAATATTTACGCCTATCAAGGACTCTCCGTCGGTATCGGTAACCGTACCAGAAACAGTTCTTTGCGCTACGACCATTGAGGTACTGGTACAAAGAAATAGGAGTAAAAGAAATAGGTTTCTCTGAATCATAAGCAAATAATTTTATTATTAAAAATAGAATGAAAAAGATGTTCAGTTGGGATTATGTAATTAACGCATAAATGTAGTAAAAAATATTAAATAATTGTGTGCGAACACATATTTTTTTATAGAACGTTTCCAAATTAGGGCTTGTGAATGTATTTTCTTTATAATTAACACTTTTAACTAAAAAGTATTAATTAACTAAAATATAAAGCATAATTTTTTTATAATGCCAAAATAAATATTTGTCTATTTTGATTTCTTTCTTAAAATAAAACAGAAACTAAACATCCAACTTACATTTAAATAAATGTATATAAAAAGTTTTTATTTAATTAATTTCGTGTACGGACACATTTATATTTCTTATTTTTTTGAATTTGGGGTATAGTTACGGTCAATAGAATTAGTATAGCAAACCTTATTTTAAAAGATTATAGCTATCGGGATGGAAATTCTTCTTCGACGATTTATTTTAGAACAAACACTAATAAATCTCATTAAAAACAAGGGATTCAAAAGAAATCGACTCATTCATAAATATCCAAATTCGGATAAAAAATAGCAAAAGAAAACCAATAGCCCATAAAGGATTTGGGAATATCTAATTGGGTGCCTATTAAATCCCCACTTACTGCTTTTCCTAAAATCGTCCATTCATTGCCATTGGTGTCTACTAATAAATTAGAGTCATTGACTGTAGGTAAAAATTCTATAGTTGTTCCATCTTTTAAACTAGCGGAAACTACACCGATAATTCCTTGAGCGGCACTACCGAAAACAGCTATTGACCTACCCATAAAAGAATTGTGAATCACTTGAATTTCATTTTTTTCAGTAAAGGAACTAAAGCGAAAAACTCTAGTTTCATTTGCTCCAATTACTCCTAACACCCTTTCTTTATTAGGCAACCTGTTGTCTGTATTATTAACAGGAAAAACAAAAAATTCATTATTGGTTCTAAAATCAAGGTAGGGGTAATCTCCATAAATTAAATCAAAGCCTGTATCTTTTGACAAAACTTTACTTGTGGGGAAGAGTATTTTCCAAGTACTCCAAGGCATTTCTGTCATAGAATGCACAATCGCTGATTTTCCTAAAAATTCACCATTAACTCCTTTTAAAGCTAATTGCGACCAAATCGTTTCTGTTGCTCGGTCAAAGGGCATTAAGTTGGAATTGTAGAGCAAACCGCTTACGCCAAAAGTCGTTGTATCTCCATTAAAAGTGCGCTCCCAAGCCATGCCTGTCCCTGTAAAAGGACAGTAATTAATGGCTACTGGTAGTCCACCAACTTCATCATTAATAATTTCGTGGTAGTCTAAAATAGGATGCGGATAAGCTTTGATGTCATCGCCTATTTGTAAGACGGTTACTAAATCTTCCTCGTCCATAAATTGGGTCGCTTCTGTGGTGGTAAATTTAGGTTCATTCACGGAAGCAATACCATCTCGACCTGCGCCTTCATAGACTTCTAATTTGGGAATAAACCAAACATCTGGGTTATCTACAAAAGCAGGTGTACCTTTATCACAAGAGAGCAATAACAGAAAAATGGCTAAAAAATGAAGAGCGCTATTAAATCGAGTCATGAAGCTTATTTTAGGAAAAGGTAAACTTTTTTATCAGATTTAGAGCAGAAGACCTTTTACTTGTCTGTTTCTTGACCAAATTATTATGGTTAAAATTAGAATTGACTAAATTTTATTACCTATCTTGGCGGTATTAGTTAATATAAATAGACCAAATTCTACGATTTTTTGTAAGCAATAATACATGAGAAGATTAGCTGTTTTATATTTTATTTTATCCTACTACTCCTTATCTGGACAATCTCTGTTCACTAATTTGTCTGCCACTCAAACAGGGGTTACTTTTCAAAATACCATCACGGATGAAAAAGCACATAATATTCTAATTTATAGTAATTATTATGGCGGCGGTGGCGTAGGTATTGGTGATTTCAATCAAGATGGATTAGCGGATTTATTTTTTGCGGGCAATCAAGTGGGTGACCAATTATACCTCAATAAAGGGAATTTACAATTTGAAAATAAGACAAAAAAAGCAGGTATTATCAATAATGGTGGCTGGTCTTCAGGCGTCGTTTTGGCAGATGTGAATAATGATGGTAAGTTGGATATTTATGTAACTAGAGAATTATATGATGACCAACCTGAATTGCGAAAAAATGCGCTCTACATTAATACGACAGCGACCAAAAGTAATCAACTCAGCTTTGTAGAATCCGCCGCCGAATATGGTATTAACAACTCAGAAAGAACTCGCCACGCTACTTTTTTAGATTATAATCAAGATGGCTTTTTAGATCTTTTTTTATTGAATCAACCACCTAATCCAGGCAATTACTCCCCTTTATTTGGAAGTAATTTAAAACAAGAAAAATGGATGCCAAGATTGTATAAAAATACGGGTAAAGGCCAATTTGAAGATGTGACCAAAACCGCAGGTTTATTACAAGCAGGCTATACCAATAGCGTCATAGCTGCGGATATTAATAAAGATGGCTGGACAGATTTATATGTAACGAATGATTACGAAGCACCAGATTGGTTATATTTAAATAATGGAGATGGCACTTTTACAGATGTATTGAAAGACCAATTACGTCATATTTCCTATTATTCCATGGGCGTCGATGCTGCTGATATTAATAATGATGGCTGGCTGGATATTATGACTTTGGATATGGTGGCAGAAGATAATTTTCGACTCAAAGCCAATATGGGCGGCATGTACCCTGAGGCATTCTGGAAACTGGTCAATCAAGGTGGACATTATCAGTACATGTTTAATGCCTTGCATTTGAATAATGGCAATACGATGACTACAAATGGTACTTTTAGTGACATTGCACAAATGGCGGGTGTGTCGAGTACGGATTGGTCTTGGGCGAATTTGATTGCAGATTTTGATAATGACGGGTATAAGGATATTTATGTCACTAACGGTCTTTTGCGAGACATTCGGAATAGCGATGCCGCCAAAGAATTCCCTAAATATGTGCAAAAAACGATTGATGATTTCATTAAAGCCAATCCCAATGCTGGGACGGTTGGTATTTTTGATATACTAGACCTCGATAAAGCCTTGGCATTAATCCCTTCTACCCCATTAGCTAATTATGCTTTTAAAAATAATGGGGATTTGACCTTTAGTAAAACGGCTAAGGAGTGGGGATTAGACGCAAAAACCTTTTCTAATGGAGCCGCTTATGGGGATTTAGACAATGACGGCGATTTGGACTTAGTCGTGAATAACATCAATGAAGTAGCGCATATTTACCAAAACAATAGCAATAACACCTCAGATAATAATTATTTGAGGGTTGAAATACACAATAAAGACCAACCGACTTTTGGTGTAAAAATCAAAGTACAATTTGGCGATACTTGGCAAATGATAGAATTAGCCAATGTTCGAGGGATGTATTCGACTAGCGAAAATATTGCTCATTTTGGTTTGGGGCAACAACAAACAACCAATGTTATGGTTGAATGGCCAAATGGAGAACAATTTTTTTATCCAAATATAACCGCCAACCAAACCTTAAAAGTAGCTCGAACAAAATACAATTTAACCGTTCCAAAAGAAACTATTAAAAAACCGCTTTTTACTAGCGCCAATCCGATTAACTTTCAGCATCGGGAAAATGATTTTAATGATTATGCTAAACAAGTTTTATTACCTCATAAACAATCACAGTTCGGCCCTGCATTAGCTAAAGGCGATTTAAATGGGGATGGTTTGGAAGATGTGTTTGTTGGTGGTGCGGTAGGTCAAGCTGGGCAATTTTTTATCCAAACTACTAATGGGCAATTTGTTGGTTTACCTGACCCTAGTTTACAGGCTGATGCAGCGTATGAAGATGTAGCTGCTACTTTTTTTGATGCGGATAATGATGGAGATTTAGATTTATATATCGTTAGCGGAGGAAATGAATTTGTGCCTCAATCAAAAATGTACCAAGACCGTTTATACCTTAATGATGGTCATGGCAGTATCAAAAAAACAACTACTCAATTGCCTAAATTTAGAGATAGTGGTGCTTGTGTCAAACCTTTTGATTATGATAATGATGGCGATTTAGATCTATTCGTTGGTGGGCGGCATATCCCCTGGGCTTATCCTTCCCCTGCCATCAGTCGATTGCTACAAAATAATGATGGTGTTTTTACAGATATTACTAATAAGAAAGCAAAAGATTTGATTTATAGCGGCATGGTGACGGATGCTACATGGACGGATTTTAACGAAGATGGACAAACAGATTTAATCCTTGTAGGCGAATGGATGTCTATTACTTTTTTAGAAAATAAAAATGGCAACTTAACCAAGACGGAACAATCTATTATCAACGCTTCGGATGACCAACCAATAGACCACACAGGTTGGTGGTATAGTTTGCATGCCAATGATTTTGATGGCGATGGCGATGACGATTATGTAGTAGGAAATCTAGGTTTAAACGCAAAATATAAAGCCAGTCAAATAGCACCTTTTGAAGTACATTATGATGATTTTGATAATAATGGCAAAAAAGATATAGTCTTAAGTTATTATAATTTTGGGGAACAATATCCTTTACGTGGTCGCTCTTGTTCGGCAGAACAAATTCCTGAAATAAAAGAAAAATTTGGTTCGTATAATATTTTTGCATCTTCTAATTTATCCACCATCTATACACCAAATGCTTTAGAAAAAGCTTTGCATTATTCCGCTAAAACATTTGCAAGTGTTTATATTGAAAATAAAGGCAATGGTATTTTTTCCCTAAAAGCCTTACCACAAGCAGCGCAAGTTTCTTCTGTCAATAGTATCCTATCTAATGATTATAATGAAGATGGTCATTTAGATTTGCTAATTGCAGGTAATCTATATCCCGCAGAAATCGAAACGCCGAGAAATGATGGGGGCATTGGTTTATTGTTATATGGTAATGGCAAAGGCGATTTTAAACCAGTTGCACCTTTAGAAAGTGGGATTAGTTTACCCTATGATGTCAAACAAATGTTACCCGTAGCAACTCCTAAAGGGGAACTAATTATTATTGGAAACAATGATGAAAAAGTTTTGGGTTTATGGAAGAAATAGTAGTTCTCATCTGAATAGCGTCTAATGAAAAAACATTTACTGTCCTTCTTTTTACTCCATTTTAGTCTTAGTTACTCCTCCGCTCAATCCAATGGTGGAAGTTTACAGACTATCCAAAACAGTAATGCTATAGCTTTAATCAAAGAAACTTTCATCAAAGGAGATTGTAAGAATGTAAGTAATATTCAAGTATCAGGAGAACCAGTTAGTTTTGGAGAATTCGAAAATGCGGGTAATGTCATTGGATTTCCTGATGGCATTATACTATCTACAGGAGATGTAAAGTTGGCAGAAGGGCCTAATGAATCTGTAGAAACAACCGCTTCTTTTGCCAATAACTCAATGGATGAAGATTTATCAAAAATAGCCACCAATCAATTATTTGATGTAACCGTTATTGAATTTGATTTTGTCCCTTTATCCAACCGTGTTTCTTTTCAATACGTGTTTGCCTCCGAAGAATATTGTGAATTTGTAGGTACTATTTTCAACGATGTTTTTGGTTTTTTTGTGAGTGGTCCTGGCATTAATGGCGAGTTTAAAGATGGGGCTATTAACGTAGCTCGACTGCCTGATTCCGAAGAATTTGTATCTATTAATACCGTCAATCATATCCTTAATAATGATAGTTATGTAAAAAATGAATTAGAAGGAGATGCGAATAGTTGTCAAACTCCTTTTAGTCCAAACCATGTAAACACCATCGAATATGATGGATTTACGGTGCCTTTAACTGCTCGGTTTGAGGTGACGCCTTGCGAGACTTATCATATCCGATTAGTGGTTGGAGATGTGGGGGATGACAAATTAGATTCGGCTGTTTTTTTGCGGTCTAAAAGTTTTGATTTAGGAGAATTAGCCAAGGTCAAAGCAATTGTTCCTAATCGCACAGATACGATTGCTTATGAAAATTGTGCAGATGGGCAATTTGTTTTTACTCGGCCAACAGGTAGTAATAGAAATGAAGCTTTACCAATTGATTTTATAATTGACAATACTTCTTCTGCCTTAGAAGGTATAGATTTTCAAGCCATTGAACGCACTATTATTATTCCCGCTGGTCAGAATAATGTCGTTTTACCCATCGAATCATTACTCGATGATGAAATAGAAAATATAGAAACCATTACTTTAGACCTAAAACAAGTTTGCAAATGTGAAGGTGGTAGTCAGGCAACTTTACGCTTAGCAGATGCTCGTCCACCCGCAATTTCTTTCCCCATACTAAATGCCTGTGCTGACCAAATTTTCACTATTCAACCACAAATAAACGATGGCGTTCCTCCGTTTAATTATCAATGGAGTGACGGTTCTACCGAATCTAGTCTAACTGAACTAATTCAAGTTCCAACTAATTATACGCTAACCCTTACTGATTTTTGTCAAAATAGTATTTCGGATAGTATTCTGGTCAATATTCAAGCAATCCCAACCGCCACACTTTCTGGTGATGTTGATTATTGTGAAGGGCAAGCAGACATAACTTTGCCGTTAACTTTTACGGGCTCGCCTCCTTGGTCATTTACTTATATAATTGATGGTGATTCGGCTATTTTAGTAGATAATGTTTTTGATACCGATTTTAGATTGCCTGTTAATCAAGCTGGAAGGTATGAGTTAATTGAATTTACAGATGCGGCATGTCAGGGTCAGGCATTAGGTATGGGTTTAGTTACAGATATTGGCATGGAACTCACTTATGAGGTTATTGCTCCAACTTGTCCTGAAAGTGAAGACGGCAATATTTCATTAATGATAACTGGCGGGGAAATGCCTTATGATATTAGTTGGTCTACAATAGTTGATAATCTATTAGCGCCAACAAATCTAAAAGTTGGAGATTATGAATTAACTATTTCCGATGCCCAGAACTGTCGTTTATCTACCATCATTAACTTACCAAGTCCTACTATTTCATTACCAATTTGCGAAAATACGGCTGTATATATTCCGAATGCTTTCTCTCCGAATGGCGATGGGATCAATGATTTTTTCGAAATTTCCTTACCTAATCCAACCAGTATTCAACAGATTAATAAAGTCCAAATAATTGACCGTTGGGGTAATTTAGTTTATACTAGCAATAATGCAATGCCTAAATGGGATGGGGCTTTTCAAGGAAAATTATTAAATCCTGCCGTTTTTTGGTATCAAATTATTTTATTGCTTGAAAATGGAGAAACGACTTTATTGCAGGGAGATGTGAGTATTTTGAGGTAGAAAAAAGTGAGATTTGTAGGTTCTCATCGCATGAGTCGTCAGACGACTAGATACTGACTCCTAGTCTGGAGTCTGGAGACTAGGAATATCGGGTAGAAAGGAAACATCTTCTCTTCAAATTTGCTTCCCTTTTTTGAGATTGAGATTGAGATTGAGATTGAGATTGAGATTGAGATTGAGATTGAGATTGAGATTGAGATTGAGATTGAGATTGAGATTGAGATTGAGATTGAGATTGAAGTTGAGATTGAAGTTGAATATCCTCCATCTCTTGCCCTCCCTATATCATCAAATGAATCTTCTCATCCGCCTCCAAATAATATTTCAAATTTTCTTGCATTACTACGTCCAACGGCAAATGCTGAATAGGGGTAACCTCTTTTTTTCGGACAAGGTGTTCAAAAATATTGAGGATGCCTAAATAGCCTTGCTTAACTGGATTTTGGTTGATTAAAAAATTAATTTTTTCTGCTCGCAAATAATCCAAATTTGCTGGAATCAAATCAAATCCGACTAATTTTATTTTTTCTGCTTGTCCTTCTGATAGCACATCAACCAATTGATATAATCTAGAAGTAGTAACAAAAATCCCTTTTAAATTAGGATAACTTTTTAATTGATAATTGATGAATTTTCTAAAGGCATTCGTATCTGTTGGGTTTTCATAACTCGTCTTGATAATCTGTATATTTCTATTAGAATGCTCAATAAAATAGTTTTGAAACCCCTGCTCTTTTTCTAATAAATGCTTAGAGTTATAGACGCCTTTTTCTAAATGTAAGACCATTACGGCATCTCCATGTTCAATACCAAAATCTAATAATTTGGCCGCTAGTACACCGCTTTGATAAGAATCTTGACCAACATAGCATTGAAAAGAAGCATCTTCTCTTTTAAGATAGGTATTGATTAAAAAATATTTTAGGCTTATCTCTTCACATTCATTCAAAAATTTATGCGCTTCGTTATAATACACAGGAGCTACTAATACTGCATCATAATTACCTGTTAGAATTTGGTCGCAACAATTCGCATAAGCCTTTGTATCCGCATCTGGAAAATGAAAAAAATCAACATTAATGCCATAATCCCTGGTAGAATTGAGTGCTTTTTGAATGCCATTTTTAGGTTGTCTCCAAAAAGGGTCCTCATCAGGATTTGGTAATAACGCCGCAATTTTCCAAACCCGATTATACGCCAATGCACTTGCAATTACATTCGGTCGATAATCCAATTCCTCCATCACCGCTAATACTCTCTTTTTAACCGCTGGTGCAACATGCCCCCTTTTATGAATAACCCGATCGACAGTTCCTTTAGAGACCCCCGCTTTTTCAGCAATGTCTATAATTCGTATTCTTTTTTTCATTAGTCTGACTGTAGTTTTTGCCCAATAAATTGGCAAGCAAAGATAACCACAAAAAATTAAAAAACTAATCTAATTTTGAAAGCAATAAAAGGTAATCGGATGGTTATATTTTTCAACGCTTCAACTTAGATGTATATACATGTGCTCGAAAACAAAAATTACATGGTTAACACAAATCATATAGCCTTTTTCTATAATTCAACTCTCCTAATATTTCATTATTTCTAAATTAACCAATAAAATATTAGACATTTATATAAACAAATAATTTTTATTTAAAAAATAATTACGTGTTCGCACACATTTTTAATCTTATTTTCTATATTTACGAGAATTATATCCCACATTTTGAACATTTTAGACTCAAAGAATAGATATGGAGATCAACTAAACTTCCACCATCTATCCTTACCTTTTATAAACTATAATTAATTAAACCTTAAAATTTCAACGCATGAGAAATTTTTTACTAAGTCTGTTGTGTCTTTTAGTCACATCAGTTAGCCTCACAGCACAAGTTAGTGTAACGGGGACTATTACTGATGAAGGCGGAGAAGCACTCATCGGCGTAAACGTCTTAGAAGCAGGTACTTCTAATGGTACGATTACCGATTTTGATGGAAATTATGACCTCACGGTAGCTAGTGGTGCTTCCCTAGAATTTTCTTACACAGGTTACGAAACCCAGACGATTGCTATAGGTAATCAAACGATTATTGACATGGTCATGTCGGAAGGGGTTAACCTGGATGAAGTAGTTGTTACTGCTTTGGGTATTGAAAGAAAGAAAAGAGCCCTTGCCTATTCTGTCACCGAATTAGATGGAGGTGATTTAGCTACGGCTAAAGAAATTAATATTGGCAACTCGCTTGCAGGTAAGGTGGCAGGTGTAAATGTTAGTAACCCTTCTACTGGCCCTGGTGGTTCTACTCGTATTGTAATTCGTGGAAACGGTAATATTGCGGGTAATAATCAACCCCTGATTGTTGTGGATGGGGTACCTATTAATAATGACAATCTTGGCTCTGCTGGTATGTGGGGTGGACAAGATTGGGGGGATGGACTTTCTAGTTTAAACTCTGATGACATCGAAACAATTAGTGTATTAAAAGGAAATACGGCTTCTGCCCTATATGGATACCGTGCAAGTAACGGTGTTATTTTGGTAACAACTAAAACAGGTAAGAAAGGACAAGGTTTACAAATAGAATTTAATTCTAACTTCCAAGCGGAAACTTACGTGGATAACTATGATTTCCAAACTACCTACGGTCACGGTAGAAATGGCGCAAAACCAACTACTCAAGAAGAAGCTTTTGCACAGGGTTTATATTCATGGGGTGACCAATTAGACGGCAGTAGTGTCATGCAATTTGATGGACAATCTCGGCCTTATTCTGCAACAGGAAGCAACTTGGATAGATTCTACCGAACAGGAGCGACCTGGACCAATAATGTTTCTTTATCTGGTGGTGGTGAAAATGTTGGCTATCGTTTTTCTATGACCAACCTTGACAATAAGGCAATCATGCAAAATTCTGGTTTAGACCGGAAAAGTTTTTCAGCAAGTATCAATGGAAAATCTGGAAAATGGTTGGGTAGCCTATCTGGAAATTATGTCAAAGAAGATGCAACAAACCGCCCAGGTTTATCTGATTCTCCAGGAAATGCTAATTATACGGCTTGGTCTTTACCTCCAAGTATCAACATCGATGATTTAAAAGGAGACCCTAATAAATTAGGCGCAGACCCTGCAACTGGTTTTGAATTACAGTTTAATGATAATGTATTTGTTACCAATCCATGGTGGGCAACGCATCAATTTGCCAGAAATAATAAAAAAGATAGATTATACGGTAATGCTTCTTTAGGCTATGAATTTATAGAAGGATTAGTATTGAGAGGAAAGGTTGGTATTGACCGATTCACAGAAAGACGTACAAGTTTAGAGCCTTATGGTACAGCCTTTACGAATTTCGGAGCGATTAATGAAAGTAATCGAACCGTACAGGAAGTAAACTTAGAAACTACTTTAAGATTTAATAGAGATATTACGGAAACAGTAGGATTAGATTTAATCGTTGGTGCAAACCAGCAAAAGAATTTTGATGAATCTTTAGGTGGCAGAGGGGCTAATTTTAATGTGCCATTTTTACACTCTATCAAAAACGGTGCAAATCAATCTGTGAATTATGGCTTTAGTCAATATCAAGTAAATTCCGTATTTGGCCAAGCTGAAGTTTCTTTAATGAATTCTTTATATTTAACTGCCACAGTTAGACAAGATTGGTTCTCTCAGTTGACAGACCCAAGTGGTAGAGAATCCGAAAACTCTATCCTTTATTCTTCTTTTGGTGTTGCTTATGACCTATCAGAAGGATTAAAAGACGCTTTACCAAGCTTCTTTGATTTTGCTAAAGTGAGAGCTTCTTGGGCAGAAGTAGGTGGAGCTACCGACCCTTACCAATTGGGTTTAACCTATGGTATTCGAGGCCAAGGCCACTTAGGAAATCCTTTAGGTTCTATTAATAATGGTTCTGTTCCAGCAGGTGCATTAGTGCCTTCTACTAGTCAAGAATTAGAATTTGGAATTGATATGAGAATGTACAAAGGAAGGGTTGGGTTAGACATCGCTTATTATAATAGAGAAACAGTTGATGGTATCTTATCCGCTTCTATTTCTGGTACTTCTGGATATGGTTCTAAAACAGTAAACGTAGGAAAGATTTCTAATAAAGGAATAGAAGTTCTATTAAGCCTTAATCCTATTAGAACGACTAATTTCAGATGGAATTTAGACATTAACTATGCACATAATAATAATAAAGTAGTTAGTTTATTGACACCAGAAGATGATGGTGAAGAAATTCGATTAGAAGAATCAAGAACAAGAAATGCATATGTACATTTAGTAGAAGGCTTGCCATATAGTCAAGTGATGGGTTTTGCTTATGCTCGTGATGGAAGCGGTAACATTACTTTAGATGATAATGGATTACCAGTACAAGGAGATTTAATGGCATTCGGAACAGGTGTTCATCCTAACTCTTTAGGGATTAATAATAAATTTAGAATTGGCGATGTCAATGTAAGTTTCTTAGTTGATATAAAGACTGGCGGAAAGATTTATAATGCAACGAATGCTTATGGAATGTTTAGAGGGTTACACAAAGCAACTTTAGAAGGTAGAGAATCTGGCATAGGTGCAGTAGCTGCTGAAAATGTAGAAGATTACTACCAAAGAATTGCTTTTGGTATTTCTGAAGAATTCATTGATGATGCTGATTTTGCAAAATTAAGAGAAGTTATTATTGGTTATTCCATCCCAAAAAGATTATTAGAAAATGTACCAGTTTCTGCCGTGAATTTATCCTTTGCTGCTAGAAATTTATTTGTGCTTTGGAAAAAGACGGACAATATCGACCCAGAATCTACTTATACAAGTGGAAATGGACAAGGTTTAGAAATGTTCGGTGTACCCGTTACTCGGTCTTATGGCTTGAACTTGAATGTTAAATTTTAATAACCAATTAGTAGATTGTTAAAATTGTTAGATTGCTTAATTGTTAGAGAAGGACTTTATGTTCGACAATAATAAAGCCATTTAACCATCAAAAATATAAAATATGAAATTCTTTAAAAATAAAATCTTATTGGTGCTGGTCGTTTTACTAGCCTTACAAACTTCCTGTGATGATGGTTTTGCAGAAATAAATACCAATCCACAGGCAGCCATCGCTATCAATCCTAATTTCCAAATGACTTGGGTACAATTACGTACTTCTGGTGGACGTTACGAAAATTGGAGAGCTAGTTTGATTTATTCTTCTATGATGATTCAACATTTATCTGCTTTATGTGGATATTGGTCAGGAGATAAATACACTTATAATGGCGGCTACTCTTCCTCTCTAATTGATAATGCTTACAGAGAGCAAGTGAAGGATATGCAAGACTTGATTAACACTTTGGAAACAGGTGCAGCAGGAGACCAAACCATGTTAGGAATGGCTAGAATCTGGCGAGTAGTAATTTTCCATAGATTAACTGATATGTATGGTGATGTTCCATATTTTGAAGCAGGTAAAGGTGCTTTAGAAGGAATTGATTTTCCAGCTTACGATGCACAGGAAGTGATTTATGCTGATATGTTAAAAGAATTAGAAGAAGGAGTGGCGCAAATCGGAAGCGGTGGCTTTGGTGGTGCTGATTTAATTTATGGAGGAGATGCTGCACAATGGAAGCGTTTTGGTAACTCTTTAATGTTAAGATTAGCGATGCGTTTATCTGAAGTAGACCCTGGAACAGCGCAGGCTTGGGCTGCTAAAGCAATAGCTGGTGGCGTAATGTCTAGTAACGCAGATGATGCCTTCATTCAACATACGAATGGACCAGAAGGAATTAATAGAAATGGCATTGGAGAAGTATTGGATAAATCTAATGGTTTTGGAGATGATTGCCCTAGATTAAGCTCAACTTTGGTTGGTTTATTAGAATCAACAGGTGACCCTAGATTAAATATTTTTGGAATACCTTCTGAAAATACTGGAGCAATCGCAGGAATGCCTAATGGTTTAGATGAAACAACTATTCAAGATAACCCAACAGGTACTTCAGTAGGAGATTTCAGTAGAATTAATCCTGCGATTGTTTTAGTAGAATCACCAATGATGTTTATGACTTATGCAGAAACGGAGCTTTTATTAGCGGAAGCAGCAATGAGAGGTTGGGGAGCGTCAGATGCAGGTGCACACTTTGAAGCAGGTATGAGAGCAGGAATTAAAATGTGGGAACATTACGATGCTACTTTAGCAGTAGATGCAGCGGCAGTAGATGCCTTTGTTGCAGCTAATCCTTTTGATGCGACAAATGGTATGCAGCAAATCGGAGAACAATACTGGCTAGCTACTTTCTTAAATGAATATGAGGCTTTTTCTAACTTTAGAAGAACAGGTTATCCTGATTTAACACCTGTGAATTACCCAGGAAATGTAACGAATGGACAGATTCCATTACGTTTAGCAGGTAACCCAGGAGAAGGTAGTTTGAATCCTAATTTTGAAGCAGCGAAATCTCGTCAAGGATTAGGAAGTGATTTCTCTAGCCACATGAGTGTTCCTGTTTGGTGGGATAAATAGTATACTAATTTTACGTTTCATAAGCGATTTTAATAAATGTGGATAGGTTTCTTTGACAAGAAACTTATCCATTCTTTTAATTCATTAAAATCAACTATTCAGTACTCCATTGTTGGATATAATTAATATAACTTTAGCTTTATACATCAGATATTTTTGAGACAGGCAGGCTTTTAGTCTGCCTGTTTTTTTGTTACAAACTAAACGTATAACTATACTTAATCAACAACGAACTCTGATTGGTTAAAGGCAATAGCGGATTCACAAAACCTCGCTCTGCATTCAAATCTGAATTATAAACAATAAAAAGATCATTTCCTTCCTTCGGATTATAGCGCAATCGAATATTTCCCAAATACAATTTATCTAAACTGTTGTATTGTACAAAAGAAGAAATACTAAACTTCGTAGAAAACATCACTAAAGCTTTTAATCGACCAACATGGGCAATAAAAGATTGATTTCTAGTCGCAAAATTCACTTTATTCCATTCATAAGTAGCCGTTAAACTTAGACCTGAACTAATATTATAAATAGGTGCTAATTGAATCGTCGTTTTTTTACCATCATAAAAATCACCTGTTTGTACCTCTCCTGCTAGTAAATAAGGTTTGCTAGAAGGCGTAGAAAATTCAACCTGATAACTTTGATAAAAATAATCATCAATAGGAATATCTACGATGTCTGCTAAATCAAAGGCAGAAGTTATATCATCATATTGCAAACGAGTTCCCACTTCAACAACCGCCCCATTCCGCCAATTCCATTCATAGCCAATCCCATAAAAGGAGCTATTATAATCCCCTGTTTCGTTATCCCAATAAGACACGCCTCTAATGCTTGCACCGTGTCGAAGTAAGGTAGAACTGACATCAGGAAACCAATTGTATTGTAACCTAGACCCAAATCGAACATAATTAGAACGTTCTAAAAAACCAATTTTTGCATCAAAATCTTTGCCTAATCGAGAGATACTCGTACCATAAACAAAGCCTCTTTGAGAACGTTTACTCAGACTCAGCCAAAAAACAGAAGGGTCTGCTGATAAAGTAGTTGTTTCCACATCACTCGAAAAAGATTGGGCAAATTTAGCCGACAAAAACTGGTCTTTCCCAACTCGGATATTAGTATCAAAACCATAGACCGTATTATTATTCCCGTCTACATCAATATTATTCGTCAGTAAAAACCCTGCGTCTGAGTTTTCATTAATGATTCTTCTTTTGACTCTAAAAACGGAGTAATTATTACTGGCAAAAGCATCCGTACTTTTGGTCTGCATACTAATTAAGCCAATATCCCAATTTCCTGTCCGCCCTGTTACTCTTGCCCCTCCTAAAATAGGAATCGAATTGCCATCTGAATCAATACCAATTCTTCGGCTGTAAAATAGATTATTTCGAGAACCAACGGTAAAATCAAAAATGCCTGAACGCTCTTGGAAAAAGAGTCGTTTTTCTGGAAAGAATAACGAGAAACGAGTTAGATTAACCTGCTGGTCATCTGCTTCTACTTGTGCAAAATCTGTATTCACCGTTAAGTCTAAAGTGAAGTTATTACTAATCCCATATTTGACATCTAAACCAATATCTTTAACTAAAGTATTATCTGCTTGATAAGCAGTTCCTTCTGTATTTAAGTTGTGGACAGAACTTCTACCCCCTAAGGCATAAGGCGTGATATAGAAAGGCTTCTTTTGTTCTACATTTTCAAAAACGTAGGTCTTTGCTTGGGATGGTCGCCAAGTGCCCATTTCTCCCAAATCGGGAGATATATCTGGGCTAATATGCAGTTCATTTTTTCGAGCAATATACCGCCACATTGTAATGCCCATCGTCACTTTTCCATCTACTGTTTGGAATTGTAAACTACTGAATGGAATCCGCATTTCAGAAAACCAACCGTCTTCATTGACCACCGTTTTAACATCCCAGAAATTATTCCAACTAATATTCATCGGACTCCGACCGTTTCCATCATTAGAAATCGCCGCATCAAATCTAGAGCCTGTTGGCGTAGTAAAAAAACCTAAGGCATTTTGTTTGTCATTATAGCTATCTATCACCATTCCAAACCATTCGGTACTAGAATCACCACCATCTCTTAGTTTATTATTTGCTAAAATTTTATGCGCCTCGCTATCATACATCGCCCCTGACAGATAAATATAATTGGCATCATAAGCCATCCTTATTTCGGTGCGCTCAGAAGGCTTCCCTCGATAATTTGGGGATTGTACGGTGAGTTCAACAGGCTCGATGTCGTCCCATTCTCCAGCCGAAATAATACCATCAAAGGTAAAATTAGTGGAGACTTGTTGAACTGGGAAACCTTCTTCCGCAAAGCAGAAAGTGCTGATTAACAGAAAGGTTATTATTTGGATAGGTCGTAATCGTTTCATTTTACAAAAATACGTATTTGGAGTCTTTATGTAAAGTTATGCTTACGCCAAACTAGATTTTTTCGTTATCCCAGCCATATAAGCCGTCGCTGCCGCTTTAGATTCAGGGTCTTTCAAAACTGTTTGCAACATATCCCCTTCTGCCGAACCGACATAAGCTGCACCAATATTTTTAGCGACTGCATTCACTTGTTCTTTGGTCATAATCAAAGGAACAATAGGTTTTTCAGCCAAATTTTGTGCAAAATCTAAACAATGCTTCGCCAATTCCTCTTTTTTTACTACCTGATTTAATAAACCTAAATCCTTAGCCTCTGCCGCGTCAAAGCGACGACAAGTCATCACTAATTCTTTTGTCCGAGCAGGGCCGATTTCACTCACTAATTTTGGAATCCCCCCCCAACTTAGTGGAATCCCTAAATCTACCTCAGGAATAGAGAAAAAAGTACCTTCCGCTGCCATTCTAAAATCACAAGCTAACATTAATAAAAATGCTCCACCGATTGCAAATCCATGTACTTGCGCAATCGTAATGGCATGCATATTACCAATCGCTTCTGTCATTCTAAAACCTATTTGTCCTTTATCTCGCCTTTCTATCCAAGTCTCTGTCTCCGTTGGATTATTTGGAAAATCATGGATATCTGCCCCTGCCGAAAAGGTGCGGCCTTCCCCCCTAACAATTACAATTTTGATATGCTTTTGTTGGTTGAACCAATGGGCTGCTTCTGCTAATTCTCTTAAACAAACACCACTTAAAGCGTTTAATCTTTTGGGTCGGTTTAAGGTCAAAAAAGCAATACTTTCTTGTTGCTCTATTTTTAAAGTTGTAAAATTAGGATTCATATATTTTTTCAGATTAAGATTTAAACAGGGCCGAAACTACGCTCCTTTTACCCCTTCCAGCCATCATTTTGCTACAGACTGAGTCAGAGCGATGCTCTTTTGGCATTCTCTAAGGAGCATCGCTTCGGAACTGTCTGTAGAAATGCCTTTCTAGACAAATTAAACTTAAAGGAGCGTAGCTTCGTCACCAAATACAAACATCGTATTATTGGCAAAGTGAAAGTACTACTTTCTCGCCATCTTTTTTATAAACAATACAGTTACCTATCTTAATTCACCACCAAAAAGATAACAAAAAATTGTATTTTTGCAAAAAATAAAACAAAGTATATTGGAAAAAGGAAAACTAGAAAGTATCAAGATTATTTCCGCAGGTGCGGGTAGCGGAAAAACCTATCGCTTGACGGAGGAAATGGTGGCGCTCTTAAAAGGAGGCGTACGGGCTAGTGGCATTATTGCCACGACTTTTACCAATAAAGCCGCCGCCGAATTGCAAGAACGGGTACGAGTTAAATTATTAGAACAAAATTTGACCGATGAAGCCGACCAATTAGCCAATGCTTTAATTGGAACGGTGCATGGTTTGGGTGTTAAATTATTGAAGCGATTTGCTTTTGAAGCGGGCGTATCCCCACAAGTCGATATTATCGCCGATGGCGACCATCAATTTATGTTTAACCAATCGCTGTCTACTGTTTTAACACAGGAACGAATGGAACAGATGGAATACTATAGCAATCGCTTGGGTTTAAATAAAAAAGGAGATTATGATTGGCGAAAAGAAGTAAAACAAGTAACAGATATTGCTCGGGCGAATGATTTTTCAACAGCAGTTTTAGAAAAAAGTAAAGTCCTTTCTTTCGAAGCTTTTAAAAAATTTCTAGGCAAGCCTTCCAATAAATCAGGCGCAGCGATGCTGGCAGAATTAAAGGAGGAATTAGAACGAGCCGTACAGGAATTAGAAGCCAATGAAGATTCTACCAAAGTGACCCAAGGCGGCATTGATACCTTTAAAGGCATGCTCAAAAAAATTAAATTAAAAGGCGCTTTACAATGGCATGAATGGGTAAAAATCAGTAAAACGAAGGTCGGCGCGAAAAGTCGAGATGCGGTAGAAAACTTGAAAGACCTTGCCCAAAAACACGATGGCACTTCTGGTTTCCAAGAAGATATTCAACAATTCATTTATGGTATTTTCGATATTGCTATTGAAGCAATTAAAGAATATGAAACCTACAAAAATCGAAGAGGGCTGATTGACTATACCGATATGGAATTGAAAGTCAAACAGTTATTAGTCAATCCACAAGTGCAAGAAGTGCTAAAAGACGAGTTGGATTTATTGATGGTGGATGAATTTCAAGATACCAGTCCGATTCAATTAGAAATATTTTTAAAATTATCACAGTTTGCCAAACACTCTATTTGGGTAGGTGACCCAAAGCAATCTATTTATGGTTTTAGAGGGGCAGACCCAAGTTTGATGATGGAAATTATTAAGCAAACGGGCGGCGTAAAAGAAGAAGATATACAGATTTATTCGTGGCGATCAAGAGCTGGTGTAGTGCATGCAACGAATGCTATTTTCTGCAAAGCTTTTAGTGATTTACCAGAAGCACAAGTCGCTTTAATTCCGCAGCGAACAGAAGAGAAATTGAAGGAGGAAATTAAAGACCAAGAATTTATGGAATTTTTAGGACATCCATTGATTCATTGGCACATGCATTATGATGGCGAAAAACGAATGCCCGGTCGCCCTTGGATGGAAAATTGCATTGCTAGTTCCATTAAAAAAACGATGGAATCAGGTAAACTAATTTTTCCCAAAGAAGAAAATGAACCTCGATTAATAGAACCTGGCGACATTGCAGTTTTATGTCGGTCGAATGCCTTATGTGGCGTGATGGCAGAGGCTTTGCATCGAGCAGGCATTAAGGCGGCTATTTCTAGAAATGGTTTATTAGAAACTGCCGAAGCTAAATTGGTGTTGGCTTGTTTGAAGTTTATTGTCAGTAGAAATGATGCCTTGTCGATTGCCGAAATTTTAAAATTAGCAGCAGGGGAGTCTTTAAAAGCCATTGTCGAAGACCGATTAGATTTTTTCAATCAAGTAGAAAAAGGAGAAGTCGATGAGTGGCAATGGGGGACGAATGACCAATATATTCAACAATTGAATGATTTACGGATACAGGGCGCCGAATTATCTAGTTCAGAAATCATCAATTTAGTTTTAGAAGAATTGGATTTACGGCGCATTATCGCCAGTTGGGGCAATGGCGCACAACGTTTGGGCAATGTAGATGAGTTGCGACAATTGGCTTTGTCTTATGAAGAAAATTGTAATCGACTACATACCGCAGCTACTTTAGGTGGCTTTTTATTATGGCTGAATAATTTAGGGGCAGAAGATATGGATCGTCAAAGTTCAGGTGTTGGTCGAGATGCCGTCAATGTCATGACTTATCACAAAAGTAAGGGACTTGAATGGCCAATGGTGATTTGTCATGATTTAGAAGGCTCATTAAGAGATAAGATTTGGGGGGTACAAATTGTACCAGAAACAGACGAAGTAGATTTAGATAATATTTTGGGCAACCGTTGGTTACGGTATTGGGTCAATCCTTATGCCGACCAAATCAAAAATACCTTATTGGAAGAACGCATCAATGCAAGCGAAGTCAAGGCTTTTGCTAAAAAAGAAGCCCTGCGAGAAGAGGCTAGGGTTTTATATGTGGGCATTACTCGTGCTAGAGATTACTTGGTATTTCCAACTCGAAAAAATTCTACCAAATGGCTGAATCGAGTCTGGCATGAAGGCGATGAAACCATTCCTACTTTAGACCAATATACAGATGATTCACCTTGGGTTTGGAAAGAACAAGGGATTCTAAAACTAGATACTACCATTTTCCCCTATCCAAGAGATTTTGAAACTTCCGCTTTAGCGAATGAAGATATTACTTTTATTTCCGAAAGAAACGGTAAAAACCCCAGTCATTTCACCTACCCTATTGACATTGATAGAGAACATTTCCAAACAGAAATGACGGCCAAAACAACCAATAAATTTGAATATGGCGCTCAATTAGCCTTGAAAGAAGAAGGTAATCAATATGCCGCTGCCAAAGCTACTAAAGCTTTTCTCACCGTCGATGATTTAAGTTTATCTGCTGTCGAACGCTTTGATTTAGCAGAGGCTATTTTAGAACGTTTTAAGGTCGCAGAAATACTAGATTTGCGCAGTTTAGTCCTCCATTCTAAAACCTATTTGACTTTCTTAGAGCAGACTTTTAATGCCACTAAAATTTATAAAAAATACCCTGTTCGCTACCATTATAAAAATCGCTTATTTGACACGACCATTGACTTAATTTTGGAAACGGATAAAGGCTTGGTGATTATTCAAAATTCTGGTTTTGCGAAAGGAAAAAAGGAATGGAAAAATAAGGCGTTGAAATTAGCACCTTGGTTCTTTTTGGCTCAACAGGCTTTAAGTGAACAGTTTTCAGGGAAAGGAGTTCGGTGTTTTTTGCATTTTCCGCTTGGCGGTGGGATGGTGGAGTTGGCTGTTAAAGAGGTGGTGGCTATTTGATTGTTGTTTATTCTTTCTACTTCTTGCTGGTGCTGGTTAGGACTTGTAGTCCGATACTACCATATAATTCAATAATTTTATAAATATGCAACAGCTTGTTGCAGAAATACAGTAGAGCAAATTTAAAAAATAAAATGGCAGCAGGCGACTGGAAAGAACTCTTCGCAGCCTCCCAAAAAGGCGACCTAGAGCTAGTAAAATACCACATCAAAATGGGCGTGGATCCAAATTACCAACACCCAGAATTTATGTGTACACCCTTAATTGAAAGCATCCAACACCAACAATTTGAAGTCGCTAAGTATTTGCTAGAAAATGGTGCGGACGCCAGTATTAAAGAAGATTTTGGCACACATACGCCTTTATCCATGGCAAAATTCACTAAAAATAAAAAATTGATTACCTTAGTGAAAACCCATCTTGCCAAACAATAATTATTGCTTCTCCCAAAACTTCCAATTAATTTTCTTTTTGTCCTTATCTTTTTTCTTCTTATTTTTTCGTTCAAACAAAGGTCGTTTTTCAAATACATAGCGTAGAGAAATACCTGATTGCGTATACATTTTTCGCTCCCCACCAATCAGGTTAAAAGCGGGTTTGAAATCCCAAGAAACATTGGTTCGACCTAGGTTAAATTCTATGCCTGCGATGGCAGTTATACCAAATGGGTCTTTATAAGTTAGGTCGCCATTTATGGTATTATTCCAACCCTTGTGCAAGCCTGCACCCGTATAAAAATTAAAGCGCTTGCTAATTAATGGATTATGCTTTTCATATAAAGCCGTAATAATTACCTCGTCTTTCGTCTTACTGGCAGATGACTGAATAATGGCTTCAATAGTCTCCTTTTTTGCTATTCTATACTTCCCTGTAATGCCCCAATCTGTCCCCATTCGGATACCACCAGCAATATTATACCCTTGGGCAAGGATAGAAAAAGTACTTAAAATTACTATAGAAAAGATTAGTAGTTGCTTCATGCTTTTTTAACGTCGATAAAAATTAAGTTAGTATCTACAGGAGGGCAGGAATTTTCAGGATTAACAGGATTTTAATAATTATTATAAAAAATCAATTGGACAATCAAATCCGTTGGGTAGTTTAACTCCCAACGGATTTGATTACCCAACGGATTTAGGCGTAAATAAAACTTAACCAGTGGCTAAGATTAATTCAATTCTTATTCTTACACCATCCCTTTACCCACCGCAATCAATTCATCTGTATAATTAATCGAATGTTCTTCCCCTTGAAATAAGAAGTTGCGCAACATGGCTTTCCCCATTGGTGTTAAAACCGATTCTGGGTGAAACTGTACGCCTCGAACATTATATTTTCGATGTTTCATTGCCATAATAGCACCGTGTTCATCAACAGCAGTAATCTGCAAATCTTCTGGCAAATTTGGACGTTCTACTATCCAAGAATGATACCGACCTACTTCTATATTGTTCGGCAAGCCTCTGAATAATAAAGCATTTCCATCTACTACTTCGATGGGCGTTGCTACTCCGTGGTATACTTTTTCAATATTATGCAGCGTACCACCAAATGCTTCCCCAATGGCTTGATGTCCTAAACAAACACCTAAAATCTCCTTGGTTGGCGCATATCGTTTAATCAATTCAGGCATAATTCCAGCATCTTTTGGTAAACCTGGCCCAGGCGATAAAATGATTTTATCGTAAGCATCCACTTCATCTAAAGAAATGGCATCGTTTCTAAAAACGTCTACTTTATGTCCAATTAACTCTTGAACATATTGGACTAAATTATAAGTGAAAGAGTCGTAATTATCTAATACTAGGATTTTCATATTTTGATGGTTTGATGGTTATATTGTTGAATTACTATATTGTTATCGTAATAACAGCAAGCAATATAACCAAATAACAATGCAACAATTAAATTTTTTCTGCTTCAGTTAATGCTCGTTTCAAAGCCCCCAATTTATTATTGACTTCTTGCAATTCACTTTCTGGCACACTATCAATCACAATCCCTGCACCCGCTTGATAATACAAGGTATTGTCCATACTCATAAAAGAACGAATCACTATGGCTTGCACCATATTGCCATTAAAATCAATCAAGCCAATACCGCCGCCATAAAAACTACGATTTTGATTTTCGTATTCATTGATTAATTCTAAGGCTTTGTATTTTGGTGCACCTGATAAAGTCCCCGCAGGAAAAGTATCTGCAAAGATTTGAATCGGATTGGTGTTATCTTCTAATTGTCCATCTACTTTAGAAACCAAATGGATAACATGGCTATAAAAATGTATTTCTTTTAAGCTTTTAACTTCTACCTTTTCGCAATGCCGCCCTAAATCATTTCTGGCTAAATCGACTAGCATGATGTGTTCCGCATTTTCTTTAGGATCGGCGGCTAAATCTTTGGCACCCTGCGCATCTTGTTCATCGTTGCCTGTTCTTTTATAAGTACCTGCAATCGGATTAACGGTTGCAGTATTCCCACTAATTAACATTTGTGCCTCAGGAGAAGACCCGAAAATGGTATAATCCCCACAGTCAAAATAATACAAATAAGGGGAAGGATTAATAGACCGCAAAACTCGGTAAACTTGAAAATCATCGCCCTTAAATTTTTGTTCAAATTGGCGAGATAATACAATTTGGAAAACATCTCCAACTTTACAATGATGCTTCCCTTTACGAACTAATTCCCTAAATTCTTCGTCCGTGATATTACTAGATTCTTCTCCCTTTAATTCAAAATCAAAGGTATTAAACGCTTGATTTTGGATTAATTTTTCCAGCTTGTCCATTTTGCTTCTTTCTGGATAAATGTTTGGCACATTTTCTATCAGGTACAACTCGTTTTTAAAATGATTAAAGGCTATCAGAAAGCGATAAAGGGAATAATTAATGTCAGGTGTATCAAATCGGCGCTTCTCTTTATCAAATTTGAGCGTATCAAAATACTGTACGCCATCAAAACTGGTATGCCCTAAAAATCCGTTAATAGCACCTTCCGCTTGGATTTCTTCTACTTCAAATTGATTAATGAAATTTTGAAAAATAGCAGGGACGTCTGTATAATTTAATAAAACTTCCTCTTCTTTTTCTTCACCTGGAAGCGTTTTAGTCACCACTCCATTTTTTACCATAAAATTGGCAATCGGTTCTAAACCAATATAGGAGAAGCAACTTTCTGCTTGCCCAAAATCATTATTCTCTAATAAGATAGGTTTATCGAAATGTGCTCTTAGTTTAAGGTATAAGGTAATGGGCGTAACGGTATCTGCCAATTGTTTTTTTACGACCGTTTGTAACTTGATTTTTTTTGCGGTTGCTATCATGATTCTTTTTTGTATAATTTTTTTTCAATTAATTCTTCGCCTCAAAACAGGCATAATTATTAGCGATTGTTGGATTCAATACATCTTTTTCAAACTCTTTTAAACAAAAATGCCTAATTCTAAGATGTGGCTACTTTCACCCCCTGTTTCTCGTATTCTTTCCAAAATAGTTTCAAATAAAGCCAATCTATCTGGAGTAGGGATAAATCTTTCTGCCCAGCCTTTGGAAAATTCCAGGTCATGAAATTCATGTAATGCTTCAATTTTCATACTATTTTAATTTTGCAATCAATAAATCCAATAAAAAAAGCGGCTTGCCGAGTGAAATTCGACAAGCCGCTTTTTTGATATGATACAAATAAACGAGCGCTATCCTTCACCCTATTTTGGTAAAGAATTATGCCACCAACCTTTATTTAATAAATTTATCATATAGCTATTTTTATGTTTGCAAAGATAAAGGCATTTTTTTCTAAGATGCAAATTAATTAGTTCGATTTTTTATTTTTCTTCAAATTGACTATGCTTATCAACCGCACAATCCATCTATTTTCGTAGCAAGTTTCATTCTTTTTTCCCGAATAAAAACAGTAAAAAAGATAACTAATAATCTTTATGTGTTGTTTACTATTAAAGTATTGACTACTATACAGAAGATGTCAGAAATCAGATTTAAACCAGGTAAACTATTGATTATCAGCATTTTAATTTTAGGCCATCTGACTTCTGTCAGTTTATGAAATAAACGGTCTGACTTCTAACTTCTAAAATGTATAGTCGTCTAATCAAAGTATACCCCTTATAGATTGAATAAATAGTGGTAATCCACTAGCTTTACATAATCAATTTGATTTCTATAAAAACTAATATAATGAGTTACGATACAAAAATTGCTTGCCCTAAATGTGAATGGGAACCTGATGGTGGTGAATATTGGGGCTGTTCTTCTTGTGGACATATTTGGGATACTTTTAAAACAACAGGGGTTTGTCCTTCTTGCCAAAATCGGCATAAATTCACGCAATGTATTGGGCATGTTGGCGGTTGTAATGAATCCTCTTTACATGTCAATTGGTATCGAGAAATTGACAAAAATCTAAAAGAAGAAATTGAGAAAATAGAAAAATTGATTCCAGCGGAAATTTTATAATTTTCAATTTTCAATTTTCAAATGACTCTGTTTGAGAATTGAAAATTAGAAATTGGACATTAAAAACTGTTCAATGCCAATAATTCATGGGTAAAATAGGCTTCTTTCTTTTCATCAAACCAATTTCTTATCTTCCATTATTTTTGCTATATCGACTCTCTGATTTTTTCTATGTAATCGTTTATTATGTGATCAGATACCGAAAACAAGTCGTATTCACCAACCTAAAAAATGCATTCCCTCATAAAACCCCACAAGAAATTACTGCTATAGCCAAAAGTTTTTATAGTCATTTTTGTGATTTAATCATAGAATCAATCAAACTATTTACAATTTCAGAAAAAGAACTGCAAAAACGCTGTCGTTTCACCAATTTAGAACTAATAAAAGAATATGCACGAGCTGGGAAAAGTTTGGTTATTCCTACTGGACATTATAATAATTGGGAGATGGCAGGAACAGCTGTAAACTTACAAATCCCTCATCAGGCTATTGTTGTTTACTCGCCACTCAAAAATAAGTTTTTTGATAAAATGCTTAAGACTTCTAGAGGCAAATTTGGCACGGCATTGCTCTCTAAAAAAGCATTAAGGACAGGCTTAAAGACAAATCCTGCCCCATTAAGAGCTATTATTTTCGCAGCAGACCAATCTCCTACTATGGCTAGGGCAGCCTATTGGACTACTTTTTTGAATCAAGATACGGGCGTAATGATTGGTTCTGCAAAATATGCAAAACAATATGACTATCCTATTGTTTTTGGAAGTATTACTAAAGTGAAAAGAGGGTATTATGAAGTCGAATTTATTCCCCTAATTAATACCCCTAAAACATTTTCTTATGGCGAAATCACGGAAAAACATACTCGTCAATTAGAAGAAATCATTATTAAAAACCCGCAATATTGGTTATGGTCTCATAAACGGTGGAAACGGAAAAAGCCGTTGAATTTATAATCAATTTTTAGTAGGTAAATAAACGCTAGGTTCGCTTAAAAAAAAGGATAAAAATAAAATTAAGAAAAGCAGGGCTATTATTATAGAAAAAGGAGGTAAAAGGTAATTTTGGGAATTTTTCACAAAAAAAGCCAAAGATGGTAG
>Ga0136655_1000166_pt1 | contig 29051 bp, 30 predicted proteins | sample CPBDNA_2_FD_94863 | JGI IMG/M metagenome (GOLD analysis project Ga0136655, IMG submission 94863) | Freshwater to marine salinity gradient microbial communities from Chesapeake Bay, USA - CPBay_Spr_15_0.8_DNA (version 2) | ecosystem: Environmental > Aquatic > Marine > Coastal | place: USA... | reverse complement strand
TCTTCCTCTCTTAGTTCGGTAAAGGCTGCGGTGAGCTCGTTCTGAATTGCTATAAACATCTCATAAGAAGTTCCCCTATCATTCTGTAATGAAATGATAGCCTTTTGAGGGCTATCTGAAGAATATGGATCTTTTCCAAAGTTTGAAATAAAGACTTTGGCTAGATCACGTATTTCAGTTGGCTGAACATAGCGTTTTTCTCTATTCTCTGCTCCAGCTCCAGACCGGCCATAACTCACTAGGATATCATCATTGGAGTTAACCAAAACCGTAAAAAGATTCTTCTGTTTTATCGGTGGAGGTGGTTCAACAAAATCCTCAATGATTGGGGGAAGTTTGCGGCTGATCCCCTTATCCACATCCATGGTTGTGGTAACGAGAAAGAAGATCAGCAACAGGAAAGCGATGTCTGCCATCGATCCTGCATTGATTTCGGGTGCTTCTCTTCTTGCCATAGTATACTATTTGAATATTTTACCTATTTCCGCAAAGAGCACACTGCCAACGGCTAGGAAAAAGAAAATGTAAAAGGTGTTCAGACCAGCACTTACCATTTTACTTTTTCCTTCAGTAACTTCAAATCCTTTAAAGGATTCAAAGTCAGCTCCTGAAGAAATTGAATAAGCTAAAAGCATAACTACAACAAGAACGCCCAAACCAATAAGGGTATTGCGTGCTTGTTTTGCATTCTTGAAGATATTCAAGAATGAGAAAACAACGGCTACTATTACAGTGATGATGGTTAATGCGTTTCCAAAAGAAAGGAACGGTCCAACCGCTTGCTCTCCATTCATGAAGACCATCACCAGCATAATGGCGCCTATTGCCATAAGCAAATAGGATCCAATGCGTACTATCTGGTTAATGTTCATGATGGAATTACTTTTTGTATTTGTAAAGAAGATCTACCAAGCCAATTGAAGCGTCTTCCATAGAATTAACGATAGAATCTACTTTGGCAACGATATAGTTGTAGAATATTTGGAGTATCATGGCAACGATCAAACCGAATACGGTTGTTAAAAGTGCCACCTTGATACCTCCAGCCACAAGAGATGGACTGATATCACCCGCTGCTTCAATGGCATCGAAAGCTGAGATCATACCGATTACTGTTCCCATGAATCCCAACATTGGCGCCAATGCTATGAAAAGGGAAATCCATGAAATACCTCTTTCCATATGACCCATTTGAACTGAACCATAAGAAACAATTGATTTTTCAACCATTTCAATTCCTTCGTCCATTCTATCAAGACCTTGATAGAATATACTAGCAACAGGTCCGCGAGTATTGCGACAAACTTCTTTAGCAGCTTCTACTCCACCACTACTTAGAGCTTGCTCTACTTGATTCAACAATTTATCGTTATTGGTGGTAGCCAAGTTTAGATAAATGATACGCTCGATACTCAAGGCTAGACCCAAAATAAGAGCAATAAGTACAATACCCATGAATTCAGGGCCACCTTGTATAAATTTCTCTTTAATAATTTGTTGGAAACCTTTTTCTACTTCAGCATCTTCAACACTCGTAGCAGCAGCCACAGGAGTAGACTCTGGTTCAGGAGAGGCTTCTTCTTGAGCACCCTCTGAGGCAGAGCTATATTCCGTTTGATCTGTAGTTTCAGACGAAGTTTCGTCTTGAGCAAATGCAGCAATAGGACTGCTTAAAAGCAGTGCCGAAAGGGCAAAAATGGACAATACCTTTTTCATAGGTGTTTTTGGGTTTGTTTTTGATTTACTTCTGAGGCTAAAAATAATAAGAACTTCAATGCGGAGAGGGCGGGATTCGAACCCGCGATACCCTTTTGAGGTATACACACTTTCCAGGCGTGCGCCTTCGACCACTCGGCCACCTCTCCCATTCACCTTTTACTGCATTGTTTCCAATGCAAAGGCGCGGCAAGTTACAAAAATTCAATGCCCTTCATCTCTCCGCATATAGGAATTACAAATGCATCTTTTAATGCCTGATTTCTAAGGCCTTTACCCAATAAGTGCATCAATTTAGCCATCGCAGCTTCAATTGTAATGTCAGATCCGCTTACCACTCCCATGTCCTTTAGCGCAAGACTGGCGGAGTATAATCCCTGACGAACACTTCCAATTCGGCATTGAGTAACATTGATTATAACTTTTCCTAGTTCAATTGCTTCAGCATAAACTTTAACAAATTCTTCATCTGAAGGAACGTTCCCTGATCCAAAACTCAATAAAATTTGCACTTCAGATGGATTGGAAATTAAAGAATGCCGAATTTGATCTGGACTGATTCCAGGAAATAGATATACAACATTTAAAGAATTGCTTAATTCTGGATAGAAGCGAAAACTTCCTTCAATGGGCTTAAGTATGGCTTCATCGTTAAACTTAATATGTACACCTACTTCAGCTAGTTTTGGGTAGTTTGCTGAACGAAATGCTTCAAAATCTTCAGCATTGTCTTTAAAAACTCTATTTCCTCTGTACAAATCGTATTCGAAATAAACCGCTACTTCTGGAACTCTAGGTCTTCCATCTGGCCATCGGCTTAAGGCTATTTCTATGCTTGTAATAAGGTTTTCTCGAGCATCAGACCTCATAACTCCAATGGGCAGTTGAGAGCCAGTGAGAATAATGGGTTTGTTTAAACCTTGAAGCATGAAACTCAGAATGGAGGCGGTAAAAGCCATAGTATCCGACCCATGCAACACAACAAATCCGTCATAGTCATAATAACTATCCGCAATCCATTTGCCTAGCTGTTGCCAGCAAGAAATGTTCATGTCTGACGAATCGATGGGTGAATCAAAACTGATAAAATCGAAATCACATGGAAATCGGCTCAGTTCAGGCACTCCTTTCATAAGTGTTTCTAAGTCATAGGCGCGAAGAACTCCTGTAGTGGGGTCTGGTACCATGCCTATTGTACCACCTGTATAAAGTATGAGAATGTGTTGCTTCTGCAATTTCAAAGGGAAAAAAGTATACGAGCGTTTTCGGAGGTCTTCTTGCGAAGGTAATCTTCTTCCATCTCAAATAATTCAGCCATTTTATTCAACACATATTTAAGATATGAGGGTTCATTTCTCTTCCCTCTAAAAGGGCTGGGGGCTAAATAAGGACTATCGGTTTCAAGTATAATTCGGTCTAGAGGTAGTTGCGGAATAAATTTATCTAAACCCGCGTTCTTGAAGGTGAGAACTCCGCCAATTCCCAAGTAAAATCCTGAGTATGCAAGCGCTTTATGGGCTTGTTCTAGGGTGCCGCTAAAGCAATGAAATACTCCTTTTAGCTTTGTATCATGAAAGTCATCAAGAATTTCAAACAGTGGTTCAAAGGCCTCTCTCACATGAACAGCAATAGGCAAATTTAACTCTTTGGCCCATTCAATCTGTTCCTTAAAGGCTTGTTGTTGAATATCTAAGCTTGATTTGTCCCAGTAAAGATCCAATCCAATTTCGCCTACGGCACAATATCCAGTCGGATTTCTAAATAGCTGCTTTTTTATAGTGGATAATTGCTCTTTAAAATCATTGGACTTCACTGAACAAGGATGGAGCCCCATCATTGCGCGATAAAAGTTCGAGTCGCTATTTCTTAAACTCATTAAAGCCTCTATGGAATCGATATCTATGTTTGGAAGTAGTATGTGTTCAATCCCTATCTCCTTTGCAGCTTTTTCTACCTCCTTCCGATCTAAATCAAATGCGTCAGCGTATAAATGACAATGAGTGTCTATCATAAATTAGCCATTCACGGCTTGAACGTCTTTTACTAGAGTCGGAAGCATTTTTTGAAGCAGACCAGAAATACCTTGTTTTAGCGTCGCCGTGGAAGAAGGACAACCGCTGCAGGCACCTTGGAGTAAGACTTTCACAATTTTATCTTCGTAGGAGATAAAACGAATCATTCCCCCATCTGCCGAAACAGCCGGTGCCACATACTCATCCAGAATCTCAACTATTCTTTGTTCGATTTCGCCAAGTGATTCAAATTCTGGTAAGACAATCTTATTGCTTTCTTTCTCTGGCTGAGAGATGGTTTCTGTTGCGATTTTCACACTTTCATCTACCACTTTTTTGCCCTCATGAAGCCAGTTTCGCACAAATTCGCGCAGTTCGGCAGAAACTTCTTCCCAAGCAATAACATCAAATTTGGCGAGTGCTATGAAATTTCCAGAGATAAAGACTTCTTTGATAAATGGGAAGTGAAAAAGCTGATAGGCAAGCGGAGAAGCCTTGGCTTCTTCGATGTTTTTATATTCTAGAGCATCCCCTTCAATGATCATTTTGTTTGCAACGAATTTCATCACCATTGGATTTGGTGTGCTTTCAGCGTAAATGGTTACAGCTTTTTTAATATTCTCCATGAAAAAATCAGACTTTTGACAAAGGTAATACCTAAGCTATGGCATTGATAAAAGAAGTACAGGGCAAGACTCCTGAAATGGGGGAAGATTGTTATCTAGCAGAAAACGCTACAATTGTTGGAGATGTTGTAATGGGTGCGCGCTGTAGTGTTTGGTTTAATGCGGTCATTAGAGGGGATGTGAATTCTATTCGTATAGGAGATCAGGTTAATATCCAAGACAATGCTGTAATTCATTGCACTTATTTGAAGCATGCTACTCAGATTGGTAATTACGTTTCTATTGGCCATAGTGCTATGGTACATGGCTGCACTATAGAGGATTATGTTTTAATTGGCATGGGTGCAATTGTAATGGATGGATGCATAGTGGAATCAAAGAGCATCATCGCAGCGGGTGCAGTAGTGTTAGAAGGCACACATGTTAAAAGTGGAAGCGTTTATGCCGGTGTACCTGCGAAAAAGGTTAAAGAAGTGGATCCGAGCTTATTTGAAGGAGAAATCAGTAGGATTGCAAATAATTACGTAATGTATTCTTCCTGGTTTAAGGAAGAGTAACTATCCCCAAAAATTAGACTCGGTTAGACTTACTTTATTGCCAAAAAACATCTTAGCACTTTTTTCAAAGGCCTGAGTATAATCGGAAACAAAGAAATGGTGTCTTGGTCTTTTGGTAGGACTAAGAAGTCCACGAGCTTCCAAAATAGCTTTTGTATGGCTTGCTACTAGCCCTGCAGAGTCAACAATATCTATTTTTCCTTGATAGAATTGATTGATTTCCTTTTTGATTAATGGGTAATGGGTGCAGGCTAACACCAAGCTGTCAATCTTTTGCAGTTTCCGATTTGAGAGATAAGAATTCAAGACGGTTGCACTGATATTGTTATTGAAGAAGCCCTCCTCAATCATCGGGGCTAAGAGAGGTGTTGCTAGGGATTGAACATTGGCGTTGGGCGAATGCTCTAGAATTAACTTCTCATAAATGCCGCTTCGAATAGTACCCTTTGTGCCAATAACGCCAATGCGTCCGTTCGAATGGTTTTGGGTAATCCAATCTACTACAGGATATATAACGTTTATAACAGGAATTTTCCCATCTACGAAGTCCTCTACTACTTTAAATGCAATAGACGAAGCTGTATTACAAGCGATAACAATCACTTTTGCGTTTTGCTTCATCAAGAATTGCGCGATTCGGATACAATAATATCGAATGGCATCTTCCGATTTGTCGCCATACGGCATATGGGCAGTATCACCAAAATACAACAGCGCCTCACCGGGCATCGATTGCTGAATGGCAGAGGCGACGGTTAATCCGCCAATGCCAGAATCGAATATTCCAATGGGGCGCTGCATCAGAGCTAAGATATGCGCTCTATTTATTGAATACCCAGTTTGGTTTTCACCAAAGGAGTAAGGTCATTTCCACCGTTTACCGAAAGAAGAATTCTCTTAGACTCAGAGCTATCTATTACATATTCCATTTTCTGTGCCTTAGTTACTTCATCTATGGCAGCTTGAACTTTGTCTATAATTGGCTTTAAAAGTTCAGATTGCTTTCCTTGGTAGTCTACAGCCATATTTTGCTCATACTCTTGAATGCGCTGTTGCAATTCTTGAAGTTCTTTAACCTTTGAATCGCGATTTAGCTTCGTCATTCCTGGCTCGGCATCTTGAAAAGTTTTCAAGCGACTTTGATATTCTACATACATGTCCTGCAGATCCTTATTGAGTTGCTCTGCATAGATTTCCAATTGGCCTTCAGCAGCCTTTGTCTCTGGCATGGCTTGAATAACAACTTCAAGATTTACATGTCCTACTTTGCTTTGTGCGCTAGCTGTTATTCCAAGGGCTAGTGCAATGGCAAATAATACTTTTTTCATTTTCATTTCTGTTTCTAAATTTTAATATCCCATTTTTTCCAAAACATCGTTACTGATGTCGAGCGAAGGATCTACATAAAGCAGTGTAATTGCACCTGATTTATCCAGAACCATATCGTATCGCTTTTTTCTAGCCACATCTTGAACAGCATTGAATATCTGATCTTGAATAGGCTTTATAAGCTCTTGTCTCTTTTTAAAGAGCTCGCCATCCGGTCCGAAATACTTGCGTTGCAATTCTAGTGCCGCTTTTCTCTTCGCCTCTATTTCTTTCTCTTTCTCCTCTTGAAGTTTCGGAGTAAGAAGCACTTTTTCTGCTTGATACGCCTTCTCCATTGCATCTATTTCTGCCCGCAATTTAGAAACTTCCGACTCCCATGTTTTAGCCATATTGTCTAGCTGACCTTGGGCTTGAGCATATTCGGGAATCTTACTCAAAATTTGCTGACTATCTACGTATGCTAACCTTTGGGCACTTAATCCAACAGAAAAAACGACGGCAAAAGTAAGCAGTAATGCTTTGAAATTCTTCATGATTAAGGAATTTTAGAATTGTTGTCCAATTATGAAATGCGTATTCCAACCACTTGGATTGATAGCACCAGGTATTGGGTCGAATCCATATCCAAAATCTATACCTAGCAAGCCGAACATAGGCATGAATATGCGCACTCCTCCTCCCAATGAGCGCTTTAATAAGAAAGGGTTAAACGTTTCAAAATTTCTGTAGCTATCACCACCTTCTGCAAATGCTAGGGCAAATACTTGTGCTTGTGGGTTTGGAGAGATGAGGTAACGAAGTTCAAAGATGAATTTATTGTAAAGAGGATCACCAATATTACTTGAAAGTGAGTTGTTCGGATATCCTCGTAGGCCAATAATTTCTCTACCATCGATTACGAAGTTTTGCAATCCATCTCCACCAACATAAAATCTTTCAAAAGGGGGAAGCCCTATGTCTTCATTGTAAAAGCCTAATATTCCAAACTCCATTCGGGTTCTTAATACAAAGTTTTTAGCAAGTTCAGCAAACCAATCGCCGTTGAACTTCCACTTGTGGTATTCAATCCAATTGAATTTTTCTGAATCAGGTAAACCAGCGAAATCTTTACCACTGAGAGCACTAAAAGGAGGTGTAATCTCTAAGGTTAGTGCCAAATTTGAGCCTTTGGTCGGAAAAATGGGAACATCAGTATTATTCCTTCCTAATACAAACTTGAAGTTCAATGAATTGGAAATACCATCAGTAAAGCTCAAGAAACCAGTTTGATACTGATTCATATTGAAAATTTGATATTCAGCGGCTGTATAGAGGGTGAAATAGTCATCCGGCCACTTCAAACGCTTACCTAATCCTAATGAGATGGATGTGATTTTCAAAGATCGATAGCCTGCGTCTCTACTTGCCAAGCCGTTCGATTGAATATTGTGGAATACAGAGAAGGTAAGTGAATTAGGCTTTTTACCTCCCAACCAAGGCTCTGTGAAGGAGAAACTATAGGATTGAAAAAACCTTCCGTTCGTTTGGGCGCGAAGGTTGATGGTTTGCCCATCGCCTGAGGGCAGGGGTTTCCAGGATTTTTTATCGAAAATACTTCTTGCCGAGAAGTTGTTAAAGCTCAAACCTAAGGTACCTACTATTCGATTTCCCCCCCAGCCTCCTTGAAGTTCTAGCTGACTGGTTGACTTCTCTACTACTTTATATTCTATATCTACCGTTCCTGTTTCAGGATTTGGTTGAACAACAGGTTCTAGGTTAGCTGGATCGAAATAACCGAGTTGTGAAAGTTCGCGCAAGCTTCTTTGAATATCAGACCTACTAAAAAGTTCTCCAGGTCTAGTGCGCAATTCGCGCATGACTACATGGTCATTGGTGCGATCATTTCCACTAACTGTAACCTTGTTAATGGTTGCCTGACGGCCTTCGCGCATGCGCATTTCATAGTGAATGGTGTCTCCATCCACCCGAACTTCAACTGGATTTACATTGAAAAACAAATAACCATTGTCGAGATAAAGTGAAGTGATGTCGTTTCCGTTCTGGTCGAAGAACAGTCGCTCTTGCAACAATTTAGCATCGTAAATATCTCCCTTGCGAATACGCGTAATTCGATCTAATACTTCATTCGGATACTTGGTGTTTCCAAGCCAATCGATATTGCCAAAATAGTATTTCCTTCCTTCTTCTATTTCTATGTCAATGGCAATGCGGTCTTTCGAGACTTGATAAATGGTGTCTTTTACAATTCGCGCATCCCGATATCCGTTTTGATTGTATCGTTCGATGATCTTTTTCTTATCCGACTTATACTCTTCTTTAATCAGCTTAGAACTCTTGAAAATGGTCCAAAAGCGTTTGCGCTTGGTTTCTTTCATCGACTTTCGGAGTTTCTTGTCGCTGATATTGTCGTTTCCTTTAAAGTGAATGTCTTTGATCTTTACCCTTTCGCCTTCCTTGATATAGATATTTAAGGTTACTGCATTGTTTAGGGTAGTATCACGTATCTGTTCGATACGCACATTAGCATCTAAATAGCCTTTGTCTCTGTAATAGTCGCGTATCTTGTTCTCAGTATTAATAATCAGATTGTCTGTAACAATCAGTCCTCTAGAGAGTTTTACTTCTTCACGTATGTTGTCCTTTTTGCTTTTACGTATTCCAAAAATTCCATATTTACTAAGTTTCGGAAGTTCACGTAGGTGAATCTCAACAAAAACCGTCTTTCCAATTTTTCGATTCACATAAATCGAAACATCATCAAACAAGCGTTGATCCCAAAGCTTTTGAATGGCCTTTTGAATGGCCTCTCCTGGAAAAGTAACCTTGTCATTAACCTGTAAGCCGGAGAGCAGAATAATTACGGAGTTGTCTAAGTTACCTCCACCCACGACACTAATTTCTCCTATTTCGTATTCTACTCCAGGAATTAACTCTATGTCGTTTGTAGACTGTGCAATAACGGCAGTCGACAATACTGTAATGCTTACAATAAGGAGAAGGAGGCGTAAATATCTCAAGATTCGATTCACGAATTTATTTGTTCACTGATCTTACCATACCGACGTTCACGCTGTTGAAATTCCACAATGGCTAAGTCGAGGTCCTCCTCTTTGAAGTCGGGCCATAATTTGGGGCAAAAATAAAGCTCTGAGTAGGCAATTTGCCAAAGCATATAATTGCTAATTCTGTACTCTCCACTGGTGCGTATAAGTAACTCAGGGTCGGGCATATCCGCGGTGTATAAACCCTTTGCAACATGTGCCTCTGTAATCTCTTCGGGAAGTAGTCGTCCTGCTTTTACCTCTTCGGCTATCTGTTTTATGGAAGAAACCAACTCTGTTTTTGAACTGTAACTCAGTGCGAGAGTTAAAGTCATATGTTCATTGGCAGAGGTTTTTTCTATCACTTCACTGAGCTCTCGTCTGCAACGGGCAGGCAGACTTTGAATATCGCCTATTGCGTTTAGGCGGATGTTATTGTCCATTAAGGTGCCAATCTCCTTTTTTAATGCAGAAACTAGAATACTCATGAGTGCGTCGATCTCTGTTTTCGGCCGACTCCAGTTCTCAGTGGAAAAGGCGTACACCGTTAAGAACTTAACCCCCAATTCGGCGGAGCGAGTGGCCACTCTGCGAAGGGCATCAACACCGTTTTCGTGGCCTAGAGATCTTAAAAACCCCTTCTTTTTTGCCCACCTGCCGTTGCCATCCATAATGATAGCAAGGTGCTGGGGAATTTTATTCTTATCTAGAAGTAACTCCATTTATCTTCCCCAAAATTTATCGCATTTCTCTTGCTTGCTCGTAAATCTCCAAATCAAGCCAATTCCGGTGTAAAAGTACCAATCGTTGGTGTTCGGATTTCCTCTGGCATAACCTGAGCGGTCTCTCTCTACAGGCGATCGATCGGATAGATCTGCCGCTACTTGATTTTGAAAAATAGCTAATTGGCTTGCATTTACATAGTCACCACTCACATCATCTAGGTAATCGGTGGTGGTGCTTATCGCCATAAACTCGGTATTGATTTGCCAGTGCTCGTTGAAAGCGTACTTAAACCCAAATCCAAATGGGTAGGTGATGGCGGTTCGATTGTATTTGTTATTGCTAGAAAGAGGAGTACCCTGACCTTCGGTACCTAAATCTCGTAATCCTATCCACTTGCCGTTGTATTCTGTTTCTGGGTCAAATCCCATCAAACCAAAACCACCAAAAATGTAAAAGGTCTTGTTGTAGTCTTTTGATCTTGGATTGAACCGAAAGAAGTTAAATTCTACCAAAGCTTTGGCATCCCAAATGGAACTGCGAAAAGACAAATTCCGTTCGTATCGATCTCCACGTAAACTATTGGCATCATTTGCTTCAATCTGACCTAAACTCCCTTCTACACGGAGGGCGTAGTACTGCCTGAAAGTATATCTGTAGAAAACGCTGCCGAAGTAACCTTGTGGAGGATAGACTGTATAAGGTCCTACATCGCCCAAGAAATGAGTGCCGCCTAGCTGAATGCCAACTTCAGAGTTCTGAGCATGTCCTATTCTCAAGCCCCCTAAAACTAGAAGGGTGTAGAAAGTGATATGGAGCAAAAGGCGTTGTGTTCTCATTTTTAAAGGAGGGCAAATATAACCAATTCAGGTTTTTGGAAAGTGCCTATTTTCAATTAGTTCCGACTATCGATTCCCCAAAAGAGTTTGCTTCTTAGTGTGCTGGGGAAGGGTTGCTGTTCTAACTGCACAGTACGTATGAAAAAGTTAGCCTTTTTAAGGTTCAATACCGTTCCTTTTGGCGATCTGTATATTCTAGAATCGAGTGAAATAAGGATGTGCTCTTCGCGGCTTTCCACTTTTAGTTGTATTTCTTGATTGTCTGGAATAACGAACGGACGCACGTTTAGATTGTGAGGGGCTATGGGTGTAAGCACAAAATTCTGTGCTTCGGGCATTATTATAGGCCCTCCGCAGCTAAGCGAATAGCCGGTACTGCCGGTAGGTGTGGCTACAATGAGGCCGTCGGCCCAATAGGCGTTTAGAAAAACCCCATCTATATAGGAGTAAACAGTTACCATGGCCGTGGAGTCTTTTCGGATGGTGGTAACTTCATTCAGGGCAAAGGGAAAATCGATGTCTAGGTTTGCTGTTGAGTGCATTTCAATCAGACTGCGCTCTATAATCTTGAATCTTCCTGCTTGTATTTCCGCCAGTGCATTCTTTACTTCACTCTTGGCAATATTTGCCAAGAAGCCCAGCCTTCCTAGGTTAATCCCTAGTATAGGAATGCCTGAATCGCGCACGTAAGTGGCTGCATCCAGTATGGTTCCATCTCCTCCTAATGTGATTAAGAAATCGGGTTTTCTATTTTTCAGTTCTTCCGAATTCGCAAATCGACTGTCGAATTGAAGGGGTAGATCGCAATTTTCTTTTAGATAGACATATAAACCTTCATAGATACAGATTTCAGAATTCGATTCCTTCAATACCTTGTAGAGCATCTCCACATAAGGCTTCGATTCTGGAGTAAAGCTCCTTCCAAATACGGCAACTATCATTAGAAGTTTAGGTATTTCATGAGTAACTCATATCGATCTCCCTGATTCAAATCCAAACTATCGTCGTACTGTGAGGCCTTTACCTTGTACTCGAAGCGTGAAAAAGTTTTTACCAGACGACTGAGATCGAGGGTGTCTAGCTTTATTATTACCTGCATTTCTTCTGAGTCGGCAAGGGGGATGGTGAGGAGGTTTAGAATGCGCACGTCTTCTGCCTCAAGCAAATGAGCTATTTCCGAAAGGTGATAGTTCTTTTTTGCCATCTCAAATATCAAAACCCCACCCGCTTTATCGGCTTGAAGAATCTTTGCTAACTCTTTACACATCTGCGAGGCTGAAACATATCCAGCATAGAGTCCATCCGCTGAGAGAACGGGCACTATAGAATAATCGCTTTTGGCGAAAATGTGCAGTAAATCATGAATGGATCTATCACTTCCTATGAAGATAGTGAGCGGAAAGAGATGGGCTTCAGATAAAACAAGGGTCTCATCTTCAATGTCGTTGAGCTGTTCTTCTGATACTAGTCCAAGGAAAATGTCTCCATTGAGCAAGGGCAAATGACTGATTTTCATATCGTCCATCATGCCGAGTGCAAAATCTACCCTCTGATTTAACTGAAGGGGTAGTAGGTCTGTTTGTAAGTAATCTTCAACTCTCATGGCGTTAGCAAACATATGTAGAATTATCTTTGAGCCCTTGGTACATTTAAGCGTAAACATCAATAAGATTGCAACCCTCCGCAATGCGCGTGGCGGTGCAATTCCAGACCTCTTACTTGCTGCAAAGCGAATAGAAGGCTATGGAGCGAAAGGAATAACCGTTCACCCGAGGCCCGATGAAAGGCACATCCGCTATAGCGATGTTCGGCAGTTGGCTCCTATACTAACAACGGAGTTTAATATAGAAGGGTATCCAACAGAAGATTTTCTTTTGTTGGTTGAGGAAGTGCGCCCTGCGCAAGTTACTCTGGTCCCTGATCCACCGCATGTTCTGACTTCCAATGCGGGTTGGGATGTGTTGTCTCGGTCGGAAGAGTTGAAGGATATTCTTCAACGCCTTAAGGAATCCAATATTCGGACTTCTCTTTTCTTAGATCCTGATCCAAAGCAGGTGGAGGCTGCAGCGAATGTGGGTACGCATCGCATTGAATTGTATACGGAAAGCTATGCTTCTGGCTTTGAGTTGGATAAAAAAAATGCCATTGCACCCTTTGTTGTTGCCGCCAAGGAAGCGGCTCTCTGTGGGCTTGGATTAAATGCTGGGCACGACCTTAGCCTTCAAAATCTTTTATTCTTTGCGAAGGAGATCCCAGGTCTATTGGAGGTGAGCATAGGGCATGCTCTTATTTCGGATGCTCTCTATTTCGGCCTAGAAAACGCCGTTCGTATGTATCAACGTCAGCTTGAGCTGGCTGAAGTGGCTCAAGGATAATGGAATTGTTCTCTCGCATTGAAGGCAAAGGACAGCCTTTCATTATCCTCCATGGTTTGTTTGGATTGAGCGACAACTGGGCCATGTTGGCCCGTTCGTGGTCTGAACACTTTGAGGTGCACAATATAGATTTGAGAAATCACGGTCGTTCGCCCTGGAGTGATGACTGGTCCTATAAATACATGGCCGAGGATGTTCTTGAATACCTCAATGCCCACAACATTTCATCTGCCTTCGTCCTTGGACATTCAATGGGCGGGAAGGTGGCCATGCAATTGGCCGTAGATCACCCTAAGAGTATAGAAAAACTAATTGTGGTAGATATTGGTCCCAAGAAATACCCCACCCATCACAGAAGTATTGTGGATGCTTTGAAGTCGATCGACTTTACCCAAATGGAGAAAAGGAGCGATATAGAGGGGGCCCTTGAGCCCAAGATTCAGGATCTTGGAACGAGGCAGTTTCTCTTGAAAAATGTTCATCGTTCTTCTGATGGATTTGCTTGGCGCTTTAATCTAAACGTCATCGACCAACAGTTGGAAGAGGTAGGGCAAAGCCTAGAGCCCGATGAGAGCTTTGATTCGCCTACTCTCTTTATACGGGGAGGTAAATCAGGTTATATTCTCGATGATGATTTGCCAGCCATCCACAGGCATTTTCCACTTATGGAATTAAAGACAGTAGAAGGCGCTGGCCACTGGGTGCATGCCGAAAAACCGAAGGAGATATTGGATGAGGTCTTGTCTTTCTTATCGAAATAAGACTTAGTTTTTAATTTGAAGCAGGGCTGCTTCTATATAACTGTCTTTTCCTTGGGCAAGTTGTAGGCTATCTAAGTTTAGATGAATATCTGGGCCAATACCTGATTCTAAGTCCAGACCTTCTCTGCTTTGACTTTGGGTTGCGGAGAATCTAAAAGTCCATCCGTTGGGTAATTCACTGTATACGGGCAATCCGCCTCCACCCCCTGTGGTGTCTCCCATGAGGGTTACGTTGGGTAGCGAGCGCACCATGGCGGCAAAACTGTTGGTGGCACTATAGCAGGCTCGGTTCAACAATACCACCACGGGTTTAGTGTATTGGTAAGACGATTGAGGAAATGCCAAAGGAACCCATGAACTGAAGTCGCTTGCTCCGGGGCCTTGCTTTGCCCTTTCGTAGTAAGCAATAGACTCAGATCGGTTTAGCTTAGAGGCCAAGAGGAAGGCAAGATTGAGGCTGCCTCCGCCGTTGTTCCGCAAATCGAGAATAAGGCCTTTGTCGTTTTGATATCGGTCGAGTACCAAGTCGAGTTGACCTTCTGAGAAGGCAGAGCCAAAGCTCTCGTAGTAAACGTAGCCTACTGAATCGATTCTTTGGTGATAAAAAGGTCCTGTTCTCTTATGGTCTTTCCCTAAATAATTTCGTTCAACGGTATTCCATTCAAAATTGGCAGGATAGTCTAGGTACCAATTCCAATTTCTACCAATATCAAAGCCTGATATCAGGTTGGTATGTCCATCTCTCAATAAAAAGAGGGCGTCGGCCATGAGATCAAACAATTCTTCAGACGACATTTGATCTGAAACTTTGGGACTGAGGGTATCATAAACTATTTGCCAATCTACCTTTTTGAGTTCGAAATAACTGTATTTGTGATGGAGAGTTTCCCAAAACAAATCGAAGTTTTGCTGAGGTGAATTCTCCACTTCGTTCGGCAGAAGAATCTTTTGGCATGAGCTGGCGAGCAGTCCAAGAAGGCAATAAAGGAGGATTTGTTTTTTCATAGTATGGCCACACTCATTGTTAGAAACCATTGATGTTGCACCCATTGCTTTAGATTGGGGCCTTCGATCTTGCCGTATTGAAAGATATATTGCAATCCAAAGCGATTTTGGTTAGAGAGTATCCATTCCCACTCGATATTGCTGCGCCAAAGACTTTGAGAACCTACTAAGCCCCAGCGACTGTAGGGCGTATCATCTACCACTACAGAAGGAACATACTGTGGCAATATGCCATAAAGAAGGATGGGAAGATGCTGATCTAAACTCATCTGAAACCATTGAGATGAGATTTGAAATTCTCTTTCCGCATGGATTCCAAGTCCAAGGCTGCTTTGCAATGAATAGGCGTAGGCATTATTGCCAAAGCGATTGTTTATCAACACACCACCCTGGGTGAAATTGCTAACTCCCACATAGAGTTTTCCCCACTTTTTAGATTCTAGCACTTTGTGTTGGAGTTCATAGAGAGCACTTCCACCTATATCATTGAGGGTACTGCCTGTGAGAGTGGGAAGAGACATCCATCCACCAAAACCACCGAGCTGAAGCTGTTCAAACCAATTGTTTGAATAATGACGTGCGCCTAGGCTAACTCCTCCGTAGTGGCCATCGTATACCAGATTGGAAAGGTACTCATCGTACTGAAAGCCTTGGGTATAGCCCATGCCAAAGCGCAACAGAAGCTGGGCTTGCTGTTGCGCTTGAGTGTAACTACACCCTAAGACTGTAAGTATGAAGCAAAGTTTTCGAATCATTCAAGATTGATTACAAGCAAATTGTTGCCCTCTTTTAAGCTTACAAGGTATTCAGAAAGCTCGGGAGGACCGAAGGTTCCGCGTGCATCTTTAGAAAAACCATAGGCCTCGGTGGGGATGCCCATAAAACCGGTGTCCATTTTTCCGTTGGAGTTGGCATCGTGGTATACTCTGATTCCAATGGCTTCGGCCTCTATTACACCGAGCTCTAGTTTTACCGTTTTGGCTGTAACATCAACTATCTCGGCGCGGATTTCTTTGTTGTTGGCGTCTACTACTGCAACGTAGAGTTTGCCGGCTACGGTTTTCATTCCTTTGAATTCTACAGTAACTTCTTGAGCTTGAAGTGCTATTCCCATAAGTAGTACTAGGGTGGTTAAGATGAGCTTTTTCATGGTTTTGTTTTGTTTTTGAGTTTAAAATGGTAGCTAACTGCGGTTTTGAGGATGCCTTGGCTGAAGTAAAGCTGGGCAATAGGTGTTTGTTGAAACCAATGCATTGCGCCTACTTCCCAAGAAATTCGCTCTCCTGTCTTTCCTCTTAACAAGAGTGCGCTGCGGACCTGGTCAAAGCCTATGTGATGGTGTACATTCTCGTATTGCCACATAGGTTCTAGGCTTGCAACCCATTGCAGCTTCGTTTTGATCTTTGAATAAAAGTCTCGGCGGTATTCGAACCTATATCTCAGTCGCAGTAGAAATATATTTTCGGGTTCCCGCTCAAGCCACCTCTGTTCAAACTTTAGTCGCTGGTGAAGGTTGCTGCCTGCTAGGTCCTTTTTTAAGGAGGCTTCCAAATGGGTTCTGAATTCGTGCAGAAATTCTTCGGTTTCCTCAAATGGGTTGATGGGGTTGGCTGCAAAGAAGTAAAGACTTCCCGCCCCGAGGTTCCATTGGTTGTTGATATCGTAGTTGTAGTCTGCACAGGGTAAAAGAATATGATTTGTTTTGGTTGGGAAAACGAATTCCCTCAATTCTGTAAATACGGTTAGCTTCGATGCGTTGGATAAGGGGATGATGGCTTGTGCTTTAATCCAGACTAAGGCGTTTTGACTCGTTTCTATTTGGGCAAATAAGGGGCTTGCGAATAGGCTTAGAACAAGAAGGATGCCTTTGATGTGGGATTTTAGATTCAATCGAATCAAAACAATCAAGCTCATGTTTTAGGTGGTTTCTGGCAGCTGCGTTTTACGCTTCCAATAGATGATTACCGGAACGAATACAAAGGTAGGCCATAGCCATTGCAATACATTGGGCATAAAGCCCATGGTTTGTACCGAAAAGGCGGTGATACTGGCTATAAATCCGCCGGTTAAACCAGAGATATGGGAGAGCAAAAGACGACTTCTTCTCAATCTAGGCTCTTTTATGCGCAGTACTTTTATATAGCCGTGGGCATTGGATACTCCAATTAATCCGAAGAAGAAGCTAAGGAAGCCAATAGGGTAGTGGCCCATGCTGAATTGTCTTGCACCAAAGAGAAGAAAGCTTCCCATTACCACAATAGTGGTTCCGTGCAAGAGAACATCCAGCCAACCTTGCTGTACCCCTCTTCTAAGGTAAAGAGCGCGTATGCCGGCGAGTATGTTGTAGTAGCTGAATACAGCCATCATCGTTAGAAAGGTCATTTCTTTTACTATGGCATTAAACAAGGCGGAGAAGAATACCAAGGTCATGGAGTAAAGGAAGACCTTGCCTATGAGTATATGTCTTTGACCGCCTTTGGTTGCAAATAAGGCCAAAGGACCTGCAATAAGACTTAGGGTGCCTGCGGCGATGTGCAGGTAAAGAGAGAAAAGGAGAATTGATTTCATAGCGTTTGTGATTTGATGAGACCAAAACTAGAGGAGCTTTTTGGCAGTTGACGAAATCAGTGATGAATGCAGTAAAAATGGGACGAATAGCGCGATTAGGGACGAATGACAAAGCAGTAGGGATGCTTTTAGGGACGAATGACAAGGCAGTTGTTGAATGGAAACACAATGGATTTAGCTCAGAAGTCAAACTTCACTTTATCTTCGAAGCCGAATTACGTTTAACAATGCTCAAAAGCCTCTTTCGTTTTCTCAGCCCTCGATTTCAGAATCTCTTTCTCGAATATAAGGTAGACTTTAAACCTAGATACGGTCATGGCTTGGCACCTCATGCCGAGTTATTGTCTTTAATAGAAGAAAGAAGAGACCAATATGCTGTTTGGATAGAGAAAGCACTTAGGCACCGTGAGGCATTGTGGGCCATTAAAAAGGCAGACCAAGAGCAAGACAGCAAGAAGGTGGTATGGAATAATGGATTCTTACCCGGACTAGATATTGCCATGATTTACACCTTTATTGCCGAGTGCAAGCCCAAGAAATATGTGGAGGTAGGATCAGGGAACTCTACGAAGGTGGCTTATAAGGCGGTTCAAGAACATCAATTAGATACTAAAATCATTTCCATAGATCCGCAACCTAGGGCGGAGATTGATGCGCTGGCCCATACGGTTTTGCGCATGCCTTTTGAGAACAGCCAGATTAATTTGCCCGAGATGCTAGAGGAGGGTGACATCCTCTTTATAGACAATTCGCATCGCATCTTACCCAATTCAGATGCTATGGTCTTTTTTATGGAGGTGCTACCTCGACTTAAGAAAGGGGTATGGGTGCATTTACACGATATCTATCTGCCTTTTGATTATCCCGATTTTATGTGTGATCGGTTTTATTCAGAACAATATGGTTTGGCCATGTACTTGCTTGCCAATCCGAAGCGCTACGCCACAGCCTTTCCTAATTATTTTGTATCCGAAGACCCAAGCCTTTCCAAACAAATCAGTCCGCTCTGGAACCATGAGAATCTAGAAGGGGTAGAAAGACATGGAGGTAGCTACTGGATACGAATAGAAGACTAGAGAAAGTCTCGAGCAGCTGCTTAAAGCCTTTTGCTCTCTGAATTTTATTTCTGTATTCGCTTCTTTAATCCAATGGAAGGGATGGTCCTTCTTTGCATTCCTATCCTCCACTTGTACTATCCGTTTAGAATACACTTTGCTTCCTCTAGAAATGGATGCATTTGGGATGGGCTAGACCCACTTCATTGACGACTTTATTCTAAGAACGCAAGAGTCCTTTCAGTTGTGGGTTTGAGCTTTCTTCTTGTTTGGAGTAGGCTTAAGAGGAGCTGCTAGGATCTTTTGATCTGTCGAGCAGAGTCTTGCTATGCCTTTGTGCTAGGTTGAGTTGGCTCTGCGCTATGTTGCCTTGGCTCTGTGGGATTTTGAGTTGGCTGTGTAGCATTTTGCATTGCCTCTGTAGCATTTTAAGTTCAGCTAGAGGAATGTGGCCTTCACTGTGCAGCATTTTGCGTTGAGGTGGTAGCATTTTGGGTTCATGCGGATAGGCGTTGGCTTAACTGTGTAGCATTTTGCCTTTGCGTGGTAGCATTTTGGGCTCAGGTGGAGAAGTGTTGCGTTCACTGTGTAGCCTTTTGGCTTGGCATGGCCGCATTTTAGATTCAGGTGGAAGAGCGTTGCGTTCACTGTCTTGCATTTTGGATTCAGGCAGAGGAGCAATGGGTAGATAGAATAGTATTTTAGGTTCAGCTTGTAGCGCTTTGAGTTGAGGCAGAGGAGTGTTGACTTGACAGTATGGCATTTTGTGCAAAGGCTGTAGCATTTTAGCTTGGTGAAGGAGAGTGTTCGCTAGACTGCAAAGGATTTTAACTTGGGGCCAGGCCATGTTGAGTTAGTCTTGTGGCCTTTTAGGTTCGGGCAAAAGCGCAATGGCTTGGCCATGGGGTATTTTCTCTTGCCTGCTAGTGCTGAGGACTTCCACCGAAAGAGGCTTGGCTTGTTGACAATGGATTTTCAGTGCGCATAAAATGATTTTGGGTTGAGGAAGGAAAGGGCAGAATTCGCATGCCCAGATTTTCGGAGAATACAGCTTTGTTATAAGACTAAGGCACAAAGGACCCTAGACAGCATCCACCTTAAAAGGGATAGGAGAACTTGTTTGAGCCTCCAAACAAGGGTGGAAAACAAGGGAGAAGCGAGTGCGGAAATTTCTGTTTTAGCTTGGAAGTGGACAGATTGGTTTCGCTTGAAAGCAGTGTCAGGCCGCTTTTGCTAGTCCTCCCCCGAGCAAAAGGTAAATAAGGTGAAAGACAAGATCTCCTTAGCAGTGTAAGTCATTTAACGGGATGAAACAGAAGTAGCCTTGCAGCTTTCCTTGCCAACGACTCACATAAGGTATAATCCTATCCGAAAGCTAAAAAGCTTAGCAGCCACCTAATTCTCTAGAAGCGATCTTGAGTGCAGGCAGGGAGTATTAGTGAATCATCAAGCGCAAGGTCTTAGAAGACCTGTTGGCGGTTTGTAGTTTTACGAGGTAGATGCCTTTTGGGAGTTCAGGTAAACGAAGGCGATCGAAAGCATGAGCAGAGGTCTGATAGCACAGCCTTCCGTTTAGATCGTAAAGAGAGAGCTCCGTTCTCTCCATACTTCCATCTGCCCATTGGAAATTAAGCTCGCCGGAGCTGGGATTGGGGTATAGCCTTTACATCTGAATGGAAATCGGGCCAATCTACCGTAGAGAAGGCAGCGCAATCGAGCAGACTAATGGTATTGATGTAATTACGGTTTCCGCTTGCTCTTTCGCCAAAGCGGTTTGATCCCCAAGACCAATGGCTTGAAGAAGACTTGGAAGCGTAGTTGCAAAATGCACCCGCATATATTTCATTCCAGTCGATGGCCGCATCGAAGAGAGCGGGAAAGTATTGATGACTAAACCAAGCAGAGCCATCTAAGCCCCTTCCCCACCAATAGAGGCTGCCGTCTGATTTCAATGCGAGGGTATGGTCTGAGTTCGAAGATATTTTAGTCCAGTCATTATCTGTTCCTAACTTGGTAAAGTTATAGATATCAATAGATCCAGGTCCATGACCATTGGATCCAAAGTTTCCCCATCCGCAGGTCCATAGGGTACCATCGCTACGGAGTGCAACCGAATGCAGATTGGAAGCCTGAATGCTCTTCCAGTCATTGGCGGTTCCTATGCGCACCGGAACAAGAGATCGCAGTGCGGTATCTAGTCCTGCTCGTCCTTCTTCATTATTGCCCCAAGCCCAAAGGCTTCCGTCTTGTTTAATGGCTAGCGCATGCGAATCGCCTGCATCTACTATTTTCCAGTCGTTGTCTGTGCCAATTCTTGTAGGACTAAGTTTGTCTACCCGAGTGCCATCGCCCAAAGAACCGTATCCATTGAACCCCCAAGCCCAAAGGCTGCCATCTGTTTTAATGGCTAGGGTGAACACGGCACCTGCGCTTACACTTTCCCAGTCATAATCGGATCCAAGCTGAGAAGGAAAAGTTCGACTGTTTCGGGTTCCGTCTCCGAGTTGCCAGAAGAAGTTCGCGCCACCGCACCAAAGGGAGCCGTCGTCTTTAATGGCAAACTGTGAACCTCTCGAACCAGAAGAGACAAAAACCCAATTCGAGTCGGAGGTAAGGGGAGTAGGTGTTGTAACAAAATCATCCATATTGTCTCCCAATTGTTATTGCAGATTGTATCCCCAACCCCATAAAACGCGGTGGTAATCGATGGCAAAAACGCTGATTCCAGCAGAGAGCGTATCTACACATTGTGCATTTGAAAAAGATCCAATGCAGAGAAGCAGGAGTAGGAGAGGTTTTTTCATTCTTGAATGATCTTACAAAAATGAAATATACGAAATCAGAACATTCGCACTATCTCGTGTTTAAGAAAAGAAGTAAAAGTAGGCTCTCGCTTATTGTTCGATTCCTTCGGCACTAAAAGAGCTTAAGCCCTCTTCATCGCCAGTAAATTGAATTTCAATAGGATTGCAGCAGACCTCGCAATCTTCAATGTATTGCTGCCTATAGCTGCTAGGTTCTAAAAGCATAGAGATTTCTTCACCGCAATAGGGGCAATCGAAGAAGTGTTCTATTTGCATAATCACAACAGGAATAATTTGACTAACTATAACATTGCTATAATTCGTTGGTTCAAAATTGTTTTAGGGTATCTGTACTGGGAGAGCATTTCGTTTTATTCTTAACTGGCCAATGGCTGTTAGAAACAACAAAACTGTTTCATACCCTTAGAGATCTCATATGAATTCCCAACGGCTATAAAAAGGAACGATCTTACCAATTGCAAGGGGGTAGAATGCGTTTAAATTAGGACAAGAGATTCGAATACACTCGACCTTTCTTCCTTTTTTAGTTGGGTGAACTACAAAAGGAGTTAGCCAAATGCCATCTAGGGTTTGTTGTTGATTTAATCGAAACCGAGCACTATCGGTTTCATTAAAGAAATAGGTAATGTATAGAGAATCCGGTTTCCAAATAGCTGCCTTCACATTTTCAATAGCTTTTGATTTAATATTAAATTTTAATCGACTATATCCCTTTTAATCGAGCGCAGGAATAGGAATTTTTTCATTCCAATTAAGCCTAATGGGTCTGATTTTCTTAACTTTATCTGAGTCGTCATTTACATGAGTACTTTTCTTCTTTAAAACTGTAGTACCATCCTCATCCATTGATAAGGGTTCATATAAGCGCATCAAAGCATCTGTTGTGAGGGGAGAAATATTTAAAAGGTAGTGGCGATCTAGCTCCATGAATTTACTCTTGTTTCGCGAGCCGAGTGCGGCATTGTGCCAAATAATCCATGGAGCTGCCTTTTCTGTGTTGAGAAAGGAGCAATTAATGCTATCGAGCAAATGGTTTGAAGCTATTTGAATCTGGGGTATGGGTTTGGGTTGTACCCTAAGTGAATTAAAGTGTTGATAATTGAAATCCCAAGGATAGCTATCCACCTTTTCTTGAGCAATAGCTGCAACCGTTGTATTGCTCAGTTTGTAATCCGACAAACCCACCCTTGGCCTAATTTCTTCTTGAGGTATAAAAGCAAAATTCAGAGGTGGAAGGATGTATTTATTCGAATAATGAAAGGAAAACCAAAATAGAATAAAGCTTAGTGTGGGTAGAATAAGAGAATGCTTTGAGCTATTGTTTTTAAAAAAAACAAAGAGCACCAAAAGGCATAAGATAAGTGGATGTATGTGCGGAATTCCTTGTCTTGTAATGGCGTATTTGAAGCATAGGAAAACAAGAGCAAAGATACCCAGCTTCAACTTCGATGAAGTTTTAACAAAGAAGAATAAGTAAATAAGGAATAGAATCCAAGCCAATGCCAATCCAAATTCCCAATTGTTTGGATAGGTAGCCAAGGCCGCATTTCCACCTAAGAGATAGAATTGCGAAATCAAATAGTTGGGTATGGCTAAAAAGCCAATGGAAAGGCCAAGCCACGTTAGAGTGAGGACGGCAATACTGAATAATTCAGCCAAAGCCATTTTAGCATTGTTGTTAAAAACCAAGTGAAAGAACCACAAGGCAAAAAGGGGTATAGCAGGAAATAAACGAATAGCGAAAGCAAAGGATGCCAATAGACCCAAATAGGGTATTGCAGTTTTTCTTGGTGGAAAGAGAAAAAGCAATAAACCAAGAATAAGTAAGCTTGAATTAAAATTCAACCAAAAACCAAAAAAGGCCACTGAGAGGAAAGTTAACCAAGAAAAAGTTTCTCCTCTAACAGAATAATAAAGCTTTAACAGCAGACTTAGCTTAATTAGAAAGGCTAGAGAATAAGAAAGGAAAATACCCTTCAAACCTACTACGCTTGAAGGGTATTGTATAAAAGACCAAATTCCGTGAGGCAATATGAGCACTTGAGCTAAGCGGCCAGTAGCAAATAGGTTTTGAAGGTACTGCAAAGAGGGATCCCCCCCCTATAGACCTCAAATTCAGCCATTTCTAGACTGATTAGGGCACTAATCAATACGATTATTTTGACAAGAAAGGGTTTCTTGTCATCAAGAAGATGCCCCATAATTGTGTTTGCTATCTGTAGCGTGAAATGTACTTAGAAAATAAACTAGTTTGAAATTTTGGTTTTAAAGGGCACAAAAATTAATCCATCCATCCACAACTCAAAGCTCATTCTATTCTATGGGTATACTTGATATACTAAAGGTTATGGCTTGTCTACTTCTTCACAATTCCCTCCTTTACTCCTGCGAGAATGGGAAGTTGCAATTGGTTTTCATCGGGAACCAGAGGGCAAGAGAAGCGATGACTGTAGGCGCAATAGGGATTGTATGCTTTGTTAAAATCAACCACTAAGAGGTCTGCCGCTGGAATGCGGATGTCGAGGTATCTGCCTCCACCATAGGTTTCTTCTCCATTGGTAAAATCTTTGAAAGGCAGGAAAAGATAATCCTCATAGCCGTCTTTGCTTACTAGGTTGAGGTTCTGATACACATTCAAAACGCATGCGATGCCTTCGATGGTAAAATGGATCTCTCCGTACTTCACATACAGAGGTTTGCGCTCTGTAGAGGTAGGCATTTCAAATGGCACCTCATCCGGGGTGCGAATCCAAACGGCCTCTACTCTATAGTTTGCGTTGATCTCAAAAAAAGGCAATGCCTTGAATTTTTTCAGGTCTTTCTTGTCTAGCGGACTCTCCTCCTTATTGCCATAGTGTTCGTTCAATTCAACTCTATGGGCTTGGTTGTCTGAGATAAAAAAGGCATGGAGACTGTCTTGCTGTGCAGGAAGCTGCAAGACAAGAAACATTCCTAGTATAGCAAGAATAGCTTTCATATTAGAAAAGAGGTTTACCAATACAGCCATCGGGCTCCATTATGTTGAGTAGTTGTGCAAGGGTAGGAACAATATCTACAATATATACTTCTTCTTGGGAGCGCATGGGAGCAATACTTCCACCAAAAAACAAAAGGGGCACATGGGTGTCGTAATCGTAGGCTGAACCGTGAGTGGTTCCTTTATCGTGGCTGCCTGTTGTGTAATTAGCTTGGAGTTCAAAGACAATGTCGCCAGAAAGAGACGGGTGCATTCCGTTTAGCAGAGGGAAGTATCTGCCTCTTTGAGCAGTAAAACCATCTAGTGCATTTTTAGTGTGGATGGAAGTGATTTCGTTAAACTCGCTGCGCAGACATTCTACTAATTCTTGTCGGGCAGTAGCTATATTTATTTTCATCTCCATCAACTTTTCTCTGTCGAGATAGATCTGGTTGTCGTAGACTGTTTTAACCAGCATAGAATCTTGCCATAGGTGTTGGGCGTGTTTTCTCAAGCTCCTTTGAATGGGAGAGGATTCTATTTCGCCTGCCGGAATTCGGTTGGCGTCGAGGTATTTACCATTGGGCTTCACTCCATGGTCGGCGGTTAAGAAAAGAATATAGTTTCCCTTGCCCATTTTTTCGTCGAGGTAATCCAACAACTGGGCAATCTCCCCATCCAAGCGAAGGTAGGTGTCGCGTATTTCAACCGAGTTGGGACCATAGCAGTGACCGATATAATCGGGGGAGCTATAGGAAATAGATAAAAGATCGGTATAATTGTCTTTTCCCAATTCTTCCTTCTCTATAAGCTCCATTGCCATTTCGGTAAGCAAGCGGTTGCCGTAAGGAGTATAAGGGAGGAGCTCCCATTTCTTTTCCTTTTTAAGCGAACGGAAATGATGGGGGAAGCTCAGGTCTCCTTCTTTAAATACATCCACCTCACCGGGGGCTTCATCTGGAAAGGAAGTAGCGTAACGCTCAAGCGGCAGAAGGGTTTCCCAATCTTTATCCATCCAATCCAATACTCTCTCTTTCTTATTGAAATCTTCTACCCATTTAGGTAGTGCCGCACGATAATAAGAAGAGCTGATCATCCTTCCAGAGCTGGCATCGTACCAGTAGGCTCCATCGCCCATAAATCCAGCTGGAATTACCGCCCCTCTATCCTTTATACTAATGCCAAAAACCTTTGAAGCACTGTTGTTGCTCATCTTTAGAGCGTCGCCTAGGGTGTTAGTCTTCAGTCTTTTGGGCGAGCATTGTCCCTTATCGTTCTTTGCTCCCAAGGTTTTATAAAGAGTGTCGGTAACGCAATAGATCTCTTTGCCCTCATCGTAACTATACCAATGGTTGCCGATTATACCATTCTTATACGGACTAGAGCCTGTATACACGCAGGCATGGCCAGGAGCCGTATAGGTAGGGATATAGTTAAAATGCGCATAGCTGAAGTTTGCACCCTCTTTCAACAAGCGTTTAAATCCTTTTTCAGAGTAATCGTCTTGAAAGCGATAGAGGTAATCGAAGCGCATTTGGTCTACCACAACCCCCACAACGAGCTTGGGTGTTTGGGTGGAAGAGGATTGTGCTTTGGCAGTAAAGACACAGAGAGAAGTCAGAAGGACAAGAAGAAAGGGAAGTTTATTCATCTCAGCAAAAATAGGAAGGCTAAGGTGCGGAATTCTTCTTTCTCTTGAGTTATGGATCAATTAAGTCTAGAAGTTCGTTTAAGATCATGGCCGTAGCGCCCCAAATGATGTGCTCCTTCCAAATAAAGGCGGGTACTTCCACCGGACCAAAACTGGTTGGACGAATACTCATTTGAAAAGCATTGGGTTTTCTGAGGTCAGACAAAGGCAGCTCTAGAATTTGATCTACTTCGGTAGGGTCAGGTCTCCAAATGGGAATCTCATTGAGGGTAGACAAGATGGGTACCACCTCAAACTTGCTAGGCGGAATATACAGCCTAGTCAGTTCGCCCAGCACCCTAGGTAGATGCATAGGAATGCCCACTTCCTCCTCTGCTTCCCTGAGTGCAGTATGCGTAAAGCTAGGGTCAGACTCCTCGGTTTTCCCACCTGGGAAAGCAATCTGTTTGCTGTGTACCCCATTGTATGAAGGGCGCAAAATGAGGGTAGTGTGGAGTTCTTCGTTGCGTTGAAAGAGGCTTACCAAGACGGCAGAGGTTTTTCTGTTCTCCGGAAAAGGATCCCAGAGATTCGGCCTGCGTTCGGGTGGAACCATTCTTTCATGGGAAATCAATCCCGGCAATCCATTCGAGAATCGCTCTTCCACCCTTAAGAGAGCAGAATGACCTTGAAAGAGTTCGTGTTTTACGCCATCCATGAACGGAACATCCAAAGGGTTTTTTCTTGTTCGGCAATAAAAGTACTCAGCATATCGGTTGTTCCGTCGTCGGCACCCTCGGTTGCCATAGAGGTAATGGGACGTTCAAGTTCAATTAAGGCCGTAAGATTCTCCACAATGAGTTCAACCGCTAGCTGGTCTTGGTGGATATTTTTACCTATTCGCAGAGAAGAATGCTCAAGGTAGTCTTCGAAAGTATGAATAGGATGTGCACCTAGCGTAAGAATACGCTCCGCAATTAGATCGATTTTTATCTGAGAGTCGGTATAGAGTTCTTCAAATTTCAAGTGAAGTTCGAAGAAGTTTTTGCCCTTTATGTTCCAGTGCAATCCCCTAAGGTTTTGATAATAAATCTGAAAGTTCGCGAGCAAAGTATTTAAGCTGTTGGCAATAGAAAGACTTTGTGTTGTTTCTAAGCCAATGTGATTAGTAGGTGCCATGGTTCATGTATTTTAGTCAATCAAAGATACCTCCTCTAAGAGTGCCATTCTATTGAGTTTACCACTCTGAACATAGACAAAACAGATGACCATTACACAATTAACCTATGCATTGGCGGTGAATACTCACCGTCATTTTGGAAAAGCCGCAGAGTCGTGCCATGTAACTCAGCCAACCTTGAGCATGCAGGTTCAGAAGTTGGAAGATGAATTGGGCATTATCTTATTCGACCGCAATAAGCATCCTGTAGAGCCCACCGAAGCAGGAAAGCATTTGTTGCAGCAAGCCGAGAGCATACTCTCAGAGGTTCAAGCCATGAATGGCATGGTAGAAGAGCTAAAGGGAAGTTTAAAAGGAGAGTTTCGCTTGGCCATTATTCCCACTTTGGCACCCTCCATCTTACACCGATTGGTACCTAAGCTACAGAAGTTCTTACCCGAGGTAGATTTTCGCATTCAAGAGATGCAGACCGAGCAGATTATCACTGCTTTGAGAGGAAGAGAAATAGACGGAGCCATTTTGGCCACTCCCCTTGATGAAAAAGACCTTCAAGAATACCCTGTATTCTATGAGCCCTTTATGGCGTATATACCCGAAGGACACCGATTGGAAAAGGAAAGCTTTATACTCCATTCTGAATTAGACAGTAGGGATATGTTGTTGCTGAATGAAGGACATTGCTTTCGAAATTCGGTTTTGAAATTGTGCAAACATCCCGAAGAGCATCCCGCTTCCATGAAGAAGATAGAAATAGAGAGTGGCAACTTCGACACTTTGGTACGTTTGAGCAGACTAGGCTATGGCATGACATTGTTGCCCTATCTCACTGCCGCCGATTTATCGAAAGAGCAGCAGAAGTTTCTCAAGCCAATAGACAATCCTATTCCAACCCGAGAGATTAGTGTTGTTTGTTTGCAATCGCACTATAAGAAGCGCATGGCGAAGGTTTTAGTGCAGGCCTTAGCGGCCTGTGTGCCCGATCGATTAAAAGAAGAAAAGCATTCAGTGGTTCAGCCCATCTGAAATAGGGCCGGCATAGAACAGGATGAAAGAAATTATAAAGTCCGCTTGATTGGAGTTACAAGAGAATAGGTAAGCTATAAAGGAGCAGAGAAGACTAAGGGATTACTTGTACAGGCGTTTGGTAGGTCAACAACTTCCCTAAATACACTTTTTTAGGGCCCACTATTTCTTTGCCAAGCCGATAGGCCGTAACGGCCATAAGTTCTCCCGTTAATTTTAAGGAAGACAATTCGCTCGAATTAAAAGTGTAGCTGCTTACATTGCCCGGAACAGTAACCGAAAGCGTTTCACCCAAGCTGAAAATGGTAGAATCTGCATTTGCCACACCCGTAACCGACATAGTATAGCTGGATGATTTGGAAATGGTAGTAGAAGAAGTAAAGGCTCCCACGTTTGGCCAAGGACTACTGTCTACACGAGTAAAAGAAGGAAATCCATTTCCACCACTAGCACTCCATTCAATATCTGCTCCTTCCAAACTAAGAGGACCTAAGGTGTCCATAAAACCAGGGAAATACGTATAAGTGCCCGATAGGAAAGTCATTTTACGGCCTTCAATAAAGACACTACCTACTGAAGTGGGCATACCACTTCCATTGGCAAAAACTGCAATGGGAATACTTTGAGATAGTTCTACAGGGCCAAAGGGAAGGTCTTGAATGGATTTTTGTACGATAGCATACATCACGGCATCCGCATCTGAAGGGGAGGGATTTCCCGGAGAAAGAGTGTTGTTGGAAGTAGGCGGAGTGAGAGGAGTAGGATCGTCTTTCTTGCAGCTGGGTGCAAGAAGGAGAACGCCAAAGACAAGAAGGAATAGTTTATAAAGG
>Ga0136655_1000165_pt1 | contig 29164 bp, 22 predicted proteins | sample CPBDNA_2_FD_94863 | JGI IMG/M metagenome (GOLD analysis project Ga0136655, IMG submission 94863) | Freshwater to marine salinity gradient microbial communities from Chesapeake Bay, USA - CPBay_Spr_15_0.8_DNA (version 2) | ecosystem: Environmental > Aquatic > Marine > Coastal | place: USA... | reverse complement strand
TTCTATGAGTTCACGATTTGCCCTTCCCTTTATTCTCCTTTTGTTCGGCACTTTCTTCGCATCTTCTTGCCAGAAAAAGGGAGAGCCTTCCTTAATCCAAGAGATTTCTGCGGAGGAAGATATGCATCCACCTAAAATAGCGCGCTCTACTGAAAGGGTATTCTACTTCCAAGAAACCTTAGATCCCCAAGCGGTTTTAGAGGCTTGGAAGGAAGAACTTTTTAATGAAGAAGGAAAAAGAATCCGTTCCCTTTCGTTTCGGTCCGACTCTAGTCTAGCCATAAAAGACAGCCTTGTTTTAGTTGGAGATAGCCTTCTAGAACTTCACTACGATTATACCCGAAAGCAAGAGGTGGGAGTGATAATCGATAGCAGCCTCTCTTATCAAGGAAGATTCATTCGCCAAAGACAAACCAACACTTTTGAATCGAAATACCTCGAGAGCGGCAGGACTTTAGAAATTCCCATTCCGAGCATTTCAAAATATGAATACAATTCGAAAGGACAGCTTTCTCAATCGATACAATCCCAGCGGAAACAGAACTATACTTGCATTTATTCCTACGATGCCAAGGGCAATCTGCTCGAAAAGAGATGTGTGAATAAAAGTCCGTCTCAGCAAGCAGAAGGACTTCAAGAAACAGAGATCATAGAGTATCAAGAAAAATACAGCTACAACCAAAGGGGATTGAAAATTCTTCAATTAGAACAAACAACCGAGCCCTCAGAAAGGAGGGTTGGATACAAAAGAGTCTATAAATATGATGGAAACGACTCGTGTGTATACAAGAGCTTTTATAAAGACGGCAAGAACTTCTTAATCTATAAGCGAGAGTTTGATGAAGAAGGAAGGCTGATTACCGAGAATGTTTTCAACGATAGTTCGGGAGATACCACAGCTTTAATGCTTCAGTTTCTGTACGACTACAACGTCCAAGGAAAGTTGAGGTCGCAGATTATACTAACAGCAGAGGGCCGATTAATGCAAACCGTATTATACCATTATAATAGCGAAGGATACGTAAAGGAAAGCCATCATTACGCCGGCTATTACGATTTGGATGGAGACTTTGTTCAAACGAGGAGAACCAAAAGCTTGGAATATGATTACTTCCACACAACCAAATAAAGAGATTAACACAATTTAAATGCTTGAAGGAGGCCATAAAAGATATATTTGCTTTTCACCTAATTGGAATTCTATGAAAAAGTGGCTATTCATTCTCCTAACAGCATCCTTCTTCGGGCTTCAGGCTCAAGAAAATCTCGAATTTCAAAAGCCACCCCAAGAGATCTTAGATCTGGTAGATGTTCCTAGAGCCCCAAGCGTTCTCTTGAGCGACAACAAAGAGTATATGATTTTGCTTTCGCGCAATTCGTATAAAACTATAGAAGAGTTATCTCAGACGGAGTTGCGTTTAGGCGGATTGAGAATAGATCCAAAAACCAATATAGGCAGCAGAGTTTCATATGTAAACAATGTTCAGATTCGGAATCTCAAGAAGAATGAATCAGAGCCTATTCAAGTAACAGGGCTGCCAGAGAACCCAAAGTTGGCCAACTTCAGCTGGTCTCCCGATCAATCGAAAATAGCCTTAACCAACACCACCATTTCAGGAGTTGAATTATGGGTTTTGGATCTCAAAGAGGCCAAAGTATTTAAACTCACCTATGCCAGAATAAATGCCAATTTTGGGGATGTAATCAATTGGTTTAAGGATGGAAATTCGGTTTTGATTAAAGTGCTCTCACCAGAGAAACAGAACTTAATTGATACAAAAAGTGCCATTCCAACGGGTCCAACCGTTTCGGTTAACGATGGAAAGAAGGCACAGAACAGAACCTACCAAGATTTACTTAAAAACGCAGCCGATGAGTTCAATTTTGAACAACTTGCTCGATCTGAACTGCACAAAATTTCTATGGATGGCAAAAGCAGTGTTTGGAAAACAGACGCCATGTACGACAAGGTGGTCTTTTCTCCGGATGGAAACTACCTTATGATTACTACGGTTGAAAAACCTTTTTCCTATCTCGTTCCTTATTCTCGCTTTCCTTCAAAAACACGGGTGTATGATAAAGAGGGCAAGATGGTGAAAACGGTATTGGAATCGCCTCTTTTAGAAGATCTTCCCCAAGGATTTATGGCCTGCGAAACTGGTAAAAGGGACTTTAGATGGCGGAGCGATAAAGGAGCCAGCCTGATTTACTGTGAAGCCCTAGACGGAGGCGACCCAGAAGTTTTAGTAGAGTATAGGGATGAGGTTTTTGAATGGGAAAGTCCCTTCGACCAGGAACCTAAATCGCTTTTGAAAACCCGTAATCGCTTTTCAGGAATTCTTTGGGGAAATGCAGATTTGGCTATCGCCTACGATTATTGGTGGAATACGCGCAACACCAAAACCTATTCTTTTAACCCTTCCAACCCAAGTCAAGAGCCTAAGCTGCTTTGGGATAGAAACTATCAAGACATCTACAGCGATCCGGGCGATTTTGTAAGCGTTCGCACAGAATACGGCACCTCTGTTATGGCGATGAGAGGAAAGAAAGCCTTCCTTACAGGAGAGGGTTTTACCGAAGAAGGTCAGTTTCCTTTTGTGAGCGAATACGACTTCACCCAGCAAAAATCCAAAAGACTCTATACTTCCAACCTAAAAGCGAAGAAAGAAAGTATTGTTGAGTATGACCCCAAGAACAACGAACTATTGGTGCGAATAGAAAGTGCAGTTGACTACCCGAATTATTATTCAAGAAAGTTAAAAGGCAATAAACTAAAGCAACTAACCGCATTTGAAAATCCATTCAAGAGTCTACAAGATGTTGAAAAGGAAGTAATACACTATAAGCGGGAAGACGGATTAGAATTATCGGGAACCTTGTATTTACCAGTTGGATACGACAAGAACAACAAGGAGAAGATGCCTATGATAATGTGGGCCTATCCTACCGAATTTAAAGACAAAGCTAGTGCAGGGCAAAGCGCTCAGAACCCGAATGAGTTCACTTATCCTTATTACGGCTCTATGATCTATTGGGTAACAAGGGGCTATGTTGTGTTAGACGATGCTTCTTTTCCTATTGTGGGGGAAGGGGAGGAAGAGCCCAATGATTCTTTTCGTTCTCAATTGGTGGCCAACGCTAAGGCCGCCATCGATGCGGTAGATGCACTCGGGTATATAGATCGAGATAGAGTGGCCGTTGCAGGACATAGTTACGGTGCATTTATGGTGGCCAATTTGTTAAGTCATTCGGATCTTTTTGCTGCAGGCATTGCGCGCAGTGGAGCCTATAACCGCACCTTAACGCCTTTCGGATTCCAAAGTGAAGAGCGCAATTATTGGGAGGCCCCTGAAATTTATAACTCCATGTCGCCCTTTATGAATGCAGAAAAAATGAAATATCCTTTGCTTTTAGTACATGGAGAGGCAGATAACAATGCGGGAACCTATCCTATGCAAAGCGAAAGATATTTTAATGCGTTGAAGGGCTTGGGTGCAACCGCTCGTTTGGTTATTCTTCCAAAAGAAAGTCATGGCTATAGCTCTATAGAGAACATTTTGCACCTGCTGTGGGAGCAAGATCATTGGCTTGAGAAGCACGTAAAGAACAAAGGGAAAGAACAAGCGAGTAATTAAGACTAAAAGAGAATTAAAAAGTACAAGACATGAAGAAGATTTTGCTAGGCTTATTGGTAGTTATTGCATTAGTGATGATATTTCTAGGCTATAAAGCAGGAATACTTCCACCCGCACTAACCGGCCTTGGATTTTTGGTAATTGCCTTTTTATTGGGCTCGAACCAGAAATAAGAAACTAAAATAAGGAGTAGGAAGGAACGCCTTAGCCATTCGGCTAATGAAATAGATTTCGGATACGTCCACTTTAAATAAGAACATAAACACCCCCCCAGCCGATTACATCCGCTGAGGGGGGTTGTTTTATTCAGCGTTTTATCAGCGCTGAAGAATAACTCTTTCACTAATGGAAATGCCATCTAAAGAGGTTTCAATAAGATAGATTCCATTGGGTGTGTTCGTTGGAAAGCTCACCTTATATATACCTTCAGATAAAGGAGTAGATTGAAGTTCGAATTTTCTTCCAGCGATATCGCGAGCGATAATCTTACCATCAAGGGATTGACTGTTGGTGACTCTTAGATTAAAGCTTCCTTGGTTTGGGTTGGGATATAATTCAAGGCGAGATCCAAAAGAAAGTTCTTCTTGCCCGATGGTTCCCGTTATGTTTACATCGTCTATAAAGAAATTGTTCCCTCCACCCGAGATAAACTCCCAGCGGATTTGAATAGGATCCTGACTTCCTGCCAAAGAGTTGAGATTAACCGTTTGAGAAATCCAATCAGAATCTGCATTGGGCGAGAATGGAGAGGTAGAAGTCTTTCCACCCGACAAAGATTGCCCATTAATAATGCGTGAAAGAGTCCAGTTTTGACCACAATCTGTGCTAACCAGAATTCTCAGCATATCTGTATTGGAGGTAGTCTTTCGGGCAAAGGAGACTCTAAATTCCAAATTAAGATTGGTATAATATCGAACATCCAAAGATTTGGAGTTCAGCCAGTCGATCTGACCATTTGAAGCGTAGTAATTATCGAGTACCACAGAGGAACTGCTGAGGTAACCTGCGGAAGAGGTTCGGTGGAAATCGATATAATCATAATCTCCAAATACGCTCCAATCTATACTGGGCACTTGGGAGGTTTCAAAGTCATCCATCAACTGATTGCTGGTGGCTGCGTTCGCTTGCTCTACAAGAATAAATCCTTGAACAGTAGAATCGGTTGATCCAGAGCTGTTGGAAGTAGTTAAGCTAACAGGGTAGCTTCCTGGAGCTGCATAGGTAATGATTGGATTGGCTTGAGAACTACTAGATGGAGTTCCACCAGGGAATTGCCAAGCATAGGTTGTGGTATTTCCAGCATAAGCTCTTTCAAAGAATTGAACCGATTCTCCACTACATATTTGACGCTTGTCTGAGATGAAGTGTGCTTGCGGAGTGCAAAGCGTACCCGTAATGCCAGAAGTAATGGCACTAGAAGCCGCCGCAACATCTCCACGAAGAGAGAAGTTTGCAATAGCCGCTTTCATAACAATTTTTTGTCCTTGGGTGAACATGTTCATGCAATCGCTGTCGGCATAGTCCATATAATTCTCTACCATATCGGGTAGATCAGGAGATTCGTTCGTGCAGCTATTCACTCCAATAGGGCATCCATAATTTTCAGCGGCTACTTTAGGCGTATCGAAAACCCCATCGCCATTGCCACTACATCCGCCAGTAAAAGGATGTTGTAGATTAAAATAGTGTCCTACTTCGTGAGTTAAAGTTCTGCCGGCACTGCTGGCGGTACCTATCGCACCAATTTCAGCATGCTTAACTACTAAACCATCTTGTATAGGACTTTGATTGGTTGTAGGGCGATAGGCATATCCCAAGACATTCGAAACACCAGAAAGACGGATATCATTTACCACCCATATATTAAGGTAAATATCGTTTGGCCAAGAAACAGCAACACCCTTTACATTGTCGTTCGCCACAAGAGAAAGATTCGATTGAGTGCGAGTTACGCCATTGGTACAGTTTCCATTTGGATCTCGGGTAGCAATTTTAAATTCGATTTCAGAATCAGCAGCCGTACTTTGAAAAATGGGGCGAGTATTTACAGCGTCGGCATTAAGTCTCCTAAAATCTTCATTTAATACACGAATACCATCCAACAACTGCTCACGGCTAATATTGTCTTCTTCTGTAGCATAAACCACATGAAATACCACCGGAATGGTATGCAATACTCCTTGACTTTTAAAGGCTTGAGGATTGCTTTTGTATACCTGAACCATTCGCTCTACTTCAATAGCATTAAGAGAGTCTGAGATGCGGTATTGTTTTCTTAGTTCAGGGTTTTCCTGAAAGGCAGCCTCTAGAGCTAGATCATGGCCACAGCGATGAGTCGTTTCATTCTGCGCTAATAACGCCTGAGATGCGCACAGCAGAAGGATTAGTAAGGAACGAATCTCGAACATTTTCATGGGGATAAATTTTTGAGAGTCGCGAATTTAAGGCTTTCTTGGAAGACAAACTGTGACAATAAACAATTGATGGTTGACAACTATGAAAAGACATTAAAAAATATTCTGCGAACTACTTATGAAATTTCATATAAAGTCGTACTTTCGCAGCCCGTTTTGCGCTTGCAAAACATTTGACCCTTAATGTAGAATCAAGTGGACCATCTTAGTTATAAGACAATTTCTGCCAACAAGGCAACTGCGGATAAGCAGTGGATAGTGGTAGACGCCCAAGGACAAAGACTTGGAAGATTGGCGAGTAAAGTGGCTAAATTGCTTCGTGGTAAGCACAAGCCTAATTTCACTCCTCATGCCGATTGTGGAGACAATGTGATTGTGTTGAATGCATCGCACATTGAATTAACAGGAAATAAAGCAGCTGATCGTGTGTATGTAAGGCATACTGGTTATCCAGGTGGCCAGCGTTTTACGACAACTGGAGAAATGATGGCGAAAAGCCCAGCTCGTTTAATCGAGACTTCCATTCGTGGAATGTTGCCCAAGAATCGCTTAGGTAGAGAGCTTTTCAGAAACCTATATGTATACGATGGAACGGCCCACAAGCATGAGGGTCAGCAGCCAAGATCAATAAATTTGAACGAATTCAACTAAAACCATGAGCATACTTCACAGCTTAGGTCGCAGAAAGACTGCAGTAGCAAGGGTGTATATGAAGCCAGCTGCTAAGTCTACCCCAACCATTACGGTTAACAATCGCGATTACAAAGAATACTTTGGTACAGAGGCCCTACATTATAAAGTAGAACAGCCCTTGAGATTGGTTGAGTCATTCGAAAAGTATGACATCAAAGTAAATGTAAACGGTGGTGGAATTACTGGACAGGCAGAAGCGATTCGCCTAGGTATCTCGCGCGCTTTGTGCGAAGAGAATCCAGAAAATCGTTTGGTTTTGAAGCCAGAGGGTTTGTTAACTCGTGACCCTAGAATGGTTGAGAGAAAGAAATTTGGTCAGAAGAAAGCACGTAAGAGATTCCAATTCTCTAAACGTTAATAGTTCGTTTAGTATCCAAATTTTCTTGACCCGAATACGGCTACTTGAAAATTGTTAATGAGAAAGTAAACACAGAATATGTCTAAAATAGAAGTTAAACCTCTACTCGATGCCGGAGTACACTTTGGTCACCTGACCCGTAAGTGGCATCCAAATATGGCCCCTTATATCTTTATGGAGCGCAATGGTATTCACATCATTGACCTTCACAAGACGGCGGCCAAACTAGAACAAGCTCAAGAAGCGTTGAGAAAAATTTCTTCTCAAGGGAAGAAAATCCTTTTCATCGCTACTAAGAAACAGGCAAAGGATATTGTTGCAGATTATGCAACTAAAATGAATATGCCTTATATCGTTGAGCGCTGGCCTGGTGGAATGTTGACCAACTTTGTAACCATCCGCAAGGCGATTAAGAAGATGTCTAACATCGACAAAATGAAGGCAGATGGTACTTTTGATACTCTTTCTAAGAGAGAGCGTCTTCAAGTAGATCGTCAGAGAGCCAAGCTTGAAAAGAACTTAGGTTCTATTTCAGATATGAGTCGTCTTCCAGCAGCAATTTTTGTGGTTGATATCAAACGCGAACACATTGCTATCGCTGAAGCACATAAGTTAGGTATCCCAACTTTCGCTATAGTTGACACTAATTCAAATCCTTTAGAAGTAGATTTCGCAATTCCAGGTAATGATGATGCATCAAAGTCTGTGAATGTGTTGATGAGCTATGTTTACGAAGGAGTAACAAAGGGTTTGAGCGAAAGAAAGGAGGACAAGGAGAAGCCAGGGCGCGAGAAAATCGCTAAGAAAGCGGCTCAAGTTGTAACCAACGACGAATAAGCGAATCCTAAAAAAGCTAAAAAGCATAACAGGGGTTTAATCTTTGAATTTTTCCCCTGTTTTTTATTTGTAAATCTTTAAAAAACTAGAAAATGGCAAATATCACTGCAGCGGATGTGAACAAACTTCGCAAAATGACCGGCGCGGGAATGATGGATTGCAAAAAGGCTCTTGTTGAAGCCGAAGGCGATTTTGAAGTAGCGATAGATGTATTGCGCAAGCAAGGTCAGAAAGTAGCTGCCAAGCGCGCTGACCGTGAGGCAAGTGAAGGAGCTGTATTGGCTGCTTGCAACGCAGACAACACACGTGGAACAATAATTAATTTGAACTGCGAAACGGATTTTGTAGCAAAGAATGACAGTTTTGTGGCCTTGGCTTCTGATATTTTGAAAGTAGCTGTTGCTCACAATCCTGCTTCACTTGCAGATCTTTTGGCTTTGCCATTTGATGATAAAATGAGCATCAATGAAAAGTTGGTAGAGCAAACGGGTGTAATCGGTGAAAAGCTTGAGATTTCTTCTTTTGAAGTAGTTGAAGCTCCTTATGTAAGCTTTTACATTCATGCAGGTAACAGGCTAGCTACTTTGGTTGGTTTGAATCACACTGCAGAAGAAGCGGGTAAAAACGTAGCAATGCAGGCAGCTGCCATGAGTCCTATTGCCCTAAAACGCGATGAAGTTTCTCAGGAAGCGATTGATAGAGAACTTGAAGTTGGTAAGGAGCTTGCCCGTCAAGAAGGCAAAGCGGAAGATATGCTTGAGAAAATCGCCCTTGGCCGTTTGAACAAGTTCTTCAAAGAAAGTACATTGGAAGAACAAGAGTATATCAAAGACAGTAAACTGTCTGTGAGCCAGTATTTGAAAAGTGTAAACAAAGATTTAAGTCTTACTGCCTTTAGAAGGGTGGCCCTTCAGTCTTAAGATTAAGTGTTTTTTAAAAAGGTCAACTACATGTTGGCCTTTTTTATTTGTATCAAGTGGAAAAGAACCGAGATTGTTTAGTACATTTCGTTCTTTTACATCCAATTTTGAAGTAAAATTGGAGGTTCAAAACTCTTAGTGTATCTTATACACCGATATTGTAAATTAGCTGTTAACTAGGTGAAATTCCCTTTATGATTCTTATTGCTGAAAGTGGTTCTACCAAATGCGACTGCATTCTACTCGATCTGAGTGGAAAGGAAGTCGATCGATTTTCTACCATGGGTTTCAATCCGTACTTCCATAGTACCGAATTAATATATAACGAGTTGAGTTCCTTAAAACCACTTGCTCCATATTCTTCGGGTATTACATGGGTGTACTTCTATGGGGCAGGGTGTTCCTCTCCATACCTTAATGCTATTGTAAAGAAAGGGCTAGAAAAAGCGCTGCCGAATGCAATTGTTTCAGTTGAACATGATTTAATGGCCGCCGCCTACTCTACTTACAGAGGGAAGCCTCAGGTTAGTTGCATTCTTGGTACGGGATCAAATTCAGTTTATTTCGATGGAGAACAGCTCTATGAGGAGGTTCCAGCTCTCGCCTATATTTTGGGAGACGAAGGCTCAGGAAGTTATTTAGGAAAAAAATTATTGGCGGCTTTCCTCTATAAGAAATTGCCAGTTGACTTGAACAAGGCTTTTGAACTAGAATACGCCATTGATAAAAATACTGTGGTAGATGCTGTTTACAACAAACCCAATGCGAATGTATGGCTTGCATCCTTTTCTAAATTCTTTGGACAGCATAAAGAAAATCTATGGGTGAGAGAAATCGTAAAAGAGGGTTTTATTCTTTTCCGCGACATCCATATTCTATGCTTTAAAAATGCCCAAGAGGTTGAAATAAACTTCGTGGGCTCAGTTGCTTTTCATTTTAAAGATATTCTGGAAGAAGTGTTGGCCGAGAAGAATCTCAACTTCGGATATGTGTTGGAAAGGCCTTTAGATGGATTAGTAAATTACCATTTGAAATTCCTTAGAATTTTGGAAAAGCAAGTATCAAAAGCCTCCATGAAGGCCTGATAGAAAGCAAGCAGCTAGATAATTTTACTTTGTAAAAACGAATGAGACTATACGAAGCATTGATTTTTGATTTGGATGGGGTGCTAGTGGATACGGCTAAGTATCATTTTTTGGCTTGGCAAAGGTTAGCTATTTCCTTAGGCGTTTCCTTTAACGAAGAGATGAATGAACGTTTAAAGGGCATTAGCCGCCAAGAATCCTTAGAGCTTATTTTAGAGTGGGGAGGCATTCGCCTCTCAGAATCAGACTTCTCGGATGCCATGACCAAGAAAAACAAATGGTATCTGGAGTACATCGAATCTATGAATCCAGAGGAGGTTTTACCCGGAGTGCGCTCATTTCTGGAAGAAGCAAAGAAAGCAGGATATAAAATTGGATTGGGTTCTGCGAGTAAAAACGCTCCTTTTATCCTAGACAAAGTACTTCTTACCTCCCTTTTTGATACGATTATCGATGGTAATAGGACGAAAAAATCAAAGCCAGATCCCGAAGTATTCCTATTAGGGGCTTTAGATTTAGCCATCCCTGCGGATAAGTGTGTCGTCTTTGAAGATGCCCAAGCCGGTGTTCAAGCGGCAAAGGCGGGAGGAATGATGGCTATTGGCGTAGGAGACCCCGATGTTCTCAAAGAGGCCGACCGAGTTATTCCGGGTTTTGCGGATTTTACGGTAGAAGACCTGAATTCTCTTAAAGATTAAAAATAGCATTGGTATGCATACATATCTAGAAACCCACGAATGGAAAATTATTGAAAGGGGTTTTAATCAAGAAAATATTGAGCGCTCGGAGGCTATCTTCTCTATTGGGAACGGTAGAATGGGGCAGCGCGCCAACTTCGAAGAAACCTACTCTGGCAAATCGCTTCAAGGAAGTTATGTGGCCGGAGTGTATTACCCAGACAAAACCCGCGTGGGATGGTGGAAAAATGGGTACCCAGAATATTTCGCCAAAGTTTTAAATAGTTGCAACTGGATTGGAATTGAAATCCGGATTGAAGATGAAATCCTCGATTTAAATAAATGTGAGGTCTTAGACTTTTACCGCGAGTTGGATATGCAACAGGGCTTGCTCACTCGGCGGTTTAAGGCTAGACTAAAGGATGGTAAAGAGCTAGAGGTAGAAGCCATTCGCTTTACAAGCGTGGCACGCGATGAGATTGGAGCGATTAAATACTCCATTACACCTTTGAATTTCTCCTCGAAAGCTACTCTTACTCCGTATTTAGATTTCGATGTTCAGAATAAAGACAGCAATTACGACGAAAAGTTTTGGGAGCATATTAGTTCAAGTGTCGGTAGACAGAAGGCGGCTCTTACCGCCAGGACTAAAAAGCTAGATTTCCATGTTTCAGTTGGAATGGAATACAATTGGTCGCAAGGCAATAATCAAATTGAATTACATCCTTCGCATATTGAGCATTCAAAATTTGTGGCCAATCAGTTTGATGTTGAGCTGGTAGAGAACCTACAAAGTACCCTTTATAAGTACGTAGGAGTCTTGGCCTCGTTAAACCATTCAGCTGCAGATATTCAGGGTGCTGCGGAACAACGAGCGGCGGAAGCGAAGAGTCTAGGTTTTTACAAACTATTAGAAGAACATAAGGCCAAATGGGCCAAAAAGTGGGAGATGAGCGATATTCGGATCGAAGGAGATGCGGCCGCTCAACAGGGTATTCGCTTTAATATTTTTCATCTAGATCAGACGTACACGGGTGAAGATTCTCGTTTGAATATTGGACCTAAAGGATTTACAGGCGAGAAATACGGCGGAAGCACCTATTGGGATACGGAGGCTTATTGCCTTCCGTTTTACCTGTCTACTGCCGAATCAAAAGTGGCGAAAAACCTTCTCACCTATCGCTATAAACAGCTAAATAAAGCCATAGAGAACGCCCAAAAATTAGGGTTCACCCATGGAGCGGCTTTGTACCCAATGGTTACCATGAACGGTGAAGAATGCCACAATGAATGGGAGATTACATTCGAGGAGATTCATAGAAATGGCGCCATTGCTTTTGCTATATATAATTTCATACGCCATACCCAAGATTCTTCTTATTTGCTTGAAGGAGGATTAGAAGTACTCGTTGGAATTGCTCGCTTTTGGCATCAAAGATTTCACTTCAGTGAAGACAAGAAGATGTTCGTGATGCACGGGGTAACAGGTCCGAATGAATACGAGAACAATATCAATAACAATTGGTACACGAGCTATATTGCTCAATGGTGTTTGCGCTACACTGCTGAATGTACCGCTTGGATGAAGGAGAAGCACCCTTCGGTTTTTGACGAAATTTCTAAGAAAATATCACTCAGTATTGAAGAAACAAATCACTGGTTAGAGCAGTCAAATGCCATCTATTTTCCGGAGGATAAGAATAGAGGTGTTTTTCTTCAGCAAGATGGTTTTTTAGACAAAGAACTTCGAAAAGCTTCGAGCTTAAACCCTGCTGAACGCCCGATCAACCAGCATTGGTCATGGGATAGAATTTTGCGCTCTTGCTTTATAAAACAAGCGGATGTTCTTCAGGGATTGTATTTCTTCGAGGAGGATTTTGACTTGGCTACTTTAGAGCGGAATTTCGACTTCTACGAACCCATGACGGTTCATGAATCTTCTTTGTCGCCCTGTGTTCACTCTATCCAAGCAGCCCGTCTAGGTAGGATGGAAAAGGCCTATGAAATGTATTTACGCACTTCTAGACTTGATTTAGATGATTATAATAATGAAGTGGCAGAGGGCCTTCATATTACCAGTATGGCAGGTACTTGGATGAGTGTAGTACAGGGATTCGGTGGAATGAGTTGGAAGGAAAGCGAGGTGCATTTTTGGCCAAGAATTCCTTCGCAATGGCAGAGCTACAGTTTTACTATTCGATTTAGAGGCGCTAATATCCGTATTACAGCCAATAAATCCGAAACCGTTCTAGAGCATCTCGGTGGTTCAAATGTAGAAATGCATGTTTATGGATCGCGTTTAAAATTGAGTCAAGGCTCGAGAGAACGCTTGTCAAATCCGAATTCCTAATGAAGAAGTGGCTTTTACTCCTTGTTTTTCCGATGGCCTGCAATTATTATCAAGCCTACGAACCAGCCATTCACGGATTAGCATCACCCATACAATTAAGTCCTGAGAAAACAGCCGTTTGGCTTAGTGACTACTTTCCGAAAGCATGGGACGCCTTAGACAGTGTGAGATGGCCAGCTGGTTTACAAGCCTTAGAAAGCGATAGCGGTGTGGTTTGGTTAACGGGAATTCCTTCAACCCGAATAAGCACAGCCCATTTTTATCAGAAAGGAATTCGATACGATATTCCAGTGATTGCTTCAGCAAAGAAACCAGTAAAATGGATTGTTGAAGGTTTGATGCTAAAGGAGGATAAGGTTAACATTTTTGGCACTTTTAATGCCTGGAATAGAGAGGCCTTGACTATGCAAAAAGAAGCAGAAGGCCGTTATTCCGCCCTACTATATCTGCAAGCAGGTACCTATGAGTACAAACTCTGGGCAGACGGTTTGGAGTGGATAGACCCCAGTAATCCAGATTCTTTATCAAATGGAATCGGCGGATTTAATTCGATCCTTCGAATTGAAGCAGAAGGAATAGAACCAGAGATGGTTTATCCAATTAGTCATGGAAAGAATTTTGTTTCTCTAAGTGCTATTCCTGAAAATCAGGAGATCGTAGCTTTTTGGGAGAATCATTCTATCGAAGCCCGGGCCAGTTTTGAAGGAGGTAAAGTCGTTTACAACCTTCCCATTCCTAATCCAGCCTTTCGGGTAGGTAGAAGTCATATTCGCGTGTATTCGTCTAGGAATGGACAGTTAGGCAATGATTTGCTCATTCCCTTAGAAAGAGGACAAGTGGTAGAAAAGACCGAAGATTTAAATCGCTCCGATTGGCATATTGCGCAAATGTACTTTTTAATGATCGATCGTTTCTCAAATGGAAATAAGGAGAACGACCGCGAAGTAAAAGATTCAACCATCCATCCAAAAGCGAATTATTATGGAGGTGATATTTCGGGTGTGATAGATCAAATGCAAGCGGGTTATTTCGATAGCTTGAACATGAACACCATATGGATTTCGCCTATTTCTAAAAATCCTGAGGATGCTTGGGGACTTTGGGATAAGGGTGGTGTAAAAACGAAGTTTTCGGGCTATCACGGCTATTGGCCTATTTCAAATGTGGTTCCTGACTCTCGTTTTGCAACGGAGAAGGAGTTGAGGTATTTTTTAGACAAAGCGCATGAAAGGAACAACAATGTGTTGTTAGATTATGTGGCCAATCATGTACATCAAGAACATCCTATCTATAAGCAGCATCCCGAGTGGGCTACACCTCTCTACCTTCCAGATGGAAGCCTGAATACAGAGCGTTGGGATGATCATAGATTGACAACTTGGTTTGATACTTTCATGCCAACCCTAGATCTAAGAAAGCAAGAGATTGTAGATCCCATGACAGATTCGGCACTCGTTTGGGTAACGAAGTATGATTTCGATGGCTATAGACACGATGCCACCAAACATATTTCAGAACGTTTTTGGAGAACACTTACAGCCAAGGTAAAGGACACCCTTCCTGAAAAGCACATCTATCAGATCGGAGAAACCTATGGTTCGCCAGAATTAATTGCCTCCTATTTAGGAAGTGGTATGATGGATGCTCAATTTGACTTTAATGTATATGACGCGAGCGTAAGCGCATTCTCTGGAGTAGAGCCACCCAATCAATCCTTGCACCGCTTAGTGGAAGTTTTCAATACAAGCTTGAAATATTACGGCCACCATAATTTGATGGGATACATTAGCGGAAATCAAGATCGATCTCGTTTCATTTCAATTGCTTCTGGCGATGTGCTACTGAGTGAAGATCAGAAACTAAAAGGATGGACTCAAGATATTCCCTATCCGAACGATCAAGCTTTTGACCGATTGGCTCTACTTCATGCCTTTAATTTTTCAATTCCGGGTATTCCAGTGGTGTATTATGGAGATGAAATAGGATTGCATGGTGCAGGAGATCCAGACAACAGAAAGATGATGCGATTTGAGAATCTTTCAGCTCAAGAAAAAGGTCTTAAAAAGAAGCTTTCAAAATTAGCACTATTGCGCTCCAGCCATATGGCAATGACCTATGGTACCACTGAGCTTAATGTTCTAGAAGAAGGAGTTTTACTTATTAAGAGGAGCTATTTTGAACAGACGGTATACATTGTTTTGAATGTTACCAAAACGGAAAAACAAATTACACTTCCAAAAGAGAGCTTCGAAAAGCATTTTTCGGGAGACTGGTCTTCAGAGACGGGAATTTTAAATCTGCCCCCTTTACAGTTTGAAATTTTAACCCTCAATTAATATGGCAATGAAGAAATTTGTACTCATGGCTTTGGTTCTAGGAATGATGTCATGTGGACAGCAGCCGAAAACCGAAACAGAAGAAGTAATGGTGGAAGAAAAGGTAGAAAGCAGACATCCTGAATGGGTGAAATCGGCTAACATATACGAGGTGAATGTTCGCCAGTACAGCAAGGAAGGTACTTTTGCCGCCTTCGCAGCGCATCTGCCACGTTTGAAAGAAATGGGAGTAGACATTCTTTGGTTTATGCCCATCCAACCTATTGGAGTAGAGAACAGAAAGATTGTTGGAGACCAGAATTTGGGTAGCTATTATAGTATTAGCGACTATACGGCCATCCATCCAGATTACGGAACCGAAGAAGAATTTAAAGCATTGGTTGAGCAAGCCCATTCAATGGGAATGCATATTATCCTAGATTGGGTTGCCAATCATACTTCATTTGATCATCATTGGACTAAAGAGCATCCCGATTTTTATTCTCATGACAAGGATGGAAATATAAATGTTGCTCTGGATTTAGAAGGAAAGCCAACCGATTGGACAGATGTGGCAGATTTAGACTATTCAAATACCGAACTCAGGGAGGCAATGTTTCAGGAAATGGCTTGGTGGGTAAAGGAGTTTAATATAGATGGTTTCCGTTGCGATGTTGCCGGATTTGTACCCAATGATTTTTGGGATGATTTACGTCCGAAGTTGGAAGAAATTAAGCCCCTTTTCATGCTTGCAGAATGGGAAGACCCTGCTCATATGAAAATTGCCTTTAATATGAACTATGGATGGGAATACCACCATCTTATCAATCAAATTGCACAGGAAAAGCATGGGGTAGAGATATTAGATACCTACATGGCTAAAGTGGATACCCTCTATTCCAGAGATGACATTCGAATGTATTTCACGACCAATCACGATGAAAATTCTTGGAATGGAACCGTTTTCGAACGCATGGGAGATCAACACTTAAATATGTTTCTGCTCAGCGCAACTCTTCCTGGTATGCCCCTAATTTACAGCGGGCAAGAGGCAGGATTGAATCATAGATTAAGCTTTTTCGGCAAAGATGAGATTGATTGGTCTAGTATAGAATTACTTCCATTTTACACCAAGGTATTGGCACTAAAGCATGATAATAGTGCTTTGTGGAACGGAAACTGGGGAGGAGAGTTTAAAAGAATCAATACTTCAGAAGAGGGAGTTTACTCCTATTCGCGTGTCGGAAAAGAAAATGAAGTGGTAGTTTATTTAAATCTGGGTTCAGAAGATCATATAATTGATTTAACTGCTTTGGGAAGCCTAGATGAATATACCGATCATCCCTTTGGAGATGGCGTTTCAATAACCGAAGGAAAGTTAACACTTCCGGCTGCTTGTGCCTTTATATTGACGAAATAATCAAGAGTCATTCATATAGAAAAAGGCTTGCGTATTTTGCGTAAGCCTTTCCTTTTTTAGTACCTAAAAAAACAGAATAAATGAGATTTGCACTTATAGCCCACGATGGCAAGAAGGCAGAAATGGTTGCTTTCCTTAAGGATCATATAGAACTATTGCATCGAGAGGATATAGAATTAGTAGCTACCGGTACAACAGGTAAGCATGTAGAGAACGCAGGATTAGTCGTTCACCGCTATTTGAGTGGGCCCTTAGGCGGAGATGCGCAGATTGCTACGGAAGTTGCGGAGGGTAGAATTCAGGCTGTCTTTTTCTTCAGAGATCCACTTGATAAGCACCCTCACGAACCGGATATCAATATGCTGATGAGGCTTTGCGATGTACATAATATTCCCTTAGCTACCAATCCTGCGGGAGCTACCCTCATCTTCGAAGGCTTATTGCGCTCATGACAGAGGAAGATCCATATCGTGGAATTACCTGCTCTGCTTATGACTTATTAGAACTTTGGTCGATGAGAAAGAGTAAGGTAAAGGCAGATTGGTTGGGGAGAAATATTTCGGGTCTCATTGAGAATTTAATAACCGATTCGGAGGGTGAATGGGCTATTTGGTCAGGCGGAGAGAAAACGCGTTTAGACCATTTGAAGAGAATTGAGGAGGCGAAATAAGTTTTTAAAGTCCTAATTTTTTTGCCTTCAAATTTGTCTTTAAACTCACGAAAAGAACCACGCTGATTGAACTAAGGGGCATTAGAATGGCACTTAATACAGGCGATAGCTGTCCAGAAATGGCAAAATAGAGCCCAATGCTGTTATAGGCGAAGGAAAGCACAAAACTCATCCATACAATACGGATAGAAGCCTTAGACATTTCTATGAACTTCGGTAGTTTGGAGATGGTTTGAGCATGTAAAATAGCATCGCTTGCTGGAGTGAATGCATTTATTTCCTCCATAATTCCAATTCCAACAGAACTTTCACTTAAGGCACCAGCGTCATTCAATCCATCACCGAGCATAACACAGGCATATCCATCTTTTTGTTTTTGACGGATGTAATTCAACTTATCTATTGGTTTTTGCTCGAAAAGAACTTCTAGATCTTCACCGAAGATTTCGGAAAGCTTGGCTTGGTCTTTATTGTTGTCTCCTGAAAGAATAGACATTTGCCATTTTAAAGAATTCATCTCTTCAGCAAAGGCTTGAAGACCGTCTCTGAATTTGCTTTTAATATGAAAGGATCCCAAAAATGCGCCATTTACACCTAGATAAACGCTACTTTCTTTCTTTCGATCTATTTCCTTCACTCCCACAAAATCAGCGCTACCAAGTCGATATAATTCACCTTCAATCTGGGCTTCAATTCCTGCACCCTCTTGCTCTTTAAAAAACTCTATTTCAGGGCCTTTGGAACTTCCCATAGCTTTAGAAATGATTCTGCTTAGAGGATGGCCGCTTTGATAGGTAAGAGATTTAATCGCTGATTTGACCTTTAAATCCAACACACCTGAAAAGTGTACTTCACCACCTACCGACTCTGTAAGGGTGCCTGTTTTGTCTAAGACAAGATGTTTGGAGTGGGCTAGGTTTTCAATGGTATCTGTATTTTTTAGGTAAAAATGGTTTCTTCCAAAAATTCGAAGGGTATTTCCAAACGTAAAGGGAGCAGATAGAGCCAGTGCGCAAGGGCAGGCAACAATTAGAACAGCTGTGATTACCTTCCAGATTTGGGTTGGGTCAACATTATACCAATAGATACCAGATAAAAGAGCTATGAGCAGAATAATCATGGTAAAATGCTGGCTGATTTTATCAGTTATATTCTGAAAATGAGCCCCTTCTTCTTTTTGATATAGAGGATTGTTCCAGAGACGGGTAAGCCTACTTTGATCCATAGGTTTCAAAACTTCCAACTCAATGGCCCCACCTTTTTGTTTGGCACCAGCGAAAATTTTATTCCCTTCTTTTTTAGTAATAGGCTCAGACTCACCCGTTGCAAAGCTGTTGTCTATAAGGCCAAAGCCGCGAATTAAAAGAGAATCGGTAGGAATAAGCTCCCCATATCGAACAATAATCCGATCTCCTTTTGCTAGTTCTCTAACAGGAACAGCCACCTCTTTTCCAGAATGTAATGTATTGGCGGAAAGCGGAAAGAATGAAGTATAATCTCTATCAAACCGGAATGAATCGTAGGTTTTTCGCTGGAATAACTTTCCTAATAACAAGAAGAAAACCAATCCGTTGAGACTGTCGAAATAGCCAGAACCAATACCTGTTGAAATTTCCCAAACACTTCTAAGAAAAAGGGCAGCGATGCCTAGGGCTATAGGAGTGTCTATATTGATGAAGCCCTTTTTCAAACTCTTAAAGGCAGAGATAAAGTAATCTGCTCCGGCATAGGTAACTACGGGCAGACTAAATCCGAGAAGAATAATGCGAAAGAAGGGAAGAAAACCCTGAAGTTGTGCATCATCCCAATCGAAATATTCTGGCAAAGCCATGAGCATTGAGTTTCCAAAGGCAAAGCCAGCAACTCCAATTTTTATAGTTAATGATCGATCTACCTTTTTCTGTTTATTCTCAGATGAATCCAGACTGAGATCAGGTGTATAACCAATTTTGGTTAGAAGGTGTGCAAGGTCAGAGAGCTTTAACTCTTGGTTATTGAAGTGAATGGTAGCCGTTCTGCCGCTGAAGTCTACCTTGATAAAATCGATCCCCTTTTCAAGCTTTGGAAGGTTTTCCAGAAGCCAAATACAGGAGCTACAGTGTATGCCTGGAAGGGCCAAACGTACAATTGTGGTATGGTCTTCTTCAAACTCAATAAAGTGTGATCGAATTTTGGCTTCATCTAGATAAGAGAAGTCTTTGCTTGCAGAGTTCTGCTTGGAACCTGGTTTTTCAGAGAGTTGATAATACAACCCCATTTCATGATCTCGAAGCAGTTCATAAACGGTTTTGCAACCGTGACAACAAAAAATATGTTTGTCCACCTCTACGATTTCATTGCAGTCATCGCCACAGTGATAACACTGAGTTTTAGGTTTCTTCGTCTCTGTTTTTTGCATGTTCAAAAGTGTTTACTTTTAAGCAAATTAGATATGATAGAAATCAGGTATTCGTCTACACTTTGTATATTTGAAGTAATAGCAATAGCTATAAATAAACCATGAAAGAAACCGTACCCGTTTCCTGTAGTCTTTGTAATAAAGCTTCAATCTCTTCATTTAAAGATCTTAGTGAAGAAGAGATCGGAAAATTGGGCCAGAGTAAGACCTGTTCCTTTTTTAAGAAAGGACAAATATTAATGCACGAAGGAGCTCGAGCGACGGGGGTTTATTGTTTGCATAGAGGCAAGGCGAAGTTGTATAGAATGGGTACAGAAGGGCGCGAACAGATTATTCGCTTTGCTCAAGGTGGCGAGTTGGTGGGCTATCGATCTGTATTGAGTGGTGAGCCGTTATCTGCGTCTATAGAGGCACTAACCGACACACACGCCTGTTTTATTCCAAAGGCATTATTCTTTGATTTCATTCAATCCAATCCGAAGTTTTCATTAGAAATGATGCGCCTTGCTTGTCACGAATTAGGAGAGGCGGGAAAATTAATTACAAATCTGGCTCAGAAGTCCGTCCGCGAGAGGGTGGCTGAGGTTCTAATGATTTTGAAAGACACCTTTGGAGAGACAGAGGAGGGATTTATTGATATTTCACTAACCAGAGAAGAAATTGCCTCAATGGTTGGCACGGTTACGGAAACCGCCATTCGCATCCTGAGCGAGTTTAAAGAATCGGGTATAGTAATCTTAAGTGGAAGGAAAATTAAAGTTGTTCAGCCACGTGAACTTCTCCGAATTGCCCAAATTTTCGACTAGAGTAAAATTGTTTTACTTTCTAAATGTTTTTAAGTCACAATTATCATCTTCTAAATTGACGAATGTCATTATATGTGGTGTGGAGGTTGAATACTTTTACCACAAGTCAAAGAAGAATGAATTCACAGCCAGAAGATTTTAAGCCAGAACTTTTTCAAAAGATATTTGGAGAGGAGGCTGCCGTATCTCTATATGCGGAATTTAAGGCGAATTCAGAGTTTCTATTAGGTGAGGAAGGCGATTTGATTTTCGAAAAAGGGGGAACACCGGAAAATGTTTTTCTGATTTTGGATGGATATCTCCGTTTACAAGTTAAGGATTCGTCCGCGGAGGAGGTGATTTTGCAGTTCTTCGGTACGGGAGATTTAGCGGGTATTATAGACTTAATGCAAATGAGAACCTACAGAGCAACGGCAGTGGTTCATTCTAAAAATATTCAGCTTTGTGTAATTAACAAAAAGAGCTTCCTTAAAATTTTAAGTAAGCAGCCCCAGCTAGCCCTGAGACTTATTCAGCAAATGGATAAGGATACGGCTGATATTGAAAGTAGAGCAGCAGTTATGAATTCTCAGAAGGTAACCAGCAGAATTTCAGGTGCTATTCGAGTACTTGAAAGCAAATTTGGCAAAAATGAACAGGGAGAGATCAATATAGAGATTAGTCCAAGTCATATTGCTAAAATGGTGGGGGCAACTCGCACTTCAGTGTATCGTTCCATGAAGAAACTCCAAGATTTAGGCGAACTGCGCTTTGAGCAACACAAGATTATTATTCCTTGTTAGGTTGTAAAGGTTTAAGCAAATATTGATGGAGGCTCGGGCTTAGATTGCGAAGGTTTCTGAGGATATCTGTCCAGGCTGAGAGATTTTACCAAATAATGAATGGTTTGCCTTAATTCGTCAAGATTGTCTTTTTCAACGGCCGAGATGAATACGGCTTGATTAAGTGTTTTCGCCATCCAAGTTTGTTTGAGATCATTTAAAGACCATTCGGTTTTTTCTAACTCATCTAATTCGCTCGGAACATGATCTTCAACTTTGAATTGATCAATCTTGTTAAAGACAACCAATGTGGGTTTGTCTGCGGCGCCTAATTCTGCTATCGTTTTTTGAACGGTAAGATAATGTTCTTCAAAAGAGGGGTGAGAAATGTCTACAACATGAAGCAATAAGTCGGCTTCGCGCACTTCATCTAAGGTACTTTTGAATGATTCTATTAGCTGTGTAGGCAGTTTCCGAATAAATCCAACTGTATCGCTTAATAAAAAGGGCTGATCGCCAATGACAACCTTTCGAACAGTAGTATCTAGGGTTGCAAAAAGTTTATTCTCTGCAAAAACGTCTACTTTGCCTAACACATTCATTAGAGTGGATTTTCCAACGTTTGTATATCCTACAAGTGCTACGCGAACTAGGCTTCCCCTATTTGCTCTTTGTGTAGCCATTTGACGATCTATCTTCTTAAGGTCATCTTTTAGCTTACTTATCCGATCCCGAACAATTCGGCGGTCTGTCTCGATCTCCCTTTCTCCAGGCCCTTTCATCCCAATTCCTCCTTTTTGCTTTTGAAGGTGTGTCCACATTTTAGAGAGTCTTGGCAGTAGGTACTCGTATTGGGCCAATTCTACCTGAGTACTTGCATAACTTGTTCGTGCTCTTCCAGCAAAAATATCGAGGATAAGGTGCGTCCGATCCATCACCTTAGATTCTAGACGATGTTCTATATTTTTTAGTTGGGAAGGACTTAATTCGTCATCGAAAATAACCAACTCAATCTCGTTGGCTTTAATGAAGTCCACAATTTCATCCATCTTACCCGAACCAACATAGGTTTTAGGATGAGGCACATCTATTCTTTGAACAAACACCTTTATACAATCAGCTCCAGCGGTATCCGCTAGAAAGGCGAGTTCATCTAAGTACTCTTTACATCTATTCTCATCTTCACGAAACTTAAATGTTCCGACTAATATGGCGCGCTCACGCGAGCTAGACTTTTGTTTTTTTTCCAGCAAATTTTAGGAAATAAAAGGCCAGCGTTCCCACGGAATTCGACTTGCGATTAACACTAATGTGATGATCCATAGAATCCCAGAGTTCTTGTGCCCGGTTGAATTTGCAAATTCTTTCTTCCACTTTCTTCGAGCCAGGGTTGCCAGAACAACGGCTAAAACCATGGTAGATATGTGTTCAACAGCGTAGAATCGAAGATGAGCCTCTTTCATAACCCCCTCTACTTGAAACAATTTATAGCCCATACTGCCTGAAAGGTATAAATAAAGGCCAATCAATAATTGGGTATGTGTACCAATCATTGAAAACAATCCCAATTTTCCACTTAGTTTGGAGCCTGTAAATGAGCCTATTACTGTAGCAGGAATAAGTAATAATACAGCTAGAGCCAAAAAGGCATGAGCAAGCAATAGTGAGGAATACATAGGCGCTAGATTTGGGCTACTAAGTTAAAGAGCCAAATCGGACTTAGGTAGACTTTTGTTTCGATCCGTGATTCTTTTTAAAGAGTCAATCACTTTTTGAACGTCTTCTTTGGCGATGAATGTCATGTCTACTGTTCTAATTTTCTTGCTTTCAGAGGCATAATTCTCTAAATGAAGCACCAAGGTCCTGTAAATAAGCCTGTTTTTCACTTCAAAATCAACCACTTTTCTTTTTGGAAAATCGTAACGCTTATTTAAATCAGGGCCACTTCCGATAAACCACAATGATTTTGATTTGATGTGAAGAATCTCATAGCTATCATCGTAGTGAAAATAATTCACGCGTATGAACACTAATGAGAAAAGAATGATGGTGGCAGCAATACTAATCCAGTGCCCCTCGGCCAATTTTGACAAAGAGCCATTAAGTTGACTTAATAGTAAGTCCAAAATAATTAACATTATTAGGCTTATCACCGTATAGCGAAGGAAGGTGAAAGTCTTTTTATTGTCAATCTGGATGAAACGTAAATCCTCCATTTAATATCTATAGGGGTTAGATATAATTTGCCTACAAAGGTAATGATTCATTGATCAGCATAAAATACCTAATTCTATGTATTCGGTAATTTAACGTTTTATACAATTATGACTGTAAATCGAATAGGTCTTGGATTAATTTGGAAGTAATCGGGTCGCTTTCTGGAGTGGGTCCATTCTTCATTTCATCCAGCACTTGGTTTGCAATTTTTTTTCCTAATTCCACCCCCCATTGGTCGTAGCTATAGATGTTCCAAACCCATCCTTGTACAAATATTTTATGCTCGTACATCGCAATTATTCGGCCTAATTGATGTGGATCGAGCAATTTGTAGATTAAGATATTACTTGGTCTGTTTCCATCAAAAGTTCTAAAAGGCGTAAGCTGATCTATTTTCTCGGCAGTTTTCCCTTCTCGACTCATATTTAGTCGGACCTGTTCGGCAGTTAATCCATGCATGAGTGCCTGTGGTTGAGCTAAGAAATTAGCAAGGAGAAGCTCGTGTTGGTTTCCGAGTGGATAGTGAGTATCGGCCGAAGCAAGAAAGTCAGCCGTAATTTTTGGAGTGCCTTGATGCATTAACTGATAGAAAGCATGTTGTCCGTTTGTTCCAGGTTCACCCCATATTATGGTGCCAGTGGAATAATCTACTTTTTGGCCGTTCCGATCTACAGATTTCCCGTTACTCTCCATGTCTGCCTGCTGCAAATAGGCAGCTAAACGAGATAAATTCTGGTCGTAAGGCAAAATCGCATGAGAAGAATAGTTCATGAAATTGGTATACCAAATTCCAATAGCGGCCAATACCATCGGAATATTTTCCCTGAATGGAGTTTCCTTGAAATGATGGTCCATTTCTTCTGCGCCTCTGAGCATTTTCTCAAAGGTTTCATAACCTAAGGTGCAACAAAGTGAAAGGCCAATGGCGGACCAAACACTATATCTGCCGCCTACCCAATCCCAAAATCCAAATATTTTCGATGCATGTATTCCAAAGTCTTCAGCGGCAGGAATATTGGTGGAAAGTGCAGCGAAGTGAAGCTCAACATCTTCGATTTTGGCTCCACTATCTAGAAACCATTTACGGGCAGAGTGGGCGTTAGCCATCGTTTCTTGAGTGGTAAATGTTTTGGAGGCGATGATGAAAAGCGTAGTTTCTGGGTTTATTTCCTGTAAAGTTCTTGCCAAATGAGAACCATCAACATTTGAAACGAAATGCGCCTTTAATCCACGTTTCCGGTACGCATTGAGAGCTTCATATACCATAAGAGGGCCCAAATCTGATCCACCTATGCCAATGTTTACGATATCGGTAAATAACTTCCCAGAGTATCCTTTATGGTCGCCATTAATAATGCCGTTCGAGAAATGCTCCATCTGAGAAAGTACGCCTTCAATCTGTTTTGAAATGTTTTCGCCATCCAAAAGAAATGGGGTACTTGTGTTTTTTCTTAGAGCAGTATGCAGCACGGCTCTACCTTCAGTTACGTTTATTTTTTCGCCACTGAATTGCTCTTCAATGGCCTCAGCAAGTTTCGTCTGATCAAAAAGTCTTTCGAAAGCATCCAAAACGCTATCGTCGAGATGATTTCTCATATAATTTAGACGGAAGTCTTTTAAGCTTGCCTCATAACTCGACATTCGTGTATGTGTTGAAACAATGTCTACTAAATGCTTGTTAGACAATTCATTCGATAGAGATTCTAGTTCTTTCCAAGCTGGAGTGCTAGTTGGATTTATACGGTACATGTTTCATTTGATTTCGAAACAATAAAACTAAGACATATTATATGGTAGCTTTGCAGACGATGTCAGAATTTCCAAATTATAAACGTAGAGACCCTTCCGGTTTTCAGCGTGTAGTAAATCAAAGAATTGAGGAGTATTTCGCAAACCATAAACAGTTTCGAGGTGCAAATGCCAAATTGTGGCTAAAAGCGATAATTCTTTTTGCAGTTTATCTTGGTCCAATATACTTTATTCTCAACGAAGGCCTTACGGTCTGGGCGTTTTATGGCCTTTGGGTTATAAGTGGTCTAGGTATGGCTGGAATAGGAATGAATGTGATGCACGATGCCATTCATGGAAGCTGGTCTGAGAAGTCTTGGCTAAACAAATTGCTGGGAAGCAGTATTTATTTGTTGGGTGGCCATCCTTTTACTTGGAGAGTTCAACACAATTTCTTGCATCATCAATACACCAACCTGAAAGGTTTAGATGAGGATGTAGAAGTTCGTGGATTGGTGCGTCTGCATCATGAGGAGCCTTTGAAGCCAATGCACAAATGGCAATCGATCTACGCTCCTTTGTTGTATGGCTTATTGACCTTGAACTGGTCTTTGACCAAAGACATTACACAAATGATTCGCTATACCAAATTAGGCCTTTTAAAGCGCTTTAAAATGGCGCCTTCTAAAGCTTGGAGATCGCTGATTATTGGCAAGCTAGTTTATTTCGCGGTTTTCTTGATTGTACCACTCATTTTTGCCCCGTATGCATGGTATCTCATTGTAACAGGATGGCTTCTGAAGCATTTTATAGCAGGAAGTGTTTTGTCCTTCGTATTTCAGTTAGCGCACATTGTAGGAGATGCTGAGCAGCCTTCTTGGGGGGGCGATAGCTTAGAATCTGGTTTTATGGAACACCAACTGCGCACGACTGCGAATTTTTCAAGAAAGAGTTTCTTCGTAACATGGTATACTGGGGGACTGAACTATCAAGTAGAGCATCACCTTTTTCCACATATTAGTCACGCACATTATCCCAAAATTGCATCTATTGTAAAACAAACTGCTCAGGAGTTCAACCTTCCTTATAATGAGCAGTCGAATTTTGGAGTGGCATTAATAGATCACTTCAAAACTTTGCATAGACTCGGAAACGTAGTTTAATTTCTTCTACTGCAAATGCAAAAGAAGGATGTAAGAAATACCAATAGGGAAGAGTTAGAAGCTTTTTTCAAAGAGGCGAACGAGCCTAGTTTTAGGATAAATCAGCTTTTAGAATGGATTTGGGAGAAAGGTGCTCATGGATTTCATGACATGAGTAATCTTCCTTTATCGTTGAGAACTAAGCTATCAGAAGCTTTTGAATTCCGCGCCATAGCGGTTAACGACTATCAGAAAAGCGAAGATGGAACTATCAAGAATGCCGTTTTGCTACATGATGGTAATGTGGTTGAGAGCGTATTGATTCCAACAGAAAAAAGAACCACTGCTTGTGTTTCAAGTCAAGTTGGATGTAGTTTGGATTGCCACTTTTGCGCTACCGCCTTGCTAAAGAGGATGCGGAACCTCAATCCAGATGAGATTTTTGACCAGGTAGTCTCGATAGATCGACAGTCTAAGGAACAGTTCAATAGACCTTTATCGAATATAGTCTTTATGGGCATGGGTGAACCATTGTTGAATTACCAGAATGTCATAGATGCGATTGATAAGATCACTAGCCCTAAAGGTTTAAACATCTCCCCAAAGCGAATTACTGTTTCTACAGTAGGCTTACCCAAAATGATAAAGAAGTTGGCAGATGACGGTGTGAAATTTAATCTCGCAGTATCACTTCACTCGGCAATTGACGAGAAGCGTAGTAGCATAATGCCAATAAATCGAGTAAATCCTCTGACTGATTTATTGGAGTCTTTACAATATTGGTATAAAGTAACCGCAAGGAAAGTAACATTTGAATATGTTGTTTGGAAAGGCTTGAACGATGATTTAGAAGACATTTTAGCATTAAAAGAGTTCTGTAAACGAGTTCCAAGCAAAGTAAATCTTATCGAGTATAATGCAATAGGGGATAGCCGTTTTGAACAAGCTGATAGCCGCGTACTAGACGAGTATCAAAGAATTTTAGGTAGAGAAGGAATAGTAGCCAAAATAAGAAGAAGTAGAGGTAAAGACATTGATGCCGCTTGCGGGCAATTGGCAAACAAGAACAGTCTAAATACCTAGACGCGTTTGATATTTTAAAACAAAAAAGCCAGCTTAAGCTGGCTTTTTTGTTTTGTGATAAGGTACTTTTAGAATTGATCACATATTACCTTTCTCTTAGCGACAAAGTTATAATTCAGCTTAGTCACAGTCACTGTAGTATCAAAACTTGTGTTTTCTGGCAAAGCAACTCTGAAATCATAGGATTGACCTACAACCAAACTAGCGCTAGCTTGACCATTAATGATAGTAGCAAGTAAGGTGTAAGGTCTATCTGCGGGGAGTGCAGCGTTTGTTTTCCTTGAACGAATTTTATATCCAGTAGGAATTAAAATTTTGCTAGGATCTGTGGGACATTGAGCAGATAAGGTCAGATTCACAGGGGCAGGTGGAACAGGGAAGCTGTATGAAAGTATATGTCGAGTGCCGCAACTGGTCACACCTGAAGCAGATCCAGTATAGGTTGTACCATCTGGAGCGGTATAAAGAAGATCGATAGTGAAATTTCTACCTGTTGGTAAAGGGAAAGGTGTATTGATAACATACCCGTTATTGATCAATATGTTTTGAGAAACTATAGTTGTTCCAAGCAGATTAATTGCCACTCTAAAGTTTCCGTGTATGGAATTTGGCCATCCCACCAATTCAAATTTAAAGCTTTGGCCGCCAACAGCGCAGGGAGCCATACGCGGTGAAGCAGCATGCGTAGAAAGGTGGGTTGTAGAAAATTGTACTTCCAGTCCATTATCACCCAATTCAACAGTATCTCTTGTTTCTTCTACCCAAAAACCATCTACCTCATCGTAGCTCCAAATATCTATAAGATCCCCAGCAGCAAATGGCAATGAAGTTTCAGGGTTGATAATACTTGGTGAAATATCCATAGAAACTGAAATAGGATCAGAGAAACTTTTTACTTCGGTTCCTCCTAAGGACATTTCAATATTGGAAAAACCTACTGGAATAAAAAAGGCATCAGTAGTGCTTCCATCGGCGAGGCGAACTCCTCCCTGGCTAATACCTCCAGGAAATTCAGCTAGTGCATCTGCATTTTCAGATCCAAAATAGGCCACTTCAATATCTAAGGTTGAACCTGTTATTTTATTTCCCTGACGATTGAAAAAACTTGTTCCACTTGGGACACTCATGTCCATTGTGGTAGTGCCTTCAGTTGGAACCACAGCTACTATAACAGGAGCACTAGTAGTATCACCAGAGATAGTGCCACTATTTGATCCAAATCCAACACCTGGAGGTGGTGTTGCGATATTAATCATATTGACGTTGATGAACTCTTCTGTCTGATCAGCATAAAAGGTAACATTCATTTTTCTAGTCAAATAACCATCTGCGGTAATGGTTATTGGAACAACAGTTGGTACTCCCGGCATAGGATTGGCACGTGGATGCAATCCAATGGCAAAAAAACCATCGCTAATGCTAATGTCTTGTGCTCCGAAAATATCATAAACATCATTTGAATTGCTGCCCTCAATGACTACTTTAATGTTTTGAGGTCTTTTACCTTCATCCTGAGCATCTAGCACTTGAATGCTTGCTGTATGCTTCATTAATTCTGGTGAAATGCGAATGGCAAAATTGTCTATAAAGTCCGTAGAACAACTAGACAAGAGAATCCCGATTGGGACTAAAAGTGACAGGATTCGTTTCATGAT
>Ga0136655_1000164_pt1 | contig 29257 bp, 25 predicted proteins | sample CPBDNA_2_FD_94863 | JGI IMG/M metagenome (GOLD analysis project Ga0136655, IMG submission 94863) | Freshwater to marine salinity gradient microbial communities from Chesapeake Bay, USA - CPBay_Spr_15_0.8_DNA (version 2) | ecosystem: Environmental > Aquatic > Marine > Coastal | place: USA... | reverse complement strand
CAGTAAGGACTCCAGCAGCAGCCCCAGCAACAGTGATCGAACCAGATGTGACATAGTGCATGTCCCCAACTGCAATTACAGTATCAGTAAAGGTGACTGCGCTGCCAGTGGTTGGTGGCCAGGCGCCATCGTTTGCGACGGATGCCCCAGAGATCACGAAAGCCACCCCATCACCAGGCGCAGCGCCTGTAGTGCCCTTCCAGGCTACGGTGACCTTCACAGTGCCCTCGTTCCACGACCGGGGCATCATTGGCTTGATACGGGCAGTTTCGGATGCGATACCAGAGAACGCCTTAATCGTATGCTCGTCGGAGTCTCCCGTCTCTGGGCCTGTCGTACTATCGGGCTTCCACGCCGCAGCGTCTGCCATCATGTCGTACCATTGGCCCAGTAGTTTTACGGACAGATCTAGGTAGTCGCTGTCTACACGTGTACCCTGCCAAGTCCCTGTGGCAACCGTCCCGACAGTTACAAGACTGGAATCTCCGGGGTAACCTGTAGCGTTAGTCAAGACCACAGCAGATGGGGTACCCAGCGCGGGGGTGACAAGGGTAGGGGAGGTACCAAAGACCGCAGCGCCCGTACCTGTCTCATCTGAGATAACTCCTGCCAGGTCCGCTGATGTGCTGGCGGCTAGTCCTGCGACGGGTAGCCCTGTCGCGTTAGTCAAGACCACGGAGGATGGGGTACCCAGCGCGGGGGTAACAAGAGTAGGCGAAGTGCCAAATACAGCAGCACCAGTACCTGTTTCATCTGAGATAACTCCTGCCAGTTCGGCGGAAGTCGTCGATGAGAAATACCCTAGTGTGTCCTGACTATCTGCCACGATTGGGTTATAAGGTTGGACATCAAACCCGATTGCCAGTCCCAGGCTCGTGCGAAGTGTAGCGCCAGACTCCAAAGCGAACGCGCCTGCCCCAGTCGAAACCAAGACCTGATCTGCCGCTCCCGGCGCGCTTACCGCACCAATATCATCAAGGATATCCGCCTGGGCTTGTTTGGCATCCCAACCCGCTGCACCTGAGATATAGGCGTCAGCAATAGCAGTACCCTGCCAAGTTCCTGTCCCAATTGTACCTGTGGTTACAAGACTGGCATCGCCGGGGTAACCTGTAGCGTTAGTCAAAACCACGGAGGAAGGGGTACCAAGAGCAGGAGTTACCAATGCAATTTCGGCATCGCTGACTGAATTACCAGCAAGGGAAACAACACCAGCATTCGTCATAGTTGCGTCCCCACTCATTACCACAGGCGTTGCAACTGAGGAGGCGTTACCTACCCAGAAATTGGCAGAAGTGATGTTTGGTACATCATTTGATCTACCTGCTCCCATAACTTCTATTGACCCAGTTGTGGTGTTTACTTTTAAGCATTTACCGATATTCTGGATTAGATTTGTTCCAGTAGGTTTGGTTTTTGTAAACCCTCCACCATTTGCAACGTAAAGTGTGTCACCCGCTGAAAAAGTTGAAGTGTCGATGTTTACAACTGAGCCAAGAGAAACACAGTAACCCGTTGAATTGTTTGAAAGGTCTTCTTTTAGAACTCCAATCGCTGGCATTGTAATTGCGGAAGAGGCATCGGCAGCGGCTGCGAGTGGCACATCCTGACCGCCGGAAAAACCAGAAATGTAGACTGGTGTACCTGCCGAAATAGTAGAACCTGTTTCGTTCCGTATTTTAAATTGAGTTCTGTCTGCGCTTGGGACACTCTCAACGTTCACCCAGCTCCCTGTGTCGTACACAAGAATGTCATTCTCTGATGGATCAGAGATACTTACATCACTCAAATGATTTATCCCAGGGTTAGCAAATACCCCATCGTCTCTCAAATATTTAGTTCCGTCTGGAGTACCTGTACCTAGGTTAGCGATAGGCACAACGCCCGTAATATCGGTAGTTACGTCAACTAGCCCCCTTGTTAGCACCTGGCCAGATAGAGTTACATAGTCGGGTGTGCCTGCCAATGTTACATTTGTAGAGTTATCCGTGCCTGCTGGGTCAGCACCGATAGAGGCTAAAAGTGTTGATCCGCTTTCCAAAGAAAAGGTACCTGCTCCTGTCGATACTATGATTTGATCTGCTGCTGTTGCTGTACCCGTTGCTGTTATGTCATCTAGCACATTTGCTTGATCTTGCTTTCCATTCCATGTTGCAGCACTGGCAATATAAGGATCTGCAATAGCAGTACCCTGCCAAGTTCCTGTACCAATTGTACCTGTAGTAAGAAGACTCTCGTCCCCTGGGTATCCAGTAGCATTAGTCAGAATCGCAGCAGATGGTGTACCTAATGCCGGGGTAACCAGAGTAGGAGAAGTACTGAGTACAACAGCACCAGTTCCTGTCTCATCTGAGATAACCCCCGCTAATTGAAGAGATGTGGTCGTTGCAAATTGGGAAAGTGGGTTCGCGACAAGGGCATCACCTCCACCCGCTATTTCAGCAAGAACGCCATCATCTCTGATGAATTTGCTTCCGTTTGGGGTACCTGTCGCTAGGTTAGAGATAGGTACAACACCCGTAATATCAGTAGTTACATCAACTAGTCCCCTTGTTAGCACTTGGCCGGATAAAGTTACGTAGTCTGGTGTGCCTGCCAATGTTACATTTGTAGAGTTATCCGTGCCTGCTGGGTCTACGTTCAATGTAGTCTGGGCAGATGCTTGGTCGGCATCATCAACAAGGCTGGCCCCAAAAGATGAGATATCGTTGTTAGTAAAGACGTTTGTGACGTTAGTCAACAAAGTTTCAAACTCGGACTCGGTGTCTATATCCGTCGCTACAAGATAAGTAGTTGTCAGGTTTCCACTAGAATCCAACGCCCCCGCGTCCTCCCACCGAATTGTCCCGTCTGCCTCAATGTTTTCGCTTGCCGCCCCTAGATCAGCCGCTGTGATAGAGTCAACTACGAAATCAAATGTGCCATCTGCGTCTTGATATGTGACGGTAATTCCGGTCTCTGTGTTGCCTGTGAGGCCATTGCCAATAAAATCCTCAACCTGCTCTTCTGTCAACTGCGTGTCTGTGTCAGTATCTGTATCAATCATAAGCTTCAACGCATACAATGTGTTTCTTTTGGGTAGGTTGCTATCCGAGGCATCCATAAACACCAATGAGTCCAATGTATTAAGAGAAGTGAGCGGAAGCTCGGCAATGTCTAGGTCCAGGTTTATTTCTTTATCAGGGGACTCAGTGGCCTTTAGCCCAAGCCCCACATCGATAGTGACGATATCCGCTTCCCCTACCTGTAGCCCATCATCCTTGACTCTGTTAACCGTGCCAGACCCGCCTGCACCTCCGCCCGCACCATGGGTATCAATCATGCTGTGAATATCAGCAGGGCTTAACCGTCGGATTGCGGTCTCCGTACCAGCAGTACGTTCGGCTGTAGACACCTGCGCTACTTGGTTGTTGTAGGCCGTCTCGATCTCGCTGTCTGTCTGGTCAGAAGTCGCCCCGTTTTCCACGTTTAGGATTGTGCGCACCTGAGCCGCTGTCAGATCCTGTGGGTCTCCAGTGCCCGCTCCCGACTGCCTGCCCTTTAGGGTGGATTGTGCCATTTCTGCTAGTTTTGTGTTTCCGATGCTGTCTGCGGCTACGTTAAGGATAGACCCTACGATTTGAAGGGTGGAGCCTACAAAAAGCCAGTCCATGTTTCCTGCCGTGTCGTCCCAGTAGGTAATTCGGTCGCCATTGGGGTCTGTCATATCCTGAAAGCCAAGATGATCGAGTGAAAACACTGTACCCGCAAGAGTAAGTCCGGCCCCAGCAGTATACGTGGTATTTGTGTCAATTAGAGCCTGTACATTAACTAGGCTTGACTTCTTTACAGCCGCAGCACTATCATCGTAAATCAAGATAGTATCTACAAGGGTGGGGGTAGCCGAGCCATACTCATTTATATCTAGGTCCAGCGTAGCTTCTGGGTCAGCCCAGGTCCAATCCAGACCAGTACCTAAGTTTATTGTGGTGGCCTTGGTAGTGGTAAGCCCCCCATCCTCCTTGATAACTATCAGGCTATTTCCGCCAGTATCAATCAGGGTCCTAAGCTCGGATAGAGTAGCCCTTTTGATAAGACCACTGTCACTGGCATCTCCCAAAAGAAAAGTGTCAGTCAAGGTAGGCGTTGCGGCGCTTGCTTCTGAGATTGTCAAAGTTACATCTGCTTCAGACCCGGCAATGTTAATGTCCAGGACTGAGCCAAAGTCAATAGTACTAATATTAGTAGCCGTAACGCTGCCATCATCACTAATTGTAATGACGGCTCCAGTTCCCGTGGCAATTGGCACGTTACCCATTGTGGACCCGGCTGGAAGGTTTACTACCTGCCCAGGGGGTGGGTAGATATCGCCAGTCTGATTGTCAACTTTTAGTGGGACAGGACCGGCCAGAGCCGTAATGGCGAGAAGTAGAGAAAGAAGTAGGCAGCGCATTAAGCGATCCCTCCGTTTGCGTAGGTAATCCAATCAGTTCCATCAGTGTGCAGCGAAAGCTGTACATACTGTCCTGATAATGTAGGGGAGGAGACTCCGCTGGGAGCTAGGTCCGAGCGAAATACACCAGAGGGGGTGGCTAGGGTTACTGTATGCGCCCCAGGTACCCGCAGGATTAACTCTGTACGCTGCTGCTCGTTGGCGTTGTACGTCGTAGGGTCGGGTACTGTCAGGGTTAGAGTGTCTGTCAGGTTGACTACATGCTTACCGGCGAACTTGCTGACTACCCCAGTAACTGACACGGACTCCTTCTTAACGCCGTAAACGACCCAGCTTGTGCCGTCATAGGTGTACCTTTCGTCTTCTTCGTCGATCCAAAGGGACCAGCCCTCTAGCGGCGAAATGGTCTTCCATGCTGTTCCGATGTAGGTAGCAATGTAGTAAGGCTTTCCTACCCAATCCCCAGTAGGCGCTGGGCCAATTAGGTAGGTGTCTTCTTGGGTGGGGGAGCCGGGTGGCGTGTTAAGAATGTCTTTTGCGCCAGTGCGTAATAGGGCACTTACCCAAACGATCATCTCGTTGTATTGTATCTCATTTCCTGTCTGGCCCTCAAACATCAAGGGAAGACCTAGTGTAGTTGTGGACATTATATCCTCTTTATGCTGTAAGGGTGGATCGTTGCTGTTTTGAGGAAATCAAAGAATAATTAAGAGGCTCCGAGAACCCTCCGCCATCTGAACTTGCTATTCTTTGCTCTACAGAAACGTAAACAGTAGTCTGCGGAGAACCTAAGAGTGTTGTCTGAGCAGCAGAGGTAAAGGTATAGGATGTCCCAGATGTTATTTGGGTACCCGCTACTGTATCAAAGCTACTGTCTGTATAGAAAGTGAGTAGGTAAGAGGTCTCAGGCCCCTCTGGGTTGACAGGATCAAACCCATTGAATGTAGTCTGAGGAACCCTGCTGCGGAAGTTCCATCCTAGGTGCCAGTCTCCGGCAACATAGTTACCTTTCACCGCCGAAGGAGAAAAAGGACGGGTAGTGTTGCCCACAACGCGGATTACCTTTTCCTCCACGTCTTCCTCAACAGCCCCTACTGGGATGTATTTTACATAACGGAAAACCTCAAGATCAGTTGCCCCTAGTTGGAGAAAAGTAATCTGTGACTCGGTTAAGAGAATAAAATCCTCCCCGGCAGTATGACGCCCTACGTAATCTTGGGTATTGCGCCTTCCTCTTATGAGGGTACTTAGCCTATAGGAGGTCCCACCTAGGCTCTCCGCTCTAGCAAACCCAATAATCTCAAACCCGTAGTCCACCGAGTTAGGGTCAAAAACCCCAACCACCGCCATATTTGATCCCGCCAGAACCATTTGTTTACTTGAGTTATATAAAACCCCTTCGACTAGCGTGATATCTAGGGTAGAGGCTTCATCCCAAACATTAGGGGAGGGAGTAGTAGGGAGTACAGTGTCTGCTGTCCCCATAGTGCTTTTTACACTATTGGTGGTTTTTCTTTCTTCATATTGACCAGAGGGGTCGTTTGCGAAATTGTAAGTACCCCCCTTAAATGTTGTGGCTGTAGTCTGGGCATAGAATACACCCTTTATGTCAAATTCGCTGCCCACTAGCGGGGGTAGGTCCATCAGTTGGTAGGTGACAACAGGGGGGATATATGTCTCTTCTCTTCCTCCTCCAGAAGAGACGCTGCCCCCTGCTTCCGCCGGTGGGGAGGAGGAGAGGTAAACAGGGGGGCTTGATTCGCCAGGGGCAATAGAAAAGATTACACCTTTAACATCATGCTGGTAATTGAAGCCACGTTTTATTTGGGTAATCCTTACATGGTACCTAGTTCCTGCCCAGTCCAAGACCGCCACATCATTCTCTTGTAGTGTAACCCAGCGAGGCCCTAGGCTAAAAGAAACAGTTCTTCTCTCTGACCAAGTTTCCCACAACAAGCGAGAGGCTGCGCTTCTTGCATCCGAACCTGTCATAGTGATAGGTAGATTTAAGGATATAGAGTTTACCCCCTCGGCATTGACCCGTAACTCTCTCTGTGACCCGACGGTGTAATCCTCGTCCCTGTCAATATACTGTACATTGACATCCCTAGGAAGCTCTAAATCGGATACATCAGTGATAGAAATACCGGGCTTTTCTCCGCCTTGAGTGCCAATATCCTCTTCACCCAAATAAGCTATTTGCTCTTTGCCTTGAGGGAAGAATACTAGCTTGCCGGATTTAACTTGACTACGAAAGCCGTATGCGTGGGAAAGAGTAGTCAGCGTATTGCCAATAGGCTCCTTATCCAAAAGCAAAATGCCGTGACAGGGTGAGGTAATTTGGGAAACATCAACCTGTTCAGTGGACAGCCCGCTGCGCGCTGTCAACTCCGCTACTGCATCGCCTGTTGTGTACCCCCCGCTGAAGTTATTGGCAATTTGACCCATGCGGGGGAAGAAGGCCCCAGTGGAAGTCACCCCAAATCCCTCGTATACAAAGACAGCCCCAGGCCAGTTGGAGGAGGACACTGGTATGTATCCATAGAGACTGGCATACCTCTTTCCTATATCCTCCTCCCCCAGTATGGGCAGGGTACTGCCTATCATCCTATCCACTTGCATCATGTTTGGGCTAAAGGGCGTAGATGTGGGTACCAGTCGGTCAACATGCCAACTGGTCCCCACTAATTTGAAATAAACATCATAGTGAGTATTTTCCTCTTTTACCCACAGACCTGGTTCTCCCCAATTTCGACCCACCCACTGTGAGTCGTATAGAAGGAAAGTCCAGATAGGATCTGCTCCGATTAAAGCATCATCAAAAACAAGCACCTTGGTTCCAGGTGGGGCATCCTCTGGAGGGTCCATCGCTAGGCTATCTACTATAATATCCCCCTCTTGGTACCCCATTCGATGTCTGCTCCACCCCCCAGGAATAACATCAGGGTCGTAGATATAAGCTTGGTCTGTGCTTTCGTCCCATACCACGTCTCCACTACTAGGGTAATTAAACTCCCACCCAGTAGTAGCGGACAACTCAACTGAAAATGTGGGAAGCTGCCTGCCAAACTGATCCACAGAAAGTTTTTCTATTACAAAGTAGCAAATTCCTCTATATGCGGGGGTTGGGATGCCGTCCCCCGTTGGATTCTCCGCCGCTTCCATTAGGGAGTTTTGGGTTTGGCCGGGAGTACCTAAGTAAAGGCTTATGCTTTGATAGTGGGCAAAACCTACTTGAGGTTCGGCAACATCATAGATTACTTTTCCATTTGCTCTTATTTTAGAGATGTTCTCGACAGGCCCTTCGCACACGGCGATTGCAACATCTATGTAGTAGCTAAATTCAACAATACGCGCACGATTCTTTGACGCAGTTTGGGTAGTACTCTTATTTTCTATAAGAGGTCCCTTCCACAAAAGCTGTGTACGGTCTACTCTAGCCTCTGGTCCGTAAATACGTGGTATAGGGCTACCTTCCTCGGAGCCTGTAATATCCATCGAAGATAACCTAGGACCGAATTCCGTAGGAGGGCCAGGTCTCAACGAACTGGTGATAGCGGCTCCGGCAACTGTACCTATTGCGCCTGCTATTGAAACCCCTGTTGCCCCTAGCCCCATGCTGGTGGCAAGAGACTGAGCGCCAATTGCTAATACAATCTCAGCCATTATTTTCCTCGATATACATATACATTCTGTATTCTTTTTTCCCATTTATCAGTCCATGACTGAAACATGGTGCCATAGGAGGGAGAGGAGTGTACAAAACCATCTCTTACGATAATACCTAAATGCCTAACAATACCCGGTTTATCTATCCAAAAAGTCACAACTCCACCTATAGGGAGACCATCTGCTTTTTCTAGGTGATCTTCCAGAACATCAACAATGTAAGATCCTCTCACAGATTTCGGGTAGTTATCAGGAATGCTAGGGGATAATCCAGTTGACTTTTTAAGTACATAAGCTACCAGACCCGCACAATCTAGCCCTTCCTTTAAATCTCTTCCTTGGTGCTTAAAAGGAGTGCCCCTAAGAGATAATGCTGTATACTCTATTCTATTCATCATCAGATAGACCAGGTACTTCGATAAGGGCGTCACGATTAGGGATAAAAGGAAAGCCCCCAAAGTTTTCTGCGTTGTTGAACTTTTCGTGGCAAGTAACCCGAAGACGATCACAGCCTTGGAAGGCAGACAAAGTATCACCCTCCTGGATATTACGCGGAGCGGGGTCAGACAAAGAAACAACCCCGGTTTCGGTATCTATCAAGAGTATTTCTTGAGATGTAGAAAGGTTGCTGCCAGATTCCCAGATCAACTTGCCATAAATGAACTCCTCTCCTAGCCGAGGATAAGGGGTAAACTGAGTGCGGGCATTTGAGATGCTCTCTACAGATACTCCCGGTGTAGAATAAGATAATATATTTACTTTGCACATTTCATTACCCAAAGCATGACGACAGTTTCTACCATAGACCTCCCCAACAGAAGGGCTGAGAAATCTAGCAAGGCCACCAACCTCTGCTTTCCATTGATGGTCAGTCATCTCTACTTTATTTATCCAATAATCAGTAGACTCTATTGCACCGGCGTTGGGAAATTTCCAGTCTACTAGATGCTCAATGATATGAGCATCCCTGTAAGCCCCAGAGATTAGGTCTTCATGGGTTATACGATCGCTAGACAAGACACCTACCATTTCACGTTTGGATTCTTGGTAGCCATCTTTACGCTCTAGGGCCGCTTGGTTAATTGTACCCCTAGGGTAATAAACCTCATCATAAAGAACAATTCTTTCATCGTGATTTGTAAGGCGTATGACTATACCGTCTTTTCGGCTTAGGTGCCAGCAGGATACAAAACGCAAAACCTGTGCCCCAGGAAATGGGGATAACTGAGAGGGTATATCTAACACTAGACGCTCCTTCCTATAAAAAGACCATTACCTAATATAGTAGAGATCCCTCCTTCTTCCTTTACTGCCCACCCGGCTAGGGAAGGTTCTTGAATTATCCATCCTGTAACGCCCTCTGGCAGCGGGGGCGTTCCCTCTGGGTAGTTGCCATTTCTGCCATACTCGCCCCCAGAGCCGCCAATTATGTTTCCGTCATCGTCTTTCTCTCCATTGGCAGGAGTAGAGAGGTAAGGTAGAATCTCACCCCCATTTATACTAGAGGGGGAGGAGGGTGTACTGTTGGGCAATCCTGCCCCAGAACCGCCTGTATAAGAATAACCAGGGAACCCTGATAATCTATCCTCTGTAAGGGAAGCCCCGGCTCCTCCTCCCCCAATTATCTTACCTTTGTTATTAACCGTGATGTCATGTTGGGCTACAATAGCATCTCCCCCATTCGGATGAGGACCTTCTCTTACCGCAGAGGCACCGTGGCCAATGATACGGCATCCAATATCGACATTGATAGAGATGCTTGTCATTGGGTGATGAGCAGATCCAGTAGATAGGACTGGAGTATGACTTAATTGAGGTGCCCTAAGCTCTCTGAATGCTCTGCCATACAAAGGAGGACCAAGGGATAAATATTGATCAGGATCGTAAAATAGAACTCTGACATCACTGGGGTTGGCGAATAGGCATCCGTTCTGGACATGGACTATAACTTGCGAGGGAGTAGTAGAGGAATAGCCGTAGTATGGGAGCAGTTCACCTAGATCAACAGGGGTGGCCGATGGGTCCAATGGCTCCTTTGAAGAATCTATATAGGTCTCTGGGAGAGCTAGGTATAGCTCCCATATATTATCCACTAAGTTCCGGCAAAGCCCCTGTGCCACCCCCACAGCCAGCCAAGTTACATTCTCCGCCTTAGACACTAAAAGCCCCGGCTGGCCCCCTCTAGCCCCTCCTATTGACTGCCCTGGGCATCCCCATGCACCCCCGTGAGCGCAATGGATATAGGCATTATCATTATATATGTCATTTTTTATATAAGCCCAGCCGATGTAATCTATCGTCCCTTTTGGTGTAAAGCCATGTTTTGTTAAAAAAGTACTCCCGCTACCTGGGTAATTTTCTCCTATAAATGGTTCCCCCCTAGAGTATCCTTGGCCAGAGCAAGCTATGCCTGTGTCACCAACAGGCACTGAACCACCACCGCCGCCAGCTAGTATCCAGCCCCTATTGTCGATAGTCATCGGGAGATCTGCCAGTATGGCGCTAGATCCTTGCCCTTGGTACCCCACTGGGTCACCCTCGGTGCCACTACCGCCCCCTCCTAGGATATACCCATAATTGGTCAACAATATAGTGGGGGTCTGGTGGACAAAGATTTCTACCTCGATTCCATTAACAAGGTAGCTTCCCGGCTCTCCTACCCTAAAAGCAAAGCTTTTAGGGTCATCTTTTCCTGTATAGGGTGTCCCATCGAATGTGCTTTCGGCATAAGAAAAGCTGAAAGCCATCAAAACTTTATTAGCGGGATGAATTACTTTAATATTCCACTTAACATGAGAGTTTTCTGGCCATACGACAGGGCTGTCGATGGAGATTAGATACTCTATTAAATTAAAAGAGAAACTTTGTTGCCATGTTGGGTTAATCTCAACTACTAGGGATCTTTCCTGTACTAATCCCGTGAGAGTAGTAGTAGAACTATCCGCAGGGCTTCGTAGAACCCAGCCGGTTTTGGTTGAAAAAGCAATTACTCCGCCAGATGAGTTACCTACTACGGTCTCCCCTTCAAGGATGTCAATGTCTCCGCCCGTGATATAGAAAAAACCCCCAGCAGGGGCAGCTACAGGTAAAATTAACCGCCCGTCTCCGTTGGAGGATACCCCTATTAGAGAAAGTACTCTTGTTCGTGGGTCCATTTTAATGTCGGAGCCAGTGAACTGAACTTCCAGGCTACCGCCGTAGATGGACCTAGACCGCATACCACTGATGCCCCGTTGGAGTAATCAGAAGGAAAAACATGTAACTCTCACCCGCAGAAATAGTAACCACAGTGGAGGTTGATGCGTCATTTACTGTAATGACGTTTAGAGGCCCTCCGTGGCAAATAACGAAGAAAGGGCCACCTGAGTGGGGGGAGTTAGAGTCTGGCGCTGGCAGAGTCACCATAGCGTCCCCTTCATATGGGTCTAGCACCTGTAGCATAGGGCTGGACCAGCCTAGGTGCTGTTCGGCATCTATATCTCCCTCAAAACTACCCCCATAGTAGACCTCATCGCTCGGAGAGTCTTGGGACATTACCTCTACCAGCTCCAAGTTATTAATAGAGATAGACCCATGACTTTCCCAGCGAAGATGAAGAAGCTTGTCTGCGCTCTCTGAAAAACGACATTCTACATCAAACTCCCCACCCCAAGTAATCTCACCGGAGGTGGGAGCGGAAGAAAAGCTTAAAAGCCCTGTGTTGTAATCAATGCTCCAAGTATTCTGAGGTTGGGTTACCCCCGAAACTGCAACACTCACAGTACCTTCAACAGGCTTTGAGATAGTACGCACCCGCGTCGTATCGCCGCTTGTGTATCTCTTTGCTAGTTGGAACTGGGAAGTAACCCCGTCTGCTACCCCAACTACTTGGTCCGTGGGACTTATCGTTGCTCCCCCTTGACCTTCACTAAAACCCGTGGCAGGGGTACGGTAGTCCATCCAGTCCTTAAAGCGAAAGCTGTGAGCGGCCCCTTGGCGGGCAATGTAAAACTCCCGTAGCTGCTGACCCAGAAGCCATGTCAGTTTCATCTGCACGGTGTATTTATGGCGGACTTGATTCCAGCGGCTAATCCGCTGCTCAAACCCGGCATCCGTGGTACTAACTTGGGTCTGAAAGTAGGGTCCGCCGACTGAGCCATACTCCAACTCCTCCGGCATTCTCACGTCATGGAAACCCATTATCTTCCTCCTGTTCCTGCTGCGGTGGCTGTGAGCTGGGGTATAGAGGTTCGAAAACTTGCCGCGTCTGGAGTTTGAATTTGAAAGACGTTGGTTACACCCCCTGAGTCTCCACCGGCGGCTGCTGCGGGGTTGGGTGCAGATAGACCAATCATCCCCAATGCCCCCCGAACGCCCTGTGCCAACAAGGGTGTAATATTCTCCTTGATGGCGAGCCTGGTCATATCGGAAAGGATAGAGGAAACCAAACTCTTAAAGTCTAACTTACCTGTCTCTACGAACTTGGCCAATGCGTCCTCAACCCCTTGGAAGGCGTTTGTTAATACACTCTCCATGTTTCCTGCGGAGTCTGCGGCCTGAAGCTCCAACTGAATCAATGCCCGCTCTGCGCCTGCCATCATGGTCTGGGACTCGGAAAGTGCGCTTAGGCGATTCTCTTGTGTGACAAGGGTATGCTGCCTAGGGGTGATGTCTTCGCGGTCCAACAGCAGGTCTGCGGCCCTTTGTCTAATAACATCCTCTGAGCGAGTAAACCGTTCTTTGATAGGTGCCGCAATCTTGGCCAGTTCATTACGAGCCAATAGCTTTCGTATCTGTTCGTTGGTGCCGTTTACGCCCTCGGTAAGTATATGGTTGTACCTGCTGATGATCTCTAAATGCTTTTGCTCCATGCTTAACTGTGACTGGGAGAACTTCAGGATCGCCTCCCCCTCAATGGCTAATTCTTTTATCAAGGCATCGACCTTATACTGCCCAGGCTTGCCCGCTTTGCCAGAATTGCCTCCCGCAGGGAAGGCGCTTGTTCCTAGAAGTTCAAACTCCTCGTCTGGGTTGATATTAAGCCTTTTCATAAGATGCCGCTGGGACTGCTCCCGGTTCCGTGCGTGCTGGAGGGAGTCAGTTACAACATTAGCAGTAAACCCCAAGATAGCTTCTTCAGCGCCAGCAAAGGCTGTCTGGATCTTAACTAGCGACTCCCCAACGATATCACGAGGAGGAGAAACGGGAGTCGCAGGCAGTAGCGGAAGCCCAGGGGCTGTTTGCTTTACCCTTGGCGGCACCCCTCTTAACGCAATATCGTTGGTTTCAAATAAATCTGGGTCCTCCTTCTCGAACATACTACCCAAGAAATTACCTATCCCTCTTCCTAAATGGAAGAGTTTCATCTCGCCTTCGCGGCGTTCGGGCAAAGAATCCCCCAATGCTAACTTAAACATCTTGTCCGCTCCTGATTGCCAAGCAGGTTTTTTCCTTGGGGCAGGGCTTTGCATTGGTTCTGGACCTACAGTGTCCAAGCCCGTCTTTACCCTGATGTGGGATACTAAACCTTGGGAGGATTGGAGAAGATCTTGTATCTTCTTATAAATACGTTCGATGATCTCAGTCATCTTGTTAAATAACTGCTTTCCTATAATGAAAAGGTTCTCCACTAGGACCATACCCGCTAACACATTAACTTTTATGAAGGCAATTGCCCCTTTTACGGCTCCTGAGAGGACTCGGTGGATGTTATGTAATCCTGGGCCGTCTTCCTGAAGGTTTAAAAGGCTCTGCATCTTCTCCGAACTCTTCGCCATTACCTGTTTTAAGGTATCTATGCTGTTGTGAAGAAAAGAGTTCATTATGTCCACAGCGAACACATTGGTTTTCTCTACCACGCCCAGCTTAATTTTATCCATATTCGACATAAGCCCAACTAGGCCCGCTAAGGTGGCAGTAAAGGGGGTTAAAAGTACACCCATAGCGGACCCTAGGGTGGCTATTGCCCCCAAAAGCCCCGCCGCCCCAAGAATGCGAACTATTCCCTTTGCGTTTTCGCTGATTAACTCCAGAACCCTGCTCAGACCAGAATCTACCCCCATTACATCCATGTACTCCCCAATAGAAATAAGGAACTCATTGCGGAGAACAGTAATGCTCTGCCGCATGGTCTTTTGGGTCTCCTCAAACTCCTTAATCGCATCGTCACCAGCTTTGCTTATAAGCGCCCCAAAGACACGCTCAGGGTTGAAAAAGCCCGTCATGGCTATTTCCTTGGCGTCACCACGGGCGAGATTTAGATTCTCCACTGCATTGACGTGCTGGAGGATGACATCAATAACCTTCGGTGTCTGCTCCATAATGGAGCGCATCTCGTCGCCCGCAAGACGGGCAGACGCCAGCCCTTGAGTAAACTGGATAATAGAGGCACTCGCCTCATCTGCACTAGCCCCCGACACCTGCATAGCAGCATTCAGGGCTTGGGTGGCCTTGATTACGTCTGCTTGGCTGAAACTTAGTCCCTTTACAGCCAGCCCCATCCGGTTGAAAACCTCTGCATTAGTCCGTACATCAGTTCGCGTGCTTCTTGAAATACGCATTAGGTGGTTTTGAACGGAGTTCAGCTCTTTAACGCTACCAGTCGTCAGGCGAATACGGTTGCGCAGTTGCTTGTAGTCATCCCCCAGCTTTATCAAAGAAGCACCGGCAGAAAGGCCACCGAGTGCTGCCATAGCAGCACCCAGTGATTTTATTCTTTTACCGGCGCGCATAGCGGAATTTCCGGTCCCCTCTAGGGCACGTTTAGACTTTCCCAGACCTCTAGTCTGGAACTCCATCACATGAGTATCTCTTGTACTAGCCACTGCTTCTCACCCTAAAAGAATTAGCTTTTACCGGCTTTCCTAACAAAGACCTGCTATAGTGAACCCTTCTAACCTTGTCTAGAGCCTTCTCAATAAAGTGGCGATTCTGAGGGCTTTTCCCTGGGCTGTCGTTTAGGCTGTTGAGGTAGGGCTGGGTATTTAGAATATAAACCGTATGGTGGGCCTTAACCCGCTTGAGCCGTCTATAGCCTGCTCGGATTGATCCCATAGCATTGGAACCCTCATCCATCCCCAAGTTTTTCCCAGGAAAGAAAGGACGCTTTCTAGGCGTGATATCGGGTATACGGTTTATCCCTACCTTCCAACTAGAGCGGGCAAGACCCGTGTCAGCAGGGGTACCCATAGCAACAGAATGTAAACCAGTTGTCGCTGCTGTCTTTAGCCTCTCATCCGCATTCATTTGCATCCACTTAGCGCGGCGTTTAAGATTCAGCACAAGTGACTTAAAGGTTTTGTGGTTAGTCACTTTTGACATGATGATTCAGAAACTCCTCGTCCATCGCGGATACATAGAAAAAAAGGTCTTCGCGTACACTACCTACAAGCTCATGCTCATCCGCCCATGCTTTTACTGCCGTCCAAGGGATTGGGCCGATAGAGAATCCGATGGAGCGTGTGCTGGTAAGTTCGTGGAAAGCAGCCCAGAAAAGTATACAACATTCCGCAGGCTGGGGAGCGTTCTCAATTCGAGCGGGAAGAGGCATCCCTTGATGGATGCACATCTCCAGCGCCTTTTGTTCAAACTTGCCCTCCGTCAACGCATAACGGAGGGCCTCCCTTAGTTTTTTGCTTTCTCCTCCCTAACTTCAGCAAGAAATGACTCATGGTTAGAAGCTTGGCTGATCACCAAATCCGCGAACTCCGGCAACTCGTTGAACACATCAATAATAAATTCGCTAGTTGCTGGGAGAAGGTCTCCTGTCTTAGAAGCCTTTTTGCCCGCGTCCAATGGGTCAATACCCTCTACCCATTGGCCCTTAACCATAGTCTCCCATCCGCAAACTACCGTCTTGCCGAATACCTCATACGCCAGTTTGTCTGCTTTTGAGCCTCGGATTGCACCAATACTCAAGGCACGTTGGTGCTTGGCCATTTCAGCTAGAAATGCTTTGTTAGACTTTCCCGCTCGCCGAACACGGACTCTTACTTCGTCAAATTCCAGCCAGATGCCATCATTTTCGAGTTTATTGTCCGTCTTAAATTGGTCGCGAAGTGCCATATACTTAGCCTGCTGCTGTTGGTAGGTAATCGAAGAAATTGAACATGATCGTGTGATCCAAGGTACTAGAGATAGCGTTCCCAGATACCGCAGTAATGGTCAGAGGCAAAGTTACAGCCTCGTTAGCCGAGATTTGCGGGTTGTCGGAGCCTAGTGTCACCAAAGGTAGATCAATCGCTACCCCCTTGTTTTCTTGGACCAAAATCGTATCAAGGGTCATGTCGTCGTTATTTGCAATACGACTCATAACCACAATGTCGGCAAAGAATGCGGTCAACGAGGCATCAACTGTAAGCTCCCCGGCGTTTGTATCAAACCCACCAAGCGTGCCAATGGCCTTCAGGGGGCTGACGTTGTTATTGATGGAGAACTCTAGGTCCGCAGCGTAAGTGAACTCATCCGTGTTGTTGGGGTTTTGACCACTCGCTAGACGCAAGGATGTTCGCTTGACATGGTTAGAAGCGTTGTAAGCATCCCCGCTTTCCAATGTAGGGCGGGTACCACTCTTTTTGCCGGTGGCCGCATCTAGAGTCTCGTACCCAAGGCCGATGTACTCAAGATCAACCATGACCTTGTCAGCAGTGCTAAGGTCAATCTTGGCGATGGAAGGTGCCGCGCCCGTAACATATTCATACTGGACCTGGCCGGGGGACGCGCTATTGGGCGCTCCTAGGCTACGCTCAAACTGATAGGAGCGGCGCTTGATTGCAGAACCTGTGCGATTACGCAGACGCCGACCGATGAATAGGCTAATTAGCTTAGTTGCGCCGTTGTCAGTCACCCAAGTATCCGATGTCTTGTCCACCGTGATTACGTTTGATGTGACCGAGCGGACCCGCGCAAATCCGTTGTTTGCGGCAGTAGCAAACTTAGTACTTAGCTCGTCGCCGCCAACATAAATCCACTCACCAGGTACAAGACCCAGAGTGGTAAAGTCAAAGGAAAGGCTAGTCAACTGGGGGAAGCCACCCGTCGCAGATACCTCAATGGCCCCAGACCCGCCCTGTGCCCCTACCTTTACTAGGGTAATCTCCGAAGTGGCCAACTCGTCCACGGTATTGACTGATCCGTCAGTCCCATCCGCAGCGATAAGGCTCAATGTGGTTGCGGTGGCCCCACTATCAACCTTAAACAGGCCGTTGTTTGCTTCCGAAAAAGACCCAGATACTAAGACTAGGTCACCTTGCGAGAAGTCATCAGATAAGGAGGGCGTGTCGCCGGAGGCTGTCACCACATCCGTGCTAGAGTCAATAGCGTGCTGACGTTGCGTGCTGCCAAGTACATTCTCGCTGACGCCTTTATTCTCGATGTCTGCGAAGACATAGCCCTGAAGCAGGTCACGTACTACAGGGTCCGTGGTAAGATCCACTTGAAGGGAAGCCTGCGAGTCAAGGTCAGTAACTGCCCCCTTACGACGCTGCCTGCTGCTATTGATAGGGCTTCGTGCAACTTGGCTATAACTAGCGCCCATGTCTTCCGTGTTGGGTTCCAGCTCCCGCCAAACAGGATTTAATGGCAAAACTTTAGGCGACAACTCTTCCGCGACAGTCAACCCTGTCTGGTTACTCAGGATATGAGATTCTGTTACTGACATTATAAAGTACTCCTATTTTTAGATCAGGGTAGTCTAATATAGACTAATCATTCGGTGTGTATTGAACAGCAGGCACCCTAACTACAGGTACTGCACCCTTTTTGTACGTAACTACTCAATAAGTTACTATAAAAATTATGTTTTAGGGGGGTGTACCCAAAGGACCGGGGCTGCTATAGATTTCGTAAATCTGTTCTTGTGTAAGTGCGGTTCGGGAAAAATAACCCACGTCATCAAGAGACCCGTTCTTGTAGTAGTACCCAGGGACGCCGCCAAAGTTCAACGTGTCATTTGCCACAGGAGCAGGAGACGCAACTGCTGTGTGTCTCAACACCCCATCTAGATAAAAAGATTTCCTTGCGCCGTCATAGGTGATAGCAACGTGACGCCAAGTTTCATCAAGCAAATCACTAGTTACCTCACTATGCAAAGGAAAAGAGCTGTCGTGGTAACAAACATCCCCTGAGTAAAAATCTTTGCTGGTATTGAAGATATAATGCGGGACAGGGTCTGAAAGATTATTGATGTCACCCCTCCAGATTACCTTGGCGTCAAGCTCACCAATGAATCTCACACCCGTGGCGTTTATCCAGAAAACCACACTGTATGCGTTAGGGTCAATGGTTGGCACAGGCACTGATAGAACTGCCTCATGGTCAAATACAAAAGCCCCGTCATGTTTGCCTGTCCCTACGTAGGTTTCGCCATACCAACTGTATTGCTCTAGGTTTTCGTCAACGTCATCAAATGGCAGGAATACACTGTACTGGTCATTGGGGTAACTATTAACAGGAGGGACTTCCGCTGGCTGATCAACATGATAATAATCACAGAAAGAAAGAAAACTTACGCGGTTAAAGTTCCCATCTGGGTCCAGCTCCTTAATAAAGGAGTTACGAAACCATACGCCATTTGTACTAGAGTTACGGAAAGCCTTTATGATCTTTTCGCCAATGGAATATACATCGTCGTTTCCTTCTTCCCTGTCGAGATAGATTACCGCCTCAAACAGAGCAGTAGTTTTGTACTTAATCTTACCAGAGTTACCACCAGGAAGCGTACTCTGCTCAGAGTCTGTGTGGGTAAGGAATACCTCAGCGGAAGCCCCACCAGTTACAGGGAAATTATCCTTCCGCAGGTTAGGATACCTCACGTTCTGGCTGGGCAAGAGGGCCTCTTCTACCCATGCCTTGCGGAAGACGCTAAATACTAAGTTTCGCGCTGCCGAGGCAATCATTCGGACACCACAACTGCATATAAAAGAGGTGTATCCCCAGGACTAAGCGGCATAATAGCAACTACTCCATAAGTCTTGCCATTGTCCACTATTTCTGTGGTCTTAACAATGTCATATCCGTCAGAAGGGACTACGCATAAAAGGACACTCTTCGCCGAAACAAATCCACCAGACTCGACCAACTCCTTGACTAACTTGTCAGAGTTTGGGTCGGACTCCAGTACCTTTAAGACCGTGGAAGCTGCCTCCGTGCGCGAATTATTGCCCAACCACTCTTGGCCGCTTTCCGTAGTGGTCGAATAATAGCGAAACGTAGCGTCACGACCAAACCTAGTGATAAGACGAGTGCTCGCATCCGCAACTTTTGTGTAATCATAACCCACGGACCAGCCCCGATGGGCGCAGGAGGCCCTCAAGCAGGTTGTCAACCTCTGGGTAGTCGCGAACTTTTGATTCTGTCTTGTCGGAGTACTTGACCTCGATTGGCCCCACAATCTCCTCTATTACTTTACCAAAGGTACTATGAGCTGGGTCCGGCCACAGCGTATCCGCATTGCTGCGGAGAGCATACTCATAAGTAGCATTCACCAAAGCAGTAGGCACTGAACTCAGCATGACGCCTAGTTTGTCGTAGGCATACTGACGAGGAAACCCAAGAGCTTGGCTTGAAGTCAAAGGTAATCCCTTCATCCGCGTACCAAAACGCCGATCGATATACTGGGTGGCCTTGATCAGGAGATGCTGGACAATTTCGTCCGTTGGGGTAGACTCATCTACCCCCGCAGCACCTCTGTCTTGGTGGTATGCCCTGAACCCGGCAACTGTCCCATAGCTGTTGCTATTGGATAGGCCGGTGCCGTCCTCCAGAAGGAAAGACATAGTGGATTACTCCGCACCCTTTTGGGACACTACTGGAGTAAAACCACGAAGGGATTCCCGAAAAATATGGCGATACAAGGCACGATTTGCGTTCTTTTCGCGAGAAATCTTCTCGTGACTAAGACGAAGATCTCGTGGGGAGATCTTTGAGAGATCTGCAAGTTCTTCCTGCAAAGGGGAAAGGGCATTCTTGATCCCAGAACAGATAGTTTCTGCTTCCTCTTGCTTGGCTCGCTGAACGCCTAGGTCCTTGAGAAGACTAGCGATCTGTTCACGTAGTACCTGAGAACGAGGCACCACCTTGTCTGGTGTAGTTACTTCACTTTCTGGTCGCTTACGAGGCATTGTGGTATCTCTCCTGTATTAGAAAAACAAAAGGCCCCTCCCCCTAGGAAGAGGGGCCTAAGTGACCGCCTTGACTTACGCTTCGGTAGAGATCAGACGAGCCACTGGTACCTGCGCCCGCTCTGGGAAAACCCGCAACCAACTGTCCTCATGGGCCAGTTGGTTAACGCTTGCCGCGTTGCTAGGGCCACCCGCAGAGGTATTAGCGTGGGTAACATTCCAACTGTAACCTGGGAGATGCATCGAGTACACCACACGCTGGAACAGCTTAGTCTGTCCGCCGCCGTTGCCCGCGTCTGGGATTCGGCTGATCTCTTGAGGAACCTTCGCACTACCAAAGCCGACCTGAATCGAACCTGCGGGGAGAATCCAGGATTCGTAGTCTACTCGGCCTACGTTACCCAAGAGTTCCCCAGTAGGCATCGAAGCCTCCTGTACAACCCGAAGGTTGCCAAAAAATGGGATCGGCTGTAGCTGATCCGAAGGCTTGATGAAGTCGATCAGGTTGTCCTTGCGCATACTGGTGTAGATGTTTGGATGGACAAGAAGGATTCCGCCCTCCAAATCCTGATAAACCCCAAGCGTGCCAAGCGTGTCAGCAAGTGTGTTGTGGTTTAAATCAGTAACGCCATCGGTGTAAGTAGCACCACCAGACACAAAGGTCAGGTCACCAGAGCCTGCTGTTCCATCCCCCCCACCTGGGGAAGCCGACTTGTCATTTGCCGCGAAGACACCTTTAAGGAGCGCCTTCAATGCAGCATGACGGCGACCACGCCAGTAGCCGGAGGTCAAAGTAGCAATCGCACCGAGAGGATCGCCAGTGATCAGCTCGTTGGCGAGGTCCATTTCTGACCAGTTCTGGTTACGGCGCTGAAATACTGCCGTGTCGTCAGCCGCTTCAATCTTCTTTGAAAAAGCAAGGTTGGCAGGATTGTCATCCGAAACGTTGTCGGCATCGTCAGCAAGATCCTTGAAGAAAGGCATAGATGTCATCTTGCCTCCCTCTGCAATCTTACTAGAAAGAATAGTGTTCTCAACCACTGCGCCCGATGTTACGAGAGCGTCAGTGACCATTGACTCCTTAACGACGTAGTCGGTAAAACCGTCGTATACTTGGAGATCTTGAAGGCGTACTGCTGTATCAGCCATAATTAAAAGTCCTCATTTAATGAAAATTGTTGGGAAGTGCTTCATACACTTAATCTTACCTGACTTCCCCCATGAGGATGCCTCGGCGTCACGCCTTGTCCTTAATTTAGGTCGGGACGACGGTTATGCGTGATGTTGGACCATACTTTTTATGATAAGTAATCGCATGTGCGCATCTCCAACTAGTGTACCCTCGGCGAGATGCATAGGAGTCCCTAGCAGAAAGAGTAGGATGCCTCTCTACAATCGCCCCCGGTACCTCAATTATTGACTGGTGGTGAAGATGGCCTGTATGAACCCAACAGAGTTGAGAATTACCCCACATCTTGCGAAATTGTGGATCTGCCGAGAATACTGTAGCCACCTCCTTGTCCCGCACCTTGTGGCCGTGATGAAAACCAAGAAGATGTTCGCCGTGAACCATTGCATAATAAGGAAGGCCGTTTTTGATGAACTGCACACGAGGATTGTCTTGGAATATAAAAGGAAGACACACCTGTAGCCAGTTAGCAGACCTCTCATCGTGGTTACCCTCTGCCACCAAAACCTTTACCTCTTGGTGGGTACCCAAAAGCTTGGTGATAGAACAAAGAATGCTCTCCAAAGCTGTTTCTATCAGCTCCCCAAACCTACAACTTCCGTCTAGGTTGTGCCGATGACCATTGGTCTCTTGAACTAAACCATCCCAATGCATAAAGTCACCAAGCAAACAAAGAACACCCGTTTTACTAGCTGGGCTACCATCCGCCATCCGATGCAAGCAGTCAAGAGCCGCCTTCTTTGAAAGATTAAGGTCCCACGGCACTGAAGACTCTTTTTCCCACGCATAAAGACCCAAATGGAGGTCGGATAATACATACAAAGTAAGTAAATCATCCTCGGATAAAACAGGATTGGCCACTTCCGCGAAGACAGGCAGGCCCGACTCCGCTATACCGTTCAGCGCATTTAACTGCGCTTGAAATAGCATCTCCTGATCGGGACGGGTATGTACCCACCGCTGCTGAACCTCCCCCCCTTTTTCATGGGTGCAGATCTTAGACGCAAAGTACCCAGTAGGTACCGCTACCTCCTCTTTGCCCTTACGTGCCAGATGAAGCCTATTGGAAAGCTCACGAGAAAGCCTAGTGAACCTATGGTTACCTATACGGTACTTTGCCAGTATCTTTCTACGAGATAACCCCTTTGAAAGATCCTCAATAATGGCTTCATCTTTTGCTGCATTTTCCTCGTTCATAAGGACAATCCTAATGAGTGGCTATAAATCAAGGCACAAAACCCTGCCCTAAAAAAGTGGTGGTGGGGGCTTGATTCGAACAAGCGACCTCTGGGTCATGAACCCAGCGAGCTACCAGACTGCTCCACCCCACTACCGATTAGGCCACTGGGAGACCCTTGGCCTCCTTTCCGGCTTGCTGAAAGTACTGCTTGGCTAGATCTCTGTCGCTAGACAACAATTGGCTCTGCTCAGTCAGATTTCCAGTCAACCAGGGATTAGAAGCTCCGCCGGAATTACCCTTACCGCCGCGTGCGTTAGCTGATACTGACTCAGGCCAAAGAAAAGGGTTGGCTTTCTGAAAATCCTTGACCCAAACATCTGGAGACAACCCAGCCAGTCCTGCACGGTCGTTAGTACGTACACTCCCATCCTCGGACAACTCATGCAAACCCATTGCAGACTGAAGCGCCATATTAAGCGCATTAGGGTCCTTGATGCCCGATGACATAAGAACCTCTCGAAGGCGATCAGACTTGGTACGATCAACCTCGTCCTGCCGAAACTTTTCTACTTTGCCAACGGCTTCCTCGTATTTTGCCGTGATGTCCTCAAGCTGGCGCTGAAGAGGAGCGGTCGCCATCTTCGCAGAAGCCTCCAGACGCTCCTTGATAGCCTCTTCGTCATTACCTTTAGCCGCCGCTTCCAAAGACGGAATACGATCCAAAGCCGACTGCACATCCTCCAATTCACCCAAAGAAGTCCACGGCTTCAACTGATCGCGAATAGCCTTGGTGTCATTCCGGCTGGCACTCAAAGAGTTAAGTATCCGGTCCCGCTCAGAAACCGAGACTAGACCCTCAATAGGTTCAATTACCCACTTACCCTCACTCTCAGAGTAAAGAGGCTTGTAAGAAGCAGGAATATCACTTTCCTGCTCGTAGGTTGCGTTGAGAGGCATCATGCCCTCCGCTTATTGTTGTGCGTTTTCCTCATTCAAAACACGAGGAACTAGTTTTTCCCGTTCCTCCTCCCATGTCATCGCCGTAAGCTCACGCTTTTTGGCAATTGCATGTAAGGACTCTGGGCTAAGAGGGAAGCCGTCGGAGACAGCCTGCTGTAGACTTAGGATCTCCTGCCCAACTTTCCCATCCATTGTGAAATCAGTGTTGGGGGTAACCTTGACCAAATCTGGGTCAGCACCTACCCACAATGCCGTCTGTTTTAAGGCGTTCTCAAGCCCCTGGGCACCAATCTTGGCTATCTGCCCCAGACTCGCAGTCTTGGCCGCTACGCGTACATTCAGGGCCTCACCTGACTCGCGCTCGTGGCTCGCATTGTCTAACAAAGTCCCAACTCGGTTTGCGGCATTTAAACGGTCGCTCTCTAGCGCCGCCCGCTGCTCAGAAAGACCGTCGCCAGTAACTCCAACGTACTTAGCATCACCTTCGTCGCTGATGTGGATATAAGAAGCAGATCCAATCTCTACCTCCTCCTTCGCCAACTCACCCTTGACAACCAAAGTGTCCTGGCCAGTCATATATAAAGCGTGACGGTAATCCGCCTCTGAACGGTAAATTGCCAAACTCATTTCGGCAATCCCCAAAAGAGGAGGCCGAGTCGGATCCGATACCAAGCTGTCAGAATTTATGAAGTGAAAAGGAATCTCACCCATCTCACGACCATTGATGCTAGGCGCTCTAGAAATGGCAGATAAAGATACCTGCGAAGAATCGTCACCAAACGTCTCAGTGGTGTATACACCACCCTCTGTTAGGATCATCACCCGATAAGATGTCTCATAGTCCCAACTTAAATCAGGCTGAATCACCATACCCGATTCATCCAACACTACCAACTGGGGCTTACCATCCCGGTCTACATACCAGTTCCTAATACTAGGCGCAGTGTACCAAGCAATACGAGGAGAACCTGTGCTATCAGGATCAACCAAAAGCCCTACACGACCCATCAAAAACTGCTGCGCATTGATCTGACGCAACAATTGCTGCAAAGACTCACCATCCCGTGTCGCAAGATAACGCATACCCTCCAACTCAGGAGGCAACTCAATAACGGCAGGCTTACGGTGCATAATGCCCACAAAGCCCTCTACAGCCAATGAAACTAACTCAGGAAAACGCGCACGCAATTTATAAGAGCCATACGCCCGGTCGCCCACAGTATTAGGATTCAAATGACCAGTGATCGGATTACCTCCCCTGTTCAACTGACCGTCTGTCGCAGGAAGATAAGTGGTACGCTTCGCCTTAATTACACGCTCGCCCTCAAAACAGTCGTTTAGAAGCCCCCAGTCTGTTAAGTACTTAGTGTAAAGTGGATGTACCGCCGTTAAATCAGCCACCTATAACATCTCCTTGGGTAATGGGCACCCTGCCGCGTATCCTGTAACGAGCCTCATCAGCAATGTGATCCTCAATGTTATCTGTTGGGATATCGTCTAACTTCCGCTCATCCCGTGGAAGAAGAGGCACCGTACGTATAAAATCTACACACTGCTCACAGATGAAAAGACCGGGGCGCTCTCTTGGTAATTTAGACTTATTAAGAGCGCCTGATAAATATTTTCTCATCTGCTGCCAACCAATTACCCTACTTCCTGGCCGCTTATCGGACTTCGTCCAAGAAACACCCCGCATACGCTTGCCATTTACCATTACACTAGCCCGCATGTCAGAAGCTACACAATTTCCGTTCTCTACAGAGTTAATCGAGTTGTCAGCAGGCCCTGGCTTGATTATCTCATTTATACCCCAATCAACCTGGCGCTGTACAATACCCTGAGCAATGTCCTCCGCTAACATACATAGCCCCTTAGGCTTATCTGCGTCACCATTCCACACATACCACTCAGCAATTCGGAATAAATCCCCCCTCACTGTGTGAACTGTCGTACCATCAGGATAAACTAACTCAGTTCCATCAGACTCTGCCCAAAAACCTACACTCGCCGGAGAAGAAGAACCCCAGTCAAAAGACCGATCCACCCTCCAAGAATGAGGAATACAACCAATTATGTTCGGTACAACGTGAGTACCACTGTCCCAAATGTCATCAAACATACCACCAGAAGTGATGTCCCAACTACCATCTATCCAAGCAGCCCGCTCACTCTCGTTCTGACACGCACCACGAAGATTCTTTACATAATCAGGGTCCGAATATAAAAGAACCTTGTTCTCCGACAACTTGGAATTGATCGCTACCCTAGGCTTCTCACCCTCAGTAGTTACTATCTTACCTATCCGCCTACCAGAGCCTACAGGCAACTGAAACCTCTTCTTAACCCAAGTATGACCATAACCATTCGGGTTTGTCGTACTCCGAATCTTACGAGGCATACCAGGAGCAGTACCACGACACAAAGAAAGCATTCTCTGATATAATACCGGAGTAGCCCACGTCGTAAGCTCCTCAAAACCTATCCAAGGATAACTGTTACCAGACATCCAAGGCGTCTTGCTGCCATCCTGCTGCGCAATAAACCTGTGAAATACAGGAATACCTAAACAAAACACCTCACCTACATAATGATCGTAACGAACAAGCGAAGAATTAAACACTACCCGACGCATGTCACCCAATACAATCTCATCACCCGTCACAAACTCGCAAAAAGGCTTGCGGCGTATCTTCGCAGACTCCCGATCCCAGTAACACACGTCGTGATCAGGTGTACACCGGATATAAGTCTCATCAGACTCATACTCCAACAAATAACCGTCAAATTCATCCACAGTCGTGTACTGAACAGGAAGGGTAATCGAATGATAAGGACTGTAAGGAAGACGTATCCAATCAAAAGGACGAATCTTCTGAATCAACTTCCAACTCCCGTCAGACATCAATACCCTTGACCCAGGAGGAAGACAATGACCATGATACTTGTCGTAATCCTTACGGTCCTTTAACTGACGAAAACGTAAAGACTCACCAGTAGGCCACTTCCATGTGTAATTCCCCACATTGAAATGAGGACGGTTACCCACAGGTAACTGATTGAACCAACGCAAAGACTTACTAACTACATCGTCAAGAGCAGGATAAGACTGACGAAATAAAATGCCAGACCACGCATCACCAAAACCACGCGCTTCATTAGAATTAGGTGTCGTCTTTGAACCCGTGTGCTGAAGAAAATCCATCAACAACGTGTCAGTCTTACCAGTGCCACGAGGACCACAAAGCAACGTCTCAAATATCGGGGAAGTTAAAAAATCAACCTGACTCCCCTCCTGAGGTGCCCATAACAAAGCCCTCCCACCACTATGAGGCACCAAGCCCCCATCAACATCAAGCCACTCGATATCCACACAACACCAATAACATTAGTTTACAAAACTCACCCAAAAATACCGACTGAACACCCATAAAAAACAAAAACGGGCCGTCCAGCTTGCCACCAACATACCACAACGCAGCAATATAACAAACCCAAATCAGAAAATAAACAATCACACTAGGTAAATGCCAGGAAAAAGACGCACAACCAATACACGACCACTAGGAGAAACCCTCGATATCACATAAGGACTACGACGCCAAACAGGCCACTCCCTACAAGAAACCTCATAAACCCTGTACCCAGTCAAAGCCAAAGATATACACCAAATAAAAACTCGCCGAGACCCCCTTACATAATGACTATTCCGCAAAGGCAAAGTCTCACTAACACAATGTAAACCGTAAAAAATGGAAAATATCAAAAACAAAATAACAAATAAACTAAAAGCAGCTAAACACAAGTCGCCTAAAAAAAGACCCAATAAACAACCCAAACAACCCAACCAAAACACCAACTCAAATAAAATAATAGGCAATAACCTTAACATAAGAAATGCTCCTCCGATAAAGACGCCCCACCAAGCAAACTTAAGTCCCGGCCACTTGAAAAATCAGCAGGAATATAACTGTTACTCGGAATACCAGAACACAATAAACCTAAACGCTGATACGCCTCAGCAACTAACTCACTACAGAAAATACTCGACAAATCCTCTGAACCAGAACGGAAAATGCCGCCAAACGCAGAACGAAATAACTCTAAACGAGAACGCTCGTAACTACAACCCCGTAACTCATTACGCAATTCCATTAAACTACACAAAGAACCTGAACCTAAACCACCATCAATAACTAAATGACGAACCGCAATCCTACCACGATAAGAAGACACACGATCCGAAAAAGGAACTAACTGTACACCACTACGAATAGAACCGGAACAAAGATCAAACAAACCCGATAACGTAGTAGACTCCCACACACATACAAAGTCATACTCAGGTATCCGTAAAACTATACCAACATGACTCCACATAGAGCCACTCGCTAACTTTATACCAGAACTGATTACACCACGACCAGAAAATAACACAATGTCACCAGTAGATAAACGAGGACGAACCTCTAAATACCTACTTAACATTAAACCTAATCCTCAATCCGGCGAATCTGATCCTGTAAGTCCTCCATGTCCCTCGAAAGCATTTGGATGGCATCGCCCAACCCAGCGCATTGCAAAGAATAAGTAACCATGCTGTCGCGCAACGATCGCATTACCTCAATACTTTCCTCCTGGACAGAGTGGCACTGCCTGATACGCTGCTCCGCTACCAAATCGCTGCGCCGCGCGTCAACTTCCATATAGCCCAGAAATACAAACACAAGTATGATGTTAGCCGACCACATTGGGATATTGTTCCTGCTGAGTGTTTCCAAAGTCATCGCAACTACTCATCACCCCAAGAAGATACAGTAGGTAAACCAATTAGACCACTAGTCGTTACCTCAACCTCGTGCTTCTGCTGCATGTCAGGAAGACGCTTCGATAACTCCTTCAACAACATGTCACTGTAAACTACTTCCTTACCCACAACAGCACCCTGATACCAAACGTCACGATCTACACCATCAATCGCACGACGAACCATAGCAGAACGAATACAATCGTTGAAACGAGCATCAGCAGCCCGCTCCTCCTCCGCAAACTCTAAGTCCTCACGACGACGAGTCCCAACAGCAGAAGGAGATAAGCCCAAAACCTCGCACGCCTCAGACTTGTTGCCGGTTGCAGCAACATGGCTCAGGTAAGCATATACTAAATCATCTTTGAACTCATGATATTTCATATAATAATATAGACCCAAGAAAAAGACTCCTAAGATGGATTTTTTAAATTTTTGCGCGAGGGGTGGTCTTTTAGGGGGCCGGGGCGACTCCCATGCACCCCCCTATCCGTTTTCGGACACCCACCATCCGTTTTCGGACACCCCCTGGTCGGCGATCTCGAAGACTTTATAAAGTCTTCAGGATGTAGACTTTATAGCGACTTTATAGCGTCTTGCGATATCCGCGTATCCGCTTTTGCGCATGTCCCCTGGCGATATCCGCGTATCCGCTTTTGCGCATGTCCCCTGGCGATATCCGCGTATCCGCTTTTGCGTGTGCGTGCGCGTGTGCGCGTGTGCGTGCGCGTGTGCGTGTGCGTGCGCGTGTGCGTGTGCGTGTGCGTGCGCGTGTGCGTGTGCGTGTGCGTGCGTGTGTGTGTGTGCGTGTGGGCGCGTGTGCGTGCGCGTGTGCGTGTGCGCGTGTGCGTGCGCGTGTGCGCGTGCGTGTGTGCGCGCGTGCGGGTGAGCGCGCGCGCGCGGGCGCGCGCGTGTGCGCGCGCGT
>Ga0136655_1000162_pt1 | contig 29392 bp, 23 predicted proteins | sample CPBDNA_2_FD_94863 | JGI IMG/M metagenome (GOLD analysis project Ga0136655, IMG submission 94863) | Freshwater to marine salinity gradient microbial communities from Chesapeake Bay, USA - CPBay_Spr_15_0.8_DNA (version 2) | ecosystem: Environmental > Aquatic > Marine > Coastal | place: USA... | reverse complement strand
TAAGCATCTTGAGATGCGAGCGCAGAGTTAAAAGTAGGGTTGAGCAACAGGGATAGGATGCCGTAAAGGCTTAGACATCCCATTACTAAGCTAAAAAAAGGCATTGTTTTTTGCACCGAAAGTGCAGAGAGAGTAGAACGATTAAAATAGAATAACCAAGGCAATAGAATTAGTAGAATGCTGCGCTCTACGTATTGATAGCCTTCATTGAAATCGGAGCTATAAGTAAGACTTATGGGATAAAAGAGAAAAGGAAGAGAGAGAAGAAGCGGTGCCCACCAACCTTTGAGTTCAGTAGAAGGTTTTGCGAGAAAAAGGAGAAAAACTTGTGCAATAAGAAAAGCTGCTCCAATCATCCCCTTAAAAGAAAGGACTATAAAAAGAGGATAAGAGCAAATGAGGTAAAAAGAATACTGACTAAGATTTAGACTGGCTTGATTTTTTCTCACTCACACAAGTTTTGATGAAATCTAGCACTTCTTGATTAAATCGATCGAGGCTAAAGCGCTCAGAATTCTCTCTGATTAAATTAGCTGAATACTGTTGCTCGAAATTAAATTCAAATTCGTTTATGGCTCCTATTAATGAGTCTGTTGTCTGTTCTTTAAACAGAATACCCGTTTCTCCATTTCTAATAATTTCTGCTGCTCCGCCTTCTCCAAATGCAATTACGGGCGTGCCACAAGCTTGGGCTTCTACTAAGGTTATTCCAAAGTCTTCCTTTCCTGCAAAAACAAAAGCTTTTGCTTTTCTCATATAGCGGTGAAAGTCTTCAAAGGCCAAATGAGAAAGTACTTGAATGTTCGGACCTGCCATTTTTTCGATCAGGCTCTTGCGGTTTCCATCTCCAATGAGGATGAGCTTTTTGTCGGGCATCTTATTAAAGGCCTCCACTACTAATTCTACTTTTTTGTAACAAACAAATCGAGAGGCACTTACGTAGTAGTCTTCTTTGGTCTTTTCAATCTGAAACTTTTCAATTTCAACAGGAGGATAGATGACATGCGCATCTCTTCCATAAAAGTCTCTAATCCGCTGACGAGTGAATTTAGAGTTAGAAATATAATAATCTACATTCTTAGAAACTCTAGCATCCCATTTTCTCAGCAGAGAGGTGAGTATTTTACTTCCAAAAGCAAAAATGCCTTTGTTGATATTATTCGACTCAAGATAAAGCTCTTGCATATCCCAAATGTAACGCATGGGAGTATGGCTGTAGGAAATATGAAGTTGATCTTTTCTTTTCTTAATGCCGTGCGCGAAGGCATGCGAGCTTGAAAGAATAAGGTCGTGAGCAGAGAGGTTGTGCGAGCGAACTGCAAAGGGAAAAATGGGTAAATAATACCTGAAATGCTGTCTTGAAAAGGGAAGATGCTGTATAAAGGTAGTCTTAGGAAATCGATCACCCATTATGGCTTTACGGTCTCTTTTCGATAGAAAGTCTACAGTAGAATAGACTTCAACATTTTGAAGTAGATCAATTAAATGCTCTGTAACCTTTTCAGATCCCGCTTTGGTGCTCAACCACTCGTGTACGATTCCAATTTTCTTTCCAGATAAGGCAGTTAGAACTTCCTTTCGCGATCTAAGCAAAATATCTGTCTTGGCTTCCCAATTGAGTTTAGTGAAATATGAAGTGTATGGTGTGGCTTCCAAATCGGATAGGTGAGCATACAGAGCAAATGCTCCGATTTTATATTAAGCAACAAAATTAAGACATACCATAAAATAAAAGAGCCCATGTTTATAACAAATACGCATTTTAGTCGTTCCGCTGAGCCTTCGATTGATCTAAGGCCATTTTATAAAGCTTCATATCCTTTTTGTTTAGTCGGATGATTGCTTTAAGCAATTCATCTGTTTGACTTACATCGTTTTCCCTTTTAAAGGTGGATGCCTTTTTCTCATGAAAACTGGGGGTAGCTGGCCAATTGAAAATATCACCCATCTTTTTGAGATCTTCATCAAATTGATCTAGAAAACCAATGAAGGCGAAGTTTTTTAAAGAAGCTCCTTTTAAAAAATAACTCATTTTGTTTTGCGTAACTTTTCCTTTAATGTAGCTTCTTAATTCTTGATTTCTAAGGTGATATGATGGATGTTCTGGTTTGTCACTAAGGCTGTGTTTCCACCAGTAGTAATTTGAAATAACCCTCGAAACAGGCTCCCTAAAAAAGCTGACCAACTTGGGATTGTCTCGCTTTACAAGGTCTTTTACTTCTTTATATCGAAAATGACCATGGATTACCTTGATTTCTGGTCCAATGATATTGGAAATTTTTATACCACGGTTATTCAAATCCAAACATTCATCGCGCTCAAAGTGACGAACGTATTCTTCTCCATAAACGTGGTTCAGCGTTTTTAGAATAGACGATCCACCTGTTTTTGGAAGATGAAAAAAAATAAGTTCAAGCATTAAATCCGTTTGCAAGTGCAACTTTACAATAAAAAGTGCGGTTGATAAAAGATAGACTGTAGACCAAAGTGAACCGTATATAGCCTAGGCAAGACCCATATCATTGTATTCTCCAATGCTGCGCTTTAGTTTTTGGTGCCAGTCCAAAATGATTGCGTTTTACCAAGAGCCAAGCGCTTCATTTGTCTTTTGAAATCGATCAAAGAAGTCCATAGGCCGCAGAATAGAAAGCCTTATTAGCCAAGTGTACCTTTGCATTGAATGGTTCTGTATTCTTCCAAAGCTTTTAATTGAAAGATTAACGCAGGGCTAGGCTGAATTTTCAATTAACTTGGTTGGATGGCGACTTCACAAAAGACAAATCTTCATCTCAACTCAATGTATTTAAACGAGCACAATGACAAACAATGATGTGTTAAGGCGTATTCGCTATATCTTCGATTTTGGCGATCAGCAAATGATGGATATCTTTAAATTAGCTGATTACGAAGTGGATAGATCTCAAGTGAGCAGTTGGTTGAAGAAGGATGAAGATCCAGATATGGTTGAAATGATGGATAGAGAACTTGCCCTTTTTCTGAATGGCTTAATCATTGAAAAAAGAGGGAAGCGAGAAGGACCTCAACCTGAACCTGAATCTCGTTTAAACAACAATATCATACTTAGGAAGCTAAAGATTGCACTCGATCTGAAAACAGATGATATTCTAGATCTCTTTGCTTCCATCGATAGAAAATTGAGCAAGCCTGAATTGAGTGCTTTTTTCCGAAATACAGATCATAAATCCTATCGTCCTTTTATGGATCAGTACTTGCGCAATTTTCTTCACGCCCTTCAATTAAAAATCGATAGCAAACCAGAGTAATCGCTCTGTTTTTCTCGATATCAATGATTTTAGCCGGATAGAAATAGAATTTTGTATTAATCCAAAAAGGAGTGAAAAGGCAGTTGGGGCTTGAATTTGAACTAGCCATGACTTGTTTGATATAGAACTTAGAATAGTCAGATATGATTACAGATATCAATCCAAAACTTCCCATGCGCAATCGAAAGCGCACAAGAGATTTCTATGAAAACAAATTGGGATTCACCGACATAGGAAGTGAGGATTTTGAAGTGTATTTGATCATGCAGAAAGACCAAATACAAATCCACTTTTTTGAATTTAAAGAGCTTGATCCTGCTGAGAATTATGGTCAAGTGTATATTCGAACCAATGATATTGACCGATTGTACCAAACCTTTCTGGACAATAAGGTAAGCATTCATCCGAATGGGCAATTGCAAAACAAGTCCTGGGGACAGAGAGAATTTGCCATTCTAGATCCCGACAATAACTTGCTGACTTTCGGACAGAGTTTACCTAGGTGAATGGAAAAGAGTGCTTTTTCAAGAAAGGATTGAGTCTTAGTCTGTAAAATTTGAACCTAACTTGGCTCATTTTTTTTCAGCCATTGCCTCAGGATGAAGAAGAAAGTCCTAATGCAAAAAGGTATTTTAGTTTAGTATGAAGGTAGTTTTGGGATAAGAATGGATTCTGACTATCCTTCCACCTAAAAACGAAGGATAAACAAAAAGCTAAGCTTAATTTCAAAGGATTTATTGGATGAGTAACTTAGAAAATATATTCGAAGGAAGAAGGGTGGTTATTGCCACTCAACATCAAAAGGAGCGAGTTATAGGGCCCATTTTGGAAAAAGAGTTTGGGCTTTTCTCTTTTGTTCCAATCGATTTTGACACTGACCTTCTGGGAACCTTTAGTGGCGAGGTGGAAAGAAAAAAGAATCCTTTGGAGACCGTTCGACAAAAATGTTTAATGGCAATGGAGGCCACTCACTGCGATTTAGGAATAGCCTCGGAAGGTTCATTTGGTCCCCATCCTTCCTTGTTTTTTATTAGCGCGGATGAAGAATGGCTGATTTTAATCGACAAAAAGAACAACTTAGAAATTGTAGTGCGCGAATTAAGTACCCAAACCAATTTTAATGGGATGGAGGTAACGAGTGAAAAGCAGCTACTCGATTTTGCAGAAAGCGTACAATTTCCTTCACATGCCCTCATTCTACGGAAGTCTAAAGAAGAGGCGTCCGAAATAGCGAAAGGAATAAATGATTTCACCAAATTGAAGGTGGTTTTCAATTCGCTCTTTGAGAAAGACAATAGAGTTTATGCAGAAACCGATATGAGGGCAATGCATAATCCAAGCCGAATGAGGGTGATTGAAAATGCCACAAGGGAATTGGTGAAACGGATGCAATCTCTTTGTCCTGAGTGTAAAACCCCGGGATTTAGCATTACCGATGCCAAGAAAGGGCTACCATGTGGCTTATGCGGAACTCCTACGAATTCTATTCTAAGCCATATATTCAGTTGCCAGCATTGTGGTTTTTCTAAAGAAGCTCATTTCCCTCATGGGAAAGAATCAGAAGACCCTACCTATTGCGATTACTGTAATCCGTAAGAAGAGTGTTTATTTCTTTCTTTCTTAGCACAAGAATATAGTAGTCGCCAATGGAACGGAGAATGGGGAGAGATTTAATTTTTTCCTCGAATTGAATGAGGGTATTCAATATTCTTGGATAGGGTAGAAAGCGATCTCTAAGGAACTCAGGAGGAACGCTTAGGCAAAGAGCTTCTAAGGCTTCTGTTTGAAATAGAGGGAGTTGTTCTTGAATAAAAGTAGGCGTATAGTAATAGGTTTGGAAGTATTCTCCTTCCAAATGGGCCAAGGTTCCGCCTTTTTTCTTTCTTCTAAAGGCAAGTTTAAAATTGAATTTCAGTGCAAAAAGCCATTCCCATAGGCAATTAGGAGGCATTATTGTAAGCACTAAAAGGCCATTGGGTTTTAAAAGTCTATCGCACTCGTTTAGTACTTTATCGAGATGTGAAGTGCAATTCAGCCCGCCGAAATTGCTGAATATTGCATCAAATGAACCTTCGAGAGTATGTAAATCTAAGAAGCTTAGGGCTTTGGTGCTTATCCTTCCAGAATAATCAGAATGTAAAATCTTCTCTTTTTGAGTATTCAACATGCCTTCACTTAGATCGGTTGAAAGCACAGTATGTTTTTGAGAGGCAAGCCAGAGGGCGTCTTCACCAGTACCGGAATTAAGCTCCAATACCTTACTTTCTTCTTTTAGATATTTTGAAAGCAGCCTACGAACTCGCATTCTCTTGTATTGTACAATCGGGCTTGGGGAATAAAATGCATCGAAAATAGAACTCTGATTCGAAAAGGCTTTTATGGCTTCTGTATTCTCTATTTTCTTCATTTTATTCCTGAAACGGCGAGGTGTTTTTCTAAATTTCTCTTCTCAATTAAATGGAATACACCATGATAGAGCCCCTTTAAAAGTTCTTTAGGCTTGTATTCGCTACGGAAGCTTCTCCAAGCAGCACTCGATCTGAATCTTCGATGCAACAGCCTATGCAGCGTCTTGTAGAAATCGGGCGAAAAGTTGGCCTTATACATCATAAGAAGCTCGTCGCTATCAGTCCAATTCGCCCTTTCAGTAAGTTGATTTTGCACCTTTTCATAAAAAGGCGTTCCAGGCAGAGGATAAGAAACAGATACGCCAATATCATAAGGCATTAGCTCTTCCACCATTTGTAAAGTAGCCTGAATATCTTGCCAGTCTTCCCCTAAATATCCAAATTGAAGAAAGAAACAAGGATTAATACCATACTGCTTCATCAAGAAACTACTCTTCCTTATTTGGTCAATGCTAGTGCCCTTATCCATGGCATCTAATATCTTTTGAGAGCCACTTTCGGCACCAATCCAAACTTCATCGCAACCTGCTTGTGCCAGGGCTTCCACCGTATTTTCTTTTACTAATAGATCCGCTCTGCTTTGAATTTTAAAAGGAATTCTGAGACTCTTTTCAGAAAGCAAATGACTAAACTCTTGCACCCAATTGGGTTTGAGTCCAAAAATATCATCACAAAACCAGATGTGATCAAATGAAAAAAGCGATTTCATATACTCGATTAACTGAGTAATGTATTCAGGAGAATGGCTATTGTATCGATTGCCATAAATCGGTTTCGCACACCAATTGCATTTAAACGGACAACCCCGTGTAGTGGCAATATTGATTGAGAAGTAGCCGTGTTGACTCCAAGCTTTTTGGTAGGGAACAATATCAAGCAAGTCCCATTCGGGAAAGCCTAGGCTATCTAAATCGTTTAATACAGGTCGTTTAGGAGTGCTAAGGACTTTAGATTGATGATAGAATGCAATGCCTTTTATAGATTGAAGGTCAGGGTTTTGAATTAAATCGACAAGTGTTTGTTCTCCTTCGCCAAAAAGAACTACATCCGCTCCTTTATCTAGATATTCGGTATAATGATCTGTGCTATCACTGCCCGATATCCAAACTTTTGCATTGACTTCTTTTGCTAGTTCAATCATTCTAAATGCGGCCTCACGCATATTAGTAAGGCACATTTTGGTCAGGTAGTTAAAGCCATCCTCATAGATTAAAACAACTTCAGGCTTGACTTTGGATAGAACCGAAGCAAAATGATTGGGGTCTGATTGAAATTGAACATCGTGAAAATGCAAATCAGTTGTCTGCTTTCTCAATACAGAAGCGGCATATAAAGTTCCCAAAGGAGGATAGGGCTTTTGTGCCTTGAACTGCTTTGGGTCTAGGGGTAGATAATAATTATGGGTAACAAGAATTCGCATTAAGACATTCTAAGTTGTTCGTAGATCTCTATTTTGCGCTTTTTCATTGATAGAGAAACACGTTCCTGAAAATCGTTGGGATGATGCTTACTTAGATTTCTTTTGCTCCTCATGCTTCGTTCTAGTTTGATCTTACCGAAAGATTTAAATTTAAATTGAAAATAGCTGTGAGTGATGCGCATACAGAGTAAATCCATCCAATCGCCTAAAAAATTGCTAAAGACTTTTTCAATTGCTTTCTTGTACCAAGGGAAGTGTGCTTCGACTTTTGGAACGGATACTGGATTTTTAAAATGGCTATAAAAATCCGAAATCCAATGGTTTGAATGTTGAAAGGCCATAATGCCTTTTGGATTGAATAAGGGAAGCAGAGTTACAATTTCAGTGGCAGTAAAGAGATCTCTTTCTGGAAGTGCTAAGTTCTTTTCAGATATGAAATAATTGACACAGAAGTACTTCTGAGAGTTCAGTAGAAATATCTTTTTGTATAAAATGAGCGCCATGCGCGCAATCCATAGGCGATTGTGCTCGGTTACAATAAAATAGTCAATGTCTCCTTTTTCATGAATGACACCTTTGCTCAAAGAGCCTGAAATGGCCAGTGCTCTAACAAAGGGGAAGGAGCTAATCAATTTGCCATATCTATAACTCATATTTAAGAAGTGTTTTGCCCATTCTTCCTTTCTCTTGCGAAGTTCTACCTCTTCTTGAATATTGTCACTCAAGCTGAAGAACAATTCAAATTCAACGCAAATCCCTTTGTCTATTAAATAGTCTAAAACTGATTTGACTTCTATTTCCGTTCTTTTTTCGCTTAATAAGTTTATTAGTTCTTGAAGAGTTAGAGGATGCTTAAACACTTCAAAATAAATCAGCTTTTCCAAGATAAGTTGAAGGGTTGTATCAGATACTGAGGCAGGCTTTTGCGAATATGTATTGCTAGAATACATCACTTAGAAGAACGGATTTCAATGATTGGAAAAAGGCTGCTATTGTGATTAAAAAATCGCTTTATTCTGGAAGGAGCCACTCGAATGCGTGCTTCGTGTCCTAGGTCATCTAAACTAAAATGATGGTAGAAGGAAATCATCTGTTCACTCCCTAATTCTTTATAATACAAGAAGCTTCGATTTTTTGCGGCCTCTTTTTCTCTTTCAGAATAGAAGTGTGTTTCGCAGATAAAAATACTTTGAAGATGGGGCATACTTCTAAATAAACGATCAAACAGGGCCTTAGGTGAGGGGAAATAATGCAAAGCGGCACCAATAACTACTGCTTTGTACTTTTTTATAGGTTCCCATTCGAATATATTGGCATGAATGAATTCTAAGTTTTCTCTAATAAACACTCTTTGAGCTTGTTCTAATTCCATTCGATTGATATCCATTCCAGTGGTCTCAAAGCCCATTTGAGCGATGGCATTCGACATCCAACCATTTCCACAACCTAAGTCGAGTATAGGAGAGCCTTCGGAAACATCGGTCTTCAACAATTGGCTTAGCTTTTTCATATTGTCTGCCCTTTGTTTCCATTCCAATTTCAAAGATGGACTCAAAGAATGAGGAAAAGGGAGCAATCGCAGTTGATCATCTGTTAACAAACGCCCTTCCTTTTGTCTTAACGATAGATAGAGTGATGAGAATTCATCTAAATCTTTTCTATGGATAGGTTGATTATTCATGAAGGTGAGCCTCTTTAGCACGAATTGCGAAATACAATAATCCACCAAAAGCCATCCAATAGGTTAGACTAAAAGCCGCATTTCCAAGGTAATTATTAAATAAACTGTGGATGCTATAAGTTAGAAGACTAGCATATATGACCAAACTTAGGTTCTTTTCAATGGTTGGAAGGGATGAGTTCCAAATTTGGAAAAAAATAATTAAGAGTAGAATTTGAAGACTAATCCAACAAATCAATCCAAAAATACCCGATTCAGATAAAAGAAGTAGGTACTCAGAGTGTGCAGAACCACCTCTTCCTAAAACCGTATTAAATGGATCGGTTACACTGATGTAGGTCATTTCTGCCTCACGCTGATAAACCAAATATTGAAACTGATAGGTGCCTGGTCCAAAACCAGTTAGTGGTCTGTCCATCCCCATTCGTAAAGCACAACGCCAGCGATTTAGCCGTTCAATATTACTTACATCACTATTCACATTTGTAACAGAGAGTGCCTGATCTTGAAGGTTTCCACCTAATTCGTTGCTCGAATATGGATTTACCAGAAAAGTATTTTCTATGCTCTTTTGGTTCAACCAAATAAGAAGGAAAATTCCAATTCCAATAAATAGAAGATGTATAAGCCTACCGCCCAAATACACAAAGCCTATGAAGAGAGAAGAAATAATAATGGAAATCCAAGCTGCTCGACTGCTAGAGATAAAAAGACTAATCAGCAGGAAGATGCCTATGCTTGTAAATAGATAGTTTCTTGGAGATTTTGGGTTGTAAAGAGGCCAAAGCAAGAATGGAAAGACGAAGAGAGAAAGGCTGGCAGAAAAAACGGTGTGATCTTTAAAGAAGGGTTTTCCAATTAAAGGCGCTGCGCCCGGATTGAACTGATACGGCAACAAATTATAAACAGAGAAGAAACTAAAAAACAAAACGGCTACTGAACTGATAAGGTAGGTTGTTCTAAAGTTTAAATTGTACTTAGTCAATAGGATATAGGTTCCTCCTACCGCTGAAACGAGAAAAACACAATTGACAATCACATACTTAAAAGAAACTAGCACCATACTAGAAAAGAGACTGCTTATGATCCAAACGAGCATGAGCGACATTAAATTTAAGGCGATGGGGTGTTTAAGCACTTTATAGAGTTGCTCTTTATCAAAATAAAATTCTAAGAGTACGGTAAAGAATAATAATGCCGCGAGAGGTTCGGAAGGAAGGGTGATTTCACTTCCACCTAAAAGCGGAAAGTCTAAACCAAATAGGGTAGTAGCAAGAAGGAGCAGGAATAGGCCTTTGGTTAAGCGAAATCTTTGAATAAGAAAGCTCACGCAAAAGGCTAAGAATAGCAATATCGCAGCAATGCTATTCTGTTTAATAAAAGCAATGAGGATTAGCGGAATGATAAGAGCAGTAAGAACCGCGAAACGCTCAGATTGCTTTATTATTCGAGTGAAATCAAGCAAGGTTGAGATTTCGTATTAAGAGATAGATTAAAGCACTTAAGAAGCCAGCAATCAAAGCAATAAGTCCTTTCTTTGGGAAGACAGGTTTGCCTTGCGGAATGGCCGAACTCACAACATAGCTGCTAGGAACTTCAGCTTGGAGAAGGTCGTTGAGTTCTTCCCAATGCCATTTTAAATTTAAATAACGATCGAGCTCAGAACGGTATTGAAGTTCATAATGTGTAAAGCGACTGCTCTTTCGCTCTTCGCCATAATTCCAAACACTTTCACCCGCCAACCTCATTACTTCAAGGCTATCTGACATACTCTCAACAATCGCTTTCATATCCATAAAAGATTCAAATGCAGAATGGGCCGCAGAACGAATATTCTCTTTTACAACGCTATTCTTGTGTTGATCAGCAAGTTCTACCAATCGGTTGGCCATAGTGGCGGCCAATTTTGCATCTCGATCTTGAACTGAAACCACAATGCTTTTATTTATGGTTCGATCGAAATGAATTCTAGAATTATATTTTTTCTGCAAATTCTCAAGCCAAAAAGGGGATAAGGTATCAATCTCAAATCGTTCAATTAGATTAAACTCTTCAATCATAGAGTGTTGAACGGCTTCAGATTGTATCATTTCTAATTGTTCTCCCACTTCTTTATCACCACCAAATCGAATTCCAGCGCTCACTAAATGGATGTTTGCGTGGGTGTTGGGAGGGAAAAAGACACAATTGCTTTCATAAAGCGGTGTAAATGCAAAGTAGGAAAACAGATATGCAAGGAAAGCGGACCCTGTGAATAGAAATAGTGGAATGCGAAAGGAAGCGATGGATTTCAAATTGAAATTTAAAAAAAGAAACGAAGGTCTAAAAGTAAAGCATAGAAAATGATTTAGACTGTCTTTATACCAATTCGGTCTACACTAACAATACCTTTTAATTCACTCCCAATTTGATTCCATTGGGCAGACATCCTAGTTGCGATAAAAAGGAATAGGAGGTAGGTCGTTCTGATTTTCATGTGTCGAGTTTTTTAAACAGGATAAAGTTGAGTTTCTCCGTTTAAATGAGTCTCACGCTTAAGCGTGAAAAGGGATTTTTAATTGATATCTATCGATTAATTAATTGAAAATAAATTAATTATAAATTTTGATAGCTTCTAGTAACTTCGATTATTTGCGGAGGGTTCTCAGGCCTAACTAAGATAAATGTTAAAGTTAACGACCAAATTGCCCATGGAATCTTCTAGCACAATGGGAAGAATCCGATTCTCAGCTGACTTCTTTTTTGCCCAAGGATCAGAAGTAATATGTGGGTCTCCCTTAAAGTACAGTTGAGAAATAAGCTCGTCTTGATTTTTTGCGCTCACCCTAAAGTGAATATGCGCAGGTCTAAATTGGTTTCCATTTAAATATTTACCTGGAAGTAATGTCTTAAAAGAGTAGAACCCATTTTCATCTGTATACCATTGGGCTCTATGTTGATATTTATCAGAAGTATTATCGTATTCGCCTTTATTGCTACAATGCCAAATCTCAACTTTTGCATCTTTTAAGGGAGTACTGCAATCGGATCCGTACACAATTCCCTTTATTAGTACTTCTTGCCCTTCCATGTCTTTGTTTATCAGATTGTTTCGAACTGGAGCATTGTCTCGGTAAAACGGGCCTAGAATATCATTGGTAGTCTCACAATCTCCGCTGAAATTTTCTTCTTTTTTTACAATAAATCCAAAAGTTGAAAGTGCAAAGGCGCTAAATACACTGGTTCTGAGAAAATCTTTTCTGTTCATAGCTAGAAGTAGTTTTCTGGATGCTACCAAGATTTATTCCACATAGGAGAAAAAAAAGTTATTTAAAACTTTAAGTCGAATAATTTAATGGCTAGCCAAACAGTACATTTGATAGAATGAGTAGACTTAAGCTGCTATTTTCTAAGTTTTTTCCATTTTCTCTTCTCACAATAATGTTGAGAAGGAATATTCCTTTGGTTGCAATTTGGGGTATTCTTATTGCCATTGTAACTGGAAACGCCTTCACCCGATATGGGGTTCATTATCTTTTTTTGGCACCTGAATATCTCGAAAAGGTATGGTCTTTTTCGTTTTTTCTTCTGGGAGTATTCTCTGGCCTATTCGTAATGGCCTTTCATATTTCAACCTACATTTTTCATAGTCTTCGCTTTCCCTTTTTAGCCACCTTGCACCGTCCTTTCTATCGTTTTGCCATTAATAATTCATTACTTCCCATTGTTTTTTACTCGACCTATGTGATTAACATTGCCCATTTTCTATACTCAGACGGATATTCAGTCTATCAAATATTCTCGGACATTTTTATGCTTTTATTGGGAGCCATACTTATAATAGCCTTAATCTTTTCCTATTTCTTCTCTACCCTCAAATCCATTGCCCCGCCTGTAGTGCCGCAAAAGAAGCGCAAGACACTGGCGTCGTTAATCGGAAAATTCGATGAGAAATATTTATCCGATTTAAATCATGAAAGTGTATATGCTTACTTAAAAAGTCCAGTCAAGATTCGATTGGCTAGAAGCGCGCGCCATTACGCCAATGATCTTTTACTTCAAACCATTCATAGACATCACTTTAGTGCAGTTTTATTTCTTATAGGGTTAATTATTCTCATACTGTTTTTGGGTTATTTCTCTTCAACTCAAAGTGTTTTGGTTTTACCTGCAGCGGCTTCGGCCTTTTTGCTTTTATCCTTGGGTTTGCTTCTGTACAGTCTTTTGTATACATGGTTTAAATCATGGAGTTTGGTTTTTTTGATTGTAGCCTTTACCATAATTAATCAATTGCATTTTTTGAAGGCTTTTCATCCAGCCTTTGGGATGGATTATACTAAAGATCCAGTAGAATATTCTGAAAATCAAATTCTTTCGTTAAACTCAGAAGAGCTTATTAATAGTGACATAGCTCAAATGGAAGCTATTTTAACAAAATGGAAGCAAAGAACGGGCGAAGCTCGACCTACATTGATCTTGTTGAATGCAAGTGGTGGAGGATTGAGAAGTGCCGTTTTTACCTATGAGTTGTGTAAACAATTAGACAGTCTTTCAAACGGTTCATTCTCAAGACATTGTTTTCTAGTTAGCGGAGCAAGTGGAGGGATGTTGGGAGCGACTTATTATCAAAAAGTATTTGGAAATAGGTGGGAGGAAGATTCAGAACGAAATCAGCGTTTAGAAACGGGCCGCGCGAATATCGCCAAGGATTTGCTAAACCCTACCATGGTACAATTTGCCCTTTCTGATGTATTTATTCGATGGAAGAGGGTAGAAGTAGGCGGAAGAAAATACAGAATGGATAGAGGTTATTCTTTTGATCAAAAGCTTCTTGCGAATACAGATGGAATTTTAAAAGGGAATTTGTTCGAGCGTAGTGAAGGGGAAAAGAATGCCGAATTGCCCGTTACTTTATTGTCTCCAACTCTAGTTAATGATGGCAGAAGGTTGATGATGTGTGCAAGTCCTATCTCTTTTTTAGGCAGTTCGCTTAAATATCCCCAAAAGTTGGAGGAAATAGATGGAGTGGAATTTGGTAGGTTGTTCGAGAATCATGGAGCAAGTGATTTGCCTTTGGTAACGGCCCTTCGGATGAGTGCAACCTTCCCTTATATAACGCCCTTGGTTCAATTGCCTTCTCATCCAGAATTAGATATTATAGACGCTGGAGTGCGCGACAATGATGGATTTGAATTTTCTATTCGATTTTTGGATAAGCTTTCTCCTTGGATTGAGGAAAACTGTTCTTCAGTATTGGTTTTGCGCTTTCGAGGGGATCGCCCAGAAGGGGTAGTGGTGGAGCCAAATGATGCCGGTGTTTTTGGACAATGGCTAAGACCCGTGAATGGCGTGGTAAAATCTTTTTCAAATCTTCAAACCTTTAATAAGGCTGAATTGAAAAATCGCGTGAATCAGTGCTTTAGTATAGAACCTGTATTTAAAGAGTATTATTTGCTTACCAATGCAGATGAAGTATCATTGAGTTGGCATTTAACTGAAGAAGAGAAAAGCCATATTATCAATGAAGTTCGTAAGATCGGTAGAAGTAGTTCTGAATTAGAACTGTTTAAGCACTGAAATAAAAAAACGCGAACTCACTTAACTGAGCTCGCGTCTTAGTCATAAAAAGGTTTTATGAATTAGAACAACTCGTAGCTTCTTTTGAAACCTCTATATCTAATCCAGTCTTTTTAATTTCAGCAAATCCACCCTCTATATTCACAAGGCCAGAGAAACCTCTTGCTTTTAAAATACTGCTGGCTATTACAGAACGATATCCTCCTGCACAATGGATGAACTTTTTACCCTCTCCCATCGGAAAAGAAGCCATTTCTTGATTGATATTGTCTAAGGGTAACAAGAGAGCATTCTTCAAATGACCATTGGCGTATTCTGATTTCTTACGAACATCAACCACCTGCAAATCGCCTTTTTTTGTTAACTCTTCAAAGCCCTCTGCGGAGATACTTTCAATGCTATCGACTTCTCCACCAGCATTCTTCCAGCTTTCGAGGCCACCTTTAAGATATCCAATGGTATGATCGTAACCTACTCTAGACAAGCGGGTGATTACTTCTTCCTCTCTTCCTTCATCGGCTACAATGAGAATCTCTTGCTTGATGTCTGGGATTAAAGTTCCAACCCAAGGAGCAAATCCACCATCAATACCAATGAAAATTGAATTAGGAATGAAGCCTTTTACGAAATCAGCATGATTGCGAGTGTCTAGTATAAGGGCGGAAGTGGCATTGGCTGCCGCTTCAAATTCGGCAGGGTTTAAGCCAATAAGACCTCTTTTCATTACCGTGTCGAAAGAGTCGTAGCCCGTTTTATTCATTCCCACATTTAGAGGAAAGTAAAACGGAGGTGGAAGGAGCCCGTCAGTTACTTCCTTTATGAACTCTTCACGAGACATATCAGAGCGAAGGGCGTAATTGGATTTCTTCTGATTTCCAAGCGTATCCCAAGTTTCTTTACTCATGTTTTTACCACAAGCAGAACCAGCACCATGAGCGGGATAAACCAATACATAATCAGGGAGAGTCATAATTTTATTTCTTAGACTATCAAATAGATGAGAAGCTAAATCTTCTTGCGTTAAATCCGATTTTACAGCTAGATCGGGTCTTCCAACATCGCCAATGAAAAGAGTATCTCCAGTGAAAATGGCATATTCCTTCCCATTTTCGTCAAATAGTAGAAAGGTAGTAGACTCCATAGTATGCCCTGGAGTATGCAGAACCTTTATACGGACGTCACCCAAAGAAAGCTCTTCTCCATCACTCGCAATATGGGCAGTGAAGCTAGGTGCTGCATTGGGTCCAAAGACTATCTGAGCACCTGTTTTTGCCGCTAAGTCTACATGCCCAGAAACAAAGTCGGCATGAAAATGAGTTTCTAATACGTATTTGATCTTAGCATGATTCTTTTCCGCCTTACGGATATAATCGGCTGTTTCACGCATTGGATCGATAATCAGGGCTTCTCCTTTCGATTCTATATAATAGGCCCCTTGAGCAAGGCAACCAGTATAAATTTGTTCTACAATCATGTTGTTTTATTTTCTAATTCTGTGCAAAGTTGCGATATGTCCGTCAATTCAATTGTGATTTGCATCACCACAAGGCTCCGGCGCAATAGGGCTTAATCTAATCTATGGCAGTAACAGATTTGATATTGTCATCCGGAGTGCGATCGATAAGATAATTGTACGGATCTATGCCTACCGATCCGGGTTTTTCAGCCACAGTAAAGCGATAAGTGTTTTCGTTTTTATCGATTTTAACTCTTTTGTACACTAAAGGCTTTCCTAAACCATCTCCATCTGCCACTCCAAAAACGGCAATGTCTATATAATCGGAGATATCTACAACGGTTTCTCCACCAAGTGAATCGGCCTTTACTTTTTCACTCAATGTAGTAAAGAGAACTTCATATTCATCTCCCTTCGATTTTGTATAAACCGAATCAACTCTATTTGAGAAAAGGGTAATGTCTTCAAATAAGTCCGTGATAATATATTGAAGACTGTCAGGAGTTACTTTGCGAAAGGCATCTACAGCATCTTGGGAAGTGGCATAAGGAGGCTCTTGATAAGCGAAGGTATTTATCAAACTTTTTAAAGCTTCGTTTACCTTTTCTTCTCCAATCATTTCTTTGAGGTAATACATCACCAGACTGCCTTTGGGATAGTGAATATATCCTTGGCGTTCTACCCTCATAAGAGGACGTTCAGCCTCTCTTTCTGAACTTCTTCCTCTCAAGTATCTATCGGCTTCATATTTCAAGAACTTCTTCATCTTATCTCTGCCGTACTCTTCTTCCATAACCATCAAAGCACTGTACTGAGAAAAGCTTTCGCTCATCATTTCAGAGCCTTGCATAGCAGAACCAACCAATTGATGCGCCCACCATTGATGTCCCATTTCATGAGCTACTACATAGAAAGCCATATCAATTTTATCCTCTTCCACTTCGCGGAGATCGTAAATGAAACCTATTCCTTCACTGTAGGGCATGGTTCCTGCAAATGCTTGTGCGAAGCTTGAATAGCGTGGGAATTCAATGATTCGAGCTTGTTTTTGAAAATAGGGCCCAAACTCTCTAGTATAATAGGCGAGCGACTTTTTTAGGCTGGTTTTCATGTTCTCCACATTGTAACTGTGTTCTGGGATATAATAAACCTCTAAGTCTATTCCATTCCATTTTTCACGAGCGACTTCATATCGAGCCGACATAAAGGAGAAGAAATTCAAGGCTTTATGATCCAGCTCATATTCAAAACACCTTCTTTCGCCTTCCGTATATTCTTTCTTTAGGCTTCCAGGTGCTATGGCAATTTGATCAAGTTCAGTACTAATCCTTGCCTTCATGGTAACCCAATCTGCATCGATATAATTTGACATTCGGGTTAGAGAATCACTAGGATCTAATACGGGCAATCGATTTTTAGCAGGAAGCTCTTTTTTCTTCCTTTTATTCTTATCGGAAATCTCGTAGCCGGATTGATAGCCTAGACTTGGAAGTAGATCAGAATTGTTAAAGAAGCTTCCGTTTTGAGTTACAGAAGTGATACTAACTTCGTTTTCAAAGCCACGGTTAATGACCTTATTATCAACCGTAATTAAAATTGAATCGCCATTTTGCAAAGGAGGATCCAATTTGAATATACGGTAACCCAATCGTCTATCTCTTAAGGTTTGCTCACCATTTTCTACTACAATGACCAAGCTGTCTGAGAATCCACCGTCTGTAAAATGCAATTCAGAAATGGTCTCACCACTTCGGTTGTATCCGTAACAGAGAATATGTGCGTCGAGATTTCTTTTGTGTGGAAACAAATTCAAATCATACTCTAGATTATAGTATGAAATGGTGGGAATACCTTCGTATTTCTTGTAGGTTAGTTCATAGTCTAGTTGCTTTTGCTCACTTACCTTCTGTGTGTCATAATCATTAATTATCTGGGTGTTATAAAATACAAAGCCAGCCGTTAAAAGAAAGAGCAACACGATCAATCCATATGAAGTTCGAACTGATTTTAAACGTCGAGAGAAATCGTTCCAACGTTTTTTGCCTTTCTCTCTGCCCCGCAAATAGAACCCATACGCGAAATACAGTAGTATAACGCAGAACAATGTCCAGTATAAGTTAAACCAGAAGTTTCCAGTTAAAAACGGACCATAGCCGTTCATATCACTGTAGGTAAACGAAGGATTTCCACCGAACTGCAGCATATTGCTATTGATCTCCAAAACACCCCAAATGAAGGAGTTTAAGATAATGAATAGAACAAAGACAAAGTATGCTAAGTACTTGTTATTTAGTATGTAATGAAAGAAAATAGCAAGAATGGCTAAATGGATGAAATTAAAGAGGTCTAAAACCATCACCGACATAAAGTAGACCTCGGGCTTGATATCATAAAATCCATTTAGCAGTTGAGTGCAAATTCCAACTACAACAGTAGAGGCTAAAACAAGAGCCACCGCACTTATGAGAGCAGTCACTTTTGCCGTGAGATACAATCCAGAAGAATAAGGAGTAGCGTCTTTAATTTCATTGATATGAACATCTCGGTCTCTAAAAACCAGAACACCTGAGTAAAAAATAATAATGGCAATTAGAAATAAATAAAAACTTCCTTGTATCTGATCTATAACACTATACGTAACAGGATAGGTTTCAACCCCATAACCTTCTGAGAAAAAGTACAAGCCAACCAATAGGTTTATAGTACCAATAGCAATAAGAATTAGGAAGGTAGGATTGCGAATAATAGACTTCAGTTCAAATGAAAAGATAGAGATGAAGCTAGCAAATGAGTTGTTTCCTGGGAGAATGGAATAGCTGGGTTCTTTTAATTGAGGAACCGTTGAAGTATTCTGTTCTTGTACTGGATTTGCACCTTTTTTCTTTAATTTTTTGGAAGATCGGAGGGTAAAACTAAATCGAGTGTAGGTGAGTCCCAAGATAAGGAGCGCTACACCCGACCAAACCAAGCGATTCGTAAGCAGGTATCCACTTATCGGAATGGGGCCAAGATTGTTCTCTTCAACCGTTCTATACTTGCCTACAATGCTGGATGCATTTTCTCCAAAAGGATCCACCATACTTGCCCAAAACTGATTGTCAATATCGGCAGATAGTCCTCCAGCAATAGACAGAAACACTAGCAATAGCATTGCTCCAATCCAAGAAACAATGGCAGATCTGAAAATCATTGAAAGAGAATAGAGCAGCACCCCGCCTAAAAGCATATTTGGTAAGGCAAAGCCAAGAAGTCCTGAAAGATGACCAGAAAGAATGATTTCACTGTAGCGTTCAGAAGTTGCCCAAGGCATCATTGGACCCGCGATGGCTCCAATGCTCACGCCCAAAAGGGGTATCATAGAGGCCGTATAAGCACCTAAAAACTTCCCGAAAAAATAAGAAGCTTTATTTATGGGTTTGGTAAATATTAGGCCATCCATTTTATTGTCAAAATCGCGCATGGCTGTACCATTCATAAAAGCAGTAGCAATCAGCAATCCCAACACAGACATTGCACCGTAAAGAGATTGAATTACAGAGGGGGCATTTTTATTTACGCTACCAACACCTCCGCCTATACTTATATTTTCAGAAGAGGTTGTACCTACAACAAGAAGCGCAATTATACCTAAGAGAATATAGGGCAGGGGACTTCTCATCCAAGCCCTAAATTCATATTTAAAGAAAGTAAACATGTATTTCAGGCTTTAAATTAATCCGTTCAACTTAGCAAAGAATACGCTTTCAAGATTTTCATCTGATTTAACGAATCCATTCAATGGGTTGTCTTCCGAGAAAACGTTAATCATAGGGAGTCCAGCTACCCTTTTGTTTGATATTATCTTGTATTTTTCTTGGTATTCTGCTAATTCAGACTTAGATATTTGTTTTTCCCAAACCTTAGATCTCACAAGATCTATAGCCTCATCGGTTGTGCCATTGAATAATACTTCGCCTTTATTCATAATGGCCATATGGCTGCAAAGTTCCCTAACATCTTGCACAATATGCGTTGAAAGGATAACAATAACCTCTTCTCCAATTTCACTTAAAATATTGTAGAAACGATTCCTTTCACCCGGATCCAAACCAGCTGTTGGTTCATCTACAATTACCAATTTAGGATTTCCAATGAGGCATTGGGCAATTCCAAAACGTTGGCGCATTCCACCTGAAAAACTAGCAACACTCTTTTTGCGGTGCTCAAATAAATTTACTTTTTGAAGGAGAAAATCGAGTAGTTCTTTGCGTTCCGATTTATTCTTAATGCCCTTCAACATACAAAGATGATCAAGCAACTCTTCAGCTGAAACCCTGGGATATACACCAAATTCTTGTGGTAAGTATCCAAGATTTTCTCTTAAACTGTGCTTGTCTTTTAGAATATCAATATCTCCTAAAAAGGCTGTGCCAGAATCGGCCTCCTGCAAGCTGGCTAAGGTTCTCATCAGAGAAGATTTTCCTGCGCCGTTTGGACCAAGGAGTCCAAACATACCGGGTTTAATATTCAGATTAACCTGTTTTAAGGCATGAACTCCATTCGGATATTTCTTCTCGAGGTTTTCTATTTTAAGTTCCATAGGTTTGAATAAAAGTCGATTCGAAAGGTATTGTAAATAATAACATTGTATTAATCGCTTAACAAAACATTAAAATTTAGACCTAATAAAAGCCTATGGTACTTGATAAAAGAGTAATTCAGGAAGAAAAGGAAGGCCGTAAAGTTGATAGAAACTTGTAAGTTGGAAAAGCGAAGGGCTCCATGAAAAGAAAAAAGGGCAGATGAGCATATCACACCGCTACGACCAGCTACCCTTGCTTCATTCCTGACCTGGGGGATTCACTAGGAGCTGGTTGTATGTCACCTACCCGAGCGCAAAGATACTTTTTTCATTGAGCTAAGTTGTACTATCTTTCGGCATTATATCTAAAAAAATTACCAACGATTATGGAACAAGGATTGGCTAGTAAATTCGGATTGAGATTTGGCGCTTACGCAAGTGCTTTCACTCTTCTATATGGCATATTAAGATACCTCATTGGTGTTCAAATGTATACTCAATTGTGGTTGGTTGTCCTTGTTTGGATTGTAACCATAGGGATATTGGTTGCTGGAGTGATTCAGGCAAGAAAGCAAACAACTGCCGATAATGGATTTTCATTCAAAACTGCCTTTTCAACTTTTATTATTGCAGCTTTGGTTTCAATGGTAGTTGGAGTGGCCTTTGATATTTTGCTTTTTCATGTAATTGATCCAGCATTTGCAACAGAGGTGGAAGAGGCAATCATTGATTTATCTGTTGGTATGATGGAGAAATTTGGTGCGCCCCAAGCGAGTATAGATGAAGCAGTAGATCAAATGTTGACCGAAAGCCAGTTTTCTATAAAGAATCAGCTGCTAGGGTTACCGAAAGGTTTGATCTTTTATGCAATAGTTGGGCTAATTGTAGCCGCCGCTACGAAGCGTAAACCTACTTTTTTTAACGAATAAGAAAACTCACTTTGGATTTATCCGTTGTAATTCCTCTTTACAATGAAGAGGAATCGCTTACTGAGTTGCATGCTTGGATTGACCGTGTAACGGCAGAAAATAAAATTTCGAGAGAAATTATATTTATTGATGATGGTTCTACGGACTCTTCATGGAAAGTGATTGCTGAGTTGAGCCAAAAAGATCCTAACACCAAGGGTATTCGCTTTCGAAGAAACCATGGTAAATCGGCAGCCCTTAATGTCGGATTCAAAGAGACGACCGGAAAGGTAGTCATCACTATGGATGCGGATCTTCAGGATAGTCCTGATGAAATTCCAGCTCTAATGGCACTGATTACTGAAGAAGGCCACGATCTTGTTTCTGGCTGGAAGAAAAAGCGCTACGACCCCATTACGAAAACAGTACCTACCAAACTCTTTAATTGGGCGGCGAGAAAGGTTTCTGGTATCTATTTGCATGATTTTAATTGTGGATTGAAAGCTTATGCAAATGAGGTAGTTCACAATATTGAGGTGCATGGAGAGATGCACAGATATATTCCCATTCTTGCAAAAAATGCCGGTTTCCGAAAGATTACGGAAAAAGAAGTTCAACACAGGAAAAGAAAATTTGGCACAACTAAGTTTGGTTGGGAAAGATTTGTAAATGGTTATCTTGATCTAATTACCTTGAGTTTCGTCTCTCGATTTTCGAAAAGACCTATGCATTTTTTTGGCCTATACGGTAGTTTGGTTTTTATAATAGGTTTCTTTTCTGCTCTCAGTATTGGTATTCTTAAATTATATCGATTAAAGGCAGGAATGAGCACCATTCTTATAACCAATAATCCATGGTTTTACATTTCTTTGAGCTGCATGATGATTGGTACAACTCTCTTTGTAACAGGCTTTTTGGCTGAGTTAATCGTCCGGACTTCGTCAAAGAAAGAATTGTATACTGTTTCAGAAAAGCTCAATCTGGATGCCTGATTCATTGAGATTCAGTTTAATTTCTCCCGTTTTTGACAGACCGGAAGAGGTTGAAGAATTTCTACAAAGTCTACTTCATTTAAATCATTCTTCTTTTGAACTCATTATTGGAGATGGGTCGCCAAAGGATGGACTAAAAAATCTGAGGGAGGTCTACCAAAACAATGATAAGTATAAGCTTAAGTGGATTTACGAAGCCTATTTACCCGTAAGTGACGCTCGAAATCGAGCAGCAGAAATAGCTGAAGGTGAGTATCTTATATTTTTAGACTCCGATTGTATCATTCCCTCCAATTATCTCAATGAAATAGATTCATTCTTAGAGAATAGACCTTTAGATTTATTTGGTGGACCCGATGCGGCTGCCCCTGATTTCACTGTTCTTCAGAAGGCCATTTCATTTTCAATGACCAGTTTTATTACTACGGGTGGTATTCGAGGAGGAAAGAAAACCGTAACAAGCTATCATCCGAGAGGATTTAATATGGGAATTCGGAAAGCCGCCTTTGAACAAGTAGGAGGTTATGATGAATCCTTAAAATGTGGGGAGGATGTAGATCTCAGTATTCGGCTTCAAGCGGCAGGATTTAGTTCAGAACTCATCCCAAATGCTTTTGTCTATCACAAAAGAAGGACTTCATTGAAGAAGTATTTCAAGCAAGTTTTTCGGTTCGGTGCTGCGCGGATCGACTTGGCGAAAAGGCACAAAGGGCAGTTGAAAGCCACTCATATATTTCCGCTGTTTTTTTCGGTGGGTTCCCTGTTGAGCATTGCAATCTTTCCTTGGTTTCCGCTTATGTTTAAACTTCTACTAATATATACTTTGTGTGTTTTCATTTTCGCAATGTGGAACACTAGAAGCTTTAAAGTAAGTGGTTTAAGCATTGTTACAACCTACACCATGTTTTTTGGCTATGGATGGGGAATGCTTAAGAATGCAATATCAAACTTAGTCCGTAAAAAAAGCATCCGTCTCTGACTTCCCTTTGATTTTCGAAATCAACCTACGCTTAATCGCCTGAATCTTAACTCTGTCTTCTAAAGTAATTGCCATTGTTTCAGCAAGTTCGATATGATCTTTACATTCAGTGACTTCGTCAAGAATCAGTGAGTATTCTGCCAAAAGGAATTGTTTCTTGAATTCATTTTTTTTGTCAGGATGAACGTCTGTAGATAGAAAGTCGTAAAATACTTTTATCGCTGAAGTATCCTTGCCGTAATTGGTTTTCCAAATTTCCAAATCAACGAAAACCACTGTTTGTTTTTCGTTTGAATCCAGCGCATCATGCCAATGGAATAAACTCTTTCTTGCCCTTATCCACTCTTGATTCTCCATTTGAAATAGCAGCCGAGTTTTATTCGCTGAAGGCAGCTCAAGGCCTGGATTCTGGAAAGTACATAAATGATTTTCTATGTATTCTAAGAGAGCTGTATCTCTACTCAATATGGCCTCTTGAAGATTTTGAGCATAAGCTTCTTCTATGGCAAGGTTTATAGGGAATTTTGGATTTTGATTCTTAAAATGAGAAGGATTATTAAGAATATAAGGAATGAAGGGAAGTTCTAGGTTTAGTCCGTAATTGAAGAAGACATCAAAAGAGCTTGTGTCGCTACTTAAATTTGGAAATAAATCATAAAGCAAAGATTCGCCTAGCTCTTGGCGTAGAGAATCCATTCTATTTAATTCAACTATTTCTAAGTAAGCTTTTTTACCATTTGTCGATAGTTGCTTATAAGAGAACGACTCTTGAAATTGATCAAAGCTTGTAATTCGAGTAGCCGCCGAAAGGGCTTTTAACTTAATCTGTTCGTCACTAAGTAAACCTTCATTGAGTTGCATTGCATAGGTATTGGGAGCAAACCAAAGAAGGCTAGGGTAGATTACTATTTGATATTGGTCAATAAGATATCGTCCTATTCCAGAATTTCCTTCTACTTCTGCCAATAGAAAATAGTTCGATAGATAGGATACCATTTCTCGATTGGACAATTGGTTTGAAAAACGCTTACATTCATTAAGAGAGGATGTGCAAATGAATAGCATCATTCCTTTTTTAGATTCTGCAGAAAGGGATTGGAGAGTCTTGAGGTCATCCATAGATTCCACAGAAAAGTAATTGCGTTGACTCAAGCCTAATTGGGAATAAGCAAGGAGTAACAGGGTGTATTTTAAGTATTTATAAAACATGGATGGCTAAGCTATAACGCATTTTATAGAAAAGAATCTAAGGATGGTTTTTGTTGAAGTTAAATGGGAGGAGTTTTTTCAAACAAGCTCTTACGGTTTTCAGGTCTTTGGTGATACCTCTTTTGAAAACCCTTTAATGTAGTTTCTTCTTTTGGGATTTTATCGGGAGGGTAAAGCTTTGAATCGGGCTTTACTAGAAATGCAATTTTTTTTACTTCGTTGTCTTTGAATCGGATTAAGATATTTGAGCAGTCTGTTCTGCTGAGACCTACTTCAGAGCCATCTTCTTCTCGAGCGTAATAGGCGGTTTGTCCATTTCCATAACTGTGCATATTTTTCAACTCATTATTCGCAAACTTTCCCTTCATTACTTTTCCACGGATCTGATTGTATTGATCTAGAGTGTCTTGAGAAATAATAAAGGCGTTGCCAATCATCTTTATTGTATCTAACGCATTTTGTCTCATTTCAATCAAAATGGTATCTCCCGTAAGCTGATTCTTCTTAGACCAAAGGGCCGGTTCGTTGAATAGGCGAAAAGTACTGTCGATAGAGGAGTAGGTAAGAGAGTCGCAGACTCCTTGTATATCTGAACGATAAATTCTAACCTCATTGTAAATTTTAAGCAATTGATTTCCAGATGTATCTGTATTAAAATAAAGGGCATCCCCATGCACATGCAATGTATCTTCTTCTTGAAAAAAAGAATAGAGCGGCTCTCCCTTAACAGTGGCTTGCTCTGGATACTCGAAATACTCTCCATAGTTACCTCGAATCAGAGATTTATCTGCAGTGTCGAGGATGGAAATCCTCCCAAAAACCTGCCCAAATCCACGTTTTCTTTCATAGTACATGCTATCTCCACTTAAGCGACGCGACTTGTTCCACAACTCAGCATTCTCTTTAAACTGAGCAATGTCTGAGCTCGTATCATACATTCCATTTTCACAGTAGATTGTACTAGAATCAGAGACAACCGTTGATGGGCCCTCAAATCGAGCAATCTTAGTAGAAGTATAGTAACGCAAGGTATCTGAGAACATATCATATCTAGGATTCTCAAGTACTACATCCTTATTAAAAAGAAACATTTTTGAATCAGCGTAATAGATCCCGATTAAGCTCGTAAGGGTGTTTTCGCCGTTTACAATATTTCCGCCAGTAGTATAGAGAGCCGTGTTATTGTTTCGATTAAAGATCATTTTGTCTGTAGTCAAAAGCATGCTGGGGTCTCGGAGACTTACCTTACCCATAACTTCCGCAATACGTGTGTCTCCGTTGTATTCTAGATAATCGCCGTATAGATGAAGTGTATCGTCTTGAATTATATGGACTTTGGAAAAGGCCTTCAAGAAGTTTTTATCGGCATAAAGCCATGCGGAATCACAATACATTGTAGCTCCTTCATGGAAGAAAACTACATTGCCTTTTAGTCTGTTTTTTCGCTCTAAGCCTTTTTTGTAGAATGCCTTATCGGCCTGTTTAATTTCAATTTTACTCTTTGTCTGCTGCGCCTCAAGAGTGTATGCCGAGAGAAAAAATGCAATGATTCCAAATACAATATTCCTACATAGCAAGCTTTGATTCATTATAGGTGAATCGTCTGTTTTCGGTCAGGTCCAACAGATACTATGGAGATTTTAACCCCGGTGGCCTTTTCGATATAATCGATATAATTCTTAAAGGTTTCTGGAAATTGGTTGTATTCAGTGATTTTAGTTAAATCTTCTTTCCAACCTGGAAGGAAAGTGTAAATAGGCTCAACTAATTCTGGATCAATTCGATATGGTAAATGGCTAACTTCAACACCTTGATATTTATAGGCAGTACAAATGCCAATGCTGTCAAGAATGCTCAAAACGTCTGACTTCATCATAATGAGTTCAGTAACCCCATTTACCTCTATGGCATAACGAAGGGCAGGAAGGTCTAACCAGCCGCAACGACGAGGTCTACCTGTGGTAGAACCAAACTCCCGGCCTTCTTTCCTAATTTCTTCTCCAACATCATCCAATAACTCCGTGGGAAAGGGTCCGCTTCCTACTCGAGTACAGTAGGCTTTAAAAATACCAAGCACTCTCCCAATTCGGTTGGGCGCGATACCCAGTCCTGTGCAAGCACCTGCAGCCGTAGTAGTGGAGCTAGTGACAAATGGGTAGGTTCCAAAATCGATATCCAGTAAAGATCCCTGAGCGCCTTCTGCTAGAATGGCAGAACCCTCTTTTAATTTTTGATGTACATAATGTTCGCTATCAATAAGCTGCATTTCTTTCAATGCTTCGGCACATTTCATCCATTTTTCCTCTTCTTCCTCCAAAGAAAAAGGGAAGGTGTAATCGCCGAGCAACTTCAAGTGCTTATCTCTTAGAACTTGGTAACGTTCTTGAAAGTCACTTAATTCTAAATCTCCCACTCTCAGACCATTTCGCCCCGTTTTGTCCATATAAGTCGGTCCAATTCCCTTTAGGGTAGATCCGATTTTATCCTTGCCTTTCGCATGCTCAGAGGCTGCATCAAGCAGGCGATGAGTTGGAAGAATTAAATGTGCCTTTCTGGATATTAAAATACGCTTCGATGCGTCTGGATCGGTATTCTTTAAACTGTCTAATTCGCGCTGAAAAATGATAGGATCAATCACCACCCCATTGCCTACAATATTAATTGCATCTGGATGAAAGATACCTGAAGGTATGGTGTGCAAGACATGTTTTCTACCCTCAAATTCAAGTGTATGGCCTGCATTAGGTCCTCCTTGAAAACGGGCAATTATCGAATAGCCCTTTGTTAATACATCTACAATTTTTCCTTTCCCTTCGTCTCCCCATTGAAGCCCTAGAAGGATGTCAACATTAGTTGCCTTATTCACGAATCTGCTGTGTTTAGAGTTTTGATTTCGGAGGAATCTTCTGCCTCCTCATTGGTAGCATAGATATAGAGAATATGGCCTTTAACTTTTATTCCAAAGATCTCTTCTACCGAATTTTTAATTTGTTGTATGCGCGGATCACAAAATTCTAATACTTCACCTGTATTAGTTATAATAATGTGATCGTGTTGTTTGTTGTAGTATGATTTCTCGTAAAACGCTTGGTTTTGACCAAATTGATGCTTTCGTACTAAGTCGCTCGCCAAGAGAAGTTCAATCGTATTGTACAAAGTGGCTCTGCTAACGCGATAGTTTTTATCCTTCATGGTAATGTACAGCGATTCTATATCGAAGTGTTCATCACTTTGATAAATTTCGCGTAAGATGGCGTAGCGTTCTGAGGTCTTTCGCTGGCCATTCTTTTCCAGAAATGCTGTAAACACTTTTTTTACGTGTTCGAGTTGTTGCTCTTCCAAGGTTATGTGGAAATCAAAGGGTAAAAATAAGGCAATTGAACTCAAGCATTCTTTAAATAGCGCTCAACACTTTTAATTCCTTCAATTTTTTTGATTTCATTGATGATGTTTTGAAGATGAACGCGATTTCGAACAACCACTACTATAGAACCTTCAAATATTCCTGCGTCGCCATTGATATTAATGGATCGAATATTGACATCCAAATCATGAGAAATAAGCTGGGTAATTCGATTTACTAATCCAACCGTGTCTATACCTTTTATCACCAGGTTGGCTGTAAATTCAACTACATCCGAAGAAATCCAAGTGGCTTTAATAATTCGATTTCCATAGCGAGATTGCAAGGCAATAGCATTTGGACAATCCTTTCGATGAACCTTAATTCCCTCATTTATAGTGATGTATCCAAATACATCATCTCCATCAATAGGACTACAGCAGGGGCTCAACTTATAGGGCAAATCCTGTTCTTCTGTTCCAAAAACCAATTTACTTGGAGTTTTGTCTTGAGAGTTTGAAATTATTTGAGGAGAAGCTCCTTGCTTTTTAAATCGATTTCGAATATATCCAACAAAGCCTCCGTTTCTTTCCTTTACGAAAGATTTAAGCAATTGATTGTCTAGTAATTGTAAGCCTGCTTGATAGTATAATTCTTGACTGTCTCTTAACTTTAAAAAATTGAGTAATTGGGTCTCAACTTGATCGTTCAGCTTTATTTTTAAGAAATTAAGTTTTCTTGTTAAAATCTCCTTTCCATATTCAGCAATCTGCTTGCGCTCCTCGTTTAGGGAGGATTTTATTTTAGTTCTAGCCTTGGAGGTAACAACATAATTCAACCATTCTTCCTTCGGTTTTTGGTTGGAAGAAGTTATGATTTCAATTTGGTCTCCGCTTTTAAGTTTATAGTTTAATTGAACCATCTTGCCATTGACCTTGGCACCTAGAGTTCGCAATCCTATATCGGTATGTATTTCGAAGGAAAAGTCAATGCAACAAGCTCCTTTGGGAAGTGTTTTGAGTTCACCCTTTGGTGTAAACACGAATATCTCATCGCTAAAAAGATTAAAGCGAAAGTCATCTATGAATTCAAGTGCTGTGGAATTATTCGACTCTAATGCCTCCCGAACTCGGTTAATCCACTGTTCAAAGCGACTGTCCACTTCATCATCTCCTTTGTATTTCCAATGACTTGCTAAGCCTTTCTCAGCTTGTTCATCCATCCGCTTCGAACGAATTTGGACTTCCACCCAATTGCCATCAGGACCCATTACAGTAGTATGAAGAGACTCATAACCCGTTGACTTCGGCGTTGAAATCCAATCGCGCATACGATCAGGGTTGGGATGATAGAAATCGGTTACAATAGAGAAGACTCTCCAGCAAATAGCTTTTTCGCCCTCTAATGGAGTATCAAGGATAATTCGAATGGCATATTTATCATAGATTTCATCGAAGCTAACGCTCTGATTGATCATCTTTTTCCGGATGCTATAAATGCTTTTTGCCCTCTCTTTAATAGTGAATTTGATTCCTTCATCTTTTAAAGCGGCATCAATTGGAGAGCTGAATTTTTTGAGATAACGTAATTCATCG
>Ga0136655_1000160_pt1 | contig 29441 bp, 25 predicted proteins | sample CPBDNA_2_FD_94863 | JGI IMG/M metagenome (GOLD analysis project Ga0136655, IMG submission 94863) | Freshwater to marine salinity gradient microbial communities from Chesapeake Bay, USA - CPBay_Spr_15_0.8_DNA (version 2) | ecosystem: Environmental > Aquatic > Marine > Coastal | place: USA... | reverse complement strand
TATTGGTAGTAGCTTTCGGTTTTACTCATGGTTTGATCTCGGTTGAGATCTTCCATATCAGGTATTTGAGTTGCTGATTGAGGAAATCCGCCCACTTGGTCTGTGCTTGAGTTGTTTTGCGGATTGTTATAACGCTTGTATCGCTCTAGAATGTCTGCGCTTTGGGCATCGTAATCGGCGCTGAGATAAAATAAGAAGTTGTCAGAGGCAGGATCGTCGTTCGCCAATTGGTAGGCCTGAGTTCCTGTTCCAATATTGGTGGCTATTCTTTCTAAATAGGTAAGAGATCCTTGAAGGTCCCAGGTTCTTTCTTGCTCGTCGGTCAATCCATCTGCGCCCACATCCTGAAGTGGACGAGAACCAGGGGCATTGTCGAAGCCAGCAACCAAGGGTTGCGTTCTGGGCACCAATCCCCAGGTGGTTGAGTCTACAATAGACAAATCGCCCACGGGCGAAAGTCCATTTTCAAAAGCCTGACGGCCATCTTTTAATAGATCTTCAGAAACAGAACCTAGGTTAAAATACAAATCTCCTCCTTGGTGGTTGGGATCTTCTAGATACGGATCCAACATCCAAAATTGAATGTATTCTATATTCTGTTCTTCAAAGTTGTTGGTTTGTAGCGAACGCATAATTCCGCCCCATCTCGACTCAGGATCTTTTAAAGTTCCATCTATATTCAAACCAGCAGAGTAGGTACTTCCCTCTACGTCGAAGTTATAAGGCCCTCTTTCTTCTGGATAATAGCTGAGGTCAAACATGGCAATGTTGCGCGGAGAGGCGGCATCTAACTCTCTATTTGGAAAAACTTCAGAGAAGAGAATTTGCCTAACGTATTGACCCGATTGCAAGTTTTTATCTGCCGAAATATTGCTGGGAGTATTGCCATCGTTATTGTAAAAAGTGGGGTCGATAGAGTACCAAGCCAGACGAGCGCGATTGAAGTTATAGGCAATATCATTGTTCAGAAGACCCTCTTGAAATAGACCTCCTTGGCCAGAAGGAGTACTTGCAAGAACCCAAGAATTCTGATTGCCAATGGGTATCATAGTCTGACTGCTCTCAAAATCGTCTAAGTAAGTGGTGGCTTCTCCATCTATTTTAATTCCTCTGGGAGAGCCAGGAATCATTTGAGCCACCTCTGCTTGTACGGTAATATCAGACTCTTCCTTGGTATCTATGAAAGGAATTTTATCTACAAATCGAGTGAGATAGGGCGCTTTGTCGTTGTACTGTCCGTTGAGTCCCCAAATGGTGTTACTAATAGGCTCATCTCCGAGATTAACCTTTTGAGTAAGTGGTCTTTCAGTGAGATTAATAAGACTGGCTCCTAGATTGAGCTTTTCAGAAAATTTGTATTCAGCGGTTAAACCAGTATAGGTTTTGGTTTGGAAGTTAAATAAAGCATTGTTTTCAAAATCTACCTTGATGGGCATGCCTGAATTCAGAATGGCATCGTTGATGATTTTCACCCTTCCTAAGGTGTAGTCAACAGTATAGTCTGCATTTTCAACCAGTTGAGCACCACCAGCGGTAACTCGTACCGATCCAGGTGGAATATTGAAAGCTCCAAGGCTAATCTCAGATCCAGAGGCACTTTTGTATTGACCTCGCAGCAAGAACTTATTCAATTGTGTTTGATTCTGTGCTACAAAGCGGGTAGAATCATAGAGTTCTTGGAAAACGTAACGCTCTTTATCTGCTTCGCTTGAAAGTTTCTTGGCCAGATGCGATCCGAAAGGCTCGAGGACAGGGAAAATAATTCTTCCATTCTGCGCCATAATGGTCCGGTTGGGAACGAAGTCGAAAAATCCATCTCCACCCGGAACGGGGTCATTGTTGTTGTTTAACTTATCCACTTCCATAACTCGGATAAGCAGCTGATCGCTCAAATTCCCTTTGGGCAAGAAAGGAATGGGAACCCCTGTTTCATCGTTCATATACAGAACGTTTAGGCGGAAGTCTTCTTGGTTTACTTGGAAAGCGTTTAAAGAATAAACGTTTTTCATCATCAAGTCCCAAATAGGTGTTTTTACATTTAGGATTGCACTCTTTAGCATTTTCGTTACCAACAGATCAGGCGCATTGATACCATCATTAGAGAATTCACCCACTTGATAGGTTCTACCATTTATGGTGTACTGATAGGCGATCGAAAGAACTTCATCTTGGTTGAGCGATTGATTCAGCGAGAGGTAACCCAATTGCGCATCGAGACGGTATTCGTTGGGCTCTAATTTGCGCGCATTCGCCAACTCAATAAATTCGGTAGCCTCTTCGTAACCTGCACCGTTTAAGGAGGCATTTACTTCCGCTATATCTCGTATTCCTGGAAAGTTTCCAATAAGGGTAGAGGGATTTTGAGCGTTGTTTCCGTTTGCAGGCGGATTACCCGGTTCCGTAGCGGGGTTGGGGCCCGGGAAGATGGAAGGGCCTGCTAATCCAGCATTCGAATTTCGATAGGCACCGGTTTCACTTTCTCCTAAGTCCATTAACGCAAGAATATTGCGCACATTTTGTGTAGAGTTTCTGCGGTTGGTTACCCAAACTTCCACCCTTGTAATCTGAATGGGAGAAGTAACCAAAGGTAGATTGGCTAGCCATCTTTCATAATTCGATCGGAAATACTGGCTTAAGAAGAAGTGCCTATTCGCTTCGTATTGATCGCCCCAAATTTCAAAGTCGGTAGTGGTAGCACCCCCTTGAATGTTAATGGAATTCGATTGACTTCGCTGTTCAGAGAAAATACCGGTTAAGCGCAATTTTCCAAACTGGAATTCGCCTTTTACTCCAAAGAGGCTTTGTGCACCTGTAATCAGCGAGTTGCTGGTGGGAAGGGAAACGTTTCCAAGTTCAATTTTCTTAATGATATCATCTTCTTGTCCTTCGAAGTCGAGCTTCATGGTATTTTCAAAGGCGAAGGTGGCTTCTGTATCGTAATTCACTTTTAATTTCAAACGGTCGCCAATCTTACCTGTCACATTCATCTGAATGCGCTGATCGAAGTTGAAATTGAAAATCTTTTGGTTTACAACAGGTAAATTCGGATTCCGAATTCGTTGGAAGCGGGCACCGAAAGTGAGCTCGGCAGATCCTTGAGGAGTTATATCAATAACATTCGAACCGAATATTTTTCCAAAAAGGGCACTATTTACATTGATTTGCGGGATGATACTGGATATTTCATCTCTACCATCATCCGTTTTCCCATCGCCGGTGCGAACCACCGAGCCCGGACCAGAACCCGATTTTTCACCCCAATAATCTTCCACCTGCTTGTTGAAGATATACTTCTGATATTCTTCAGGAGTCATGAGCATAGGAGGGGAGACAATCAGGCTTCCAACCTTGCGCGTTACAATATACTGTCCTGTTTCCGCATCGAAAACCACATCCACGCTACCAGGATTGGTAAGAAAGATTCCGCCATCTTGATCCCCATTGAAAGGATAGGGTAAATTTTCATCGGGATCATTGGTGTCGGGCGGAGCAAATTGCAGGAAAGATCGGTTTCGAATATTCGCCTTTCTGTAATTATCTGTTCGAAACGACAAAACCGCCAACAACATGGGCGGTGCCAATAGAAAAAATAGAAGGCGGTAATGGAAACGACTCAAAATAACTCAGAGGGTTTTGAGTGTTTGTTTAATCAATCCTTCGAGATCTAACTCAGGATTTTCTCTTAATGCTTTTGAAACTGCTTTTTCAGCAAGGGCTTTATTGTAGCCTAAAACTAAAAGTGTATCGAGTGCATCGCGTGTAATTGAAGGATTTCCAACCGAAGATAAATTGTCATCAAAAGTTAAAGTTCCTTTGTCTCTTAAATCAACAATAAGTCTTTGTGCCGTTTTGGCGCCCACTCCTTTAACCGCTTTAAAGCTTTCAACATTGCCATCGGCAATATTGCTTAGCACCTCCGTAGCGGGCATAGATGATAGAATCAATCGTGCTGTATTTGAACCAATTCCAGAAACTGAGAGCAAAAGTCGGAAGACGTGGCGCTCGGTTTTGTTAGAAAACCCAAAAAGCTGCTGGCTGTCTTCTCTATATATAGGGTGCACAAAGACTTTGAATTCCTCTCCCTCTCTTAAGGCGCTAAAAGTTTGAAGCGATATGTGAACGGCGTAACCCACTCCCATGCATTCAACAACGGCTTGCGCTGGACTTAATTCCGTAATCCTTCCTCTGAGGTATTCAAACATAAAAATAGGTCTCCCATTTATTCTTGGGAGAATACTGTTTTAGAGAACGGCAAAAATAGCAATATCATATGCGAAGGGAGAATATTTTCCAATCTGACAAAACAATCGATAAAAATGAATGTATGAGATTGTATAGCAATACGTTAATGATGAAAAGCCAGAAAGTGAATGGGTTGTAGAGGCAAAAGGTACGAAATACAAAAAGGCATATGCGAAACTTTACACTCAATCTAGACTTACCAGCTTCCACTCGCTCCTCCACCGCCAAAGCTTCCGCCCCCAAATCCGCCAAAGCCTCCACCGCCTCCGCCGCCAAAACCCCCGCCGAAACCGCCACCAAATCCTCTATGGCCAAATCCTCCACCAGGACCAATCATATATCCACCTCCACCTCCGCCGGATCGTCTTGAAATAAGGTAGATAATTAAGATGATCAGTAGAACTAGAAAGGGAATATACTTGCCATTTTTACCAGAATCAGTGGGTCCATTTCCTTTGTACTTGCCACTTAAGACTTTGTAAATAGAAGTTACACCTGCCTGAATGCCCTGATAGTATTGATCTCTTTTGAAATAGGGAGTAATGTCTTGATTTATAATTCTCTGCGCTAAGCCGGCATTGATGTATTGCTCCATACCTCGCCCTGTTTGAATGGCCAGTTTTCTATCGGCCACTGCCACACAAAGTACAATGCCATTGTCTTCTTCCGCCTGGCCCACACCCCATTCTTCGCCCACTTTTGCAGCGAAGAAATTAATGTCTTGTCCCTTGGTAGTTTCTACAATGAGAACCACAATTTGGGTGGATGTACTGTCGCTGTAGGCAATTAAATCTCTCTCGAGTTGAGCAGCTTCTTGCTTACTTAGCAGCGAAGTGAAGTCGTTAACTAATTTAGGTGGATTGGGTCTTTTGGGATATTCTTGGGCAAAGGAAGATAGGCTTAGCGCACAGACTAAGATCAACAGCCAATGTTTAAGACCTACTGATTTCATTCGGTAATTCATTGCTGTCGTTTTTCTGATAAGGGAAATAGGTTGCCAATTGCTGACCAGCCAATGCAATTCCTTCGCACAGTCCTTTTGTGAAATCACCGGTTTTAAAATGCACTAGCATTTTATCGCGAACATCAGCCCAGAAGCCTTGCGGAACTTTTGAATTAATTCCTTCATCTCCAATGATTGCAAAGCGATGATCATCAAGAGCAACATAAATCAACACTCCGTTGCGCAGTGCTGTTTTATGCATTTTCAGCTCTAAAAATATAGATTCAGCTCTCTTTTGAGGATCTTTTTTATAGGTCTTTTCTAGATGAACCCTTATTTCGCCCGAACAAGACTTCTCAGCTTCAACAATGGAAGCAACAATACGCTTCTCATCTTCCGCAGAAATGTATGTAGAATTGTTTTCTGGCACTAGAAACTTACTTCAGGCGCTTTCTCCGAACCTTCGGCAGCTTCAAAATACCCTCTTTTTTCAAATCCTCCTATCATTGCTACAAAATTGCCTGGAATTACCCGGATCTTGGCATTATAGTTCTTAACGCTATCGTTGAAGTTGTTTCTTTCGAAGTTGATTTTGTTCTCAGTATTGGTGAGCTCTGCCTGCAATTCCAAGAAATTTTGATTGGCTTTGAGGTCTGGATAGCGTTCTACGGTAACGAGTAACCTAGAAAGAGCTCCGCTTAAACCGTCTTGTGCTTGTTGGAAATTAGCAATGGCTTCAGGACTCAAATTGCTCGGATCTACTTGAATGGAAGTAGCTTTACTCCGCGCTTCAATTACAGCTGTAAGTGTAGACTGCTCAAAATCAGCATATCCTTTAACCGTACTTACGATATTAGGAATAAGATCGGCACGTCTTTGATAAGCGGCTTCTACTTGCGCCCATTTTCCATTTACATCTTCATCAAGCTTTACAATTTTATTGTAGCTCGATACAAAAGCGATAACTAATAGGATAACAGCACCTAGGCCAATCCACAGTCCTTTTCCTTTCATAATTGGTTTTTCAAATTTTCTAAAGCAAATTTAACCTTTGCAAGCCGCTCGGCAAGCAGGCTTTTCTTTTCGGTTTCTTTTCGTTCAAACTTTAACTTATTCCTAGCACCTTCGAGCGTATAGCCACGCTCTTTGACAAGATGGTAGATGAGTTTTAACTCCGATAAATCGGCATGTGAATACATTCGGTTACCGCTTTGTCCTTTTTTGGGTTTCAGGTTGTCGAACTCTTTTTCCCAAAAGCGCACCAGACTAGTATTTACATCAAGGTAGTCAGCTACTTCCCCAATGGAGAAATACCGTTTTTCTGGATCAAGCTCGGGCCAATTGCGCATTAGTCGAAAGACTGGTTTTCTTGACCAGAAAGCAGAATGATTTGCTGGTATTCTTCTGGACTTAAGTCGTTGAAGAAGAAATTCACGGGATTTACTCTTTCTCCGTTTCTAAAGACTTCATAATGAAGGTGAGGGGCTGTGCTAGCACCTGTATTTCCTACATAGCCTATAATTTCTCCACGCACTACATTTTGACCAATTACAACATCCACCTTACTCATATGAGCATAGAGGGTCTGATAGCCATATCCATGATCGATAACCACAAAATTTCCATAACCACTTCCAGTACCGAAGGGGTTTTTAACCACTTTACCATCGCCAGTAGAGTGAATGGGCGTGCCGGTAGGAGCGGTAAAATCCATACCCGCATGCATTTTCACGACTTTATAAATAGGGTGCATTCTATATCCATAACCAGAAGCTATGCGTGTGAGATCATCATTTGAAATTGGCTGGATGGCTGGAATGCTTGCCATCATTTTGCTTTTCTTTTTGGCCATTTCAATCACCTCATCGAAAGAGCGCGATTGCACATACAACTGCTTCGTAATGACATCCATTTTTTTTGCAGTCTCTTTAATGAGCTCAGAATTATTGTAGCCTTCCAGCATTTTATACCGATTGGCTCCACCAAATCCTGCATTGCGAATAGAAGTGGGAATAGGGTCTGCCTCGAAAATAACGCGGTAAATATTGTCGTCTCTCTTTTGGAGTCCATCGAGCACTCCAGTTACTTCTTCCAAGCGTTTATTTAAGCTTTCAAATTGAAGCTTGGTGAACTCCAATTCGCGCTTTAAACGCTTCTCTTCAGGAGAATCGATATAATAGAAAGTAACTACTACGAGAATGAGCGCCATAAGCAAAGTAGCCAATAAGAAAAGAGCGGTTTCACGCAGTCTTTGCTTCAAAGACTTCTCTATCTTCCTGTAAGCTAGTGTTTTGGGATCGTAGAAATACTTAATCTTCGCCACTGTCTATTTGCTAATTTTGCTGCAATTACCAGCAAAGGTAGCACAGTTTGTATTAGTATTCAACGCATTAACCTTCCTTCAACATTCGCTCCTCCTCAATGAAAGTTCTGACATCTAAAGAAATAAGGTCTAAATACCTTTCCTTTTTTCAATCGAAATCCCATGCGATTGTTCCTTCGGCACCCTTGGTTATCAAGGATGACCCCACCTTGCTCTTTACTAATGCCGGAATGAATCCGTTTAAAGATATTTTCTTAGGGGTTGCCGCCATTAAGGATGAGCGTGTTGCCGATAGCCAGAAATGTCTGAGGGTTTCGGGAAAACACAATGATTTAGAAGAGGTGGGTCATGATACCTATCACCACACTCTTTTCGAGATGTTGGGCAATTGGAGTTTCGGTGATTACTTTAAAAAAGAGGCTATTGAATGGGCTTGGGAATTGTTGCATACGGAATTTGGTATTCCTGCAGATCGCATGTATGCAACGGTTTTTGAAGGAGATCAGGCTGAGGGCTTGGCAAGAGATGAAGAAGCCGCTCAGCTTTGGAGTGCGTTTTTGCCTTCGGAAAGAATTTTAAATGGAAACAAAAAAGACAATTTCTGGGAAATGGGTGAAACAGGTCCCTGTGGCCCCTGCTCAGAAATTCATGTAGATCTTCGTTCGGAAGAAGAAAGAGCTTCAAATCCCGGAAGAAACCTTGTCAATGCAGATCATCCTGAAGTCATTGAAATTTGGAATTTGGTTTTCATGGAGTTCAATCGTAAGGCAGACGGATCTTTGGAGAAATTACCTGCCAAACACGTTGATACCGGCATGGGTTTCGAACGTCTTTGCATGGTATTGCAAAACAAAAAGTCGAGTTATGATACCGATGTTTTTACACCATACATCAACAAAATCAGTGAAATAGCCAATATCCCTTACGGATTTGCCAAGGAAACAGATATCGCCATGCGTGTGGTTGCCGACCATGTGCGAGCTATTGCTTTTAGTATAGCAGATGGACAGCTTCCTTCCAATAACGGAGCGGGGTATGTTATCCGCAGAATTTTGAGAAGGGCCATTCGTTATGGCTATACCTTCTTAAACCAGGCAGATGCGTTTATCTACCAACTCATCGACATAATGGTGAAGGAAATGGGAGAGGCTTATCCTGAATTAATTCGAAATCAAAAGATTATTTCAGATGTTATTGAGCAAGAAGAGAAGTCTTTTCTAAGAACCTTGGCGCAAGGAATCCAAAGAATAGAACAAAGCATAGAAGGTTCTGAAAAGCCTTTTCTAGATGGTAAGACCGTATTTGAGCTATATGATACGTTTGGTTTTCCAGTAGATTTAACAGCCCTTATTTTATCTGAGCGTGGTGGAAGTATAGATTTAGAAGGATTTAAGGCTGAGATGGAGGTTCAGAAAAACCGATCAAGAGCAGCCTCTGAGTTAAAGGCGGGAGATTGGGTGGAAGTGCTTTCAGGTGTTGAGTCTGAATTTATTGGTTACGATTCAATCACTTCTTCTGCCAAGTTATTAAAATATAGATCCGTTAAAACTGGGAAACAGTTAGTACATCATTGGGTATTTGATAAAACGCCTTTTTATCCTGAAGGAGGCGGTCAGATTGGCGATCGCGGCTATATCTATTCTAAAGATGGAAGCAAGACGGAGGTATTGGATACCAAGCGTGAAACGGGCAATCTCATTCATATTACAAGAGATTTACTTGACCTTACCTCTCCTGAATTCCGATTGGAAGTCGATGCAGTACGTAGAAAAGATTCCGCAGCAAATCACAGTGCAACACATTTGTTGCATCATGCCCTGAGACAGTACTTGGGAGAGCATGTTGAGCAGAAAGGTTCTTTGGTTTCTCCTGAGTATTTGAGATTCGATTTTGCTCATTACGCGAAGGTAGAGGAAGGTGTTTTGGCACAAATTGAGGCTGCTGTCAACCTTGAGGTCAGAAGGAATACAGCTTTGCAAGAATATCGCTCCATTCCTATAACCCAAGCGAAGGAAATGGGAGCAATGGCCTTGTTTGGAGAGAAATATGGAGATGAAGTTCGCGCTATTCAATTTGGTGAGTCGATTGAATTATGTGGCGGAACCCATGTGTCTGCTACAGGAAATATAGGTCTCTTTGTGATCACTTCAGAATCTGCCGTGGCCGCTGGAGTTCGGAGAATAGAAGCCCTTACGGGTGTTGAAGCCTATGCTTGGCTATGCAGTCAAAGAGACAAGCTAGCACAGATTTCTGATTTGTTGAATGCCCCACAAGATTTGGTAAAATCTGTTGGTCAGCTGAAAGAGCAATTGCAAAAAGCAGATAGAGAATTACAATCTCTTCAGAACGCTAGGGTAGAGGCGCTCGCACAGGATTGGGAAGGACAGTTGGAAGGCACAGGGCTTCAGAGCTTGGTTTTAAAAGTAAATTTAGATCCTAATTCGGTAAAGAATATTCTTTTCCGTTGGAAGTCAAGACCTAGAACATTGGTTTTTATAGCGGGTAGGTATGACGGCAAACCACACTTGAGTCTTTTGATAAGTGAAGATTTAGTAGCGGAGAAATCTTGGGATGCGGGGGCTATCTTGCGCAACTGGGCAAAAGCCATTCAAGGGGGTGGCGGGGGCCAGAAGTTTTTCGCAACGGCGGGTGGAAAGAAGCTAGAAGGCCTGGGAGAGGCTATGGAGTTAGCACGTAACTGGATAAAAAGTAATTCATGAAGAAGTTAGTAGTTATTTTGGCACTATGCTCGTTAGGTCAGGCATTTGCACAAAAAGATTCAGATTATTATACAGACAGCGACGTGCGAAAGCGCATAATTGGTTTGGGAGTTCATGTGAACCCTTTCTACAACAATAGCCGCTTACTAACCAATACGTTCAACCCTGGGCAATTGGTAACCCTAATAGATCAATCTACTGAAGGTTCTTGGAAAATGGGAGGTGGATTGGACCTTTACATTTCTCTTACTTCAAGATTTGAAATCGTTTCGGGAGTGAATTTTGGTCAGGCGGAATTTTCATATCCTACCCTTTTGTTTCAGGGGATGAACGACACAGCAGCTTTGGCCTATTCATTAAATGAAATGGTTGATTATGTGAATATTCCCTTAGGTATTTCCTTCAAAAGCGATCTCGATAATGGTTGGTGGTTGGAAGTAATTCCTGGTCTGGAGTTCTCAAGGTTATTGAGATACGAAGGTGATTTTGTTCGTGGTGGGAATGCCGAAACAGAAGACTTTATGCCTCAAACTCAAGATCTATATACTTGGGTAAGCTTTCAATTAGGCGGAACTTTCCGTCCTTTTGATACTTGGGGTTATAGTGTCCGCTTTCAAGGAAGATATATGTTAAACAGCCTTATTCAACAAGATGTTTACCTTAGAGAAACCCTTTATAATATTGGACTAAACGCGGGTATTCAATACCGTTTTTAAAATCGAACTAAGGATTCATTAAATAGCCGAAAGGTATTTCCAAACGGGCATTCCAAGACTTCTCGGTATGATCTGCCCCTTCTGCTTTATAGGTCATCCAATTTGAAAAGTTATATCCTTTGGCCAAGAAAACAGAGTCTATTCGTGTTTGAAGTGGTTCATAAGAGGCGTCAAGCGTTTCGGTTCCAAAATCAAAATACCATTTGTTTATGGACGGAGGAGGAAGGTTTGTCGCCGCGTAGTCTACAAATGCCTGCGGAATAGGATTATTATCTGAGGGCATAATTCCGGGCCAATGACTGGATAGACAAGCAGCTCCTCCAAAGACACTAGGATATTCCATTGCAGCGTAAAATGAAATAAGTCCACCCATTGAACTTCCTGCAATAAAGGTGTGCGCAGGGTCAGATAATGTATTTAAGTTTTTATCTATGAATGGCTTGAGTTCTTGAGTTAAAAACTTCAAGTAATTGTCGCTATAAACTTTTTCACCAAAGAGTTTATCCGTGGCACTTCTTTGAAGACCATATAATGAGTCTAGCAGGTCTTGTGGCAGACTTTCAAAGACTTTTTGAGGGAAGTATTCACTATGTCGATTTCGCCCTGCATTCCAAACGCCAACGACAATACAAGGGGGAACTGTTTTGTTCTCGAATAGATTGCAAAGTACTTCGTCTACACCCCATTCTTGATGATTCCAACTAGTACTAGCGTCAAAAAGCATCTGACCATCATGCATGTATAGAACAGCATACTTTTCATTCTCATCAAAATGAGGAGGAAGCCAGATTTCTATGTTTCGCTTTGAAATAAATTCAGAAGACAAAGAATCGATGGATAAAAGTTGTCCGCAGCTTACTTGAAAATGCGGTTCAGAAGCTAGTAACTCTTTTAACTCTTCTTTATCTGAACAGTTCGAGAGACCGATTAGCATGAAAGAAGATAGAATGAGAGAAGACCAATTTTTCAAATACAGGGTTTTTCCAATTGATTTCATATTCATTCTTTATTTTGTCAGCTCACCCAATGTCTCTGTTTCACCCGAACCATCATCCCAATTGTATTTGAGATTTAAAGGAGGAATAGATTGATTGTAGGTTAGTTGTCCTGAGATAAGTACTCCGTCTTGTGTTTGACTTGGAATAAAAATCCCATTGAAATCAACATTCCCCACTACTGTGAATGCAGCGCCTTGATTTCCTAGTCCTTCTATAATTACGTCTTCTGCGGAAGTACCGGCAACAATTTGTACCGTGTAGACTTGCGGGGCCAAGGGACCACTAAATTCTCTGCACGTCCAAGTTCCTAAATAGTCTGAACGCACATAGACATTATCTATTTGTTCTTCTTCACAACTTAGAACAAGAGCAAGAAGAGACAATAGAGCTAAACGCAAAAACAGCGACTTCTTAAACATAATTATTGTTTAGCCTTTCTCTTTTCGTGAGCAGCATTCAATCGGTTCACAATAGACGGTGTAATATCATAGGCATTGTTGGCTTTTAGCAAGAAGCTTGCTGCATTCATGCTGAAGATAAAATCGAGATTTTGCTCCGCTTGAATATTCACCAAAACCGAATCCAAATCCTGTAATAGGAGCTTAGTAAGTTCAGCTTCTTCGCTCGAAAGACTTTCAGCTTGCTGATCTCTGTAGGCAATTAGTTCTTGCTGCTTTTGCATTAATTCTGCCTGAGCCATTTGCAGTTCTGCATCACTTAAACGCGCTGCCTCTTGCTCTAAGATCTGGTAATTCTCTTGAAAAACTTTACTTCTTCTCTCCAGCTCACGTTCCATTGATCTGAACTTGGTTTCGAGCTTTTCTCTTAATCCTTTGTGGTACTCGTATTTAGAAACTAAACTATCGGTGTTTACAAAGGCGATTTTGTAATTAACCCCATCCGAGATAATGTTTTCTGCAGGTGCAGAAGAGCGGGAAGTGGTTGAATCTCCTATGCTGTTTTGGTTCATTTTGAGGAAAACACCCAGAATGGCGAGGCTCAGTATTCCAAGCCAGATGTACACTAAATTGTTTTTCATTTCATTTGTTTATTCAAAGCAAAGCGGATGGAATCTTCATCGGCTTCTTGTGGCAAAGTTACACGCAGCTTTGGGCTTCTTTCCATTTCTCTTTCAATTGCAAAATTTGCAGCTGGATTTCTTGCCCAGCTTCTTCGTGCAATTCCATTATTCACATCAAAAAAGAGCATGTTTTCTAATCTCGACTCTGCTTTTTCAGAACCATCGAGCAACATTCCAAAGCCGCCATTGATCACTTCACCCCAACCAACTCCACCTCCGTTATGAATAGAAACCCAAGTAGCCCCGCGGAACGAATCGCCTATAACATTGTGGATAGCCATATCGGCTGTAAAACGAGATCCATCATAAATATTACTGGTTTCTCTGTACGGAGAGTCGGTGCCAGAAACATCATGATGATCTCTTCCTAGAATTACAAGTCCTAATTCACCCTTGGCAATAGCCTGATTGAATGCTTTGGCAATGGCAATTCTGCCTTCAGAATCGGCGTATAAAATGCGCGCTTTACTTCCTACCACCATTCTGTTTGCTTCGGCGGCTTTAATCCAGCGAATATTATCTTCAAGCTGCTGCTGAATTTCTACTGGAGCTTCTTGTGCTATTTTTTCGAGAACTTCCGCTGCAATAACGTCGGTTTTGCGCAAATCTTCCAGTTTTCCGCTTGCACATACCCAACGGAAAGGGCCAAATCCATAATCGAAACACATTGGGCCCATGATGTCTTGAACATAGGACGGATATTTAAAATCAATCCCATTATTGGCTAAAATAGCCGCTCCTGCTCTCGAAGCTTCCAAGAGGAAGGCATTGCCATAATCAAAGAAATAGGTTCCTTTTTCGGCATGTTTATTTACCGCTTGGGCATGACGTCTCAGCGAAACTTGCACGGCTTCATGAAAAGCTTCGGGTTCGTTTGCCATCATTTGATTGGATTCTTCGAAACTCAGTCCAACGGGATAATATCCTCCTGCCCAAGGATTGTGCAAGGAGGTCTGATCAGAACCCAAATCAACATAAATATCTTGCTCTAGGAGATATTCCCATACATCTACAATATTTCCAAGAAAAGCGATGGAAACGACTTCATGCAATTCCTTAGCCTTTCGAATTCTATTTCCTAATTCAGGTAAAGAATCAATCACTTCATCTACCCATCCTTGACTAAAGCGCGTGTTTAAAGCTTTCGGGTTTACCTCCGCAGTTATGCTTATACATCCTGCAATATTGCCCGCTTTGGGTTGCGCACCACTCATTCCACCTAAACCAGAAGTAACAAAAAGCTTTCCTTCTAAACCTTCTCCGTGCTTCGAAATTTTACGTCCCGCATTTAGAACGGTAATGGTAGTTCCATGCACGATTCCTTGAGGTCCGATGTACATATAAGATCCTGCAGTCATCTGTCCGTATTGTGTAACACCAAGGGCATTGAATTTTTCCCAATCATCGGGTTTCGAATAGTTTGGAATCATCATGCCATTGGTTACAACCACTCTTGGAGCATCGGGATGGCTAGGAAAAAGCCCCATTGGATGACCCGAATACATATGTAACGTTTGGTCTTCCGTCATCTCAGAGAGATATTTCATCGTAAGCCTGTACTGAGCCCAATTTTGAAAAACAGCTCCGTTTCCGCCGTAGGTTATCAGTTCATGAGGGTGTTGAGCTACCGCAGGATCGAGATTATTCTGTATCATGAGCATAATGGCGGCGGCCTGAGCGCAAGCGGCGGGATACTGATCTATCGGACGAGCAAACATTTCATAGTCAGGACGGAAGCGATACATATAAATTCTCCCATAGGTTTCAAGTTCCTCTACAAATTCTTCTATCAAAACGGCATGATGCGCTTGATTAAAATAGCGCAAGGCATTTTTTAAGGCTAGAACTTTTTCTTCTTCAGACAAGATAGCCTTGCGCTTGGGCGCATGACTTAGGTTTGAATCGTATTTTTTTGGATGGGGGAGCTCGGCTGGAATTCCCATTCTAATTTCATCTTGAAAAGCCTTTAGGCTTGCATCTTTGGGGGCTGATATGTTCATTTCTTTCGAATTCTTCCAAGGTTTTTATCAAAGCCATACGGACAATGTTTGCATCCACTCTGGCAGCAATGGCCTCGTTTGAGGTGGTAACTTTCAGTAAAGACGATAAACCCTTCTGGAGAAATATAATAATCGTCTGGATGTAAGTTCGTAGGCACGGCGCAAATTTCGACTTTTACATCTGTATGATCACAGATGTTTGGCAGTTAAAACCCGAGAAGTCGGAAGTAGTTCCGCTCTTTTCTAAATACGGATGTAATTTTTCCATTTTACGCGAAGATTTACTCCATTCAGACTTTGGGGGAAATAAGTGGAGGAAGCTAAAATACAATGTGTTAGATGCTAAAAGTAAGTCGTTTACCGGTATTGAAACTGTGGGCGGCGCATTTTCAAATCACATTGCCGCAACTGCCGCTGCTTGTTTTAAGCAGGGCTTAAAGTGTAAAATTTGGGTCAGAGGTTTCGAGAGTTACCGATCCAATCCAACACTACAGTGGGCAGAAAATAAAGGGGCAGAAGTACATTTTATTCGTCCAGAACTTTACCGGGCTTTTCTTCATGAGAAGGCATCCTTTCCAAATACGGGAAATTGGTACTTTATTCCAGAAGGAGGGTCGAATGAATTCGCTTTGAAAGGGTGTGAAGAAATCCTGCATGAAAACACAGCTGATTTTGATGCTCTCTTTTGTGGAGTAGGAACGGGAACAACGCTGTCTGGAATTATTCGAACGGCTCAAACACACCAAGTAGTTTATGGTTTGCCGATTATGAAAAAATTTGACGATCAAAAGCGTTTTATTGAGCAACATACCCTAGGTTCTAAGATAGAGTGGAAGTTGTTGGATGATTATTCACCCCTTCGTTTTGGAAAACTTGAACCAGAACAGCTTGAATTCATTCGGAGCTTTAAGAATGAAACATCCATCCTCCTTGATCCGTTTTACACCTCTCTTGCCGCATTTGCTATGCTGGATATGGCAAGAAAGGGATGTTTCAAACCAAATTCAAATATTTTACTCATTCATACTGGTGGCTTGCAAGGATGGAATGGTTTTTCAGTCAGTATTTAATTCTGAAATCTATCTTTGAATTATGAATTACCAACGCTTAAGAAGCTTATTTTTTTTATTGTTTTTCATGCAGATCTCCTTAGGAGCTCAAACGAAACTAAGACAAGCTTATATAGAAAAATATAAGGAGGTTGCCATTGAAGAGATGATGCTTTTTGGTATTCCCGCAAGTATAACGCTAGCCCAAGGCATTTTAGAATCAGGGGATGGTGAGAGCAAATTGGCCAAAGAAGCCAATAATCATTTTGGAATTAAATGTCATTTAGATTGGGATGGCCCTAAGATTTACCACGATGACGATGAAAAGGGGGAATGCTTTCGAAAATATAAACACGCAGAGGAATCTTACCGAGACCATTCCACTTTTTTGCGCGATCGATCGCGCTATGCAGATCTATTTAAACTCGACAGAACCGATTACAAATCATGGGCACACGGATTAAAAAAGGCGGGTTATGCAACCAATCCCAATTATCCCAAGCTTCTGATTAAAATTATAGAAGAGAATAATTTGCATCAGTACGATTTAAGATCTAACAAGACCCAAATGGTTTTGGGTGAACACATGGTATTTACGCATGAAAATGATATAAAATATGTGGAAGTAGGCAAAGAAGATAGTTGGGAAAGCCTTTCTGCGGAATTGGAGATCTCCGTAGACCGATTGTTGAAATACAATGAGGTCAGCTACGATAGACCCTTATCAGAGGGGGATATCGTGTTTATTCAAAAGAAAAGAAAGAAAGGAAAGGTAAAATCCTATCAAGTGGAATACAATGAAGATATGTATTCTATTTCTCAGAAAGTAGGCGTGCGAATGAAGTATTTGTACAAGCGCAATGGCATTATAGTAGGAGGGCAACCCGAACCAGGTCAAATTCTATTACTTAAATAGAGCTGGGTTCGAAACTATAGCTAACAATACTTCCATTCGAGCCAATTACAATGATTTGCAGCTTGCCTTTCTTTTGAAGATCTCCGGCAACAAAATCACCTTCGGCATATACTGGAAAGCCATTAACCAACTCACCTCTTTGATTGAAGAGATGCAAGGCCTCTTTATCTGCCTGGAAAGCAAAAACATAATTTCTCGATTCGTATATCAAGGGTTTTACTTTTTGCCAAGGATATTTTGACTTTGGAATTTCAATAAGTCCTTTGGAAGTTTCATATTCAATTTTATCCTCAATGATGCGAATTCCTTTACCATCAAACAATCGGAACCAATCTGCTGCAACATCTGTTAGATCGGTATTTCCATTCATAAAAACATAGGCGAGTTTGCCATTAGCAGAAAGGCCCGTAATTCCATCTAACTTTTCATTGCCTTGAGAGGAAATCCACCATTGATTGTCTTTCATCAGGGGCAAAACCACATCCTTCTTCCATTTACTTTTACCCGTTCTATCAAGAGTACGAATACTTCCATCTTTAGACACAGACAGTATATAATCTTTTCCTCCAGAAAGCATGTAAAGCAAAGGAGTTTCAATTACGTCTGGCATGGGAGAGGGTTTCCAGCCTTTTACCTCTATACCCTCTGCGCTAAAATTGAGAATCTCTTTTCCTACTGGAACTAGAATCCGGTAATTTCGGTTTTTATCATAATCAAAAACGCTTAAGCCTGCGGTGGCCGCTTTGCTGAAAGCAATAGGAAATCCATCCAACTTTCCGCCGTTTCTATCAAATCCATAGAGCTGCCCTGTGGTATTGAATAGGTATTGATATTTTAAGTTTTTGTATCGATCTATAGCTGCCGGCGGACCTAAGATGGGGCCGTCTAAACTGGCTTTCCATAAAATTTTACCTGAAGGATGGATATGATAAACCGTATATCCCGCGTCTTGAACCCATATTTCTTGAGAATTGTCAAGGTGACTTGGCAACAAATGAGGGCCCCAAATTACTTTCTGTTCTAAACCTAGCGTCCATTGATTCGATACCGACTCTTTCTGGGCACTGCCTGATTTAATCATGGCTTTTAGAAACAGTTTGTTGGATTTTTTTTGGATGGAAATGGCAGCAAAATGAAGTTCGCTTAGCGATTCTTCCGTATTGCGCAAGGAAGGCATCCCCTTTCCGTTTACCGCCGAGAGGAGGAGGTTAGATAAATTGGGATTTTTAGCACCAGCATGCCAATGGGCTTTGCCAGAAGGAAAGTCTGAATACGCCTCTATATCTAATTCCGAAGCGATCATGTTTCCAGATTCATAATCGTTCACTAGAGACTTTAAAGGGTCTGTTGTTTCACTGAGATACAGAATGCCATCCAATTCTAATAGAGCCGCAATTTCAAAGTCTTTTCGCATTCCAGTAAATAATCCCTTGGTGTTGATCTTCCTTGGAAGCAGGCTAATTCTATTATCTCGATACAGTTCTGTTTGTAGGCTATCTCGCATGCCATTAGGCAGGAAATCCAGCCCGGTTTCTTTTTCAATTTTAGTAAAGCCTACCTTTTGAAGATACGATTCGTTAGAATTGTTTACCAAGCTATAATAGCCTGTAGGAAAGCTGCGAGTTTCCCATTCGCTAAAGCGTGAAGTAGATTTAGAAGTAGGCAATTGCACATCATTCCAAATTGACCAACTTACAGCGGTTGCAGGAATAAGGGTTTCTAAATCAAGAGAATTTCCATCTCCAGTTGAGATGAAAGGCGGATTAGAATCTAGATTGTCTTCTAAAATTCCGCTCAAGAGGATTTCAGTATTGCGCAAGACTAGATCAAAAGACATCCAACCCTCTACACCAATGAAGTCGGGAATTGAGATTTGGGAAAAGGCATAAGACCAGAGCAATTTTAATTCAGTTGTATTTACGAAAAGCTGAATAGAAGATCCAGTATTTGAGTTGGATTTTAATTTTTTAAATCCTGCGGGAAGTTCAATTTCTAGGCTAGACTGGTCTTTTCGAATCGCCTCTTCCAATAAAATCGATGAACTAGAAAGCAGCAGAACCCCTCTTATTTCTGTGCTGAATAATTCTTGCTCATTTTGGGTAGAAAGAGAATAAATCTTTTTCGAAGAATAATCCCGTGAATCGGCCACATTCCATTCAAAAGCTTCTTGAAAGTAGGCTGAATTCTCTGAAGAAAGGGCAATAAGCACATCGAATCTACTTGCTCCCGAAGGAGCAATGTAGAATACGATAGGTAGATCTTGTGTAAAATCTTTTTCAAGAGTAAGTGCATCTAAAAATCTTTCTACTCTCTCTCCAAGAGGGAAAGCTTCGATAGACTCGTCAAAAGCACCTTCTTTCCACTTAGAAAGTGTACCAAAGGCATCGGGTATTTCACCAACCAGCGCCACTCTAGCGGGCATGAAATCGAGTAAATCTGCCTTTCCTTCCGATTCTTTTTTACAAGAAACGATGGAAATAAAAAGGAAGAGCAATAAAGATGTGCAGACTGAACTCTTATTCATTCCGCGAATTTACGGCGACAACTACTTCAGAGGAATGCTTAATTTCTTCTGAATGATTTGAAAAGTATTTCTGTGATGAGACGTTGGGCCATATTTCATTACCGCAGTTCTGTGAGAAGGCGTAGGGTAGCCTTTATTGTCTTTCCACAAATAGTTTGGAAATTCAGCGTCCAATTCGTCCATAATTAAGTCACGGTGCACTTTTGCGAGGATGGAAGCTGCAGCAATGGATTGTAGCTTCTGGTCGCCTTTAATAATGCATTCGTGCTCAATTCCTTCGTAGGGATTGAATCGGTTGCCATCTATCAAAAGAAATTCAGGCTTGGTTTCAAGTTGGTTAATGCAATCATGCATACCCAAAAAAGTAGCTTGAAGGACATTTATCTTGTCTATTACTTCTGAAGATTGCGTGGAAACAGACCAGGCAATGGCTTTAGATTTAATTTCTTGAGCTAGGGCAGTGCGTTGATCTGCAGTGAGTTTCTTGCTGTCATCTATGCCTTCAATAGGCTGATTTGGATCGAGAATTACTGCGGCAACAACAACAGGCCCAGCCAAACAACCACGTCCTGCTTCATCTAAGCCTGCTTCAATGCGGCCTTCTTGCATAAAGGGTTTTAAAGGTGTCTTTTTCATTTAGCGCTCATTTTTATTTAGGAGGTTTTCTATTTCTTTCCATATTGAAAGGGACGATTTTTCCCAAGAAAAAATGTGAAGTCTAGCGATTCCTTTTTCAACTAAGTCCGTTCTTAGGACCTCATTGTTGAGTATCTGCTGCATTTGAGTTGCCCACAATCTTGGAGAATGTGGATTAATTAATACAGCCGCATCACCCGCAATTTCAGGAATAGCAGATGAATCAGACGCCAAGACAGCTGTTTTGGCTTTCCAAGCTTCTAACATTGGTATTCCAAATCCCTCGTAGAAACTTGGGTACAACAATGCCTTTGACCTCATTAGAATCGTTTTTTTCTCCAATTCCGTTACTCTTCCAACAGCTAGAATACTTTGGTTGTATTTGTTAGATCTAAGGAGCTCTTCCCATTCTCTTTTGTAAGATCGAATAGGGGTTCCCGCGATAATTAACTTAACATCCACATTTGAAAATTCATTTTTGAAGATTTCAAACGATTCTAGCAGTCCCTTTACATTTTTTCTAGGATGTATGGCTCCGATAAATGAAAAATAGGTTTTGTTCTTTGTCCATTCGTTTGCCCTATTCAGAAGTGAAGGCCTCTCCCAAAGCGTTTTCTCTTCTGAAGGTAATGCATTTCCAGCGACAACTATTTTTTCACTTTCAATTCCATACTGATCAATTAGTTCCAATTTCGAGAAATTTGAAACCGTAATAATCATATCTCCTTTCCTTGCAAAGGTGGGAAAATATTGCGTATAAAAATTTCTAACTAGAAAAGTTAAGTCTTTGGGTCTATGAACGAAGTTAAGATCGTGTATTGCAATTAGTTGGGGTGTTTTTCCTCTAAGAGAAGCGAAGCCGTCGAGTGAAACAAATAAATCTGCATCAATGTTTTTTAAGGTGCGAGGCAAGGAGAACATCAACCAAAACCACCATAAAAATGGGTGGCGAGTGGGAGGAGCGATTTGAATGGGTTTTACATTTTCCGCATAAATAAATTCCGCACTCCAAGGCCGATCGAATAGAAAGTAGAAATCTACTTCGGGATGATCCTGAACTAAACGACGGAGAATTTCATGTGTATATATTCCAATGCCTTCTAACTTATCCTTTAGAAGAAGTCGGGTATTAACTGCTATTCGTTTTCGTTTGGCGCTATTCATCCTGAAAAGCCAACTGATTTAAAAATGAACCATAGTGTCAATCCGCAGAAAAGCAGATTCAAGAGCACATTGATGATGGCATTCATATGCTGTCCGTTTTGGAGCATATGTAAGGTTTCCAGTGAAAAGGTTGAAAAGGTTGAAAGCCCTCCGCAAAAGCCGATGATTAGAAAATTTTTAAGTTTAAGGTCATCTGGGCTCGCATGCTTGGAGATATAAATCATCCCCAGGGCAACTACTACGCAAGCCAAAATATTGGCACTTAAAGTTGCTACTGCAAACCAGTTGGAAGTTGCTTTCAGTCGCAAAACCAAAGTGCTAATCAAAAATCTCAATAAGCTCCCTAATCCACCTCCAATAAATACTAAAAACAAAGAATTCATCTCAGCCTTAATTTTCTAGTTAGAAGATTGAATATTAATCCAACAAAGCTTCCAATACCTAAACCTAATAGGGTTCCAGCTAGAACGTCACCCAAGAAGTGAACGCCTAAATAAATGCGACTATAACCCACCAGAAGACACCAAAATAAGAGAATGGGCAGCGCAAGGATGAGCTTTTTACGTAGAATAAAAATCATTAATGAGGCAAAGCCAGCGGTGTTGGTAGCATGAGAAGAAACAAAGCCAAATTGACCACCACATCCATCTACAATTCTAAGTTGTTGATTATAAGGAAATTCATGACAAGGCCTTAACCGCTGAAAGACTTCTTTGAAAGCATGCACAGAGATCTGATCTGTGAGACTGAGGGTAATTATACCAGCAAAGAGGGAAAGTAGGGCAAGCTTCCAACCATAAAATCGGTAAACGGCTAGAAGGACGAGGATGTAAAAGGGTATCCAAGTTAATTCGCCGGAAATAAGAATGAAAAAGGGGTCTATCCATTCTGCACCCCAATTATTTATGGTTTGACTAAAAGCGTGGTCCCAAGCATTTATTCTTTCCAGAAGATCAGCCATTTAGTACTTTCCAAATAACATCTTTGAGTTCATCAAGGCCTTTTCCACTAATGCTGGAAAAGAGTACGCAAGGTAATTTCAGTTTAGAACGAAGTTCAGCTTCTAATTCTTCGTCTAACAAATCGGCCTTGCTGATTCCAACAATTCTTTCTTTGTAAAGAAGGCTAGAATCATATTTTTCCAATTCGTGTAGCAGGATTTGGTACTCTTCCTCGATATTCGGTGAATCGCAAGGAATGATAAAGAGTAAAACAGAATTCCTTTCAATATGCTTCAAGAAGCGTATTCCAAGCCCTTTGCCGTCGCTAGCACCCTCAATTATACCCGGTATATCAGCCATTACAAAGGATTGATACCTTCTATAGGCCACCATTCCAAGATTTGGACTTAAGGTGGTGAAGGGATAATCGGCAATTTCAGGTTTTGCAGCAGAAACGACACTTAGTAAGGTGGATTTACCCGCATTTGGGAAACCAACCAAACCTACATCGGCTAATATTTTCAATTCTAAGATTGCCTCCAATTCTCCTCCTTCTTCCCCTGGTTGGGCAAATCGGGGTGTTTGAAAAGTGGAAGACTTAAAATTGGTATTTCCCAAGCCACCTCTTCCCCCAGGAAGAATAATTTTCTTTTCACCGTGTTCAGTGATTTCAGCTATAATTTCATTGGTTTCACCATTTCGAACAGTGGTACCCAGTGGAACTTCTATAATTGAATCTTCTCCAGATTTACCAGAAGATTGCTGCTTGCTTCCATTGCCACCGTGTTCAGCTTTAATATGACGCGTGTAACGCAAGTGAAGCAAAGTCCATAAGTTGCGGTTTCCAACGAGAACTATGTCGCCACCTTTACCACCATCACCGCCATCTGGCCCACCTTTGGGAACAAATTTCTCTCTTCTGAGATGCGAAGATCCTGCGCCTCCTTTACCCGAGGCACACCAAATCTTCACATAATCCACAAAGTTACCCGCCATAGAATTTAAATTACGGCGTCTACCGCCTTGATGAGCTCATCTGTTATTTCATGAATTTTTCCAACTCCATCAACACCTATCCAGCGATTTTTGGATTGGTAGTGCGCTTTTACAGGAAAGGTTTCTTCCTTATACACATTGATTCTTTTCTGAATCACCTCTTCATTTGCGTCGTCTGGCCTTCCGCTCGACTTGGCTCTCTCTAGTAAACGCAGCTTAAGCTCCTCTTCCGGAACCTCCAAAGAGGCTAAAAGATTCACTTTTTCATGGCGTTCTGATAAAAACTGATCTAAAGCTTCTGCTTGAGCCACAGTCCTTGGGAAACCATCGTAGATAAACCCACCAGCCGTAGAATGTTTGTTTACTTCTTCTTTTAGCATCTTGATGGTAACCGAGTCTGGAACCAACTTTCCATTGTCCATATAACTTTTAGCTTCCAGTCCAAGAGGACTTTGGGCTTTAATATGACCTCGAAAAATATCTCCAGTTGACAAGTGAACTAGATCGTACTTAGAAACTAAAAAAGCAGACTGAGTGCCCTTTCCAGCGCCTGGAGGGCCAAATAGTATTAGATGAAGCATTACTTAAGGTTCTTAGATTTGGTCAGGCTGCTAAATTAAGGCAGTATTGTGGCATTTTTTTGATTTGGCCTTTTGTAGATTTGCTTGAAAATATTCAGAATGGAAAATGCTTTTGCAGTAATTATGGCCGGAGGAATAGGAAGTCGTTTCTGGCCAATGAGCACGGCATCCTATCCCAAGCAATTTCATGATGTTTTAGGTGTAGGTGAAACCTTGATTCAACAGACATACAGAAGACTATTATCTACCTGTCCTGTTAAGAATATTATGGTTGTAACCAGCGACCAATATCTCGATTTAGTGCGGAAGCAACTCCCAGATTTGCCTTTAGAAAATATTTTGTGTGAGCCTTCACGAAGAAATACTGCACCTTGTCTTGCCTATGCGGTTGCCAAGATTCAAAAGAGAAACCCAAAGGGAGTCATGATTGTTTCTCCATCCGATCATATTGTTACCAACGAGTTGGAATATGAGCGAGTAATGAAGAGAGCTTTAGAAGCGGCAGGTTCAGGTAATCGTTTATTGACTTTAGGTATCCGTCCACATAGACCCGATACTGGATATGGTTATATTCAGCACACTGAGAAGTCTTTAGAAGGCTTTTCAGATGTTCTTAAAGTGAAGACTTTCACAGAAAAACCAAACTTAGAACATGCTAAGGCTTTCTTAGCTTCAGGAGATTTTCTTTGGAATGCGGGAATATTTATATGGTCTGTAGAAAGTATTCAAAGCTCTTTGGCCAGCAATATGCCAGATCTTTTTGAGTCGTTTTTTAGCGATCTCGAGCCTTATGATTCGCCTAACGAAGACGCTTTTATCGCTTCCGTGTATTCCAGTTGCGCAAATGAGAGCATCGACTATGGCATAATGGAAAAAGCGGAAAACGTTTTTGTACTGCCGGCAGATTTTGGATGGAGTGATCTAGGTACATGGGGTTCTTTGTATGAGCAATTGAAGCACGATTCGGAGGAGAATGCTATAGTTGGAAAGAAGGTTTTGCTTCAAGATTCTTGCAATAATATGGTGCGTTTAGAGCCGAATAAGATGGCTGTTATAGATGGATTGAATGACTACATTATAATCGATACACAGGATCGGCTTCTCATATGTAAAAAAGAAAACGAGCAGCTTATTAAGGCTTTTGTGAACGAAATACGACTTCGTTTTGGAGAAGAATGAGTCATCATCTCGAGAAAAGTCGGAAGTAAATTCCACGGTCTCAATGCGAGGCTTTCGACTGGGTATTAGTCTTTTACTAAAATCAGTTTGGAGCATTCTGAATATTACAGACAATGCTCAACCAGAGGACACCATAAGGGGAATTGAACGCGATATAGATTTCAGAGGTTTTAATGTCTGGATTCTTATCCTTGCCATTTTTATTGCATCGATAGGACTGAATGTCAACAGTACGGCTGTTATTATTGGGGCGATGCTTATTTCCCCTCTAATGGGTCCTATTATGGGGTTAGGTCTTTCTGTTGGAATTAGCGATTGGTCTATGCTTAAGAGAAGCTTTAGATCTTTGGCTATTGCGGTGTCGGTTAGTCTCTTAACCAGTAGCCTCTATTTCGCAATCACTCCTTTGTCTGATGCTCAATCGGAATTATTGGCAAGAACGAGTCCCAATTTGTTGGATGTATTTATTGCTTTTTTTGGAGGTTTGGCAGGCATTCTTGCAGGATCGAGAAAAGAAAAGAACAATGTTGTACCAGGTGTAGCCATTGCTACAGCACTTATGCCTCCCCTTTGCACTGCTGGATATGGAATTGGAACGGGGCAGTGGCAATTCGCAATAGGTGCCTTTTATCTGTTTTTGATCAATAGTATTTTCATTTCTATTTCAACCTTTATGGTGGTGCGCTTGCTGCGTTTCCCAGCTAAAGAATTAGCCGATTCTAAGAAGCAAAAAAAACTCAGGGGTTATATTAGTTTATTCGCAGTTATAACAATGGTACCTGCTGTTTGGGTTTTTTATAACACGGTAGTTGAGAGTCTTTATAACAGACGAATAGATGCTTTTGTGAATGAGATCGTTTCCTATGATGGGACGGAAATAGTGAAAAAATATTTAATTCAGTCAGATTCCCTAACTACGCTCAATTTAGTCATGCTAGGTGAGCGCGTCCCCGAAGAAATTTCCAATGAGTGGCGGTCTAAATTAAAATTGTACGAACTAGGAAATACCAAACTTAGGATTGTTCAAAGTGGTATGGAGGAATTAGGAGAGGAGGGAACTACTTCAAAGCTGTTGGATTTTTATACAAGTGCTCAGCAAGATATGTTAACAAAAGATCAGAAAATCAATTTATTGGAAGCTGAGATTCAAGTCTTAAAAGGAAAAAGACTCGACTTTACCAAGCTTTCGAAAGAGGTTGAAATTAATTATCCAGAGCTACTATCCTTCAACTTTGCATATAATATGCATACTGATTTTATAAGCACGGATACCATTCCATTTTTGTTGTTGGAATGGAATCCCGAAACATCCATTCAGCACCGAACCTCAAGGCAAAAGATGTTGACTCAATGGATGAAGGCGAAGTTAAATTTAGATACAGTGGTTGTTTTACCTTGGAAAGGAAGAAAAAGTTAAGTCCTTATTTCTTAAAAGTTTGCTGATACAACTCAATGCTATCTGCAATAATTTCATAGGCTTTTTGTCGTCCTTGCATGTCTTCTACGCGTACTTCTTTATTTTCCAGAGCTTTATAGTCCTCGAAGAAACGTTTAATTTCTTTCATTGTGTGAGGTGCTAGATCATAAATGTTATGGATGTGGCTATGGGCCATATCGTTGTGTGCAACAGCAATTATTTTATCATCAGCCTCACCCTGATCAATCATTCGCATTACTCCTATCACCCTTGCTTCTATCATGCAGAGTGGGGGTAATTCAACTGAGGTAATGACTAAAATATCTAAAGGGTCTTTGTCTTCGCAATAAGTCTGAGGAATGAATCCATAGTTTGCAGGATAATGAACGGCAGAATAGAGTACTCTGTCGAGTTTGATCATCCCCGTTTCTTTATCTAACTCGAATTTGCCTTTGCTGCCTTTGGCGATTTCAATAATTGCCGTAACAATTTGGGGTGTCTCAGAACCTGTAGGTACTTCATGCCATGGGTGAGCGAAAGAAGGAGGAGTGTTTTTCATTTGTTATTTCTGTGTGAATTGAAAAAAAAGGGGCTTTTTATGGCCCCTTTTCAGTTAATAGTGTCCAATCATATTCTCAGGACGAACCCAAGCATCATATTGCTCATTTGTTAATAAGCCTAACTCAATGGCTGCTTCACGAAGTGTTTTGTTTTCTTTATGGGCTTTCTTGGCAATTTTAGCCGAATTGTCATAGCCTATATGTGTGTTTAATGCGGTAACAAGCATCAAGCTATTTTCTAGGTGCTTGGAAATATTTGGCTCATTTGGTTCAATTCCTGATGCACAATTATCGTTAAAGGAAACGCAAGCATCGCCAATGAGTCGGGCAGACTGAAGCACATTAGCGGCAATGACAGGTTTGAAAACATTTAGTTCAAAATGACCATTCGAAGCACCAATGGAGACTGTCACGTCATTACCCATTACCTGTGCTGCCACCATGGTTAAAGCCTCTGGTTGTGTGGGATTTACTTTTCCAGGCATAATAGAGGAACCAGGCTCATTGTCTGGAATTATAATTTCACCTATTCCGCATCGAGGTCCAGAACTAAGCATTCGAATATCGTTACCTATCTTCATTAAAGAGACCGCTACTCGTTTTAAGGCACCCGACAATTCAACCATGGCATCGTGCGCTGCCAAAGCTTCGAACTTATTGGGGGCAGTTTTAAATGGTAGATTGGCAAGTTGGGCTATATGTTTTGCAACCAATATGTCATAGCCTTTAGGTGTATTCAAACCAGTGCCAACAGCGGTTCCACCTAGTGCCAATTCTGAAATCATTTCAAGCGCATTCTCAATTGCTCGAATGCCGTTATCTAATTGTTGAACATAACCTGAAAATTCTTGTCCAAGTGTAAGTGGTGTAGCATCCATAAAATGGGTTCTACCCGTTTTTACGATACCTTTAAAATCGCTAGCTTTCGCTGCAAAGGTGGAACGAAGCTTTTTTAGACCTGCAAGGGTATTGTTTGACACTACTGAGTATGCAGCGATGTGCATTGCTGTTGGAAAGGTATCATTAGAGGATTGAGATTTGTTTACATCGTCATTCGGATGCAATACCTTTTCTTCATCAAGAAGGGCTCCTCCAGCGATAACATGACCTCTATTGGCAACCACTTCGTTTACATTCATATTGCTCTGGGTTCCAGAGCCGGTCTGCCAGATTACTAACGGAAACTCAGAGTCTAATGCACCTGTAGCGATCTCATCGCAAACCTGACCAATTAGATTGCATTTTTCTTGTGTTAGAACCCCAAGTTCATTGTTGGTTAAGGCAGCAGCCTTCTTTAATATGGCAAAAGCATGAATTATTTCGATGGGCATCGAAGCCTCGGGTCCAATTTTGAAATTATTTCTACTTCGTTCAGTTTGAGCTCCCCAATACCTTGAGATAGGGACTTTAACCTCTCCCATGGTGTCTTTTTCGATGCGATATTCCATTGTTTTTTTAGAAAAGAATTAAGCCATCAAAGGTAAGTCAAGACAAAGTGGGATTGAAATCGATTTTGTGTTACTTTTGACGCAAAGTCATAAGGCATGTTTACGCAACTACTCGGTTTTTTTGTTTTCCTTTTTATCTTTTTGATGGGTTTTTCTATGCTTCTCTTTTTAGGCCTTTTTGTAGGCTATTGGATTACCATCAATATGCTTGAAAAGGTAAATCCTAAATTGGTTTACAAGATAATCGGGCATAAAGAATAGGGCTGGATCTATTAGTTAATTGTCTGGTAATAAGGATTTAATTCACTTAAATGCGAATTAAATCTCCTGCGGCAATTTCGACAGGCTCTAATTCTCTGCGAAAGAGCTTCGCTTTTAAATCACCTTTTAGGAATATTTTGCCTTCGGATACTTGAAGCCAACTTCCTTCTCTCAGACCTAATACTGCTTGGGGATTATACTGGTGGAATTCTTTTATTCTCGTTTCCCTTGTTTCACCCATGTGCTTAGACCCTTCCACGGGATCGAGATAATGGGGATTTATATTAAAATGAACGGCTCCGAGTGCCTCAAAAGAAGGGGGGTAAACGATGGGCATGTCATTGGTGGTACCAATAGTCAAACCAGCTAGATTACTCCCAGCACTACTTCCCATATAGGGCATTCCTTCAACTATTTTTCTTTTTAAAATATCTAAAAGCTTCAAGTCATACAAAGCTTTTAGCAGAACAAAGCTATTTCCTCCACCCGTAAACACACCGTTTGCTTTCTCTAAGGCCTGTGCAGCTTGACTGAAGGAGTGCAAGCCTTTGATATTTAGTCCAAAGCTTTTAAATTTATTCTCCACAATTTCACTATAGCCATCGTGTGATATTCCGCCGGGTCTAGCATATGGTATGAAAATAATATTCTTTGAATCTTCAAAATGCTTTTGAACAGATTCTTCCAAATAGTCTAAATACGTTCCCCCATAGACAGTTGAGGTACTAGCTAACAAGAGCTTTATT